>Ga0310037_10000924_pt1 | contig 16833 bp, 15 predicted proteins | sample Sb_taG_11_FD_200239 | JGI IMG/M metagenome (GOLD analysis project Ga0310037, IMG submission 200239) | Peat soil microbial communities from Weissenstadt, Germany - Sb_50d_3_AS metaG (v2) (version 2) | ecosystem: Environmental > Terrestrial > Soil > Wetlands > Peat | place: Germany: Weissenstadt...
CAGCGACCAGATCAAGGCGGCTCTGCAGGGCGCCTCACGGGTCGCGGTGATCGGCGGCGGCTGGATCGGCCTGGAAACCGCCGCCGCGGCCCGTGCCGCCGGCGTCGAGGTCACCGTACTGGAGATGTCGGAACTGCCGCTGCTGCGGGTACTCGGCCGCCAGGTCGCCCAGGTCTTCGCCGGCCTGCACCGCGAGCACGGCGTGGACCTACGCTGCGGGGTGCAGATCAGCGAGATCACCGGCAGCCACGGCACGGCCACCGGCGTACGCCTGGCCGACGGCCGCCACATCGAGGCCGACGCGGTCATCGCCGGGGTCGGGATCACGCCGAACAGCCAGCTCGCCGCCGCGGCAGGCCTGGAGGTCGACAATGGCATCCGGGTCGACGCGCAGCTGCGCTCCTCCCACCCGGACATCTACGCCGCCGGGGACGTCGCCAACGCCTTCCACCCCCTGCTGGGCAAGCACATCCGGGTCGAGCACTGGGCCAACGCGCTGCACCAGCCGCCGGCCGCCGCCAGGGCGATGCTCGGCCAGCGCGTCGCCTACGACCGGATGCCGTACTTCTTCACCGACCAGTACGACCTGGGCATGGAATACTCCGGCTACGTCGAGCCCGGCGGCTACGACGAGGTCATCTTCCGCGGCGACCCCGGCCGCCGCGAGTTCATCGCCTTCTGGACCGGAGCCGGCGGGCGGGTCCTGGCTGGCATGAACGTCAACGTCTGGGACGCCACCGACGCGATCCAGGCACTGGTGCGCGCGGGCCAGCCGGTGGACAAGACCGCGCTCCGCGACCCGGAAACACCACTGGAATCACTTGCCGGCCAGTGATCTTCACCACGGCCGCGCTCCTGCGAGCACGGCGCCACGCGCGAGGAAGAAGAGACAGAGGCGCCCCTGGAGACCCCCACCGCGCCATAACGATCGATCGGTTCGGGTCGGCAGCCAGACGTCGGCCGCCAGCCCGCCCAGAACGGATCTCGCGCGTCCAGCGGCGGCCACGCCGACCACAGAGAGTGACCTGGGAGGCGGTCGGCTCCCGGCCTGTGCTGGAGCGAGACGGCGGTGATGACAATTGCCCACAGCGCGGCGGTGTAAAGGAAGTACCAGAAGGCCTCCTGGGCGGGGGCCACCCCTCGGGGCGCTGAGGATCACCAGGAAGCCGGTGGAGGAGGCGTGCAGCAGCTGGGCCATCCGCAGGCTCCCCGTGTGGACGTAGGTCCAGGCGATCAGCACCCGGATGGCGGCCAGCACGGCGATGAAGGCGGCAAAGTACTCTGGCCAATAGCGGCCGTGCGGGCTGGCCGCACGTAGGGAGTCCACGACCGGCAGGTGCCGCAGTCCCCATAGCACGCCCAGCAGCAGCGCGGCGGGCAGCCAGCCGAACCTGGCCCGCATGCGCGGGTAGGCGAACCCGGTCCAGCCGAGTTCTTCGCAGAACCCGGCCAGCGCTCCGGCGGCGATCCCTGCCAGCAACGCGTGGGCCGGTGGGCAGGGTCCGGTCAGACGGTCAGGATTGTCTTTGGCGGAGTCGCCGGTGGGGTGGTCATGAAGGTTGGAGGGGCGCATTATCAAGCGAGGCCACCGTTGTGGTAACGGCCTCCGGATGCAGGCGTCCGTCAGCCATGAGGGCCAGGACATGAGGGATGAGCGTGCGAGCATGGGTGCGGGCGATGTGCAGGGTCATGTTGCGGGCATATATGGGTCCGACTGGCAAAGGTGCCCGGTGTGCAGGGTTCCGGTGATCAAGCTGCGCTGTCGTTCCTGCACGTCAGCTACGGCCTCGGCGACCGGCGGACCCTGCCCCAGGGCAGCGCCGGTGCCCTCGGTGGCCAGGCCCAAGATGGTGGCGTTTTGTCGTTCGACCGGAACACGACCTGACGGCGCAGCTCGGGCGGTGCTTCGGCCGGCCGCAGCCCGCGGCAGGCGAGTGAGTTGGGGCAGGCCAAGAGCATCCGGTGGCTGGCGCCGGACATCCGCAGACACCAAGGTACAGAGTTTGCGAGCGTGGAGCATGTTCCTCTGGCCTCCGGCTGCCTCTGCGCAGCACGGGCTGCGCTAGGCCTCGCTGTCCTGATCGCTCAGGAGCAGCGCGAGCAGGCTCTCGTGATCTGCACGGCACGCTGAGCAGCCCTCGAGATGCGCGCGCATGCCTGGCACGAGGGTGTCAGCGATTACGGTCGTGCCGGTGAGCTCAAGTTCGACGTACCGGTCGAGCGCGTCGAAGCACTCCTCGCAGTTGAGCTCCGGTCCGGCCGGGCCGACAAGGCGCCCTATCAGCTGATCCGCCCGGGCGATGTCACCTTCGTTCACGTGCGCTCACCTGCCCTGCCGCCCCGGTGCTCGTCAATGCTGAGCCCGCGCGCGGCGAGCACTGCCCTGAGCTTCTGCCGCGCATCGTGCATCGTCTTGTAGAGCGCGCCGCGAGTGGTGTTCAGGTGCTCGGCGAGCACGTCGATGGGGACATCGTTGACCGCCACCGCGACCAGCACCTCGCGCTGGCGGGTGGTCAGCTGGCTCTTGATCCCTTCCAACAGCGCCTCGAGCAGGTCCCGCGTTTCGGCATGCTGCTGGGGCGTGGGTACCCGGTCGGCTAGCAGCAGCCAGGCTCCCGGTTCCAGCAGGATCTCCCGCCCCTGCCAGGCGTGCCTGCGTACCTTGGCTCCTGCCTCGAACACCGCGAACTTACGTGCCCACGTCGTGAAGCGGCTCTCGCCGCGGAAGTCGCCGAGCTTGCCGAGGATCGCGACGAGCGCGTCGCCGGCGCTCTGCCGGGCCAGGTCGTCGAGGTCAGTCGTGGCCAGGTGCGGGAACGCACGGCGGCGGCGCCCGACCTCAAAACGCGCCGCGCGCAGCAACAGGGCAAACAGCTCGCTGACAGCCGCATCCCGCTGGGCGCCGCTCGAGCTGAGCCGCTCAATCCACGCCCGGGACACCTCATCGGGCAGGCTCGCGGTCTGCGGTGAGGCGCCCGCGCCGGGTACCGGAACCGTCATCGTCCCAGCTAAGCGCCTCCGAGCCGCCAGGGCAAGCCGCTGGGGCCGGCCAGCAGGCCAGCTGGGCTTCCGGCAAGAGCCCTTGTGTCGGTCGAGCGTGGTTGTTGCCGGCTGATGGAGCCAGCAGACGCAATCCGGCCGTGTCGCGGTGGCTGCCGGTCGCGGGCTGGCCGCCCTCCGATACGGCCCACACAGGCACCGGTGAGAACCCTGCTCACCGGGTGCGCCGCAGCCGCACGGCTGCTCCTAGGCCTCGGCGCAGCCGGCCATTCCTCAGCGCAAGCACTGGCGGGCCGGCGTGCTGGCGCTAAGCGCACCCGTCACGCTCGCGATCCGGGCGGCCAGGCGGCCGATGAAGCGCCGTATCTCCCGGCTGATCCGGCATCCCGCGGTGCGCCCCTCCAGGATGCCGCTAGTAGCCGGGCTGATGTACCAACGCGCCGATGAATGTGGAGCTCCTCACGCGTTTTACCGGTGCTTACTGCGGCACGACCTCGCGCACAACGCCAGCCAGGTCCTGATGGTCGCGTTCGGGTGCCTGTTCTGGTGGCCAATGGCCGGTGCCGACCACCTCCCCCGGCGCCTGTCCTGTCGCGGCCGCATGACTCTCATGTTCGCCGGAATGCCGTTCGACGTGTTCCTGGTGATCGCGCTCATGAGCTACGGAAAGCCGGCCCGGTCCGGCGGGATGATTCCTGAGCGTCTCTGTGCTGATCACACTCGCCGGGGCGCTGGTCATGCACTGGCAGCGCGGGACCGCAGCCGACCGCCAGGCGGCGCGCCGGATCACGCCAAATCGAATCGAGAGTGCCGGCGCCAGCCCCGCGTCGCCGCCAGCCAGTCAGCCCCGGCGGGCGTCCACACTCGGTGTTAACGACGTGCCCGCAAACAGTGCGGACGCAGCTCGGCCGAGCGGATCCGTGCCGCCCGGCCGTCCAGCCGGAAGACCTCCAGTGAACCACGAGCTGGCCCGGGCAATCCGGCCGCGACGTGCCGGCCGGCCATGAGGTGGCCGCGACCTGTGCGGCCCGGAGCGTCCTTGGCGAGGACCTCGGCGATCCCCGGTTCCGGGACTCGCCGTGACAGTACAGACCGGCAGGGCGTTATTTCCCGGGCGGCAGGTAAGAAGTAGCTCCCCTCGCGCACTAGGTAAGGCGCAGGTCCTTTCCGGCGCATGCAAAGGCGATGGCCATGCGAGACGACCGAGACCACGGTGGCGGGCCGACCGCGGCCAGCCGCCCACCGCCCGGCCTGACCCGGGGCGTGCGGGAGGTGCGGGTCAGCGTCAGCCGCACGGGCGGGCAGTCCAACGATGTGAGCACCGACCCCGCGATCAGCGGCGACGGCGGCACGGTCGCGTTCTTCACCCTCGCCTCGAACCTGGGGCCGGGCGACACCAGCACCTGCAGCATCAATGACCAGGTGAACTTCACTGACCATCCCGGGCAGTGCCCCGACATCTACGTCTACAGCGGCTAGCCAAGCCCAGTCCAAGGAGCGGTCATGGCCAGCACACCGGGCGCCAGGCAGGCGCCATCCCCGTTGCTCAAGCGGGTTCTCGACCGCTTCCGCGGCGAGCACGGGCAGCCGGTTCCGGCCAGCCCGGAGGCGCTCTCGCTGCAGCTGGCGCTGCGCCGGCTCTGGGCCGATCACGTGATCTGGACCCGGGAGTACGTCGTCGCGGCGATCGCGAACTCCCCCGACGCGCAGGCGGTCGCCGGCCGGCTGCTCGCCAACCAGGAGCACATCGGCAGCGCGATCGTCCCCTTCTACGGCGAACAAGCCGGCCAGGCGCTGACCGGCCTGCTCAGGCAGCACATCATGGTGGCGGTCGAGCTCATCGAGGCGGCCAAGACGGGCGACCAGGACAAGTTCGCCGACGCCGACCGGCGCTGGGATCAGAACGCCCGCGACATCGCGTCGTTCCTGAGCTCCGCGAATCCGAACTGGCCTGAACGTGACGTGGTGGACCTGCTCAGCCAGCACCTGAAGCTGACCAAGGACGAGGCGACGGCCCGGCTGCAGCAGCGGTGGGAGGATGACATCGAGGCGTTCGACCAGATCTTCACCGAGATCCTGACCGTCTCCGATGTCTTGAGCACCGGGATCGTCAAGCAGTTCCCGGACCGGTTCTGAGGGCCCGGCGATGGTCTCTCAGCCGGCCGGGGGAAACGCGCAGGCAGCGGGCCTGCCCTTCGAGGATCTCCCGGGCGTGGACGGCGAGCGGCACTCACTGACCACCCTGGCCGGCCACCGGGCCACCGTGCTGGTCTTCATCAGCGGCAGCTGCCCGACGGCCCGGTCTTATGAGGACCGGCTGATCGGGCTGGCCGCCCGCTGGCACCGGGCGGGGGTCCGGCTGGTGGCGATCAATTCCAACAATCCGCACCTGTCGCCACCGGACACTGTTGACGCGATGACCAGCCGGTCAGCCATGCGGGGCTTCAACTTCCCCTACCTCAAGGACGCCGGCGGCGCGGTGGCCCGCAGCTACCAGGTGGCCTGCAACCCGCACGCCGTCGTGCTGGACAGCGACCTGACGATCGTCTACAGCGGGCGGATCGACGACTCGCGCACCGGTGCGGGAGTACGCAGCCGTGATCTCGAGGCCGCCGTGGCAGACGTCGTCGCCGGGCGGCCGGTCGGCATCAAGGAGACGGAGGCGTTCGGCTGCAGCATCATCTGGTAGGCCCGCTGGTCCGTATTCCGGCCTCGCGGCCGGCCGGATCCCGGCCCCGGCCCTCTAAAAGAGAAGAGAGCATCTACTTAACAAATCGCCGCCAAGGAAGACGGCGGTACAGCAAAGGGGCAGACCCACAAGGAGGACGAAGTCATGGCAGAGCCGACTCTTTATGAACGTCTGGGTGGCATCTTCGCCATCGCCGCCGTCGTAGACAACTTCAGCGACCGGCTACTGAAGAACCCAGAGATCGTGCAGGCAAACCCCCAGTTGACCGAATGGCATACGGTCACGTACCCCGGACGGTTGCCGGGCCTCAAGTGGCTAAGAACCTTGTGGCTCGCCTCGTTGGCGGGGGGGCCATTTCAATACACCGGCAGAGAGCTGCGTGATGCCCATTTCGATCTGAAGATCTCACCCGCCGTGTTCGACGAAGTCGCTGCGGAACTTAGCCTCACCCTCGATCACTTCAAGGTACCCGAGCGCGAGAAGGACCAAGTCCTGGACGCCTTCGCCGGATGGAAGGGCGAAGTCACCGCTGGTTCTAAGCCTGAGGCTGTCAATTGGCGTCGTTGGCGTTGAGCTGAGCGTGATCTGATCCGAACGGATCATCAGACCGGGCCTGGCAAGGTGCTCGCTGGGTGATCGCACACCCACGTCACATGGTGACGACCGGCCGATCCACGTCGAACAGGCGCTCGCTCAGACCCAGTTCACGCAGGCTACCTGGAGGGCGCCTCAGCAGGTGCTCCGCCAAGGATGGAGGGTCCGGCTGTTAGCCCGTTGCACTGCGAGCGTGCATGGCCGCCCGGCCAGAATCCTGGTCAGGGCGCGTTCTCCGCGCCACCTGCGCATAGACCTGCCGCGCCGCTATGGAGGGTCGCCCGCCGCCAGGATCGTCGTCACCAGGTCGCGCAGCGGGCCGGTGAGGTCCTGCTCACCCACCAAGACAGCGCGGTTACCGGCGTGGATGACATAGACCGGGCTGCCCGGAGCCGTCCAGTACGGCGGGGGAAGGCCAGGACCTGCTCGATCAGGTCTTCCCAGCGGCCAGCCTTGGTGAGGCCGGAGGTGTCGAGCGCCCTGCGGCGCATGCTCCCATCCCACCCGATCTCGGTGACCACGACCCTCACCCAGCCAGTGTCTCCCCGCCATCCACACGCTGGGTCGTCCTGGTCTCGGCCGTGCGGCCAAGGGTACGCCAGCACGATCTTCCCCGCCCCGGGCGCGCCCCCGGCCGGGAGAGCAGGATGAGTGCGCAAACCATTTGACCGGGCAGACAGCAAAGAAAGACGCCCCGTGGTCACTTCCTGTCGGCATCCGTCAGATCAGCCGACGCGGCGGGAGGCCCTTCTGCCCGGCACCGCCGGGACCTGGTAAAGCACAGTCCACCGCTCGTACCCTCGCGGCGGCGGGTCAGTGACAGCCGGATGGGCTTGCCAGCTTGGCCACTTTGCGCGCGCAAGCCGCGGCCATCACCGCCCACTGGCAATCGGAGAAGGACGCGATCTCCCTTATCCGGCAGATCAAGGCCGAGCTGGCGCTGAAGAAGGCGGACACAGCCAGATGTGAACGCGAAGGCGATCTTGCTCGAGCCGCCGACATCCGCGACGGGCCGGTCGCCGAGCTGGAACTGAGCCTGGACGCCGCCGCCAAGCCGGCCCTCCCTGCCGGGCTTCGCATGGAGCAGCGTGGACTGCAGCCCCAGCCCGCGGATCACCTGATGGTAGGCGCAACAGAACGTTCTTTCGGCGCGGCGCCGACGGCCACGGCGACCGAGTGAGCTGGCGCGCATAACGGATATCGCGTGCCGCCGGCTCGCCGAGCTGTCACGGACGGTAACGAGGGACCATCGGCCGGATGCCTGCGGGGACAGTGCCGGGGGTCTTCGTGACCGGCTACCGGGGTGCTAGTTCGAGTACTTCGGGATGGGCCCGGTCAGGACCTCAGTGAGGGTGCCGGGGCCGGTAGGCGACGGTGCGGTCGCAGATCTGGCAGCGGGTGACTGGAAGCTGGGTAACGGTCACAGGAAAGCGGGAAGTTGACTTGCTCATTTGTTCCTATGATGCCAGGTCCGCGGGAGTGATCTTGTACGGTGCTCGCGCCGTACGCACGACACGCGGCAGATGCGGACGGCTTCACCCCGAAGTGCCGATGTATAAATATACGGATCGGCCGCTGGCGCGTTGGACCATAACCGGGGGCGGCCAGGCGGTCAACTACGCGAAGCCCGGTTGATAACCGCTTGCCGACCCGCCTTATGCGCGAGCACTGACTGGATGCCGGTCAGGGCAAGGACCGGCCATATCTGGGCATTATGTCGCTGAGCCCTCAAGCGGCTAGTCGTCGTACTCGTCGTGGTAGCGCAGGGTATCGCGGGCCCCGGTCCGGAACGCGGTGGCGCGTCCCTTCGGCTCCTCCCGCGGTTCCTGCCGGCCGAGCGGGGTCAGGTCGAGGAAGTTGCTGATGAAGCCGAGGTTGTCGGTGCCGCGGGCATAGGTGGAGTAGGTGCGGAAGACACGGTCGCCGTCGCGGAGGAACACGCTGATCGCGTGCAGGCCGAACGGCTGGTCCCACTCCCCGACCGGTACCCCCGGCCGCCTCGAGCTCGGCCTTGCCCGGTAGTTGTACTCGATCGGGGCACGGGACTCGGCGAAGCTGGCGTGGAAGTCGTAGCTGAAGTCGCTGCGGCGCGAGGAGTACCACGGAAACGTCCGGCCCATCCGCGCCTTGAACGGCCGCTTGCGGCCAGCGAGGTGGATGGCTCGGCGACCACGATGAACATCGGTCACGGGCCAGGTCGGTGACCGAGGTCAGCTCCTCGGCTTGCCGACGGCCGTCGGGTCCGCCGGCGTGGACAAGCTTGCCTTCGTGGACCGTGATTGCGACCGGTGACAAGGCCGCGGCACGGACGTGATCCGCTCCATGGCCGAGCGCGCCGGAGCCACGATTACCGAGGCCCAGGCTCGCACGTGATCATGGTTTCCCAGCCCCAGACTGTCGCTGACGTCATCATGACCGCAGCAGCAGCGGTTGACCGGCCGGCCGCCGCCGGCTAGCCAGCGAAACCGGCCCGACTCGTGGTCAACTTGCCCGTCGGCTGGTCTCGCGCGAAGACATCGTCGAGGAGGTCGTTCGCGCCTTCCCAATGTCTTGCCCAAGCTGTTCACCGGCGAGAACATCGGCAAGCTCATGCTTACCGTGCCGTGGAGCCACGGTGCCGGCAATTGGATGAGCCCTGCCGGGTCTCGCCGGATGCCTGGTCAGTGGCCGGTGCTCTGGCCGCCGTCGATGGCAGGATTTCGCCGGTGATGAAGGGCGATGACTCGAGGAAGAGGATGCCGTCTACGATGTCGCTGACCTGGCCCAACCGGCCGACGGGGTGGAGCGCGGCGAGTGCTTCGTAGGTTCCCGGAGCATTCATCGGCGTCTGGATGACGCCCGGTGAGACAGCGTTGACCCGGATACCGCGAGAGGCGTACTCGATCGCCAGTGACTTGGTGGCCGAAGCGAGACCGCGCCCTTCGTGAGTACGTCCAGAACCGAAACCTCCGGTGATGATGGCGACCCGCTGGCCGGCTCCGGTCATGGCGTGGGTCAGGTCTTGGCTGTCGCCGGGTCGCTGGGGTGGCGGGTGAGCGGCCTGGTCTGCACGGTCATCCAGGCATCCAGCGGGAGCGATTTCAGGATCGCCTGCATCTCGGCCGCGTCCTGGGCTCGCCAGAGGCCCAGCGAGCGCCCCTCGCCCGGCAGCGCCCACAGCCGCAGCAGGTGTCCCTGCCCGGCCAGCTCGTACGCGCGTTCTGCCTCGCGCGCCTTGGTGTCCTCCACCGTCTGGGCGGGCGTGCCCTCCGGGATCGTGACGGTGAAGGTGGTCAGAAATTCCCTGGCTCCCGGACTGGCCTCTAGTGCCGGGTCGTTCGGGTGCCGGGAGATCGGGGTGACCTCATCGGTACGCCAGACGCGCAGCGGCATCGAGGCGAGGACTCTCTCGAGCTCATCGCCATCGTCGGCGGCGAACAATCCGAGGCTCCGCCATTCGCCTGGCTGTAGCGGCGGGCGCCACAAGCGAAGCAGGTAGCCTTGGGACGCGAGTTCACGCGAGTGTGCGTCCTCGCGGGTGCGGATGTCGTCGATGGCTTCCCCTGAGGTTCCGTCCGGAACGCGGGTGGTCATGATGACGAGGTATTCCATGGTGAGCGCCTCCTGAGTCGGCAGCAGTGCGGTGCGTGTTTCTGTTTGACCCCCTTTGCGCTTGTCGCCTGTCCGCGTGTCGGCCGGGTCAGTTTTGGGTTCAGGTTCTCCGGTGTCCTGGCAGCTGGCGCGGAGAAGAGCCGTCTCAGTGGCTTGGGGCGGGCGGGCCGAGGTAGGGGAATGCGGCCAGCAGGTTGTCGTGCGGCTTGAGGCCGGCCGGCGGGATCTTGCCGTTGCTCAGCCAGGCAAAGCGCTTGCTGTAGACGTCATCGGTGAGGATGCGGCCGTTGGGGTAGGTGGCGGGCTTGGTGCGGTCGTAGTGCAGGATGTCGGGCAGTACCTCCAGGGCCGCCGCCTTGGCCGCCTCGGGTGAGTAGCCGCCGGCGTTTTCCAGGATCACCGACCACGGCCCCAGGTAGTTGGCCACGTCGTCGGCCGGTTGCCGGGAGTTGTAGAGGTTCTTCTCCCCGTCGGGGTTGATGAACGGGTTGATGGTCGGGTTCCCGCCGCGGTCCAGCTGCTCGAGCGCGCCGTCCTGGTACCGGCTGACCGTGGCCCAGACGCCGATCACCGGGCCGCCGAGCATGTCGCTGGGCACCTCCAGCGTGATGGAGTCGACGTTGTTGTCGGCGAAGTCGTCGTGCCCGGTCCAGACGAAGCCGTGCAGGGCGCCCTCGACGTCGGCGAAGAACGGGTCGCTGCGCAGCCCGGCGCACAGCCGGATCCGGCCGGCCAGTATGGGCTGCGCCGTGCTGTCGAAGCTGACCGGGATGTTCTCGGCTAGCACTTCGCCGGCCGGCTCGAGCTGGCGGGCGACGGCGCCGGTGGCGTACCACGCGGTGCCGGTCTGCTTGCCGTTCTCGACCTCGGAGAACACGAACGTGAACGCGATGTCAGCGTGATTGTCGCCGTCGTTGTCGATGTTGATCCGGTAGAACGCGCCGGGGTAGAACTCCGGGCCGGTCACCGGCGCCGGGATCGGGGGCGGTGCGCTGGTCGGGTTCGAGTCGATGATCAGCACGGTCTTGTCCGCGTCGTCGGCCGAGGTGAATATGTACACGTCGGTGAGATCCAGACGCCGGTCGTCGCCGGGGAACTTGAGATTGTCGGCGCTGAAATGGTTAGACATGGTGGCTCCTTTGGTGGTGGTGGCGAGGTCCGGCGGTACTGCGGCCCGGACCGGCGTGGGCTAGGGTCCGGGCCGCGATGGCACGACAGGGGCGGCGGCGGCCATCTCTTTGTTGCGGGACGCTCCGCGTGGCCTGCGCACCCGGGCGCTTGGGTGGCCGGGCTTCAGGTCCGCAGGAAGTCGAGCAGGGCGGTGTTGACTAGGCCGGCGTGCGTCCAGACGATGGCGTGCGGGGCGCCCTCGACCACGACGAGCTCCACGTCCTTGATCAGGCCGGGCAGTCGCTGGCCGGTCTTGTCCAGCGGCAGCACCTGGTCGGCGTCGCCTTGCACGACCAGCACCGGTACGTCGATCTTGGGCAGGTCGTCGCGGAAGTCGGTGGTCCAGGTGCCGATGCAGGCCACCGCAGCGGTGGCCGATGCGGTGACGGCCAGGTTCCAGCTGGCCTGCCAGGCCTGGTCGCTGACCAGGGTGCCGCGCAGGGTGTCGATGTTGTAGAAGGTGTCCAGGAATCCCTTCATCCAGGCCGGGGTATCGGCGCGGGCGGCCTGGGCGAACCCGTCGAACAGGCCTTGCGGCACCCCGTCGGGGTTGTCGCCGGCCTGCAGCAGGTACGGCGGGATCGGGGAGACCAGCACGCCCTTGGCCACCCGTGCCGACCCGTAGCGGCCTAGGTAGCGGGTGACCTCTCCGGTGCCCATCGAGTGCCCGGCCAGCACGGCGTCGCGCAGGTCCAGGTGTTCCAGCAGGGTATTGAGGTCGGCGGCGAAGGTGTCGTAGTCATACCCGGATGCCGGCTGGCTGGACTGGCCGAACCCGCGCCGGTCGTAGGTGATGACCCGGTGCCCGGCCTCCAGCAAGACCGGGACCTGCTTGTCCCAGGCGCGGCCGCTGAGCGGGTAGCCGTGGATCAGCACGACGGGCTGGCCGGCGCCATGATCCTCGTAGTAGATCTCGATGTCGGCGCTGTTCTCAGTTCCGACTTTGACAAATGACATTGAAGCTCTCCATTCAGTGATCGGTCTGTTACATTGCGGTTCCGGCGACCGTGACTGCCTTCGGTTGCCTCGATCAGTCATGCATGGTGCAGTGAGTGCGGTGTTCCTCCGGTCATGTCCTCGCCTGACGCTTGGGCGTTCGCGTTAGGTAGTCGTCGTGCGGCCCGGCCCCGTCGGAGGTCACCGTCCGTGACAATGGGAGGGCGCGCGACACGCTCTGTTCGCGTTGCGGCGAGGAGGATCGGCGCATCACCCGCGGCTTCGAGCCCTGCCGTGCGTGGGCGAGCGGCCAGTTGTCGTGAATTGGCCGCAGCTGCCGATCCGCAGCGCGGGACCCGCAGCCGCGGGTCCCGCGCTGACATTAGGGTCAGCCGCTGCTTACCGAGGACCCGTTCCTGTGGCCTCGTTGCCCCGGTCGCTGCACCCGAGACACCCTCGGGCGAACCCGAAATCGGTCACGTGGGCATGTCCGTCCCGGCCTGCTCCGCCACCATGTAGGCGGCGTACCAGGCGGGCCAGTTCTCGTCCTGGTCTGACCGGTGAAAAAGGTGCGACCGCCCCGTGTGCTTCTGGTGCTCGACGTGGGCGGCCTCGGCACGCTGAAGCGCGCTTACCAGGTCCGCCGTGGATGCGTATGCCGTGTCAGCGGCGATCCGGCCGGGGAGCCGCGTCGTGACCTCCTGGACCAGCCACGTATTGCCGTCGGGATCATTGAAGGAGAAGAACGACCCGTAGCTGGTGCGCTCGGGGTCGGGACCGGGCTGCCGAGCCTCGGGGGGAAACGGCGGGCCGTGCCAGATCTCGCTCGCGTCGATGCCACGGCCGGCGAGTTCGTCATGGGCCGCTTCGATGTCGGAGACGATCAGCCCCCCCTGGGTCGAGCCGGGCGCCGCCGTCGTGAGTGCCGTGCCGAACGTGACCGAGGCACCGGAGCCCGGGGGGGTGAACTGGACGATGCGAAGGCCGTCAAGCGGGGCGACGTCGTCGTCGAGCCTCCAACCCAGGCGCTGGTAGAACTCCTTGGATCGGTCGACGTCGGACACGGGGATGATCTCGACCTCGAGGTGCATGTCGACCTTCCCGACGGCCGCGTCGCGGCCGGCGCTGTGTACTTCAGTGGCGCTCATGGCTGCCTCCTGGGTTGTGTTGCTTGCATGACGCTTTCTTTCAGAAGGAAGACCCTCAATGGGTCTTCGTATTGGTGATGTCATCAACGGTGATCTCCGCGCCTGCCCGTCGCGCCCGGTAAGATCCCTGGTGCAGACCCCCGGGGGGCCGATCCCGGGGTCACGGGTCCACGGCGCCGAGGTTGCCAACGTGGGGCGCCGTTCCTAGGCTCGGTGGATGAGGCTCGGTTAGTGGCAATGTCGGCTCCTGTTTCAGCGCGGCGGCTGCTTAGCCGACGAAGCGAGTGCGCGGCGCTGGATCAGCTGGTGGCGAGCGTGCGCGCGGGTCCGAGCCGGGCGCTGGTGCTGCGCGGGGAGGCCGGGGTCGGCAAGAGCGCGTTGCTGGAGTATCTGGTGCAGCATGCGCCCGGGTGCGGCATTGCCCGGGCGGTCGGCGTCGAGTCAGAGATGGAGCTCGCGTACGCGGGGTTGCAGCAGCTGTGCGCACCGTTCCTGGATCGCCTGGAGCGCCTTCCCGGCCCGCAGCGCGGTGCGCTTGGCACTGCGTTCGGTTTGCGCGACGGCGACGCGCCAGATCGGTTCCTCGTCGGCCTGGCGGTGCTGAGTCTGCTGTCGGACATTGCAGAAAAGCGACCGCTCGTCTGCATCGTGGACGACGCGCAGTGGCTCGACGCGGCTTCCGCGCAGGCGCTGGCCTTCGTCGCGCGCCGTCTCGGTGCGGAGTCCGTCGGGCTGGTCTTCGCTGTGCGCGAGCCGAGCGGCGAGCGGCATCTTGAGGGCCTGCCTGAGCTCGCCGTGGGCGGGCTAGACGACGGTGATGCGCAGGAGCTTCTCGGGACAGTGCTCGCCGGTCCGCTCGATGAGCGGGTGCGCGATCGGATCGTGGCCGAGACGCGCGGCAACCCGCTGGCGCTGCTCGAGCTGCCACGTGGCCGGACGCCCGCCGAGCTCGCGGGCGGGTTCGGGCTGTCCGGCAGCCCGGCGCTGCCGGGGCGGATCGAGCAGAGCTTCCGGGAGCGGCTGGCGCCGCTCCCGCCGTCAACGCGGCTCTTGCTTCTCGTCGCGGCGGCTGAGCCGGCAGGGGATCCCGTGCTGGTGTGGCGGGCGGCCGCCGGGCTCGGCATCGGGCCGGACGCGGCCGCGTCGGCGGCCGCCGAGGGACTAGTTGTTTTCGGCGCGCAGGTGCGCTTCGGTCATCCGCTCGTGCGTTCGGCGGTCTACCGCGCTGGCGCGCCGGAGGAGCGTCGGCGCGTGCATCGCGCGCTCGCCGAGGCCACCGATGCCGACGTCGATCCGGATCGCCGCGCCTGGCACCGCGCTCAGGCGGCAGCCGGGCTCGACGAGGACGTCGCCGCCGAGCTGGAGCGCTCGGCCGGGCGAGCACGGGCGCGCGGAGGCCTGGCGGCGGGGGCGGCATTTCACGAGCGCGCCGCCGAGCTGACGCCCGATCTGAGGCGCCGGGCGCAGCGTGCGCTCCTCGCCGCCCAGGGCAAGCACCAAGCCGGCGCGCCCGATGCGGCGCTCCGGCTGCTGGCGATGGCGCAGGCGGGGCCGCTGGACGAGCACGAGCGCGCCCGCGCGCAGCTGTTGCACGCGCAGATCACGTTCGCGATGACACGCGGCCGCGACGCTCCCCCCCTGCTGCTCGAGGCGGCCAGGCGGCTCGAGCCACTGGATCCGAGGCTCGCCCGCGAGACATACCTCGAGGCGTTCGCGGCTGCGCTCTCCGCCGACCGCCTAGTGCGCGGGGGCGATGCGCGCGAGGTCGCCGCGGCCGTTCTGGCCGCCGACTGGGAGCCCCCCACGCGCGCCTGCGATCTGCTGCTGGACGGGCTCGCCCTCCTCACCCGCGAGGGCTACGTCGCGGGGACGCCGGCGTTGAAGGTCGCGCTGCGCGCGTTCCGGGACGAGCCGCTCTCCGAGGAAGACGAACTGCGCTGGCTGTGGCTGGCCTGCCGCATCGCCCGGGCGCTGGCCGATGATGGGGCGTGGGACGAACTCACCGCGCGCCATCTCGATGTCGCCCGCCGCGCCGGCGCGTTCTCCGCGCTGCCCGTCGCGCTCACCGACCGCGCGCTCGTCGAGCTGTTCTCAGGCAGGATCGGGGTGGCTATGTCGCTGGCCGCCGAGTCGGACGCCGTCGTCGAGGCCACCGGTAGTCACCTGACGCTGCGCACCTCGATCGTGCTGGCGAACTGGCGGGGACGGGACGCCGAAGCGCTGGCGCTCATCGAGGCGCGCCGGCAGGATGTGCTGCGACGCGGTGAGGGGCTCTGGCTCGCCGCCAACGACTGGGGCAGCGCGATTCGCTATAACGGGCTCGGCCGATACGAGGACGCCCTGGCCGCGGCCGAGCAGGCCGCCGAGGCCGCGCGCGGGCTCGGGCCGTCGATCTTGCTGCTGGCGGAGCTGATCGAGGCCGCCGCGCGCAGCGGCCAGGCGGAGCGCGCGACCGGTCCGCTCGCCCAGCTCGCTGAGATTGCGCATGCCGCCGGCACGGACTGGGCGCTCGGGACCCACGCGCGCGCGACGGCGATGCTTGCCGAGGGAGAAGCCGCCGAGCGGCTCTACCGGGAGGCGGTCGAACGGCTGTCGCACGTCAAAACCCGCGCGACACTGGCCCGCGCGCACCTCCTGTACGGCGAATGGCTGCGGCGCGAGCACCGTCGCGTCGACGCTCGCAAGCAGCTGCGAGTCGCTTACGCGATGCTCTCGGACATGGGCATGGAGGCGTTCGCCGAGCGCGCCCGCCGCGAGCTGCTGGCCACCGGCGAGACAGTGCGTAAGCGCACGGTCGAGACGCTCGACGAGCTGACCCCGCAGGAGGTGCAGGTCGCGCGCCTGGCTGCCGGCGGGCAGACGAACCCGGAGATCGGTGCCCAGCTGTTCCTCAGTCCGCGCACGGTGGAGTGGCACCTGGGGAAGGTGTTCGGAAAGCTCGGGGTCAGCTCCCGCAAGGAGCTCCGCGCGGCGCTGTCCGACGTCGGCGCAGCGGTCGTCCGCCTCTAGCAGCCACAGGGGCCCGGGGCCCAGAGGTCAAACCAGGGAAGGCGACCAGCGCGACTGCGAGCCATCTGGAAGGACATTACGGTCATCTCGTTTTGACCCCAACCCAAAGGCTGATTCCGACGCTGACTTCCAACCGGCGCAATCCAAGACCTCCCGGGGGCGGTTCAAGGCGCCCCTCCGGCACACGGCCTGACAACTGGCACCGACCGCCCATGCCATGGGGTCTGTCAAGACCCCATGAGACTGCAGTACGGGGCCCTGTTACGGGAGGACAGAACTGGATGATCAGGGCACCGGATGCGCTGATAGCCGACCTAACTGCTGAGGCTCATAGTCGGCAGGTTCGTCCGGGTGTGTATATCAACGCTGTGCGGGAAGTCGATAAAGCGCGTCTGGAGTCTGCGGGATCGCGAATGGCCATGCAGGGCGGTGTATAAGCATCCGGCAGAACAACGCACTACTTACGCATGTGAGTGAGTAAGACGCGGGGCAGTGCGCCGCGGCTGAGATTGCTGACGGGCGCGCGGGCGCACGGCGATCTCTGGCCGCGGCCCGGCGAGGCGGTCCCGGCGCAGCGCCCCGTCACCCGGTCATGGCTCGTGTCACGGCCGGTCCTGCATGATGCGGTCGTAGGTGCGGCGGGCGCGGGCGCTGCGGGCGCTGGCGCCGTAACGGCGGAGCATCTGCGGGGAGGAC
>Ga0310037_10000930_pt1 | contig 16761 bp, 18 predicted proteins | sample Sb_taG_11_FD_200239 | JGI IMG/M metagenome (GOLD analysis project Ga0310037, IMG submission 200239) | Peat soil microbial communities from Weissenstadt, Germany - Sb_50d_3_AS metaG (v2) (version 2) | ecosystem: Environmental > Terrestrial > Soil > Wetlands > Peat | place: Germany: Weissenstadt...
CGCAGGTTCCGCAGGTTCGGGCGCCGGGGGCACGAGCCACGGATCGTTCGGCAGAGAGATTCTGAATTTTTTTCAGAACGGAACGTGGCTTTTGCCAGCCCGGAGAGGTGATCATGGGCGTGGGGGGGTTCACATGGCAGAAGTCGGAAATGTGCAGGCCGGGATCGTCGGGCCGGCCGAGCCGGCGCCACTCCCGGGCCGGTCCCAGGTTCAGGTCGTCCCGCTGCGCGGACTGCCGATCGTGGCCGCCGTCGTCGTGTTCGTCATCGCGTCGATCGCGGGGAACTGGCTGTGGGCGCTGACCTTCTGCCACGTGGTCGGCGGCGCGCTGTGGACGGCGATCGACCTGTTCGTCGGCCTTATCGTCGGGCCGATCCTGGGACGGCTGTCCATCCCGGCGCGGGCCGAGTTCACGGCCCGGTTCATGCCCAAGATGGTCCTGCTCATGCCCACGCTGGTGCTGATGACGCTCGCGGCCGGGTTCCAGCTGGCGCTGAAGGAGGGGAACCTGGCGCCCGGCAACCCGAACCACGCCTGGCTGATTGCCTCCTATTGCGTGGTCGGGGTGATGGCCGTGATCGCGCTCGGCGTGCTCGAGCCGGCCAACATCACGGTCCTGGTCGAGATGCGCAAGCAGCGGCCGGACGGGGAGGTGATCGCCCTGCTGATGCGGCGGTTCATCTATACCGCGGGGATCACCGGCCTGATGCAGGTCGCGACCCTCATCATCATGACCAGGGTGGCGACGCAATGAGGCGCCTTCCGCCGATCGCCCAGCTGACGGTCTGCTCGCTCGCCCTGGTCGTCATCGGCGGGATCCTGATGGCGTCTTACGTCCCCCGCCAGCCGCCGCTGGCCGCGCCCGCGGCGCTCACCGCGGTGAGCGCCGCGCTGGCCCTGACCAGCGGGTACCTGCTGTCCAGGCTGGGGCAGTTCGCGTGGCCGCGGTTCTTCCTGACCTTCCGGTGGGCGCTGCTGGCCTACGTCATCTCGGCCGGGATGATCGGCTTCGCCTTCGTCCGCGATCACACTCGGGGTGCTCCCCTGGCGCTCGTGATCGTGATGCTGGTGATCTTCGCGCTCGACGTGCCGCTGGTCATCGCCTTCACCGTGGCGCGCTACTCCTCGCCACCGCACGCGGCGTCCTGACCGCTGGCGTGATCCGGAGGGCCGGGCCGGCGGGTGGCCCGCCGGCCGCGGAGCAGGCCCGCCGCGACCAGGGCCAGGCCGGCCAGCGCGATCACCGGCCCGGCCACCGCCCAGGTGTTGGTGCCGGACATGAAGCTGCCGCCGATGACGCCGACGCCCTGCAGGGTGAAGACGACCCCGGCCAGGGTGACGAGCAGCCCCGCGCCGACGAGCAGGATCCGCGTGACCAAGGTCAGGGCGTCGGCAGCACGCCAGGGACGTAGGCCCACAGCTGATGGTCCAGCGTCCCGGCGGGAACGTTGAGCCGCAGCCGCGAGGTAAACAGCGGCAGCGGCCGCAGTGCGGTCAGCGCGAAGGGCTGGCTGAAGTCCGAGTTGGTGGCCCCGCTGATCAGCGCGTCGTAGGAGCCGGCGCTCGTCGTGTGCGGGTCGGGGATCCAGGTGGTCTTGACGGTCACGCCGCACGGCTGAAGAGTGACCGGGGTGCGGGCGGCGGGAGTGGTGCCGACGCCCGCGCACAGACCGGTCGGCTTGTTGCCGGGCGCGTACTGGAACTCGTACACGGGAAGGCTGGAGTAGAGCTTGCCGAGCCCGGGATTCATCAGGCCCGCGGCGACGAAGTCACTGACCAGGCCCTCGTTCGCCACCTGGAAGTCCTCCCCCTTATTCGCCCCGCTGGCCGCGGCCAGGGTGACCGGCTGGCCGGCCTGGCCGACATGATTCAGCACGCTGAGGACGAAGGCCGGGTGCGCAGCGGTACCGTACGCGGCGCTGAACCAGTTGACGCAGTTGTTCCCGCAGGCCGACGTGGCCGCGTTCGCGGTGAGCGTCCCCGCCGCGCCGGCGCCGGCGACGAGGGCCAGCGTGGCTGCCGCCGCGACGATCTTGCTCTTCATGGACATGACCGGCTCCTCCCCACATGCCGCGCGCGCGGCCACGCGGCGCAATGTATCGCAAATCCCCGTTCCGGTAGCGGGTTTGGCCACGCTGGTCCGGTAGTGTCATCCAGCTGTTACTTCGCCTCACCCGGCGCTCAGGCCACGAGGTTGCGCAGCAGCAGCGCCTCGGCCAGGCAGGCCCGCTCGAACGTGGCCAGGTGCAGGCTCTCGTTCGCGCCGTGCGCGCGGGCGTCGGGGTCCTCCACCCCGGTGATGAGGATCTCGGCGTCCGGGAAGCGCTCGGCGTAGGCGGTCACGAACGGGATGGAGCCGCCGGCCCCGATGTCGAGGGCGGGCGCCCCCCAGGCTTCGGCCAGGGCCTGTCGCGCTGTCCGGTAGGCGCGACCGCCGGTCCGGACGGTGTACGGGGCGGCCGTACCGCCGGACGTCACGGTGACGTGCGCGCCCCACGGCGCGTGCGCCCGCAGGTGGGCCTGGAGCGCGTCGCAGGCCCGGTCCGCGTCGTCGCCGGGCGCCACCCGCAGGCTGACCTTGGCCCGGGCGGCCGGGAGCAGCGTGTTGGAGGCGGCCCGGGTGGCGGGTGCGTCCAGGCCGATGACGGTGATCGCGGGAGCGGCCCACAGCCGGTCGGTGAGGCCGCCGGTGCCGGTGAGCTGCACGCCGTCGAGCAGGCCCGCGTCGGCGCGCAGCCGCGCCTCGGTCAGGTCGACCGGGTCCGCGGTACCGCGGGTCAAGCCGGCCACCGCCACGTCGCCGCGCTCGTCGTGCAGCGTGGCCAGCAGCCGGCACAGCGCGGTGAGCGCGTCGGGGACCGGGCCGCCGAACAGGCCGCTGTGGACCGCGTGGTCGAGCGTGCGCAGCTCCACCGTGACGGTGGCCCCGCCGCGCAGGCTGGTGGTCAGCGACGGCACGTCGGCCGTCCAGTTCACCGCGTCGGCGAACACCACCACGTCGGCGGCCAGCCGGCCGGAGAAGGTGTCGAGGAACGGGAGCAGGGTGGGCGAGCCGATTTCCTCCTCGCCTTCGACCAGCACGGTGACGCCGACCGGCAGCCGGTCGCCGTGGGCTCGCAGCGCGGCCAGGTGCACGGCGATACCCGCCTTGTCGTCGGCGGCGCCGCGGCCGAACAGGCGGCCGCCGGATTCGGTGGGCTGGAACGGCTCGGTGTGCCAGCTCGCGGGGTCCCCGGTGGGCTGGACGTCGTGGTGGGCGTAGAGCAGGACGGTGGGGGCGCCGGGCGGGGCCGGGCGCCGGGCCACGACGGCCGGCTGGCCGCCGGGGACGGTGAGGATCTCGGCCTCGGGCAGGCCCGCCCCGCTCAGCAGGTCCGCGGCCGCCTCCGCGCTGGCCCGCAGGTGCGGCGCCGCGGCCGGATCGGCGGAGACCGAGGGGATCCGCACCAGCCGTTCCAGGTCGGCGCGGACGGACGGCAGGACCTGCTGCACGGCTTGGGCGAGGGTCATGCTGGCGACGCTACCTCAGGCCGCGTACAGGCGGAGGTCGGCCGCGAAGCGCTGGGCGATTTCCAGGGCCATGGACAGTTCGGGGTGGCGGATGATGACCATGCCGTCGGCGATGAGGGTAGCCCGCCAGTCGCGGCGCGGCGCGCCGATGGGGAGCAGCTCGAGCGCGGCCACGTGCTCGCCGTACGCGGCCAGCAGCCGGTCCAGGCCCGCGATCCGGGTGATCCGCCCGGCGCCGCTGGCGCGCTTGAAGATGCTGGCCGCGTTGTAGTGCCGGGTTACCGGGGACGAGATCCGGCCGCGGGTGACCGCCTCGGCCCAGGCGGTGAACAGGTCGGCGTCGGTCGCGTAATTCATCACGTCGACGGTGCGCGCGCCCGGCGGGCGGGCGCCGATCTCGCCGAACACCACCTCGCCGTCGGCCTTGCGGTACCACTCCATGTGGGTGAACCCATCGGCAAACCCGAGAGCCCTGATCACGCTCGTCCCGAGTGCGCGGCCGCCCTGGAGTCCCGGCGCGTCCAGGTCGCGCAGGGCCACGGTGACCGGGCTGATCCACTCGTGCATGACTGATATCAATGGGCGGGGGTGGTACTGGCAGATGTTCTCGAACAGCACCTGGCCGCCCGCGCAGATCGTGTCGTAGGTGAACTCCTCGCCGTCGATGAACTCCTCGACGCTGACCTGCGGCACGTGCCGGATCATGGGCAGGATCGCGTCGAGCTCGGCGGCCGAGCCGGCCCGGTACGTGTCGGCCGACCCCGCGCCGTCGATCGGCTTGACGATGAGCGGGTAGCCGACGCGTTCGGCGGCGGCCCACACGTCGGCGACGGTCCCGGCCTCGGTGTGCCACGGGGTGCGCAGGCCCGCCGCGTCGAGCAACCGCTTCATCCGCTCCTTGTCCCGGAACGGGACGGTCTGCGTGACCGTCAGCCCGGGCAGGCCGAGTTCCTCGCGCAGCCGCGCGGCCAGAAGCATGTAGGGCTCCCACAGGCATTCGATCATGTCGATCCGGGCGTGGCGGGCGAGGTCGCGCACGACGGCGGCGACGTGGTCCTCGGCGGCGAGGGAACCGACATGGACGTAGCGGGCCAGGGCCTGCCGCGCGGCCCCGGGGAGGGCCTCGGCCGGCTGGTCGCCGAGGCCGATGACGGTCGCCCCGGCCTGGGCGAGCCCGCGGGTGAAGAAGGCCATCTCCGCCGGGTAGCCGGGCGAGATCATCAGGACGTTCACGGTTACCACGGCCCGAGTTCGACGCGGACGGTGCCGAGGATCATTTTCAGCGCGGCGGTGACCACGCCGGTGTCGCGGTCCCGGACGGTGATGTAGCCGTCGCCCTCGTAGCTGCCCGAGGACGGCTGGCCGGGGCTGGGCAGCCGCGAGTCCACCACCAGGTCACGGACCGCGGCGGGCAGCCGGTCCAGGCCGCGGGTGGCCCTGATCATGCCGGAGCCCTGGCCGCGCAGGTAGACGGTGCCCGCGGACCACTGGCGGACGGGCGGTTCGAAGGTGCCGTCCACCATGAGAGCGGCCCAGGCGCGGTACAGGTCGAAATCGTGCGTGTAGCACAGCATCGAGGTGATCTGGGCGCCCGGCGGCCGGGCCCCGACCTCGGAGACGGCGACCGAGCCGTCGGGCCGCCGGAACCATTCCATGTGGGTGAGCCCGGTGCGCAGTCCCAATGATCTCAGCGCGACCGGCGCGATCCCCCGTATCGGGGCGTACCCGGGCCCGCTGACGTCGCGGGGCAGCAGGACCACCCACTGCATCCACGGGTGGCGCAGCACCTCCAGCGGGGTCGGCAGGTACTCCGAGATCGAGTCCCAGACGATCTCCCCGTCGACCATCACGCTGTCGTAGGAGCCCTCCTCCCCGGTCAGGAACTCCTCGATCAGCGCGGGCCGGTCCGGGGCGGGCGGGGCGGCCTCCAGCCACGCTTCCAGGTCGGCCCGATCGTCCAGGCGGAACGTGCTCTTGGCCCCGGCGCCGGCCGGCGGCTTGACCACCAGCGGGAAGCCGGCCTCGCGGGCGAAGTCGGCGGCTTCGGCCGCGCCGGTGGCCAGGCGGTGCCGGGCGCAGGGCACGCCCGCGGCTTCCAGAACCGTCTTCATCTGGTCCTTGTCCCGGAAGTTGCGGGCCGTGGCCGCGTCCATGCCGGGTATGCCCAGGTGCTCGCGGACCTTGGCCACCGGGACCTGCAGTTGCTCCAGTACGGCCAGCAACCGCCGCACCGGGCCCAGCTGCGCCGAGAGCCCCTCGGCGGCCCCGGCGATCTGGCCGGCGTCGAGCGGGTCGTCGATCCGCCAGTGCCCGGCCAGGCTGTGCTTCAGCCGCGGGGAGAGGCGGTCCGCGGGCTCCGTGGTGATCAGGGCGAGCTCGAGGTCAGGCAGGTCCGCCGCCGCCTCGACGAACCGCGTCGTGGTATCGAGCAGGTAGGGCGCGACAAATCCGGCGACGAGCATGTGACGAACGTACTCCCGTTACGCCAGTGGGTCGGGGTCCCCGGTAAGCCGGGTGGCCAGTTGCTGCAGGTCTTCGCTCAGTTGATCCTGCCGCGTGCCGACCTGCTCGCCGCGGCGCTTGATGGCGTCGAGCTCGGCCAGGACCTGGTTGGCGATGCTCCCAATCCGGCTGTCCACGTGATCGAGCCGCCCTTGGATCTTCCTCCCGTCCAGCCTTTGCTGCTCCCGGTCGTGGTGGAGGTCATCGGTGATCGCCCGGAGCTGCCGCCGCAGATCGTCCGCTGCCCCTGTTATCTGCGCGGAGATGTCGCTGATGGCCGCCTCGATCAACGGGGCGGTGGTCTGCCTGGTGCGCTTGGCGAAGGTGGCGGCCACGTACAACCCGGCGGCGGCGACCACGGCAATGGCCACGGTCAGCACGATTTCCATGACTTCCTCCCTAGCGTGGCCTCGCCAGCCAGATCCCGCGCGTGGTGATCAGCACGGCCAAGGCCGAAAGGGCGATGGCGAGCACGGCGCCCGCCAGGATGATCCAGTACCCACTGCCCCGGCCCGCCGGCTCGCCGGTGACCGCGTTCCACAGCTGGACGGCACCGTTGGCCTCGGCGCCGGCCAGCTTCCCGTCCAGGCCGAACGCCACGGCGTTCACCGCGCTGCCCGCCCGCAGGGCCGGGCCGGCCGGCTGGCCGGTGGCCGGGTCCCACAGCCGGACGGTGCCATCAGCACCGGCGCTGGCCAGCACCTTGCCGCCCGGGCCGAACGCCACGCCGTTCACCGCGCTGCCCGCCCGCAGGGCCGGGCCGGTCAGCTGGCCGGTGGCCGGGTCCCACAGCCGGATCGTGCCGTTGCCGTAGCCCCCGGCCAGCAGCGTTCCGTCCGGGCTGAACGCCACCGCGTTCACCCCGCCCGCCGCGCCCGGGCCGGCCCCGAGCACCGAACCGTAGACCTGGCCGGTAACCAGGTCCCACACCCGGACGGCGCCGTCGGCCCCGGCGCCGGCCAGCTTGCCGTCCGGGCTGAACGCCACCGCGTTCACCGCGCTGCCCGTGGCCAGGGGCGAGCCGGACGGCTGGCCGGTAGCCACGACCCACAGCCGGACGTCGCCGCTGGCCCCGCCGCTGGCCAGCAGGCTGCCGTCCGGGCTGAACGCCACGCCGTTCACCGCGCTGCCCGTCGCCAGGGGCGAGCCGAGCGGCCGGCCGGTGGCCGGACTCCACAGCCGGACGGTGCCGTCGGCATCGGCGCTGGCCAGCAGGCTGCCGTCCGGGCTGAACGCCACGCCGTTCACCGCGCTGCCCGCCTGCAGGGGCGAGCCGTCCGGCCGGCCGGTGGCCACGTTCCACAGCCGGAGCGTGCCGTCACCGTAGCCGCTGGCCAGGAGCGCGCCGTCCGGGCTGAACGCCACCGCGGTCACACCCGGCACCCGCGCTGACGCCACGGTGTCAGCGCGAGCGGCGGCCGGGCCGGCGAGGGGCCCGGCCGTGATCAGGGCGGCCACGGTGAGGGCCGGGAGGCCGGCGATCACTGCGTGCCACCGGTGGCGGGTACGACACCGAGCGCGATCGGCCATACTTCGATCAGACCACTAACCCCCCGCGGTGGCGAGCCCAGGTTTACCGAGCGTGGCCGGGCTACCATTCCAGGCATGAACGTGGTTTTCGTCGAGCCCTGGTTCCCGCGCTCTCAACGGGAATTCGCCCGGGCGCTGGCGGAGGCGGGCGCGACGGTGATCGGCATCGGCGAGTATCCCATTGACAGCATGGACGATCAGCTGAAGGGCTGGCTGTACCACTACGAGCAGGTGCCGTCGGTCACCGACGTGGCGGCCATGGCCCGCGCGGTCCGCTGGGTGCAGGACAAGCTGTGGGTGGACCGGCTCGAGGCCACGATCGAGGCCCACATCCTGCCCACCGCGCAGGTGCGTGAGGCGTGCACGATCCCGGGGACTTCGGTCCATACGGCGTGGCTGTGCCGGGACAAGCCGTCGATGAAGGAGACGCTGCGGGCGGCGGGCGTGCCGACCGCGGCTTCGGCCGCGGTGTCCAGCGCCAGCGAGGCGCACGCCTTTGCCGCCGAGGTCGGTTTCCCGTTGATCCTCAAACCACGCAGCGGGGCGGGGGCGTCGGGGACGATGCGGGCCGACGACTTCGCGTCCCTGGACCAGGCCCTCGGGACCTTCGGCGGCCAGGACGCCAAGGGGTCGCAGTCGGTCGCGGTCGAGGAGTTCATCGAGGGCCACGAGGGGTTCTACGACACGATCACGGTCGGCGGCCAGGTGGCGGTCGACTTCGCCTCGCACTACTACCCGAACGTGCTCGAGGCGATGCGGACCCGGTGGATCTCGCCGGAATTCATCTCCACCAACCGGATCGACGTCGCGCCGGAGTACGGGGAACTGCGCGACCTGGGGCGGCGGGTCATCGCCGCGCTCGGCATCGGGACGTCGGCCACGCACATGGAGTGGTTCTACGGGCCCAAAGGACTCAAGTTCTCCGAGATCGGGTGCCGGCCGCCGGGCGTCGGGGCCTGGGACCTCTATTCCGCGGGAAACGACATCGACCTGTACCGGCAGTGGGCGGACGCGATCGTGCACGGCGGGACCTCCGCGGCGCCCTCGCGGCGGCTCGCCAGCGGGATCGTGGCGCTGCGCCCCTCGCAGGACGGGGTGATCAGCGGGTACAGCGGCGTCGACGAGCTGCAGCGGCAGTTCGGCGAGTGGGTCATCGACGCGCACCTGCCGTCACCGGGCACGCCGACGCAGGGGGTGGAGGCCGGGTACATGGCCAACGCGTACGTCCGGATGCGCCACCCGGACTACGACGTGCTGCACGAGATGCTCGACACGGTGGGGCGCACGCTGCACGTCTACGCGTCGTGAGGGCCGTCCTGCTGGGTCCTCAGCGCCGGCCCACGGTGGACGCGGTGGTGAGGTCGCTGAGCTTGGCGGGGCCGTTCGCCACGGTGACGGCCGGGTGGCAGGAGCGCGAGAGCGACGACGCAGAGCTGAACGCGCTGCTGGGCGGGCGGGGCGTGGGACTGGGGCTGTACCGGCGGTGGCTGGACGTGCAGGAGCGCGACCCGGAGTACGCCGCGGCCGAGCGCGCGGTGGCGGGCGTACTCGCCGAACTGCAGGACCTCTACCTGCTGCGGCTGGACTATGCGCTGCAGGCGGTGTACGCGCTGCAGCGCCGGGCCGCAGGCGGGGCGGCGGGCTCGGCGGCGGGTGAGGCCGTGGCCGAGGCGGTGGCGGCGGTGCGTGAGCTCGACGCGGCGCAGCTTCACCGGGTGAACGAGGTACGCGGCGAGTTCTTCGGCCGGATGCGGCCGCACGACCGGCCGGCGATCGCCGGGCACCGCGCGGCCGTGGCGGGCGTGCTGGGTTCGGCGGCCGCGCTGATCGTGGCCGGCGGCCACGTGGGGGTGCTGGCCGAGGTGCTGCACCTGTTCAACGTGGCGGCCGACCTGCGGACGCCGGTGATCGCGTGGTCGGCGGGGGCGATGGCCCTGGCGGACCGGATCGTGCTGTTCGGTGACCGCTCGCCGCACGGCCCCGGTCACCCGGAGGTGTACGGCAGCGGCCTCGGTATCACACGGGACCTGGTGCTGCTGCCGCACGCCCGGGCCCGGCTGCTGCTCGACGACACGCCCCGGATGGCCACCTTGGCCCGGCGGTTCGCGCCGGCCCGCGGCGTGCTGCTGGAGGCGGGCACGCGAGTGGAGCTTGACGGCCCCGGCGGGCCTCTGCCGCCCGGCACCCGGGTCCTCGGCGAGGACGGGCACGTGACTGCTGCCGGCGAGGCGGCGTGACCACCGCCCGCCCAATGGCCGCGCCGGGCCGCAGGCTCGCCATCAACCGGCTCCGCGACCGCCGGCCGCTGGACGGCGCGGCCGTGGACCGGTTCCTGGCCCGGCACGAGGTCCCGATCGTCGAGGGGGCGCGCTGCACATTCCTGTACCGGGGCGAGGCGGACGAGGTGTTCCTCGTCCACCGGATCTTCGGCCTGCCCGACCATATGGCGCTGCGCCGGCTGCACGGCACCGACCTGTGGTACGTCGTGCTGGAACTGCCCGAGGGGTCCCGGGTCGAGTACCAGCTGGAGGTGGCGCGCGACGGGCAGCGCGAGCGGATCAACGACCCCCTGAATCCCCGGGTGGCCCACAGCCCGATGGGCAGCTCCTCGGTGTGCTACGCGTCCGGGCACGAGATACCCGAGTGGACTGCCTTCGATCCCGAGGCGCGGCCCGGATCGCTGGTGGACATGGTGGTGCCGAGCCGCGCGCTGCGCCGCGAGGCCAAGGTGACGCTCTACCTGCCGGCCAGGTTCCGCCGGTCCGCGCGGTACCCGCTGCTGATCGTGCACGACGGCGGGGATTACCTCGCCTTCGCCGGGGCCAAGACGGTGCTGGACAACCTCATCCACCGGCTCGACGTGGCCGAGCTCGTCGCGGCGTTCGTGTACCCGGGTGACCGGCTGGCCGAATACGCCAACTCGGCGGCGCACGCCCGGTACCTGACCGCCGAGCTGCTGCCGCGGCTGGAGGCGGAGCTGCCGCTGGCCGGACGTCCGTCCGGGCGCTGCCTGATGGGCTCGAGCTTCGGCGCGGTCGAGTCCCTGGCCACCGCGTACCGGTACCCGGACGTGTACGGGTCGCTGCTGCTGCAGTCCGGTTCGTTCGTCTTCACCGACATCGGCAGCAACCACGGCGGCGGGCCGGCGTTCGAGCCGGTGGTGCGGTTCATGAACCGGTACCGGGCCAGCCCGCGGCGGGTCGCCGACCGGCTGTTCGTCAGCTGCGGCGTCTACGAGCCATTGATAACAGTGAACCGGTCCATGGTCCCGGTGTTCGAGGGCGCCGGCATGGCGGTCCGTTACGTCGAGGCGCGCGACGGGCACAGCTGGGAGAACTGGCGCGACCGGCTGCGGGCCGGGCTGTCCTGGATCTTCCCGGGTCCGCAGAAGTTCTACTACGAGTGAATCCTGGTGGTGTTCGTGGCTGATCATGGGTACCAGAAGGAACGGTGGTTCTCCGAGCGGATGCAGCAGGAGGTCACCGTGGTGCGGTGGGGGCTGTTCGGCCGGCCGGTGCTGGTGCTCCCGTCGGCGGGCGGCGATGCCGGGGAGATCGAGCGGCACGGCCTGGTCGACGCGTGCGGCCCGCTGCTGGCCGAGGGCCGGATCAAGCTGTACTCGGTGGACAGCGTGGCAGGCCAGGCCATGGTGACGAAGGCCGGCCCGGTGGAGCACCGGCTGTGGCTCCTCAACCAGTTCCACGAGTGCATCCGGTGGGAGGTGCTGCCCGCCATCCACGCGGATCTCGGCGGTGCTGCCCACGACCTCGTGACCGCCGGCGCGTCGATCGGCGCGTTCAACGCGGTGGCCGTGCTGTGCCGGTACCCGGACATCTGCGGCGCGGCCATCGGCATGAGCGGCACCTACCGGATCGAGCGCTTCTACGACGAGGCCTGGAGCCAGGACCTGTTCTACGCCGCGCCGCTGCAGTTCCTGCCGGGTCTGGAGGGCCCGCAGCTGGACCGGCTACGGGAACGCCGCGTTATCCTCGCCTCCGGCGAGGGCGAGTGGGAGGACGTGGGCGAATCGTGGCGGATGGCCGAGGTCCTGGGGGCGAAGGGGATCCCCAACCGGGTGGACAACTGGGGGCCGCAGTGGGCGCACCAGTGGCCCACGTGGCGGCAGATGCTCCCGCAGTACCTGCACGAGCTGATCCCCTGAGGCGCGGCGCGGCGCGGGGCATGCGTAAGGTTGAGGTGATGTCGCCGATGAGGAAGACGGCTGAGGCTGCCGTGGCCGGGTCCGGAACCGAGGGCGGGGCGGCCGGGGGCCATCGGTTCGTGGTGGTGGCCAGCCGGCTGCCGGTGGACCGGACCGAGGGCCCGGACGGCGAGGTGGACTGGCGGACCAGTCCGGGCGGGCTGGTCAGCGCGCTGGAACCGGTCATGCGCGAGGCGGCTGGCGTGTGGATCGGCTGGTCCGGCGACACCGGGCCCGCGCCCGGGGTCTTCCGGGCCAACGGCCTGGACCTGGTGGGCATGAGCCTGTCCGCGGACCAGTTCCGCGATTACTACGAGGGGTTCTGCAACGCGACGCTGTGGCCGCTCTACCACGACGTCATCGCCCCGGCGGAGTTTCATCGCCGGTGGTGGGACGCCTACGTGGCCGTCAACCGGTCCTTCGCGGCGGCCGCCGTGGCCCACGCGGCTCCCGGGGCGACGATCTGGGTTCACGACTACCAGCTCCAGCTGGTCCCGCAGATGATCCGCGAACAGCGCGGCGACGTGCGCATCGGCTTCTTCAACCACATCCCGTTCCCCGGGTATGAGATCTTCGCCCAGCTTCCGTGGCGCCGTCAGGTGATAAACGGCCTGCTCGGCGCGGACCTGCTGGGCTTCCAGCGCCGGGGCGATGCCGCGAACTTCCTGAGGGCCAGCCGCCGGGCGGCCGGCCTGGCCACGAGGGGGTCCACGGTCCGGGTCGGCGACCGCGAGGTCCGGGCGGCGGCGTTCCCGATCTCGATCGACGCCCGGTCCCTGGAGCAGATCGCCCGGCGGGAGAGCGTCAGGAAACGCGCGGCCGAGATCAGGATGGCCCTGGACGAGCCGGACACGGTCCTGCTGGGCATCGACCGGCTCGACTACACCAAGGGCATACCGGTTCGCCTCCGCGCCTACGGCGAGCTGCTCCGCGAGGGCCGGCTCGGCCCGCGGGTGGTCCTGGTCCAGGTGGCTACCCCGAGCCGGGAGCGGGTCGGGGCCTACCGCGTCCTGCGGGACGAGGTCGAGCTGGCCGTGAGCCGGATCAACGGCGAGCACGCGGAGGTCGGCAGCCCGCCCGTGCACTACCTGCACCAGTCTTATCCGCGGGATGAGATGGCGGCGCTGTACCTGGCCGCCGACGTCATGCTGGTGACCTCGCTGCGGGACGGGATGAACCTGGTGGCCAAGGAATACGTCGCCTGCCGCTACGACGAGAGCGGCGCGCTGGTGCTGAGCGAGTTCACCGGCGCGGCCGACGAACTCAGCGGCGCCTTCCTGGTCAACCCGCACGACATCGAGGGCGTGAAGGACGCCATCGTGCGCGCGGCCACCATCGGCCCCGGGGAGGCCAGGCGCCGGATGCGGTTGATGCGCAAGCGGGTAAACGAGCACGACGTGGCGCACTGGGCGGAGGGTTTCCTCGGGACGCTCGACCGGGCGCCGGACACCTGGCTGGCCTCGGCGTCACCGCTGACGTCCGCCGTGCGGCCCGGCTGAGCGCCGAATTCCATTTTTGGCATGGGCGCTCCGAGTATTTGCGTGTAGTCACGCCATTGCCTTCCTGGCGTTTGCCTGTTTGAGCCTCAGGCGGATCCGCAACCATTCTGCACCCGGCCGGGCATCCCTCTGGCTACCCGGGTGAAGGACTGTTGCGGTAGATGAAGATCACGCGCCATTCCGGGAATCCAATGAGACAGGTATTACCGCACTGATTCCGTGCATGCCCGGGGACAGGCTGATGCCACCATCAGCGGAGGGAACTAATGAAGCCACGTATCGTCGTGCTCATACCAGCACATAATGAGCAGGACTATATCGCCGAGACAATCAGGGGGGTCCAGGCCCAGTCGCGCCCGGCTGACCGGATTATCGTCGTTCCGAATAACTGCAGCGAAGATGACGCCACTGCCGCCGTTGCGGCCGGTCTTGGCGTCGAGGTCATCGAGCTGCACGGGATTACCGGGCGGAAAGCAGGCGCGCTGAACGCGGCACTGGACATCGTCCTGCCGCAGCTGGACGCCGACGATCTCGTGGTCTGCATGGATGCCGACACCACCATTCACCCGGACCTGCTGAAGAACGCCGAGGCGCATTTTGTCGCTGACCCCCACCTCGGCGCGGTCAGCTCCAACCACCTCATCGAGTTCAAGCGGACGGCCATCGAACTGCTCCAGGCGATGGAGTACGAGCGCGACCGGCGGATGATCGGGCGGCGGAAGGGCCATTACGGGTGCATGACCGGAATGGCGGCGATGTACCGCGTGGCCGCCATGCGGGACGTCAAGGCGCACTATGGCGCTGTGTATGACCCAGACAACTGGACCGAGGACTGGAAGCTGACCATCGCGCTCAAGACGCTCAAGTGGGGGATGGTCCGCCCGCAGGACTGCCTGGCTACCACCGTGCCAGTCTCCACCGTCAAGAGCCTGTTCACCCAGCGGGAGCGCTGGGCGCGCGGGTACATCCAGACGCTGAGCCAGTTCGGCCTGACGAGGTGGACCGCCTTCCCGTGGCTCCGGCAGCTGGGTTTCGCCTGGTCGCTGCTCATGCGGGTGGGCGTCGTGTACCTGATGTGGATCTCGCGTCACCACATCGTCGCGATCTGGATCCTGCCGATTATGGCCGTGATGATCGCTGACAACATAAATACCGCATGGCGGGTGGGATGGAAAGGCATCATCGCCGCGATAATCTTCCCTATCGAAATGGCTTATGGTGCGCTTCTCACCGTCGCAATCCTCTCCGGCTACTACAAGCAGTTCACTGGGGCCGGAGCCAATGATCAATGGCACATGGTGAGGAGGTAAATCAAATGTACGGACCTGCTGGGAAGGTAGCGGGCGGCGCTGCCGCCAGCCTGCCTGTGACCGGCTTTACGAGCGGTACCGGAATTCTGTTCATGGTAGTGCTCGGCACGGTTCTTATCGCGCTGGGTGTGGCGCTGACGCGCTTTATCCCGCGCCGGCAGCTGTTAAGTCCGCCCGGCCGGGGGGATTGCTCCCCGGCCGGGCGGATGTGAGAGGAAAAGTATGAGAATCATCAAGCACATCCGTGTGCCGCTGACCATCGGGTCGGTCGTCGCGGTGACGATACTCATGTCGGCCGCGGCGACGGCCTCGTCGGTCAGGGCCGCCGCGCCGACGGCCACCACCCTGGCGGCCAGCAACGTCACGAGCACTACGGTGACACTCAACGGGAGCGTCAACCCAGACGGCCTGGCGACCACCACGTGGTTCCAGTGGAATCCCCCGGACGGGGACAGTAACACCGTTCTGGGCATCGGCTCGGGCACGGCCGCCGTCGCGCTGCACGCGAACATCACCGGCCTGACGCCTTCGACGGCCTACTCGTTCCAGGTCTACGCCTGGAACTCCAGGGGGCAGAAGAACGGCGCGCTCGTGAAGTTCACCACGTCCGCCGCGGTCGGCCCGTCGCCCTCTCCCTCACCCACGTCGGCCTCACCCTCACCTTCACCGTCGCCCACCTCGGCCGGGACGATCTACCTGACGTTCGATGACGGACCGACGGCCGGGTACACCAACCTGGTGCTGAATGACCTGAACGCGGCCGGGGCGCACGCGACCTTCTTCGAGATCGGCCAGAGCACCTACACCGACTCGGGCATGTGCCCGTCGACGGCGGTGGGAACTCCCACTCCGTCCTATGCGACCTGCCTCGCCAACGCGGGGAATGCGGCGTACGGGAATTACGGTCTCGTGCTATCCATCCTGGCGGCTGGCAATCAGATAGGAACGCACAGCTGGGATCACCCCAATTTCACCACGCTGACTACGGCGCAGACGACTACGGAGATATCTGCGGCCCGGTCGCTTCAGGTCGCCGTTACGGGACACGACTCCAAGCTATTCCGCTTCCCGTACAACCAGGCCACGACGGCTGCGCTCAGCTACCTGTCGAGCCAGGGAATGCAGTCGATCGGGGCGGATATCGATCCGAGCGACTGGAACTGGCAGTCGGTCACCGATGCCCAGGTTATCTCGACGGTCATGTCTCAGCTCCGGAACGGAGCGGTTATCCAGCTCCATGATGGCCAGGATGTTCTCGGCCGGGATGGCGGGAATCCAGGGTACCTTCCGCAGCTGCTGACCGATATCAAGGCAGCCGGGTACTCGTTCGGTCTTCTTCAGCTGGGCAGCCCCGTTACCGCGCAATTCAACGGCAGCGCTGACAACCACGCGTGAGCGTTATCCGCCGGCGCACAGTTATCTACTCAGGAATAGAGGACGAGATGGTGGATTACGTATTCACCGATGAGTTCAACGGCCCAGCGGGTTCGCCGCCGGACCCCTCGAGATGGAATCACGAGACGGGCCGGTGGACCGACAACAACGAGCTGGAAACCTACACCGACAGCGCCGCGAACGCCTACCTCGACGGCCAGGGCCACCTGGTCATCAAGGCCCTCAAGGGGACCGGGAGGGACAGTGGCTATACCTCGGCCCGGCTGACCACCCAGGGCCTGTTCGCCCGGGACCACGGGAACTTCGAGGCGCGGATCAAGTTCGATCTCGCGGCGGGAGCCTGGCCTGCCTGGTGGATGCTCGGCTCGGACTACCCCACGGCCGGCTGGCCGCGGTGCGGCGAGATCGACATGATCGAGGTCTACGGCCAGCCAGGCTGGTCTGCGGACTCGACCGTCCATACCGCCGGCGACAACGGGAACGACACGACCAAGGAGATGCCGGTTCCGGGCGGCGTCGACACCGGCTGGCACACCTGGCGCCTCCGGTGGGACGGCGACACCGGGCGCATCCAGTTCTCCAAAGACAGCCAGATCTACCTGACCGTCAACCCGGGCGACCTGCCCAATTGGCCGTTCGGTGTCCCGGGGGCTCGCGGCGGGACCGCATTCATGATCCTCAACCTGGCCATCGGCGGTGACGGCGGCGGCCCGGTGCCCGAGAGCTTCACCGAGTCGGCCATGACGGTCGACTACGTCCGGGTCTGGTAAACCAGGCCCGGCGCCCGCCAGCGTCCCGTCCCGGCGCGGAACCC
>Ga0310037_10000932_pt1 | contig 16734 bp, 18 predicted proteins | sample Sb_taG_11_FD_200239 | JGI IMG/M metagenome (GOLD analysis project Ga0310037, IMG submission 200239) | Peat soil microbial communities from Weissenstadt, Germany - Sb_50d_3_AS metaG (v2) (version 2) | ecosystem: Environmental > Terrestrial > Soil > Wetlands > Peat | place: Germany: Weissenstadt...
GCGGACGCTCGAGGAGCGTGGCGTCGAGTTCCACGGCGAGATCTTGGACACCGGCGTCTGTCACATGGCGTTGTTCAACGATCCCGACGGGAACGCGCTGATGCTCCACCACCGGTACGCGCCACGAGTGACCGAGCAGTAGGGGGATAGGGGCGCGCTTCGCGCGCCTGGGGTGTGGCCTTGGCTGGCCCCTGTGCTATCGAGGGTCGGCTCTGAGTCGACCGACCTGGCTCGTACCTCGCGCGGGAGTTTCCGCTACGCCGTGGTGACGGCCGCCGCCTCGCCCAGCCTCAACTCCTCGATCGCCACCTCGCGCATCTTGAACTTCTGCACCTTGCCGGTGACCGTCATCGGGAACCCGTCGACGAACTTCACGTAGCGTGGGACCTTGTAGTGGGCGATCTGGCCGCGGCAGAACTCGCGTACGTCCTCGGTCGTGACGGTGGCGCCGGGGCCCCTCACTACCCACGCCATCAGCTCCTCGCCATAGCGCTCGTCGGGAACCCCGATCACCTGGACGTCGGCGATCTCCGGATGGGTGTAGAGGAACTCCTCGATCTCGCGCGGGTAGAGGTTCTCGCCGCCGCGGATGACCATGTCCTTGATCCGGCCGACGACGCGCACGTAGCCCTCGTCGTCCATCGTCGCCAGGTCGCCGGTGTGCATCCACCGCTGCTCGTCGATCGCCTCGGTGGTCCGTTCCGGGTCGTTCCAGTAGCCGCGCATCACGGCGTAGCCGCGCGCGAGGAACTCGCCGGGCTCGCCGCGCGGGACCGTCCGTCCGGTGACGGGATCGACGATCTTTACCTCCGTGTGCGGCATCACCTGCCCGACGGTCCCGCAGCGATTCTCGAGCGTGTCGTTGCGGCGGACCTGGGTGGTCACCGGCGAGGTCTCGGTCATGCCGAATGCGATGCCCATCTCCTTGATGCCCATCTCGGACAAGACGCGCTTCATCACCTCGATCGGGCACGGCGAGCCGGCCATGATCCCGGTCCGCAGAGCTCCCAGGTCGAAGTCGGCGAACCGCTCGTGGCCGAGCTCCGCGATGAACATCGTCGGCACCCCGTACAGGCTCGTGCAGTGCTCCTCGGCGCAGGCTCGGAGGGTGGCCTCCGGCTCGAACATCTCCGCCGGATAGACCATGCACGCTCCGTGCGAGGTGGCGGCGAGGTTCCCGAGCACCATCCCGAAGCAGTGGTAGAGCGGCACCGGGATGCAGACCGAGTCCCGCTCGCTGTAGCCGAGCAGCTCGCCCGTGAAGTAGCCGTTGTTGAGGATGTTGTGATGGCTCAGCGTCGCGCCCTTCGGGAAGCCCGTCGTGCCGCTGGTGTACTGGATGTTGATCGCGTCGTCGAAGTCGAGCTCGGACATCCGGCGCGCCAGGGCGTCTGGGTCGGCCGGGCTGTCGGCGAGCGAGGACCACTCGTCGGTGTCGAAGAAGATCGCGCGCTCGAGCGTGGGAACGCGTGCACGGACCTCGCGGACCATCTCGACGAAGTCCGAGCCCTTGAGCTCCTGGGTCGCGATGATCCAGCGGCAGCCGGATTGGCCGAGCGCGTACTCGAGCTCGTGGACCCGGTAGGCGGGATTGATATTGACCAGGACCACGCCCAGCTTCGCGGTCGCGTACTGGGTGAGCGCCCATTCGGCGCGGTTCGGGCTCCACACGCCGACCCGGTCTCCCTTGGACAGCCCTGCGGCGATCATGCCGCAGGCGATCCGGTCGGTCGCCTCGTTGAATTCGGCGTACGCGTAGCGCATGCCCTGGTGGCAGGAGATCAGCGCGTCGGCATCGGGGACGCGCGCGGCGGTCCGCTCCAGGTTCTCCGCGATCGTCTCCCCGAGCAGTGGGTCCGGGCAAGCCCCATGAGCGTAGGACAGCATTGCGTTCCTCCTTCCTGATCCCAATCCGTATCGATCCTAAAGCCTGCGGGGCCAAGGCAGTAGAGGCTCTAATACGGTGTCGGACCGATGACCGTTCTGCGCCCAGATCTTCTGCGGGGAGCCGCGATCGTCCTGGCCGGTGGGGTCCCGGCCCCGATCCGGGACGCCCTGAGGGACGCCGGCGCCGCCGTCGAGGAGCTCGAGGACGGGCTCGACGAGGAACAGGCGCAGGAGTGGGCCCGCGCCCGGGCGCCACTGCACGCGTTCGTGTTCGACGCGCGCCGTACTTTCGCAAACGGGGGCGGCGACGCACTCCTGGTGGCACTCGAGCAGGGGTGGGCATCGACCCGGGCGCTCGCCAACGGCGCCTTCATCCCGGCACGGGCAGGCAAGATCGTGCTGGTGGCGCCGCCGTCGGACGCCGGCGACCACGTCGAGGCCGCGCGCAGCGCGCTCGAGAACCTCGCCCGCACCCTGTCGGTCGAATGGGCGCGGTACGCCGTGACCGTCACCGCGGTGATGCCCGGCGAGCGGACGGCCGACCGCGAGCTGGCGGAGCTGATCGGCTTTCTAGCTTCGCCGGCGGGGAGCTACTTCAGCGGCTGCCGTCTGGATCTGGGGACCGTGCCGCTTGGCGATCCCCGGTAGCGAGCATGTAGGTCGCTTCGGGCTCATGGCCCGCGGGAGCGTGCAAGCCGGCGCCCACGGGCCGCAGCAACCCGGTCCGGATCGCGTGTGCCCATGCGGGCGCGAGTTCCTCCTCGGGTAGAGACAGCTCCCACGCGACGAGCCCGAGACTCGCCGCCCCGAACTCCTGGACCGTGTCGAGGATCTCGTCCAGCCAATCTAGATGCATCGAATCAGTCCATCTCCAGTCTCTCTGTGTGCGGTCAGCCGCAAACGATCAACGCAGGGGCAGGCTTGCTTCTCACTCTCCCATGGGGGACCGACTCTCATACGGCGTTCTTATCGATCCCTCACGCGTTTGCGACGGACGGAGGTGAACCTACCGCCATAAGTGAGCAGTGCGCAACTGAGAGGAAACGACAATGTCATCCAAGCCACCACCGATGGCCGCCGCCGGGGTCAGAGAAGCCCGCCGGGCACGCACGCGGACGCTCAGGCGCCGCGTCGTCGCCGGAGCGGTGGCGCTGTTCCTGGCGACGTGGGTGCTGATCGCGGTCGAGCTCGTCACCGGGCACGACCCGGCGCTCGCATCGCGCAAGACCACGACGGTGGCCACGAGCTCGGCGCAGCCCGCGACCACGACGACGACCTCAGCCCAGCCGACGAGCACGACGACGAGCTCAGCGCAGCCGGCGACCACGACGACGGCAACGACCACCAGCGTGACCACGAGGCAATCGTGAGCGCCACCGCACTCACGATCGAGCACCGGGAGACGTTCCCGTGCTTCGGATCGGAGTGCACCGTGATCGTCTCGGGCGACGCCGGCGCGATGTCGCGGGCCAAGCGCCGGCTGCTCGAATGGCACGGCCGCTTCTCGCGGTTCGACCCCGACAGCGAGCTGTGCCGCCTCAACGCCGATCCCCGCCCGACGGTTCCGGTCAGCCCGCTGATGCGCCGGATCCTCGCCGGCGCCCTCGCCGGCGCCCACCGCACCGCCGGCCTCATCGACCCGGCGCTCGTCGATCAGATCGAGGACGCCGGATATGCGGGCCACTTCGACGGGTCCGGGATCGAGCTCGCACGGCTGCTCGAGCTGGCACCGCCGAGGTGCGAAGCCGCCCCGCGACCGGACGCGCCCTGGCGCAGGATCGAGATCGACGCGCGAGCGGGCTCGGTCACCCGACCGCCGGGCGTCAGGCTCGACCCCGGCGGGATTGCCAAGGGCGTGTTCGCCGACGAGCTCGCGTCGATGCTGGCCAGCCACAACGCGTTCGTGGTCGACTGCGCCGGAGACCTCCGGCTCGGCGGCCGTGCCCGGGCGGCGCGCGCCGTTCATGTCGCGAGTCCGTTCGACGACTCGACCCTCCACACGTTCGAGCTCGCAACAGGCGCCGTCGCCACCAGCGGGATCGGCCGCCGGAGCTGGACCGCGCCCGACGGCCGGCTGGCCCACCACCTGCTCGACCCGGCCACCGGCGAGCCTGCGTTCACCGGCGTCGTTCAGGCGACCGCGCTGGCGCCGACCGCTGCGGAGGCGGAGGTCCTCAGCAAGGCGGCGGTGCTCAGCGGACCCCAGCGGGCCGCGAGCTGGCTCGAGCACGGCGGCGTGATCGTGCTCGAGGACGGGCGCTTCGAGATTCTCTAATCAGATCGATTCCTCGGCCCACGGGACGACGACGGCGTCCTCGTGGGGCGAGTCCCGGGCCACCACGTACTCGGCAGGCTCGGTATCGGAAACGTTCTCGAGGATGTGGGTCTCGCGGGGCGGCACGTACACGAGGTCGCCGTGCTCGAGCATCAGCTCCTGCTCGAGGTGGTCTCCCCACTTGACCCTAAGCCGGCCGGAGAGCATGTACACCGCGCTCTCGCACCCCTCGTGGTAGTGGGGGCGCGATTGCGCCCCGGGCGGTACCCGGAACACCCCCATGTAGATGTTCTGGGCGCCGGCGGTCGTCTGCGAGATCTCGGCGCCCCCGACGACGCCTCGCGGGACGTCGTGATCGGTTCCCGGCTTGACGATCCTCATGCGGCCAGCGCCATCGTCATCGGGGCCAGTCTACTGCTCGTGCTGGGCCACCTCGATCTGCAGCGGCGGCTGATCGGCCGCCTCGTGGTCGACCTGGAGCGTGGTGTGGTGGATGCCGAACCGCTCCTCGAGCAGCCGCTGCAACTGCCGCCGGCGCTCGTGGCAGTCGTCGCCGGCGCGGACGACAATGTGCGCTGACAGCGCCGGGAAGCCCGAGGTGACCTCCCAGACGTGGAGGTCGTGGACCTCGACCACGCCGGGCTGGGCCGCCAGCACATGGCCGATCTCGTAGGGGTCGAGCCCCGCCGGGGCGGCCTCCATGAACACCCGGCCCGATTCCTTGAGCAGCCCGTAGGCCGCGTACAGCATCACACCCGCGATCAGCAGCGACGCGATCGGGTCGGCGCGCGAGAACCCGGTCGCCAGGATCACGATCGCGGCCACCGCCGTGGCGATGAACCCGAACAGGTCGGTGAGGATGTGGCGGTATGAGCCCTCGACGTTGAGACTGCGCTCTGCGGCCGCGGGCGGGCTGAGGATCCGGGCCACGACCAGGTTGACGGCGATGCCGACGAGCGCGACCACCAGGACCACGCCGCCCTTGACGGCCGGCGGGGAGATCAGGCGCCCGACCGCGCCGTAGATGATCAGCGCCGAGAGGACCAGCAGGGTGACGCCGTTGGCCTGGGCACTAAGGATCTCGGCGCGGCCGAGGCCGTAGGTCATCGCCCCATGTGCGGGTTTTGTCGCGAGCCGGGCTGCGGTCAGCGCCAGCGCCAGCGCGGCGGCGTCGGTCAACATGTGGGCCGCGTCCGAGAGCAGCGCCAGCGAGGAGGCGAGGATCCCGGCGACTATCTCGCCGGCCATGAACAGCGCGATCAGCGCCAGCGCCCATTTCAGAGCGCGGCGGTCGGCGTCTCTGGCGGGGGTGTGGCTGTGGGCGGAGCTCTCGTGGTGAGCGTGCCCGGGCACTAGTTCACCGACGGGTCGGGCGGCATGCGCGCCACCAGCGCATAGCTCCCGCCCTTGCGCGTCAGCACGGCTGACCACAGGTCGTGCGGCTCGGCCGTGAAGGGGTCCTCGAGCTGCGCGGACTCGACGATCCAGTCGCCCCGCTCGAGCTCTGCGTCGAGCTGGCCCGGCCCCCACCCGGCGTGGCCGACGAACGGCCGTCCTTTGCGCACCCCCGCGACGATCTCCTCGGGCGCGGTCCCGGTCCCGAGCACCCCGACGTCGTCGAACGCCAGCAGCGCGGCGTCGCCCGGGTCCTCGAACTCGGCCAGCACGATCACCGCCGAGGGCTGAACCGGACCGCCGATGTACAGGAGATCGTCGAGATCGACGAGGTCGGCGAGCTGGGGCACCGCGTCGGCGACGGTCGTCTCCGACGGCCGGTTGAGCACCAGGCCGAGCGCCCCCTCCTCCGTGTGCTCGACCACGAGCACGACCGTCCGCCAGAAGTTCGGGTCAAGCAGGGTCGGGCCGGCGATCAGGAGCTTTCCGCGGGCCGACTCCATCGCTCAATCCTGGCAGCCCGGCCCCTCGGCGCTCATCCCGAGCTGCATCCGAACCTGGCTTTGTTCAGTGCCGCGCTGAGCACCGGCGTGATGTCGTAGGACTGACTCGCGCTCGGGATCGGCGTGGGCACCTGCGGGCCGTAGTCGTACAGGTCCATCGTCGTGCCCACGCTCAACCGCTGGTTGGCGACGCACTCGCCGAAGTTGCGGCTCAGCCGGCGAACCAGGTTGTGGCTGTTGATCCACACGTCGATCGGCATCGTGCGGCTGCCGAACGCGAGGCCCATCGCCCCGAGCATCCGGCTCATGTCGAACAGTTTCTCCCCACGAGGTTGATGCTACCCCGCGAGATCGGATCGCTCACGCGATATCGGTCACAGACCGAGGGAGCGCCCGAGGATCTCCTTCATGATCTCGTCGGTTCCGCCACCGATCGGCCCGAGCCGTGCGTCCCGAGCCGCGCGCTCGAGCGGTGAGTCCGGGCCCTGAATCTGTAGGCAGGCGTCGATCGTGTCGAACGCCGCGCGCTGCGTCGCCAGCTTCGCGATCGTCACCTCGCGCACCACGTCCTCGCCGTTCAGGTAGCGACGGAGGGCGGCGTAGGTGACGTCGCGCCCCGCCTCGATCGCCACCGCGATCTCGGCCAGCTGGTGCCTGACCGCCTGGCCCATCGAGCGCTGCCGGGCGAACTCAACGGTCTGCTCGAACGCCACCTGCATCCCGCCGACGGCGCCGAGCGCCATCAGCAGCCGTTCCCACTGGAAGTTGGCCATGATCAGATAGAAGCCGGCGTGCTCGTCGCCGAGCAGGTTCTCCTCGGGGACGAACACGTCGTCGAAGGTGATCAGCGCCGTGTCCGAGGCGTGCCAGCCGAGCTTCTCGAGCGCGCTCGACTGCACCCCCGGGCCCCGCTCGACGATCAGGAAGGAGATTCCGTGGTGGCCTCCGGCCTCGCTCGTCTTGACCGCGGTGACCAGCACGTCGGCGCGGACGCCGCCGGTGATGAACGTCTTGGCGCCGTTGACCACGTAGCCGCCGTCGGTCTTGCGCGCGAACGTGCGGATCGATGCCACGTCGGAGCCGGCGTCGGGCTCGGTGATGGCGAGCGCCGCGATCTTCTCCCCCCGGATGCCGGGGACCAGGTAGCACTGTTTCTGCTCGTCTGTGCCGAACCGCCAGATCGGCGGCAGGGCGATCCCCGAGTGGGCGCCGATCCCCGCCGCCAGGCCGCCCGAGCCGCACCGCGAGAGCTCTTCGACGAACACGGCGTCGGCGATCGGATCGCCGGCGCCACCGTACTCGGGTGGGAACTTCAGGCCGATGTAGCCGAGCTCGGCCAGGCGCGTGAACACCTCGTTCGGAAACCACCGCGCCTCCTCCCACTCGTGGGCGCACGGCAGTAGCTCGGTCTCGACGTACCGGCGGACGGCCTCCCGGAACTCCTCGTGCTCCTCCTTGAAGGGAGGGATAGGCCGGGGCGCATGCGCCCCGGCCCCCGGCCGCGCATGCGCGGCCGGGCGGGTCCGCGCATGCGCGGACCCGGACATCTAGAGGCCGTACGAGCGGCCGATCACGTCGAGCATGATCTCGTCCGTGCCGGCGCCGATCCGGTTCAGGCGCAGGTCGCGCCACGCGCGCTCGATCCCGTACTCCTTCATGTAGCCGTTGCCGCCGTGGATCTGGATGCACTCGTCGGCGACCTCGACCGCGATCCGCGACGCGTACACCTTCGCCATCGTGATCTCGCGCACCGGGTACTCGCCGTTCTGGAACCGCCACGCGGTCGTGTACACCATCTGCCGCGCGGTCTCGATCTTGGTCGCCATCTCCGCGAACTTGTGGCGGATCACCTGGAAGTGGCCGATCGAGCGGCCGAACGCCTTGCGCTCCTTGGCGTACTCGAGCGTGCGATCGAACACCTGCTGCGCGCCGGCGACCGCGCCGGCGGCGCCGATCAGCCGCTCTCCCTGGAGCTCCCACATGATGTGGTAGAAGCCCTTGCCGATCTGCCCGAGGACGGCCGACTCCGGCACGCGGACGTCCTGGAAGGCGAGCAGCGCCGTGTCCGACGCGTGCATCCCGAGCTTCTTCAGACGCTTCTCGCGGATCACGCCAGGGAGGTCCATCGGCACGATGAACAGCGTGAACCCGTCGTATCCCGCGTCGAGGTCCGTCTTGGTCACCAGCACGATTGCGTGGGCGCGGTGGCCGTTGGTGATGAACGTCTTCGAGCCGTTGATCACGTACTCGTTTCCGTCCTTCATCGCGTGGGTCTTGATGCCGGCGACGTCCGAGCCGGCGTCGGGTTCGGTGATGCCGATGCACAGGATCTTCGTGCCCGCGATCGCGGGCGCGGCCCACTCCCGCTTCTGCTCCTCGGTGCCGAACGCCAGGATCGGCGGCATCGCCATGTCGGTCTGCACGGCGATCCCCATCGCCAGCCCGCCGCAGCGCGAGTGGGCGATCTCCTCCGCGAGCACGAGGCTCGTGTAGTAGTCACCGCCCTGGCCGCCGTACGCCTCCGGCTTGTCGAGCCCGAGGAATCCGAGCTCGCCCATCCGCTCGAACACCCAGTCCGGGAACGTCGTCTCCTCCCACTCCTCCGAGTGCGGCTGGAGCTCCTTGATCACGAACCGGCGGATCGAATCACGGAGCTGCTCGTGCTCGTCGGTGAAGATGAAGTGCTTGCGGTTGGTGGCGAAGTCGGGCTTGAGGACGTTTTCAGTTGTCATGCCCGGGACCGTACCGACCGTGGCGCGCAAAGTAAACAGTAGGACTTCCTACTTTCTACTTGGGGTGGGTGGGAGGCTGGCGTGGGGCCCGGGGCCTTGGTGGGGCGGCGGCCTGGGCCGTGCCGTGCCCGCGCCGCCCCCCCCCCCCCCCCCCCCCCCCCCCTGGCCCGCCGCCCCAGAACCCCGCGACCGGCGCCTGAAACCGTCATCATCCCCGCCCGTGCCCTATGCCACGCTTCGCTACGAGGTCTCCGAGGCCGGCGCCGCGACGATCGCCCTCGATCAGCCCGACACCCGCAACGCCCTCTCCGACGAGCTGCTGGGGGAGCTGATCGCCGCGCTCGAGGCGGCGCGTGACGACGCCGCCGTCCGCTGTGTCGTGCTCACCTCGACGCACGACCGGATCTTCTCCGCCGGCGCGAACCTGGGCGGGTTCGCCGCGGACGTGCCGCTCGTCCACAAGCACTTCGGCACGGAGAAGTTCCCGCGGCTGTTCCGGCTGCTGGGCGAGCTCGGCAAGCCGTCGCTGTGCGCGGCCAACGGGCATGTGCTCGCCGGCGCCCTCGGCATCGCGCTGGCCTGCGACCTGATCATCGCCAAGGAGGGCGCCCGGTTCGGGACGCCGGAGATCAACGTCGGGGTGTTCCCGTTCATGATCATGGCGCTCATCTACCGCAACGTGCCGCGCAAGAAGACGAACGAGCTGCTGCTGCTCGGGGAGCAGATCTCCGCCGCGGAGGCCGAGCGGATCGGGATCGTCAACCGGGTGGTGGCGGCCGAGGAGTTCGACGCCGCGGTGGCCGAGTGGGCCCGCAAGCTCGCGTCGAAGTCGCCGGTGATGATGAAGCTGGGCAAGGACGCGATGTTCCGCCAGCTCGACATGGAGTTCCTCGCCGCGCTCGACTTCCTGCGCTCCCAGCTCTCGCTCGCATTCACGACCGAGGACATCCAGGAGGGCGTCAAGGCGTTCTTCGAGAAGCGCGAGCCGGAGTGGAAGGGGCGCTGATCGCAGCGTCCGCCGCGCCCGGGCGGACCCGGGCGCGGCGGAACAGATGCGATTCGCCTAGAAGGCGCTCAGGGCCTTGATGAAGCTCGTGCTGGGCGCTCCGAGCCCAGTCAAGCTGTCGTAGCCCTTGCCCTCGCGCAGCGGCTGCTGCCGGCTGTAGCACTCACCGGTGCCGTCGCAGTACGTCTCCGGTCCCAGGTAGTACAGCTCCCGGAAGGAGCTGATGAAGCCCTGGGCCCCGGAGCCGAGGTACGTGCTGGCGTAATCGCGCCGGTAGATGCCCTGCTTGCCGGGCGAGAGGATGTCGACGATCGCCGACGGGGTGTTCCGGTCCAGCCCATAGAGGGTCGGGTTGAGGAAGCCCATCGGCGTGCCGGCCTTGCTCACCGCGTCCGCGACGATCCCGGCGAAGATCGGCGAGGCCAGGCTCGTCCCGCCGTAGCGGGGCTGCCCGTACTGCACCGTCCCATCCGGGAACGTCTCAGTCACGCCGATAAGGAAGCCGGTCGACGGATCGGCGTCGGCCGAGATGTCCGGGATCACCCGGTTGGCCTCACCCGTGTCCCCGCTGTTGCGATCCGCGAGCGAGGCCGGGACCACCGGCTGCTGCCAGTACGGCTCGGCGTACTGGTAGCTCGTGCCGCCACCGGAGGCGCCGTCCATCGACGCCGGCAGCCACGTGTTGAGGGTCGAGGCCGAGCAGCCCGGCCAGCTCCCCTCGATGTTCGCCGTGCACAGGACCGAGCGACCCGTGTCCCAGCCGTACTCGGCCGAGATCCGCCCGTCCTGGCCGATCTCGGTGGTCGTACCGCCGACCGCCGTGTCGTACGGGCTCGACTCCGGGAAGGCCGGGGCCGAGACGCCGGTGAGGTAGAAGTTGTCATCCCAGTCGCCGGAGGCGTACAGGATGCTGATCCCCTCGGTGCCGGCCATCATGAACAGGTTGTTGAACGCCGTCTGATCTGAGGAGCTGTCGAGCAGGTCGCCTGCCGGGTCGCCCCACGAGTTCGAGATGATGTTTACGTTGCCGTTGTCGACCAGCTGCTGCTCGGCCGTGAACAGGTCCGAGTCGAAGCAGGTCGCCGCACCGTCGTAGACGATGTGGGCAAACGGCGCCAGCGCATGCGCTGACTCGATGTCGATCGCCTGCTCGGTCGACCAGTCGCCACACGCCGCCTCGTCGGAGAACGGCATGTTGAGGTTCTGCGTGTAGTCGGCCAGCGAGAACGGGTACCCCGGATCGTTCTTCGACGCGTACACCGCCGCGTCGTTGGGCATGTAGAAAGAGCCGAAGGCGTCGACGATGCCGATCGTCGCGCCCTTGCCCATCATGCCGCCCGCGACACCATAAGCCTGCCGCAGCTGGTCCGGCTTATAGCCGCACACCTCGTCCGGGACCGAATTCGGATAGCCGTTTCCGAACGGGGGCGACAGCGTGGTGCTCAGCTTGCCGAAGTACGAGCTGCACGGCGGAGCCGGCAGAAACGCCGCCGGTGGCGGCGGGTACTGGTCGCTCGAGCTCGACCCGGCCGTACCAAGCGCGCCGGGGATGTCCGGGTCGCCGGCAACGTTGGTTGCGGTGGCGATGTGCTGGTTGATCCCCAGCATGCCGCTGACGATCCCCGCGAGCGTTCTTGGAATCGAAACGTTGCTCGAGGCTTGCCGCACCGTGTGGCCCTCGACGACATACTTCTCGAGGCTCGTGCTGAAGGCCGACTCGACCTGAGCGGCGGTGCCGGCGGCGGGAACCACCAGCCGGTCCCTGGGGACGGCGCCGACCGTGAAGCCCTCACTGCGCAGCCAGCGTGTCACCTGGCGCACCTGGGCCGCGCTGGGAGAGAACCGCGCCTCCCACTGGGAGGGCCTGAGGAAGTGGCGGAAATGTGCAGTTCCGGGTGTGCTCACGGCCCGCAGCAGCGACCGGGCGGCGGACGCGTGTCGAAGCTTGAGCACGAGGTCGAAGGTGACCGGCGTCGACGCGCTCACCGGCCCCACCGGGTGCGCACGTGCCGCCGAAGGAGCCGCAGTGCCTGCGAGCTCCGATCGTGCTGGCGCGCTCGCGCCAGCGGGTTGGACGCCGATGCCCGCGGACAACGCGATGCTGCCCAGCGTGGCGAGGGCGGCCACCCAAGACTTGCGTGGTCTAGACAAAGCTGAAACCCCTTCCTCGAAAGTGGACGGTCCGGCAGGGGCGACTCTATGCCGCCTAGGCCCGGCGTTGCAAGTAGGTATCGCCGGGCGGGAGATCGGCCCTCTTGACGCGAACGACGCCGCCCTGGCAAAGTAGAAAGTAGAACGTCCCACTCTCCACGAGCGGGGACGACGCCTCGACATGGCCACCGACGCGCCCGCGACCAGTCTCCTGCGCCCCCTCGCCGAGGATCTTCGCGCACGCCGCGAGCAGATCAAGCTCGGCGGTGGCGCGGAGAAGATCGAGGCCCAGCACGCCAAAGGGGCGCTGACGGCCCGCGAGCGGATCGCGCTGCTGATCGACGAGGGCACGTTCGTGGAGATGGGGATCCACGGGCGGCCTCACTTCTCACAGAGGGCGATGGAGGGCAAGGAGGCGCCGGCCGACGGCGTGATCACCGGCTACGGCAAGGTGGACGGCCGGCTCGCCGCGGTCGCCGCCTACGACTTCACGGTGATGGCGGGCTCGATGGGGATGACCGGCGAGATGAAGGTGACGAGGCTGCGTGAGCTGGCGCTGACCAAGCGGATCCCCATGGTCTGGCTGCTCGACTCCGCCGGCGCGCGGATCCAGGAGGCCGTCGGGTCGCTGTTCGCGGGCAGCGGCCACCTGTTCCGCGAGGAGGTGATCAACTCGGGCGTGATCCCCCAGGTCGCCGCGCTGCTGGGGCCGTGTGCGGCCGGGACCGCGTACATCCCGGGGCTGGCCGACTTCGTGCCGATGGTCCGCGGGCGCGGGTCGATGGCGCTGGCCGGGCCGCACCTCGTGCGCGCCGCCGTCGGCGAGGACGTGACCCAGGAGCAGCTCGGCGGCTCGCGCGTGCACTGCCGCAAGTCGGGGGTCGGCGACCTGGAGGTCGATTCAGACGAAGCCTGCATCGCCGCGATCAAGCAGTACCTCGGGTTCTTCCCCCAGAGCTGCGAGGAGCTGCCGCCGATCAGGCCGACCGAGGACCCGATCGACCGCGGCGACGACGAGCTGCTCGACGTGCTCCCCGAGTCCAATCGCAAGCCCTACGACATGTACGAGGTGATCCGCCGGATCGTCGACGACGGCACCTACTTCGACCTCAAGCCGCAGTGGGCGAAGACGATCATCACCTGCCTGGCCCGGTTCGGCGGCCGGCCGGCGGGGATCGTCGCCAACCAGCCACGGCAGCTCGGTGGGATCCTCGACAACGACTCCGCCGACAAGGCAGCCCGGTTCATCAACCTGTGCAACGCCTACTCGATCCCGCTCGTGTTTCTGATGGACGTGCCCGGGTTCATGGTCGGCACCAAGGTCGAGGAGGCGGGGATCATCCGCCACGGCGCGAAGATGCTGTACGCGACCGCCAACGCCACGGTCCCCAAGATCACGGTCGTGCTCCGCAAGGCCTACGGCGCCGGCTACTACGTGATGTGCGGCCGCGCATACGAACCCGACTTGATCGTCGCCTGGCCGAGCGCGGAGATCAGCGTGATGGGCGCCGAGGGGGCGGTCGAGATCATCTTCCGCAAGCAGGTCGAGGCAGCCGAGGACCCGGCGGCCAAGCGCCAGGAGCTGATCGACGAGTTCCGGAAGATCATCGATGTGTATGTGGCCGCCGGGAACGACATGATCGACGACGTGATCGACCCGCGTGAGACGCGCGCGACGATCTGCCGGGGACTGGAGATGGCGGCCGGCAAGAGGGTCGAGCGCCCGGCCAAGCGCAGCGGGGTGGTGCCGGTCTGAGCCTTTCCGACCCGGCGATCATCACGTGCGCGATCTCGGGCGCGATCGCCAACCGCGATCAGTGCCCGGCGATCCCGTACACGCCCGAGGAGTACGGGGCCGAGGCACGGCGGATCGTCGACGAGGGCGGCGTCCACATCCACATCCACGCCCGCACCCCGGACGGCAAGCCGAGCTACGAGATCGAGGACTTCCGGGCGATCCGGGACGCGATCTTCACGGAGATCGGTCATGCCGCCATCATCAATTTCTCAACAGGCACGGTCGGCGTCCCCGTCGAAAAGCGGATCGCGTACCTCGAGGCCTGCCCGCCCGAGGTCGCGGCGCTGAACATGGGCTCGATGAACTACGCCAAGTACTCGCGCAAGCGCAAGGACTTCGTGTTCAAGTTCGTGTTCGCGAATCCGTTCGACGAGATCATCGAGTTGCTCCAGGCGATGCGCCGGCTCGGGATCAAGCCCGAGCACGAGTGCTTCGACATCGGCCACGTCGCCTCGCTGGCGCCGCTTGTCGACATGGGCCTGCTCGACGCTCCGCTGCACGCGGACTTCGTGATGGGCGTCGTCGGAGGCGTGCCGGCTACCGCGCGAAACCTGGCGGCGATGGCGGACAACCTGCCCGACGGAACCCACCACTGGGGCGTGATCGGGATCGGGCGCGAGCAATGGACGATGGTCGCGGCGTCGCTGACGCTCGGGGGCTCGGTCCGGGTCGGGCTCGAGGACAACTTCTATCTGCCCGACGGGACGATGACGCGCTCGAACGGCGACTTGATCGCCAAGGCCCGGCAGATGGTGCAGGACGCCGGCCGGCGGCCGGCGACGGTCGAGGAGGCCCGGGCGCTGCTGGGGATTCCGGCGGCGGTGAAGGCATGACGGCGCTCCCGCTGGACGGGCTGCGCGTCCTCGATCTCTCGCGCCTGCTCCCCGGCGGCTTCTGCTCGGGGATGCTCGCCGACTTCGGCGCCGATGTCATCAAGGTCGAGGACACGGGGATGGGCGACTACATCCGCTGGTTGCCGCCGTATTACGAGGGGGCGGATCAGACGGCTCGCGGGGCGCTGTTTCTCGCGCTCAATCGCGGCAAGCGGTCGATCCGGGTCGATCTCAAGACCGAGGCGGGCAAGGACGTGCTGCTCCGCCTCGCGCGCGACGCCGACGTGCTGCTCGAGTCGTTCCGGCCGGGCGTGCTGGACCGGCTGGGGGTCGGCTACGAGCGGCTGCGGACTGAGAACCCCCGCCTCGTCTACTGCGCGATCACCGGCTACGGCCAGGACGGCCCGAACCGCGACCGCTCCGGCCACGACATGAACTACCTCGGCCTCAACGGCCTGCTGGGGCTGACCGGCGACGCCGACGGCCCGCCGGTGCAGGCCGCGGGCCAGATCGCCGACATCGGCGGCGGCGCAGAGATGGCGGTGATCGGAATCATGGTCGCCCTGCGGGAGCGCGAGCGCTCCGGCGAGGGCCAGCTCGTCGACTGCTCGATGTTCGACGGCTCGCTGTCGTGGCTGGCGCTGGTGGCGGCCGACGCGTTCGCCTCCGGCCATGCCGCGCGCCGGGGGGAACCCCAGCTCGCTGGCGCGCTCACCTGCTACCGGCCGTACCGCTGCGCCGATGGATACGTGACGCTGGGCGCCCTGGAGCCGAAGTTCTGGCAGGCGTGGTGCCTGGGGGTCGGCCGGGAGGACCTCGTGGGCCACGCGTTCGATCCGCCGGGGTCCCCGGCCCACGCCGCCGTCTCCGAGATCTTCGTGGGCCGGACGCGTGAGGAGTGGCGCCAGTTCGCCTCCGAGCACGACTGCTGCCTTGAGCCGGTGCTCGACCTCGACGAGGCGCTCGAGTCCGAGCTGGTCGCCGCGCGTGAGATGGTCGTCGAGATCGCGCAGCCCGGGGCCGAGCGGCCGGTCAAGCTGCTCGGGGCGCCGGTCAAGCTGAGCCGGACGCCCGCCGACCCGGCGCGGGGACCTGGGCCCGGGTTGGGCCAGCACACAGACGAGGTGCTCGCCGAGGCCGGCTTTGCGCCCGAGGAGATCGCGCGGCTGCACGAGTCCCGCGCGATCGCGGGACCTACGGGCTCGGTGCACGGCTCGTTCATGAAGGCATGAGCTCGTCGAACGGCCTGCTGAAGATGTCCGAGCTCGCTGAGCGCTCGGGCGTCAGCGCCGGGACGATCAAGCACTACCTGCGCGAGGGGCTGCTCGGCAGCGAGGACCTGGTCGTGCGGACCAGCCGGAACATGGCCTACTACCCGCCCGACTTCGTCGAGCGGATCCAGCTGATCAAGCGGCTGCAGGAGGAGCGCTTCATGCCGCTGCGGGTGATCCGCGAGCTGATCGCCGAGGACCCCGACCGCGCCGCCCGGCTGATCGAGCTCGAGGACCGGATCCTCGAGCGGACGATCGCGGCGCGCGAGACCGGCCGGACCTCGCGGGCGAAGGTGCGCGAGACCTACGATGTCCCGCGCAACGTGCTCGACCGGCTGGAGGAGATCGATGTGCTGACGCCGACCGCTCGCGGCTACGACGCCGACGACGTGGCGATCATCGAGGCGATCTCGAGGTTCCGGGCCGGTGGCTACGAGGAGGCGATCGGCTTCACCGTCTACGACACGCTCCGCTACCGCGAGGCCCTGGCGCCGCTGGTCGAGGACGAAGTTCGCGTGCTGCTGCATCGGCTCGCGGGCAAGGTCGACGTCGACCGCGCGGTGGAAATCATCGCCTCGGGCGCCGAGCCGCTGCGCGAGCTGATCGGCGCGATGCACTCGAAGCTGCTGCTGGCTGCGCTACGGGCTCACCACCACGCGTCGTGAGCCTCCATCACGCCGTAGCCCTCGGCGAGCTGGACGCCGCCGGGCAGCTCGCCCGTGAACGTGCCGAATGGCTGGCGGTAGACGCTACGTACGAGCGGCAGGTTGTCGCTACGCTCGCGGACCGCCTCGGCGTGGAACCGGAGCCCGTCTACCGCGGCGAGATCGTCTGAGAACGTCGCCGGGCCGGCTTCGCTGGGCTCTCCGTCGAGCCACACGGT
>Ga0310037_10000933_pt1 | contig 16732 bp, 13 predicted proteins | sample Sb_taG_11_FD_200239 | JGI IMG/M metagenome (GOLD analysis project Ga0310037, IMG submission 200239) | Peat soil microbial communities from Weissenstadt, Germany - Sb_50d_3_AS metaG (v2) (version 2) | ecosystem: Environmental > Terrestrial > Soil > Wetlands > Peat | place: Germany: Weissenstadt...
ATCGACGGGAAGGTTTGGCACCTCGATGTCGGCTCGTCGCATCCTGGGGCTGAAGCCGGTCCCAAGGGTTGGGCTGTTCGCCCATTAAAGCGGTACGCGAGCTGGGTTTAGAACGTCGTGAGACAGTGAATGAACTGCGCTGTCTTTAAACTTGGCTAAATGCTGGAAGGACCGTTTGTATCCTGCGCTACTCGCCCCTGAACAGTCGTCGTATGCTCACCTCACAGAGGTACGGGCAGTCGACACCAAGGGCAAGTGACAATGCGACAGGTGCGGTTGATCAGCAGGAAAGGCTGGACTCCTACGTCATCTCAGAGTTCAGAATCCTCAGAGACCACACGCCAAGCACATCGCTCCAACGGGTGGTGTGAAGATATGGTCCGATCTGCATGGCGACATGCAGAGCCAGACAGAAATGCTCTGGCCCCCGACCCGAAGGTGGTCGGCGGTAACAACAATGTCGGTCCCTATCCGATGCAGCCGCAGGAGATCTGAGAAAGGCTGTCCCTAGTACGAGAGGACCGGGACGGACGTAGCTCTCGTGTGCCAGTTGTCCTGCCAAGGGCACGGCTGGTTAGCGACCTACGGGTGGGATAAGCGCTGAAAGCATCTAAGTGCGAAGCCCGTTTCGAGATGAGATCTCCCACAGGGAAAACCTGGTAAGGCCCGTGGCCAGATCACCACGTTGATAGGCCGGAGGTGTACGCACGGCAACGTGTTCAGCCGACCGGTACTAATCGGCCGAGGGCTTGGAGACTTGCTCGTGCTCGCTTTGGAACGCTCAGGGTCTGCGGTGCGCCGCGGCCCGTGAACCGTCGTTGGACGTCATGCCACGACGGATGAGCGCACGGTTTCCGGTGGCCATGGCGGTGGGGAAACACCCGTTCCCATTCCGAACACGGTAGTTAAGCCCGCCAGCGCCGATGGTACTTGGGGGGAGGCCCCCTGGGAGAGTAGGACGCCGCCGGGATTTCGAGTGGCAAAGGCCTGACGCTCAAGCGTCAGGCCTTTTGCTATGTCTCAGCATGATCGGATGCTTCACAAGTTGTCGCTGCTTGCGGCCCCGGTCCATGGGACAGATCTCTGACTTTCACGAAACGCTGAAGGGACCCCCATTGTTACGTGCGGCTGCTGTCGATGGTTTCGCGGATGATGTCAGCGTGGCCAGCGTGCCGGGCAGTCTCCTCAATCATGTGGATCGCGACCCACCGCAGGTTTCCAGCCATCTCTGGCCATGCGGAGGGTGCGTCGAGATCAACCGTCCTAAGGATCTCCTGCGAAGCGGCAATTTGTTCTCGGTAGTACGCGACAACGGTTTCGACGGTGTCGTCGTGGGTGAGCCGAAACGCGTTCTCGTCCTGTGGCTGCACCTCGGGCCACTCTCCCGCGAAGCTGCGCCCGGCGACAACGACCTGGAACCAGCGGCGCTCCCAGATTGCCGAGTGTTTGACCAAGCTCAGTAGCGACAGCGAACTCACGGTCGCCGCTCGTCTGGCGTCTTCCTCAGAGAGTCCTTGCAGCTTCTCGATCAGTGCTTGGCGCTGCAAATCGAGGAATTCGCACAGGCCTGCCCGTTCAGTCTCGGCGTACACGCGTCCAGGTCGCCCGGTCGGAGCGCAGTACGCCACCAGCCGTATCCCGCGACCCCGCTTAGATCCGAGGACCCGGATATCGCCGAAGAAGGGCCCGTCGCCAGCGGCGACGAGCCCTTCTTGTCGTCCGGATGGATTGCCGAGCTTCGTGGATGGGCGGTCTGGTTCTCTTGGACCGAGACCGTTACCGAAGCGATCGGAATGCCGCACGCAACTCAGATGTGAAGAGTTCCGGCTGCTCCCACGCCGCGAAGTGCCCGCCGCGATCGAGCTCGTTGTAATAGATGAGGTTGTGAAGGTACGCGCGTTCGGCCCAGCTTCGCGGAGCCTGGTAGAGCTCGTCGGGGAAAGCGCTGATGGCGAATGGAATGGAGATGTTCTTCGCGTTGAAGAAGTCGCCCTTGTTCTCCCAATAGAGACGGGCTGAGGAAATCCCGGTGTTCGTCAGCCAATAGAGGGTGATGTTGTCGAGCAGGTCATCGAGCGTATTGGCGCCCGGGGGGTGCCCCTCAACAATCTGCTGTACGAGCCCAGGCTGGCCAGAGCCGTCGCCGTGGTCGAGCATGAAGGCCGCGAGATCGATGGGTGAGTCCGCCAGCCCGTACAACGTCTGCGGCCGCGTGGTCATGATCTGTGCGTAGGCCACGTGCTTCGTAAAGAAGCTCCTGAGCTGCTCATAGGCCCGATGCTCTTCGGCTGAGAGTCCCGGCGGCGGCGGGTCGCCGCGCTGGACCGCCGTGTTGAGGTCGGGGGGAACGGTGCCGGCCATGTTGGAGTGAATGCCGAGCAACTCCGGCGCGGCCTGTTCACCCATCGCCTGGGTGACCGCAGCGCCCCAGTCGCCGCCCTGCGCCACGAACCGGTCGTAACCGAGGCGCTTCATCAGCACCACCCAGGCGCGTGCCGTGCGGACGGGGTCCCAGCCGGTGGTGGTCGGCTTGCCGGAGAATCCATAGCCCGGCAGGGACGGAATCACGAGATGGAACGCATCCGAGGCGTTCCCGCCATGTGCGGTGGGATTGGTGAGCGGCTCGATGATCTTCAGCTGCTCGATGATCGAGCCAGGCCATCCGTGGGTGACGACCAGCGGCAGGGCGTCGTCGTGCTGCGACGTGGCGTGGACGAAGTGAATGTCGAGGCCATCGATCTCTGTGATGAACTGCGGCAGCTCGTTCAGCTTGGCTTCCGCTGTACGCCAGTCGTGCTTCTCGCCCCAGTAGCTCGCCAGTTCCTGCATTGTGGCGAGCGGGACTCCTTGCGAGTCGTCGGTTACCGTCTCGCGCTCGGGCCATCTCGTTGCGCTGATGCGGCGGCGCATGTCGTCGAGCGCTTCCTCTGGAAAATCGACGAGGAACGGACGAACGGTCGGGTCTGACGCCATGGGGACTCCCTTCTTGCACAAGCCTCGGCGCAAACGCGGCAACCGGGGTTTCGGTCCTTGTGAGACGCACGACACGACTGGCTGCCGCCGAAGGACGAGCAGGCGCGCGACGTCAGGGAAGGATGCAATGGCCAACCACGAATGGGAACGCCGGCGGATGGCAATCCGTCTCGGCTCAGGCGGTCCCGGGCAGCTCGGTACCGACATCATGTCAACAGCACTACGTGCTTCGACCGCCTCCTTTCCTCGACGGTGTCGATCGCATTGGGGTCGTTAGCGCTTTCCGACTTCCTCGGGGAGCGCCTCTCGACGAACGTACGCCCTACCTTTCCGATGGGTCAATGGGTTTGATCGAGATCGCCGCCGTCGACCGACACACGCTGTTCACCTTCTGGCGGTGGCGACACCGACGATGCCGTCGGACGTGGCCCGCCAGCCTGGCCGGTCGCTCATCCAGCGGGGTCGAGCGTTGCTGCTGGTGCGGGGGTGTCTGGTCGGGAGCGCTCGGATCCCTACGCCGGAAAGCTCGATCGTCGGCCGAGGATGCGGCCGGTCGGTGAGACCCGGTGGTCGGAAGCGTCGCCCCCGTTGGCCCAGCGTGTGACCCCTTGGCCGTGCTCGCCGACGGAGGGCGTCGGGCGGCGCAAAGTTGCGGTCACCGTGGCAGGGCTCCAGGTGGTGGCTTACACTCCCGCCGGGCCGGGGCCAAGGGTGGTCAGTTTGCGAGATGGTGCTGCCCGGATCGGGGGTGCCGGCCTCATCCACCTCTCCCTCTGGAGGACACTCATGAGATGGACCGTAAGGATCGCCCCGCTGGTCGCAGCCACCGGTCTGCTGGCCGGAGGGTTTGCCGTCGGCGGTGTGTCCGTCGCCTCGGCGGCTACGCCGTCGGCCCGGCCCGGGCCCACCAGCTCGCTCGGCGCGCCGGGGGTCGCTACCAAGCAGGCGGGTCCTGTGGCGAACGCGAGTGGGCCGCCCAAGGGGTACAACGTGGTCACCGCAGGCCTCTTCGACGCACCGAACGGGCAACAGTCGTTGGGGAGCGCCTCATGCCCGTCGCCGACGGTCCTGCTCGGTGGCGGTGCGGTCGTCCTGGCGAGCTCGCTCGCCGCGAACATCAACAGCTCATGGCCACAGAGCGACACTCAATGGAGCGTGTGGGTCAACAACAACAGCGGTCTTGACACCAGCTTCTACGTGTACGCGATCTGCGCCAACCAGCCGAAGGACTACGCCGTCGTCCAGTCGGCCACCACGGACAACGCCCCGAACACGACGTCGGAGGTCTATCAGGCCTGCACGAAGCCGGCGAAGCCGCTCGGCGGGGGCGTCTACTCCACTTCGGCCGAGCTCGACACCAACCTGGCCGCCTCGGCTCCCGGCTACACCACCGCCAAACCGAAGACCTATGGATGGATCGGCATGGAGGCCAACAACACCGGTGCCGACTTCTCGATGGTCACCTACGTCATCTGCGGGAAGGTGAAGGGGTACGTGGTCACGGGGACCGCGGCCGACAACCCATCGGGAACAGAGACCGGTCTCTCCGCTGCGTGCCCTAGCCCAAAGGTGCCGCTCGGCGGTGGCCCGTTCTCGAACAATTTCGAGGACACCGTGACCGTCAACTCGACCTACCCGTTCACGGGGAACGCCTGGACCTCCTACGTGAACAACGCCTCCCCGGACGACAACGAGGCCTTCGACTACGCGGTCTGCGGCGGGACGTAGACCGGCGGCGAACAGTGACGCGGCAGGCCGCCGCGGGGTCGAAGGCGAAGGGTGCCTTCGGCCCCGGCGGCCCGGCCGGTCGACGGGCAGCCGCCCGAGGCCGGCCGCTGCCCGAAGAGGGCGAGGGGGCCAGGCGATCGATCCCTCGCCCGACTGACACCGTCGGTGGGTCCCGGTTGCCTGCCGCCTAGAATTCGGTCGTGCCCTCCGAATCCAAAGGTCCTGCTCGACGCGCCCCGCGCCCGGGCGGGGCGGCGCCTCGCACCCCAGCCAGCGGCCGGCGGGGCGGGCCTCAGCCGGCCGGTCGCGTCCCCTCGGGGCGGGCACGCCGCACGAGCAGCGCCTCGCGTGGTGATCCGGGTCGTCGTTCGTCGCCGCCCGGCGCTCCACGGCGGGCCGACCCGAGACAGGGGGCGGCGGACAACGGGAGGCGGACGGGTGCCGGTCGATCGAGGGCGCCCTCGGACCGCTCGGCTGGGTCCTCGAAGCGCCGCGACGGCGGCTACCAGGGCGACCGTCGGGATGCCGGTCGCCGGGAACGCCCGGAGCGGCCCGGTGCCCGCCGGACCGGCGCCGCCCCCTCGGATCGATCCAGGTCGCCCCGGCGCCCGGGAGCCGGCCCGCCGGCCAAGAGCACGCGGGAGCGGTACCCGAAGTCCGCGGGTTCGGGGGCAGAGCGGGTTCGGGGCGCGAGGTCCCCGGGGGCGTCGGCGGCGCGGGGCCGGTACCCGAGGTCGTCGGGGCCGCCGCGGCCGGCCGGCCGGGCGCCGACGAGAGACGACGCCGTCGGTCTGCCCGAAGGCGCCCGCCGTTGGGGGAACGTGGCCCGGCGAGGTGCCCGCCAGGTCCTGCCGGTAGCCGAGGGAGCGAGCCGTCGACCGTGGACCGAGCCTCCGCGCCAATCCGCGCCACCCCCGCCCATGGACGAGTGGGTGCGGACCGACGAACGACGCCCGGTCGCCCGTTCCGGCGGGGGGGCGAAGAGCGCGGTCGTGCCGGGTGGGAGGCCGAGCGGAGTTCGACCCCTCCCGGGCGACGTGGCCACGGAGATCCGGCGGGCCGCGACTGGGGCGACGGCCCGGCACCAAGAGGCGCTCGTGCACCGTATGGAGGACGCCACCGCGGCGTACGACCGGGGCCGGTTCGAGGAAGCGGCGCGCCTGGCCAAGAGTGTGGCCGCCGAGGCGCCGGAGGTGCCGGCCGTGCGCGAGCTCGCCGGGTTGGCCGCCTACCGGGCCGGTCGCTGGCGCGAAGCCGTGCGCCAGCTCGACGCGCACCGGGTGCTGACCGACGAGGTCCGACACGTGCCGGCGTTGATGGACTGCGAGCGGGCCCTCGGCAAGCGCAAGAAGGTTGGTGACCGCTGGCGCGAGTTGCGCCAGGCGTCACCCGAGCCCGGGGTATTGGCCGAGGCCCGCATCGTGGCCGCCGGCAGCCTGGCTGACGTCGGGGACCTCGAAGGGGCCATTGCGCTGCTGGCGACGGCCGGCGCCGGCCGGGCCGTCCGGAACCCGGGCGACCGCCACCTGCGGCAGTGGTACGCGCTCGGCGACCTCTACGAGCGGGCCGGCGACCTCCCGAGGGCCCGCGAGTACTTCCAAAGGGTGGCGAGGGCCGACCCCGAGGCCTACGACGTGGCCGTCCGCCTGGCTGGACTCGGTCCGAGCCGCCCGCCGCGGGCCCGACGCCCGAGGCCGGCCGCCCCCCGCTAGGCGGCTCCTGCTTGAGCGGGCCGCGCCGGCGCCGGTCCGCAACCGTCGAGGTTTGCATCCTTCGATACGCCGACGGCTCGGCGTCGCGAGCCTTTCGAGGCGTGCACCACACCGGTAGGCTCGCCGGCATGGATGTCGCCAAGCTCCTCGGGGACGAAGCGGAGAGCCTGCTCACGCACGAGGCCAAGGCGTTCCCCGCCGACGGGCTCGTCCTCCCCGGCCCCGACTTCATCGACCGGGTGTTCAGGGACTCCGACCGGCCCGCCGCGGTACTCCGCAACCTCGGTACGGTCTACCGGCACGGTCGTCTCGGGGGCACGGGGTACCTCTCGATCCTGCCGGTCGACCAGGGGATCGAGCACTCGGCGGCGGCGAGCTTCGCCAAGAACCCGGCCTACTTCGACCCGGCCAACCTCTGCGAGCTGGCCCTGGCCGGGGGGTGCAGCGCCATCGCCACGACCCTCGGCGTCCTCGGTTCGGTCTCGCGCCAGTTCGTCCACAAGATCCCGTTCATCGTGAAGCTCAACCACAACGACTTCCTCCATTACCCGAACACCTACGACCAGGTGCCGTTCGCCTCGGCCCGCCAGGCGGCCGACCTCGGGGCCGCGGCCGTCGGGGCGACCATCTACTTCGGCTCGCCCGAGTCCGACCGCCAGCTCCACGAGGTCTCCGAGGCCTTCGCCGAGGCCCACCGGCTGGGGATGTTCACCGTGCTCTGGTGCTACCTGCGCAACCCGGCCTTCAAGAAGGACGGCGTGGACTACCACCTCTCGGCCGACCTGACCGGCCAGGCCAACCACCTCGGCGTGACCATCGAGGCCGACCTCATCAAGCAGAAGCAGGCCGAGAACAACGGCGGCTACCTGGCTCTCAACTTCGGCAAGACCGACCCGCTCGTCTACGACCAGCTGACGACGGACCACCCCATCGACCTCACCCGGTGGCAGGTGGTGAACTGCTACGCCGGCCGGATCGGCCTCATCAACTCGGGCGGCGAGTCCAAGGGCGACAGCGACCTGGCCCAGGCCGTGCGCACCGCGGTCATCAACAAGCGGGCCGGTGGTCAGGGCCTCATCGTCGGGCGCAAGTCCTTCCAGCGCCCCATGGCCGAGGGGGCCGAACTCATCCAGGCCGTCCAGGACGTCTTCTTGGACGAGTCGATCACCATCGCCTGACGACCCACCGGCGCCCGGCGTCTGAGGCGGCACCGCCGCGTGGCATCGGTCACATGTGCGGTGCCCAACGTGCAGGGCGAGACCAACCTCTGCAACTACATCATCGGGCAGGCCGAGGCACTGGCGGGTTCGTAGCGCCAGCCCCCCGGCACGACCCACCTCGCCCGGCAGGGGAGCAGGACGACAAAGCCCCTGGTGAAGGGGGGCCTTCGACGGGCGCCCGGTGGGACCTCTCGCCGGGCCCTGTGGCGTCGGCGGTATGCTCTTCTGATACGAGCGGTGATCGCCCGTCTGGCGCGCCCGGCCGGCGATATCGGCCGGCGACATCGGCAGGCGCCCTCGACCGCCGCTCGGTGAAGGCGAAGGCCCGCCGGCCCAGCGGGGGCGACGCCAGAGGAGAGACGACGAACGTGGCAGAGACGACGGAGCACACGACCGAACAGCTGGACCGGGTGGTGGTGCGCTTCGCCGGGGACTCCGGGGACGGGATGCAGCTCACCGGGGACCGCTTCACCACCTCGAGCGCCCTCCTGGGCAACGACCTGGCGACCTTCCCCGACTTCCCGGCGGAGATCCGGGCACCGGCCGGGACGCTGGCCGGTGTCTCCGCCTTCCAGGTCCACATCTCGGACCACGACATCTTGACCCCGGGCGACGCCCCGAACGTGCTCGTCGCCATGAACCCCGCCGCCCTCAAGGTGAACATCGGCGTGATGCCCAAGGGGGCGACGGTCCTCGTGAACATCGACGCCTTCGAGGAGCGCAACCTGGCCAAGGCGGGCTACGAGGCCAACCCCCTGACCGATGGGTCGCTGGCGGGCTTCAACGTCTACGAGGTCCCGATGACCTCGATCACCCAGGAGGCCTGCAAGGAGGCCGGGGTGAAGCCCCGGGACGCCGAGCGCTCCAAGAACTTCTTCGCCCTCGGCCTCATCAGCTGGCTCTACACCCGCCCCGTCGACCCCACCATCGCCTGGATCGCCGAGCGCTTCGCGGCCGACGAGAAGGTGGCCGAGGCCAACACCCGGGCCTTCCGGGCCGGCTACGACTTCGGCGAGACGGCCGAGCTCTTCGAGTCCAACTACGAGGTGCGGGCGGCCCCCTTCGCCCCGGGTGAGTACGTCAACATCACCGGCAACACCGCCCTCGCCTGGGGGCTGATCGTCGCCGCCCAGCGGGCCGGCCTGCCGCTCTTCCTCGGGAGCTACCCGATCACGCCGGCCTCCGACATCCTCCACGAGTTGTCGCGCCGCAAGGAGTTCGGCGTCCGCACGTTCCAGGCCGAAGACGAGATCGCCGGCGTCGGCGCGGCGCTCGGGGCGGCCTTCGGGGGCAGCCTCGGCGTGACCACGACGAGCGGCCCCGGCCTCGACCTCAAGTCCGAGACGATCGGCCTGGCCGTCAACCTGGAGCTCCCGCTCCTCGTGATCGACATCCAGCGGGGCGGTCCGTCGACCGGGCTCCCCACCAAGACCGAGCAGGCCGACCTGCTCCACGCCATGTACGGGCGCCACGGGGAGGCCCCGGTGCCGATCGTCGCCCCCTCCACCCCGTCGCAGTGCTTCGCGGCGGCGATCGAGGCGACCCGCATCGCCGTCAAGTACCGGACGCCGGTGATCCTGCTCTCCGACGGCTACCTGGCCAACGGGGCCGAGCCCTGGCGGCTCCCGGACCTCGACACCCTGCCGGCCATCGATCCCGCCTTCGCCAGCGAGCCGAACCACCGGGAGGAGGACGGGACCGCCACCTTCTGGCCCTACGTCCGGGACGAGGAGACCTTGGCCCGGCCCTGGGCGCCCCCCGGGGTCCCCGGTCTCGAGCACCGGATCGGCGGTCTCGAGAAGGCCGACGGGAGCGGCAACGTCTCCTACGAGCCGGCCAACCACGAGCTGATGGTCCACCTGCGGGCGGCCAAGGTGGCGGGCATCGCCCGGGACATTCCGCCGGTCGAGGTGGACGACGAGACCGGCGACGCCGAGGTGCTGGTGGTCGGGTGGGGCTCCACCTACGGGGCCATCGCCGCCGGCGTGCGCCGGGTGCGGGCCCGGGGCCTCTCGGTGGCCCACTGCCACCTCTACCACCTGAACCCGTTCCCGCTGAACCTGGGCGAGGTGCTCTCGCGCTACGCCCGGGTGCTCGTGCCCGAGGTCAACATGGGTCAGCTGAGCCGCCTGCTGCGGGCGGAGTACCTCGTCGACGCCCAGTCCTTGAGCAAGGTCCAGGGCGTCCCGTTCCGGGCGGCCGAGATCGAATCGGCCATCCTCGGACTCCTCGGAGGTGAGGCGTGACCGACACCGCCGTCCCCGAAACCACCCGCAAGGACTGGATGAGCGACCAGGAGGTCCGCTGGTGCCCGGGCTGCGGCGACTACTCGGTGCTCACCGCCGTCCAGATGCTCCTGCCGGACCTCGGCGTGCGCCGGGAGACCACCGTGTTCCTCTCGGGCATCGGCTGCGCGGCCCGCTTCCCGTACTACATGAACACCTACGGGCTGCACTCGATCCACGGCCGGGCGCCGGCCATGGCCACCGGCCTCGCCACCACCCGGCCCGACCTCGACATCTGGGTGGTGACCGGCGACGGCGACGCCCTCTCCATCGGGGGCAACCACCTCATCCACGCGCTGCGCCGCAACGTGAAGATGACGATCCTCATGTTCAACAACCAGATCTACGGGCTGACGAAGGGCCAGTACTCGCCGACCTCGGAGGTGGCCAAGGTCACGAAGTCCACCCCGTTCGGTTCGGTCGACGCGCCGTTCAACCCGGTCAGCCTGGCCCTCGGGGCCGAGGCCTCGTTCGTGGCCCGCACCCACGACATGGAGCGCGCCCACATGCAGGAGACGTTCCGCCGGGCCCACGCCCACAACGGGGCGGCGTTCGTCGAGGTCTACCAGAACTGCAACGTCTTCAACGACGGGGCCTTCGAGCAGATCACGAGCAAGGACAACCGGCCGTCGATGCTCATCCCCCTCGTCGACGGACAGCCCATCCGCTTCGGCGCCGAAGGGGAGCGGGGCGTCGTGCAGCGGGCCGACGGCCGGCTCGAGATCGTCGAGGTGGCCGACGTCGGCGAGGACCGGCTGCTCGTCCACGACGAGTCCCGGCCCGACCCCGGTCTCGCCTTCGCCCTCTCGCGCCTCAGCAACGGCCCGACCGAGCCCACGCCGATCGGCGTGTTCCGGGCGGTCGAGCGGCCGGAGTACGGGTCGGAGATGTCCCGCCAGATCGTCGCGGCCCAGGAGCGCCGGGGGGCCGGTGACCTGGCCGCCCTGCTCCGCTCGGGGTCGTCCTGGACCGTGGAGTGAGCTCCGGCCGGCCGGCCGATCGGTCGGCCGGCCGGCTATCGATTGCCCAGGCGCGAGCGCTCCTCTAAAATCGAGATCTTCACTCGGATTTAGAGCGTCAGGGCGCCGGCTGCCGTCGGGCCCACCCGTTCCTCGGGGCGGGGGCGCAGGAAGGCCCGGATGCACCTCGACCCCGCCCTCGTGCTGGCCAGTGCGATCGTGGGGTTCCTCGTCGGGCTGACCGGGGCCGGCGGCGGGGCCCTCATGACCCCGATGCTCGTCATCTTCTTCGGCGTCACGCCGTCGTCAGCCATCTCGAGCGACCTCGTGGCGGCGGCGGTGATGCGCCCGGTCGGCGGGGCCGTGCACCTCAACCGTCGCACCCCCAACCTGAAGATGGTGGGCTGGCTGATGCTGGGCTCGGTGCCCGCCGCCTTCTTCGGGGCCCTCGTGCTCCGGGGGCTCGGGAACACGAAGTCGGCCCAGGACGAGGTGTCGATCCTCCTCGGCTCGGTGCTGCTTCTCGGCGCCTCGGCGATGCTGCTCCGCCGGCTCGTGGAGCGCCGCTCGACCACGCTGGCCGCGCCGACGCCGCCGGGACAGAAGACCGTCGTGAAGCCCATCCCCACCGTCCTCATCGGGCTCTTCGGCGGGCTCATCGTGGGCATCACGTCGGTCGGCGCGGGCTCGCTCATGATCGTGATGCTGCTGATGGTCTACCCCGGCATCGCCATGTCCGAGCTCGTCGGCACGGACCTCGTCCAGGCGGTGCCGCTCACGTTGGCCGCCGCGCTCGGCCACTTCCTGTTCGGCCAGGTGCACTTCGGGGTGACCGCCTCGCTCATCGTCGGGAGCGTGCCGGCCGTCTTCGTGGGCGCCCTCCTCTCGTCGAGGTCGCCCGACCGGCTGCTGCGACCGGCCATCACGTTCGTCCTCCTCCTCTCGGGGCTGAAGCTGGTCGGGCTGGGCACGGCCGAGCTCGGCTGGGTGGCCGGGGTGGCCGGCGCCGCCGTGGTCGTCTACCTCGTCTACCAGGTCCTGTGGCGCCGCCCGCGGGTGGCCGAGGTCAGCGCACCGGGCGGAACACCATCCCTGTCCGAGGTTTCGGGCTGAAGTAGGTCGTCTTCGGGGGCATGCGCCGGCGGGCCCCGGCCCACTCGGCGATCTGTTCCACGCTCGGAGGGCGCAAGAGGAGAGCGGCCTCGGCCTCGCCGTCGGCCAGGGCGGCGACGGCCTCCTGCCAGCTGTGGCGGTGGGTGGCCTTGTGGGGGACCGCCTGGAGCACGAAGTCGACGGCGCTCGAGTCGAGGTCGCTCGCCGCCGCCTCGTAGACCTTCTCGGTCGGACTGAGGAGCCACGCCCCGTCCGCGGTCACGAGGGCGAGGGACCGCGACTCGCCGAGGGCGGCCACGACCCGCTCAGAGGCGTCCCCGGCCCGGGCCACGTCGAACCACTCGGCGAAGACGGCCGGCAGGTCGGTGCCCTCGGGCAGGCCGCTCACCGTGCGGTGGATGGGGCCGACGGTGAGCTCGTCGGGGGAGAGCTCGACGACGAGGGCCATGACGAGGTCGTGGGGCCCGGGGCGGTCGCCGTTGGCCGCCCGCACCTCGGCCTGGTAGGCGAGGGCCGTCTCGTAGCGGTGGTGCCCGTCGGCGATGACGACGGGCGAGTCACGCACCGCCTGGCCGACGGCATCGGTCGTGGCCCGGTCCGTGACCACCCAGAGCTCGTGGCGCACGCCGTCGTCGTCGGTGGCCGACACGGCCGGGTCGGAGGTCGGCTCGAAGAGGGCCGTGAGGCTCTCGGTCATGGAGAGGCCCCAGACGGGGGAGAGGTTGGTCCCGGTGGCCCGGAGGAGGTCCAGGCGGTCGCTCCTCGGCTTCGGGAGGGTGGCCTCGTGGGGGAGGACGTCGGCCTCGGGGCCCGGCACGACGAGGCCGAGCGCCCCCACCACGCCGGTCGTGGTCCGGCCGTCGGGCGAGGTCATGCGGTAGGGGTAGAGGGCCGGCGCCGCCTCGGGGACGACCAGGCCCTCGGCCCGCCAGGCCGAGAACAGCTCGGCCGCCACCTGGTAGCGGTCCATCTGGCGTTGGAGGTCGGGCTCGGGCAGCTCGACCGCGATGGCGTTGGCCGGGTGCCGGGACGAGAGGCGGGCCCGCTCGGCCGACTCGACCACGTCGTAGGGCGGGGCGATCACCTGGTCGGCGCGCACCCGGTCGAGGTCGTAGCGCAGGCCGACGAAGGGCTCGAAGCGGGGCACGCGCCCAGACTGGCACAGCCCGCGCCGGCCCCCGTTGCCTCCATCGGCCGGCCGGTCCCGGCCGTAGGATCTGGTCGTGGCGACGTCCGAAGGAGCTCTCGCCCGCACGGTGGACCCCGAGGAGGACCGGATCCTCACCGTCCCGAACGCGGTCACCGCGGTACGGCTCCTCTGTCTGCCGCTCTTCCTCTGGCTCCTCTTCGGGGCGGGGGAGCAGACCGCGGCGGCGATCCTCCTCGGCGTCCTCGGGGCCACCGACTGGGTCGACGGTTACGTGGCCCGCCGTTGGCACCAGGTCTCCAAGCTGGGCAAGGTGCTCGACCCGCTGGCCGACCGCCTGCTCATGCTCACGGCCATCCTGGCCACCGTGGTCTACGGCGCCGTCCCGGGCTGGTTCGCCGCGGCCACGCTGGCCCGCGAGGTGCTCGTGTCGGGGGCGGTGCTGGCCCTGGCGGTGGCGGGGGCCCGGCGGATCGACGTGCTCTGGGTGGGCAAGGCCGGGACCTTCGGCCTCATGTTCGCCTACCCGGCCTTCCTCCTGGCCGACGGCAACGCCGCCTGGCAGGAGCCGTTCTACGTCTTCGCCTGGGTGGCCGGCATCGGGGGCCTCGTCCTCGCCTGGATCGCCGCCGTGGCCTACCTGCCGCCGGCCCGTCAGGCCCTCGCCGAGGGACGGGCCGCCCGCCGGGCGGCGGCGAGGGGGGCGGCCTCGTGAAGGCGGTCATCATGGCGGGCGGGGAGGGCACGCGCCTGCGCCCGCTCACCTCGAACCAGCCCAAGCCCATGCTCCCGATGGCCAACCGGCCGATGATGGAGCACGTCGTACGGCTGCTCCGCCAGCACGGCTTCGACGACATCGTCGTCACCGTGGCCTTCATGGCCAACACCATCCGGACCTACTTCGGCGACGGCGCCGAGCTCGGCGTGCGCATGGTCTACGCCACCGAGGAGACGCCGCTCGGGACGGCGGGCTCGGTGCTGAACGCCCGGGAGGAGCTCGACGAGCGCTTCGTCGTCATCTCGGGCGACGTCCTCACCGACATCGACCTCTCGGCCCTCGTGGCCTTCCACGACGCCAAGAGCTCGCTCGTCACGCTGGCCCTCGCCGCGGTGGAGAACCCGCTCGAGTTCGGCATCGTGATCACCCGCGAGGACGGCTCGGTGGAGCGCTTCTTGGAGAAGCCCGGCTGGGGCCAGGTCTTCAGCGACACGATCAACACCGGCATCTACGTCTTCGAGCCGGCGATCTTCGACTACATCGCCGAGGGCCGTCCGGTCGACTTCTCGAGCGAGGTCTTCCCCGCGGTGCTCGACGACGGCCGACCGATCTTCGGCTTCGTCGCCGACGGCTACTGGGAGGACGTCGGCACGACCGAGGCCTACCTGCAGGCCCACCGGGACATCCTCGACGACCGGGTGCGGGTCGAGATCGACGGCTTCCCGCTCCGCCCCGGGGTGTGGCTCGGGCGGGGCTCGGAGGTCGACCCGACCGCGGTGGTCGACGGGCCGGCCATCATCGGCCCCAACTGCTCGGTGGGCGCGGGGGTGACCCTCGGGGAGTACTCGACGCTCGGGGCCAACGTGCGTGTCGCCGAGCACGCCCGGGTGAGCCGCTCGGTCATCAGCGACAACGGCTACCTCGGGTCGGGCTGCCGGGTCGAGGGGGCGGTCATCGGCCGCTCGTGCGACCTCCGGGCCAGGGTGGCCTGCGAGCCGGGATCGGTCCTCGGCGAGGGCTGCCTCGTCGGGGCCGGCGCCGAGATCAGGAGCGACGTCAAGATCTACCCGTTCAAGACGGTCGAGGCGGGCGCCGTCGTCAACTCCTCGATCGTCTGGGAGTCCCGGGGCTCGCGCCTCTTGTTCGGGCGCGACGGCGTGCGGGGCATCGCCAACGTCGACATCAGCCCGGAGCTCGCCGTCCGGCTGGCGGCCGCCTGGGCCTCGACCCTCGACAAGGGCTCCACGATCACCGCCTCGCGCGACACCAGCCGGGCGGCGAGGGTGCTCAAGCGGGCGGTCATGGTGGGCTGCAACGCGGCGGGGGTCAACGTCGACGACCTCGAGGTGGCGACGGTGCCGGTGACCCGTCACGACGTGCGGGACTCGACGAGCCAGGGCGGCGTCACCGTCCGGCTGGCCCACGACGACCCCCAGTCGGTGATCATCAAGTTCATGGACCGCGAGGGCCTCGACCTCGACGAGGTGGCCCAGCGCAAGATCGAGCGCCTCTACCACCGTGAGGAGTCGCGCCGGGTGCTGGCCGGCGAGATCGGCGACATCGACTTCCCCGGTCGCGCCGTCGAGCGCTACGTGGCCGACCTGGTGTCGGCCACGCCCGACCTGGCCGAGATCAGCCGGGGGGGCCTCAAGATGGTCCTCGACGTCTCCTACGGCTCGGCCAGCTTCGTGCTGCCCCACCTGCTCGCCAAGCTCGAGGCGGACGTCCTCGTGGTCAACCCCTACGCCCACACGCCGGGGATGATCTCGGTCGACCCGGAGGCGAGCGCGGCCCACGTGGCCAACCTCGTCCGGGCCTCGGGGGCCCAGCTCGGGGCGGTGATCGACGCCAGTGGCGAGCGGCTCCGCATCGTCGACGACGAGGGCACGGTGCTCTCCGACGACCAGGCGCTCCTCGTGCTGCTGCGCCTCGTCGTCGACCACGAGAGCCACGCCCGGGTGGCCCTGCCGGTGTCGGTGAGCAACGCGGCGGAGGCCATCTGCGCCGAGGCGGGGGCCGAGATCATCTCGACCAAGCTCTCGTCGGCCCACCTGATGGAGGTGGCGGCCTCCGGTGGCGTCTCGTTCGCCGCCAGCCAGTCGGGCGCGTTCATCTTCCCCCGGTTCCTGCCGGCCTTCGACGCCGCGGCCACGCTGACCCAGCTCGTCTCGCTCCTCGCGGGCACGGGCCAGAGCCTCTCCAAGCTCGTGCGGGCCACGCCGCCCGTCCACATCGCCCACGAGGCGGTGGCCACCCCGTGGGAGCAGAAGGGTCTCGTCATGCGGACGCTCGTCGAACAGCTGGCCGGCCGGGACCTGGTCCTCGTCGACGGGGTGAAGGTCAAGGAGGACGACGGCTGGTGCCTCGTCCTCCCGGACCCCGAGGAACCGGTCACCCATGTCTGGGCCGAGGGTCCGAGCGCGGCCCTGGCCACGGCGCGGGTGCAGCAGTACGCGGTCCGCCTGCGCCAGCTCCTCGGCTGACGAGGGCCCTTCGTCCCGTGGAGCCCCCTTCGGGCCTCCGATAGGGTCGCCCCCCATGAACGTCCCCGACGACCTGCGCTACTCCGCCGACCACGAGTGGGCCCGCCTCGACGGGAGCCGGGTGCGGGTGGGCATCACCGACTACGCCCAGGACGCACTGGGCGACGTGGTCTTCGTCGACCTCCCGGCCGTCGGGAACGAGGTCACGGCGGGGGGCGCGCTCGGCGAGGTGGAGTCGACGAAGTCGGTGTCGGAGATCTACGCGCCGGTGAGCGGCACCGTGGTGGCGGTGAACACCGCGCTCGCCGACGCGCCTGAGCGGCTGAACGAGGATCCCTACGGCGAGGGTTGGATCTGTGAGATCGACGTGGCCGACGCGGGCCAGTTGACCGAG
>Ga0310037_10000936_pt1 | contig 16690 bp, 13 predicted proteins | sample Sb_taG_11_FD_200239 | JGI IMG/M metagenome (GOLD analysis project Ga0310037, IMG submission 200239) | Peat soil microbial communities from Weissenstadt, Germany - Sb_50d_3_AS metaG (v2) (version 2) | ecosystem: Environmental > Terrestrial > Soil > Wetlands > Peat | place: Germany: Weissenstadt...
TGGGACGCCAGCTCGCGTCTGGGCTTAGCCGAACGTGCGCGTGAGGGCGGTGGCGTGCATCCCCACGACCAGCAGCGCGATCAGGCTGAGATAGACGCCGGCGACGAGCGCTCGATCGAGCGGCCTGACGTTGTAGTAGGCCTGCTGCTCGGCGCCACCGGCCCGGCGGATCTTCCACCGCCTGTTGGTCTCGAGCGCGCCGAACAGGACGATGATGAAGATGATCGGGTTCGGCCAGATAATCGCAAGGGCGACCAGGCCCGCGAAGCCGGCGAACCACATCCACGGCGCCATCGCCGCCATCGCGCGTCCGCCATCGAGTGGGACCACCGGCAGCAGGTTGAACAGGTTGAGGAAGAAGCCGGTGAACGCCAGCGCCCGGAACAGATCGTTGCCGGTGGCGTGCCAGATAAGGATGCAGGCCGCCGAGCCGATGCTCCCGAGGATCGGACCGGCAAGGCCGACGCGGGCTTCGGCGAGGGCGTTCTGGCCAAGGGACTTGGCGGTGATCACGGCGCCCAGGAATGGAATGAACATCGGCGGGCTCGCCTTGATCCCCAGGCGCCGGAGCTCGATCACATGCCCCATCTCGTGGACGAGGATCAAGACCACGAACCCGGCAGCGAACGTCCAGCCGAACACAAAGCTATAGGCCGCGACCGAGACCAGCATCGTCCCCGCGGTGGTCAGCAGCTTCAGTTTCGGGAGCAGCAGCAGCAGTGTCTTGAACTTCGCGATGAAGGCGGCGATCGCCGCGAACACCGGGCCGAGCTTTCGCTTCAGCCATGAGGGCTGTTTGCCCCCGTCGAACTGATCCCCTTCCTCGTCGGCAGGCCCCGTTTCCAGCGGCCTGCCGAACGGTGTCGGTGGCTCGGCCGGGCCGAACGGCGATGGCGGCGCCTGCGGCGGCGGGGTGGAGGACCTAGGCCAGGTCATCGACGGTTCCATACGTCACTGATTCAAGCAGGCGGAGGTGGTTTTTTCCGCCGGTCTTAGGATGTTTTTCGGTTTTCTGGCTAGTCGCCTGGATCGGGGAGCGCCTCAGACGGACGCGTGTCGGCCGCGGGCAGGCGGGCACCTATACTTGAGGGTGAACATAACCCCCAGGGGACGACAGGCTTCGACGTGGTCGGCTCGTGGGGGTGGTTGCGAGTCGAGGTCCCGGGAGGCCTCGTAAAACACCCGGGAAAACAATAAGTGCGGACTCTAATCACGAGTTCCTGCTCCCGGCGACTGTCTAACAGCTAGCTGCGGAGTACCTCTCTTCGTTCGCCTGTGGCGGAGAATCAGGATCAGATAGCAGGCTTACCCGGTGAGGCCCGCTCCAGCCGATCCGGGAACATCTTTTGGAGCTGGTCCTCGACAACCCCGCCGGCGTGGCGAGTCGAGGGCGAGACCAGAGCGCCGGCTACGCTCGTAGACGCCGCCCTTCACGCGACCGCGGACGCGGGTTCAATTCCCGCCGTCTCCACTGGTTGCAGCGGGTGCGAAATCCTCTTGATTTCGCGCCGCTGCAGGTGTTTAACGAGGCGAAGCTTCGCAGCGTTCGCACGACGGAATGTCGCAATTTGCGGGCGGCTGCGGAGCGGCGCGGCCGCAACTCGGCCGCAGATAGGGCAGGAGTCGGCCACAACGGCTGCACCGCTCTGGCAAGCTCAGGGCCCCAAGGTGCAACTGAACGGGGACGTTGGCAGACTCATTCTGTCGGGCGGACGGTCGGTTTCGATCCCGCGCGGCGTCAGCTGTCGGGGTCGCCGGCCGAGCGCCAGGGCGTCTTTGGTCAATTCGACGAAGTCGGCCTCATCGAGCGCCGAGACGATGGCGTCGAGGTGGAGCTCGAACAGCGGGAGCAGGGCGTCGTTGGTGATGCTTCCGGCCGCTACGGAGGGCGTCGCACAAACCCCGGACCTTGTCCGAAGATGACAAACCTGGGCGCGACGCGCCACGCGGCGTCCGCGGACCCGGTCATCCGCAACCCATCAGCGGGCGGCGTGCTCCGCGTGAGGTGCAACGCGTCAGCGGGCGGCGTGCTCCGCGGGAGGTCCGGATCGGAGGCTGGGCGTAAAACCGGAATGTACGCACGTGCGGCCGGTTTCGCAGCCACCCCCAGTGATCGGATTGGCCGGTGTCCCGCGAGCGTCCTTCGGGACGCGATTCCTCGACCCGCGCGACGCGAGCGATGCCCGATCGACAGCCACCCCATGAGGGACCAACAAAAGATCGGTAGTTCTCCCGCGCTTTCTGGGGCATGGCACGGATGCGCTGTCGTGGTCGAACGAGTAAACAACGATTAACGACCTTGTTCGATCTGCCAATCGAATTGATGAGGTTTTGAGTAATCAGCACGACAGTAGCGTTCAGTGCCAGGAGGTGATGATGATGAGCGCTATCTTGGTAATTGTCGCGATGGTGGTCTTGTGTGCGATTGTCCTACACCGTGTAGGCAGTCCCTACGGATGATTCCAATGCGCTTTTCGGCCTACGACGTGATTCGCACGCATCTTTAAGCGTGCGGTATCACGCCGCGGGGGTTACGTTGTAGCTGAGAACTCCCGCCCCTCAAGGGCAGTGGTGGGTTCGCGCTGAGACCATTGCTCGGAAATCGTGCGAGTGCCGTGGATCTCCCCGGATCGGTAGGCGGGCTTTTCCCGGATGTGCAGCAGGTCACGGCGCTCTAGCGTCGGTCGCAGCGAGAAAGAAAAGGGAGTCTCGTATGCCTGAACATTTGAGCCCACTGGATGCGATGTTTCTCGAGTTCGAGCAGGCAGATGAGAGCGCCCATATGCACATCGGCGCCGTATCCGTGTTCGACCCGGTGCCTGGTGGTCGCAATCCGACGCTCGCGGATCTCTGTGAGCGGCTCGAGGAGCGCTTGGCGTGGCTGCCGCGCTTTCGCCAGCGCCTCTCGAGTGCACGAACGGGCGGCATTTCCTGGCCGACGTGGGAGTCTGATCCCAACTTCGACGTCCGTGATCACCTGCGCCACGCCACGCTGCCGGCTCCGGGCGGCGAAGATGAGCTGATCGAATGGATCGGGGACTTCTACTCCCATCGGCTTGACCGCAGCCGGCCGCTGTGGGAGACGGTGCTTCTCGACGGGCTCGCGGGTGGGCGGTGGGCTCTCGCGTCGAAGAGTCACCATTGCCTGAACGACGGCGTCAGCTCGGTCGACCTTGGCTACGTGGTGCTGGATGCCGAGCCCTCGCTGCGGCGTCCCGCGCAAGCACCGCCAGCGCCGCCGCAAGTCGAGGACGCATGGAGCACGCCGGGGCTGCTGCTTCGGGGCGCTCGCGCCGGGCTATCGGCAGCGACGCACCCGCGTACTGTGCTTGCGCGGACGCGCGCGGTCGTTGAGACGCTGGTCAAGGACGAGCTGGTTGCGCCCGCGACGAGCCTGAACCAGCCGATCGGTGGCACACGCCGATACGCGGCGGTCCGTGTTCCTCTGGAGGAGCTCCAGGCAATCAAGAGTGAGCTCGGCGGCACGATCAACGACGTCGTGCTGGCACTGTCAGCGGGCGGCCTGCGCCGGCTGCTGCTCAGCCGCGGCGAAGCGCTGCCCGTGGAGGGTCTGCGCGGACAGATCCCCGTCAATGTCCGCTCGGCGAGTGAGCAGCTCGCGCTCGGCAATCGCGTCGTGTCGCTGTTCGTCCATCTCCCGGTCGCCGAGAGCGACCCTTTACGGCGTTACCAGCAGATGCTCAGCGAGGCTGAGCATCGCAAGGACGGGAAGCAGGCGCTGGGCGCCAAGACGCTGATGGACATAACGAGCCTCGCTCCACCAGCGTTGCACGCGGTGCTCGCACGGTCATTGTTCGACGTGCGTCTGTTCAACCTCACGATCACTAACGTCCGGGCTTCGCCCAAGAGCCTGTATGCGTTCGGCGCGCGGCTGCGCGAAGTGCTCCCGCTGGTGCCGCTGCTCGCCCGCCACGCGGTTGGGATCGCCGCCGTCAGCTACGCCGGCGAGATGGTGTTCGGAATCAATGCCGACCGCGCTACGGTTCCGGACTTGGACGTGCTGGCCGATGGCATCGTCGAGTCGTTTGCCGAGCTCGAGGCGCTCGCCGGGCGAACGCCCATCTGGAATCGTGGGCCAGCCGGCCATCGATCAGCTCGACGCCCGACCCCGGTCGCCCCGAGCGCCGGCATAACACGTCCGGAGCTCTGAAGTTGTCGGCGTCGACCGTGATCACCAGCAGTAGGCGGGCGACGTAGACCGGCGCTTCGAAGATGCCCGCTGAATCCTCGAGCCCACGGCTGAGTCAGTGATCAGGGCACACTCCAGTCCTGTCCTGTCGACCGCACGGCCCGCGGGCAGCACAGTCGACTACGTGGAGGGGACTGCTCTCACCGTCGGGGACCCCAGAGTCCTTGTGGTGAGGATCTGCGAGAGCGCGCGAGTCATCGGCCATGAGATGACCGCTTGGATGAGACGCTGGTGCGCAACTAGGTCGAGGCCCGCTGTATGGTTGATACTGCCACTGTGAGCCGTAGGTTCAAGCTGCTGATCTTCATTGCCGCCTTCCGGACCGAGCGTGGCGACCGCGGTTCGTCGTGCGCGAGGTGGGGTCGGGCAGGTCCGGCGTGACAGGAAGCGTCGAGGCGGCCTGAGGCCCGGCTGGACGGGCGCACGCGTGGCCGCATCCCGATCTACCCCGTCCCGGGGCTCGACGTTGTCCGAGCGCTCTGGACCGTCCCGGGCCTCCGCTTCGTCTGGCCAGGCGCGCGCGATGCCGAGGTCCTCGACCCGTGGCAACGCCCGCCCATCGGCGCGAGATCTTGAGCCTCACGTGGGGGAAGCGATCCTCCACGGCCACCGGGTGAGCTATCGCACGGCCGGTGAGGGGCCGGTCGTCCTGCTCATTCACGGAATCACCGGCGACTCCCGTCAGTGGAACCAGATCATCCCGCTGCTGGCCGATCGCTACACGGTCCTCGCTCCCGACCTGCTGGGCCATGGTCAGTCCGCCAAGCCCCGCGGCGACTACTCGCTGGGGGCCTACGCGGTCAGTCTCCGCGACCTCCTCATCGTGCTAGGCCACCGGCGGGCGACCGTGGTCGGCCACTCGCTGGGTGGCGGCATCGCCATGCAGTTCTCCTACGAATACCCGGTGTTCTGCGAGCGGCTGGTGCTCGTCGACAGCGGCGGGCTAGGCCCCGAGGTGCATCCGCTGCTTCGGGCGGCGACGCTGCCGGGCGCCGAGCTGGTGCTGCCGCTTATCGCTCACTCGCGCCTGCACGTGGTGGGCGATGCGATCGGGCACGCTCTCGGACGCCTGGGGTTGGAGCTCGGCCACGACCTGGCCGAGATGATCCGCGGCTATGCCTCCCTGAGCGACGCCGAGGCGCGTCGTGCGTTCCTGCACACGGTGCGGGCGGTGATCGACCTCGGCGGGCAGCGGGTGAACGCTACCGACCGGCTCTATCTAGCACAGATGATCCCGACGCTGATCGTCTGGGGTCGCCGGGATCCACTCATCCCGGTCGAGCACGCCACCGTCGCCCATCGGGGCATTCCGGGCAGCCGCCTGGAGATCTTCGACGACGCCGGCCACTTCCCCCAGCTCGAGCAACCTGTGCGATTCGTTCGCATGCTCATCGACTTCATCGAGAGCACCGGCCCGGCCGCGTTCGAGTTCTCCGACCAGGATCTGAACATGCTGCGCGAACGCATGCTCAAGCGCGGCAGGAAATCTCGCTGACCCAGGGGCGAGCCCCGTTAGCAAAGGCCCAGGCAACTCGTCCACAGCCAGCAATCACTGCGCGGAGTACCCGCTACGGGGCGACGCTTCCGCATCCGAATCGACGAGCGGCAGACCACCTCGGCGCCGACTCTCGAGATGGACGACCAGCAGGCCCGTCGCCCGGCTGACGGATGGCTCCATCCGTGACCGAGCAGCGGTCTCGCCGGCCGTCGCCAGACCGCCCCTCCCAGACAAAGGCAGCCACGCGAGCGCCGGCGCCCATGCCCACCGCGCGAGCAATCCCGATCGTCCGGCACGGCGCCAGACGCACCGGACCGGCGCGATCGCCTCGCAACGCGGGCAGGCGTTCATCGGTCGAGTTCTACGAAGTGGCCGGCGAGATGGCGCTCTAACCGTTCCCGGAGTCGAGCTGACGTGTAAGCAGGCTCGCGACCCGGTCGTACAGGGCTCGCACACACCTACGCTCATCGCTTCTCCCTCGTCGCCACGCGGGGCTCAGCGAAGCTTCTCTCCCGGAGGATGCGGCGGGTACAACCGGTCGGAGCGGCGCCCGCGCTGCCGGGAAAGGCGGGCTGCGCAGGAAGAGGACGATCGACCTGCTCATCGCCTGAGGAGGGCGCCGCGACGGGCGCCCTCCTCAGGGTCACCCGGTGTCTGCACGACCTACCGGTCCCAGCTCGAATGCGTTCCGGGCGTGAACGACACCCCGCGCAGGACCTCGCCGAACTTCGCCGTGCGGAGGGTCCGGAACTTCTCCCACCGGGCCGGCGTGGTGGCGTTCAGCCGATCGCTGATCATCACGAGCTTGTCGGGATCAGCGCCGTTGTCGCCGCCGCCGCTGACGGTCGAGGTGACCGCCCAGATGGTGGCGCGGCCGTCACGACCCATCTTGCCGGTCAGGGCGCGCAGGCCGTCGGTGGCGGGCGACCAGGGGCCGCCGGTCCCTGGGTTGATGCCGGTCGGATAGCCGGGCACCGTGTACGGCTCGCCGAGATCCAGGCCGTTCTGGAGGGTATAGGCGAGGTGCCAAGAGCCGCCGTAGAGCACCCACTTCTCGAGCCCGGCCTCCGGCTGCGCCGACGCAGTGGAGTTGATGTAGGTATTGGTAGTGCTGTCGTAGGTGTTGTCGCCGGCGCCCTCATCGGCGACGTACAGCGTGCGGTCGTTGGCGAACCACATCCCGAACGGGTAGTTAATCGGGGACGTGATGGAGGCGGCGAGCGTCGTCGGGAAGCCCTTGAGGACGCACATGTTGGTGGGTTCCGAACCGGCGTTCGACGTGCCGCTGTTCACGACGTGGAACGTGGGCGGCGAAGTCGGCAGCTGCGCAACGGGCTCGGGCAGCCCGGAGCCGTTGGGGCACGCTTTGCCCGTGGTGTCGATGAAGTACACGGTGTTGACCCCGTTGCCGCCGCTGCCCTTGGTGTAGTAGACGACGTTGTCGTGGATCGTGATGCCGCGGTAGTTGTTGTCCTTGCTGGACTTGTCCGCGGGGTAGCCGAGCTCGGTGATGTTGAAGCTCCCGAGCGGCGTCGGCTGGCCGGGGGTCTGGTCGGCCTCGGGGAGGGATGAGGGGGTCATGAACTGCGCGCCCGCTCCGAGGACGACCCCGTCGACCGGCTTCTTGCTCTGGCCGGCGTTCCCCGCGGTGTAGAGCAGGTCGTTGCCATGCTCGTCGTTGGTGATCGCCGCCCGGCCGTTGTCGCCACTGTAGGCATTAGTCAGGGTGAAGTTGAAATGCCCCCACCGGTCGAGCTGCGCCGCCACCCGGTAGTAAGGCCCGTAGTCGCCGTTGCCCGGGTCGATCACGCCGGGCGTGTTCGCGTTCGAGACGTCGAGCATGGCGGGCTGAGCGTAGTAGCCCATGAACGAGACGTACTTTCCGTCTGGGCTGAGATTGAGCGCCAGTTCGGACTTCGACGAGTAGCTCGTGACCATGTGGTCGGTCGGTACGGGAATCGTCGCGACGTGCTGACCCCAGGGCGTCAGCTCGTCGAGGTAGATGGGCGATGTGATGCCGAAGAACGCGTCGACGTTGTCGTTATTAAAGACAAAGGGGAACGCGGGGCCCGCGACCGCGGTCCCGCAGGCGCTACCGGTGCAGCCCGGGGGGAGCTCCGTGACGCCTTCGATGATGTCGGGCGCGGCGTAGGTGCTCTCGCTGACGAGCAGGTTCCCCGGGAACAGCACGGGACGCCCATGCCAGTGCCGGCCGTTCGCCTGCGCGGGCGCGGCGATCAAGGCGGCCAAGCCCAGGGTCAGCGCTAACGCGCGAGCGATTCCGGTCGACATTGGACTTCTCCTTGCCTGAGATCCGAGTGCATGACGACCCTACAAGGCACCCAGGGGCCAACTCGTAACCATCGCGTTAACGCGTCATTGGAGGCACGTCAGCGCGCCTGGTCAACCCTCAGTTGCCCGCGAACCGCGGCTCCCGGGCTCCTCGAACGCCGGCCTTCCCTCCTCGACGTCTTTGGTGGCGAACACAGCGCGGATGAAGCGCTCGGCCGCGGCTAGTGCGGTCCGACTCCTTGGTGCAAACGAGGCGCTTAGTCGCCGCCACCGCGATCGGTGCGCGCTTCGCCATCCGCGCGGCGAACTCGTGCGCGCTTGAGGCAAGCTCGTCGTTAGGCGACGACCTTGTTGACGATCCCGTACTCCCGCGCCTCCTCGGCGGTCAGGTCTTCAGGTCGCGCCCTTGCTGCTTCTGCCGAGTGAGAGCGAAGGGTGCGATGTCCAAGGAGAAGCATGTGGCCGAACACGGTGGAACGCCGGATTGGCCGAACGAGCGGGCGAAGGCGGTGGCCCGGTTGCTCGCAACCGGTCACAGCGGAGGCCCGGGCAACGTCTCAGCTCAGTCGACTACCACGAGGAATGGCTTGCCTTTCTCGACGATGTACGTGGCGAGCTCCGCCGCGTTGCCGGCGCCGATGTTCTTCACCGCGTGGACCGTTTCGGGCGGGACCATCAGGCCCTCGCCGGCGCTGACTCTTATCGGCGGCCGCCCGTCGATCTGGTACTCCAGCGATCCTTCTAGGACGTAGATGACCTCTTCGCCCGGATGCTTGTGCCGAAGGAGCGGCGCGTCCGGGCTGATGTCGACCCGGTTCTGGATGACCTGGCGTCCGGGAATGCTGAGGTCGTGCTCCTGGATATCGGCGCGCTTGAGTCCGGGCGGCTGGGGAACTGTGGTGCTCACGGAAACCTCCTTGGTGTTGCAACTGTTGAGAACACGATCGCTTGACTGGGCCTAGCGGAGGGGTCGGAACGCGGCGCGAAGCTCGGTCGCGAACAGTTCGGGCTCTTCCCAGGCTGCGAAGTGGCCGCCCTTGTCGACCTTGTTGTAGTAGGTGAGGTTGGGGTACGCGCGCTCGGCCCAGCTGCGCGGCGCTTGATAGCTCTCGCCGGGGAACACGGTGATCGCCACGGGGAGCGAGATTTCGTCGGTGCTCTGTGCGGCCGCGCTGTTCGGGTTCGCTCCGCCGTTCTCCCAGTAGATGCGTCCTGCGGAGGTCCCGGTGTTTGTGAGCCAGTAGAGGGTGATGTCGTCCAGTACCTCGTCTTTTGTCGGGGTCCTGTCGGCGTCATCCTCGTACGTCCACTGGGTGAAGCCTCCGTGCACGAGCATCCACGCGGCGAGGCCGGCGGGGGAGTCCGCCATGCCGTAACCCATGTTCTGGGGTCGCGCGGTCAGCATCGCGAAGTACGCCCTGCCGCCTGTCTTGCTGCCCGTCGCGAGCTTGTCGAAAGTCGCGCGTTCCTCTTCGGACAGGCCGTCCGGCGCGGGCCCGCCGGCGGCGAGCGCCACGGCCACGTCAACCGGGACCGTTGCCGGCAGGTTGACGTGAATGCCGAGCAATCCTGGCGGCGTGTGTCGCCCCATGGCTTCGGTAACGACCGACCCCCAATCACCGCCTTGGGAGACATAGCGCGTGTATCCCAAGCGGTCCATCAGCTCTGCCCAGGCCCGTGCGATGTGGTCAGGGTTCCAGCCCGCCGACGTCGGCTTCTCCGAGAAGCCGTAGCCGGGCATCGACGGCAGCACCAGATGGAACGCGTCTTCGGCGCGCCCGCCATGCGCGGTCGGGTCGGTGAGCGGGCCGATGGTCTTCAACAGCTCGACAATCGAGCCGGGCCAACCGTGCGTCATGATCAACGGCAACGCGTCGGGGTGGGGCGAGCGAACATGGATGAAGTGGATGTCGAGCCCGTCGAGGCTCGTTACGAACTGCGGCAAAGCATTCAGCCTCGCCTCGAACCTCCGGCAGTCATAGTCGGTGCGCCAGTAGCGAACGAGTTCCTGGAGCTTCGCGAGCGGCGGTCCCTGGGATCCGTCATCGACCGTCTCCTTCTCCGGCCAGCGCGTCGCGGCGATGCGTCGACGCAACTCGTCGACCTCCGCCTGCGGGATCTCGACGCGGAACGGCCGGACTGCTGTGGCACCCGCTGGCTTTTCGCCTGTGGCAGACATGCAGGTCTCCTTGCTTGACGACGGCGCCAAGCGTGATCGCCTCGCATCCACGCTGCGCCCGTGACTCCCTGGTCTGCTCCCTGGTCTACCAGATTCCCAGGGGGTCACGGGCGCGAGCCTGACAAGCACGCGCGGTTCTGCCGTCCACAGCGTGCCAGTACGACCGCGGGTCGCCTCACCGTCGGTGCGGTCCGGCTCGTGTCAAGCTGTTCGTCGCGATCGTTCCGGCGATCAATCGAGACCGCCACGCGCGACGGGCAGCTCGCATAACGCCGACCACTATCGCTTGAAGGAGCAGGTCATGGCCGACCCGACGATCACCGCGCTGATGCACGCCAACCTGTACGAGGTCTTCGGCCAGCGCGATCCCGTCCTCCGACGTGAGGCGATCGCGCGCGCCTACACCGACGACGTCGCGTTCACGGACCATGCCGGCACGATCGTCGGACTCGCCGCCGTCGACGACCGCGTACAGCGGCTCCTCCAAGACGCCCCCGCAGCTTTCGCGTTTGCCTCCGACGGGCCCATCTATGTTGGCGAAGACACCGCTGCGATGGCCTGGCGCTTGGGACCCCCAGACAGTGAGCCAGTCGCACGTGGTATCGACATCGCGACAGTCACAGACGGTCGCGGCGGGACCTGCGCTGGAGGCGCGAGCAGCTAGGCGAGCAGCGTCCGAATCGCGCAGATGGCCCACCCTTCGTGGAAAGAGCATTCTGCGCTCAGCGATCACGCTCAAGGGTTAATTCCAGGAGACGTGTCGTCCATCGCGAGTGGCGTCGCCGAAGCTCGTGTTCGTCGAGGTCGGTCCGTCCAAGGGGCGCATAGTTCGGAACCCAGGTCTCGACTCCATCGTGCGAGCGCGCGACCGCCCAGCCATCCCAGAGAACCATGTCGCCGATGGGCCGGGCGATCGCGGCTTCATAGGCCCTGAGAAAGACGTCGGCAATTTGCTCGTCGAACAAGAGAACGAGATCAAGCCGGCACCAGCCCAGATCGAAGCCGCGTGGACCACGTGCCCCGCCAGACCAGTCGACGATGCCCGTGAGCCTTCCGTCACGCCAGACGACATTTCCTGACCAATAGTCGGAGTGGGTAAGGACCTCCGGCGCAGCCGTGACCTGCGCCCAGCGAGATCGAACTTCTGCCGCCAGCGGACCGTTCAAGGCATCCTGAGAGCCTCCGCTGTGATCGAACACGCTCGGTAATCCCGCCAGCCGCTCGCTCGACAGCGCGTGCACCACGGCGAGTGCGCAACCGAGTTCGTGCGCCCACCTCTCCGGATCAATCGGAGTGATGTCCGCATGGCCGTCGAGTGAGCTGATCACAGAGGTCGGGTGCTCTGACCATTGGGCGCTCAGGTCGCCGCCGAGCAGCACCGGGGCCAAGCCCCCAAGGCCATCGAGAGTCCGCAGCACGCGCTGCTCATGCCCGCCAGCAGAGTCCGCAACCGGGAATTGCCGGACGACTGCGCTAAACGCGGGATGCTTGGTGTCGATCCTCCACGTGTCGGCGTGCTGGCCGCCTTCAAGGCGCGTGACAGTGTGGATCGCGGCCGAGGAGCCGCCTAGGCGCCGGACTGCCTCAAGCGCTCCGGTTGACGGCAAAGTGTCAGATTGGGCCATCGCTGAAAGCCTAAGGTGCGACGGCGCTCAACAGCGTCCCGCTCGCGAGCCGCGCCAGGTGGCCACCACTGAAGCCGGCGGAAAGCGGCACCATCAGTCATGACCTTGTGCCCGCTCGCATCGCTCGCAGATGCAGTGGCGCCCATGCACAGGCGAGACGCTGAGCCCGGCCATCGCGGGGTGCTGCTGCTGTCGCTGGCGCTCGGGCTGCGTTGCCGGCTCGGCGATCTCTCGCGCGGGCCGCGAACGGCGGGCGCGACCGATGTGTACGACGCGACTGAAAGCTGGGAAGGCCATGACCTCTCGTCAACCGAGGACGATACGAGCTGGAGCGGCAGAAACTGCGACCCGCTAAAGCACTTCCAGTACGTTTTCTTACCACCTTGCGGAGTGCGTATTCGACCATCGTTCAACGGCAACGTCGTCGGTCGCTGTTTGACCTCAAGCGGACAATCGTGCCGGCGCCACCGCCAGCGTTTCGTCCGGCCTCCCTAGTCGTCGGACGACACGTGCTGAAGGGCGTGCCCGGAGAGTGGCCCCTCTACGCGGACACGGGAGACGGGGAGCGCCCGCGGGAGACAGCAGCCGCGCGCGTCGGCGGCCACCAGAACTGACCCGCGCCACCCTCAACGACCTTGCAGCCAACCACGGAGCGGCTAAAGCGGAAGAGATCGACGAGCTCGTCGGGTAGTGCTTGAGGATCTGGAAGGCGTCGCGGAGTTCGTCGGCCGACATCGTGTAGCAGTGCTCTGCCGCCGGAAAGGAGCGAGATCTTACGTCGCCAGAGTAGCCGCCAACAGCGTGGGCCGTCTCGCGCCCGATGTGTGCGTAGCGCTTTACGAACCTGGGCTGAAATTGCTCAACGACCCCGAGCAGATCGTTCAGGACGATCACCTGCTCGTTAGTGGCGCGCCCGGCTCCGATGCCGATCGTCGGAATCGTCAGGCGTTCGGTGACTATGCGTCCGACCTCCTCGGGCACGGCCTCGAGCACCAAAGCAAGCATCCAGCCGCCTCAAGGTGCAGCGCATCGGTAAGGAGCTTGCGCGCGCTCTCCATGTTCCGGGCCTGCGCCTTGAAGCCCCCGAGCGCGGTCGCGGTCTGCGGCGTGAGACCGAGGTGTCCCATCACCGGGATGCCGCTTTCAACGATCGCTGCGGCGCGGGCGGGTGCAGGCCTCTCGAACTTCACCGCGTCACAGCCGGCGTCCTTGATCACGTCCAGAGTCCTCGGGGCCTACGGGTGGGTCGCATGGGCTCGACGTCGCGCCAGGCGGGTGGCTGGTCCGCGTGGCACGCGTCTGCGGCCGCGCGCCTGCTATGTCGCCGTAGGCATCGTGGCCTCGACGACGGTGGATCTAGCAAGCGCTCGTCCGCCGTGGCGCTCACGCGACAAGCGTTCTGCTCTATCTCCCGCCCCGCGCGCTGGCAACGCGAAACTCACGCGACGTTGGCGGTTTCCCCATCGCTTTGCCGCCATAGATCACATGTCCCTTCGCATTCTGATAGGTCAGCCACGGGATCGTCGGTTGCTGGTCGACGCCCGGCTTTGAGTAGTCGCACACGCCTGTGGGGAACGTCTTCTGGAGCTCGGTCCACTGAGCGTCAGTGAACGTGATGCCGGGATAATCGGTGCGGCGCAGCGGTTTGAGCTGGCACTTGTTCGCGTCGGTGGTAATCGGGTCGCCCGCCACGGTGCGCGGGGTGCCCTCTACGTTCACTACGCCGGCAGGGCACAGGCTGTTCGAGAGCTTGTTTCCGATTCCGTCCCAGCACTCGTCCGTGAGGTCTGAGGGCTTATCGCGAATGATCTTCCGCGGCAGCGGCGCGCGGCTGTAATCCCGCTCGACCGCGGTCAGCCAACGATCCATCGCGATGAAGCTGTTCAGCTCGCAGTCCTTGTCGGCAGTAAGCGGGACAGGGCCCTCCCAGATCAGCTGATTGGCGTGGGTGCCGTGCTCGCGGTCGAGGCGAGCGCGGACGGCGAATGCGCGATACGCGTCGTGGAAGAGCCCCGGGTTGGGACCGCGGCAGTCGATGATCGCCGTCTGGTTGAGGTTGTTGGCCTCGTTAATCATCCCGCTGCGGTACGCCCGCGCCAGCGACGGCGAGGCGCCGTTGCTGCGGGCCGCGATCGGATTGGTGTCGATGTCGAGCCCGCCAATCTTGGCATTGAGGTCGACGAAATCGGCGGGGGTGATCTCACCTTTCTGCAGCGCGCCGAGCCCGTACTGCACGCCGACATTGTCGATCGGTGGACGCACGAACCCGTGGCCGAGCTTCTTTTCATTGGCGGACCAGAGCGCCTTCGGTTCCGGCCCGAAGACGTTGATGGCTGCGTCCTGGATCGTGCAGCGAACGCCTCCGGGGTTCGTTATCGGGTTGTAGCGGTCGACGTTTGTCGTGCCCGCGCAGGGGTCGGTTGGGACGGCAACGTGGAACTGTGCCGCGTCCGAGACCTCGGCGTTCTGGACGCCGTCCGGCCCCCCGAGGACGTCTCCCATCTGAGTCGGAGTCCACGCGACGCCAAGCCCCCACTTCGAAATGTTCTTGAAGTACGCGAGCAGGAGGTGGTAATCCAGGAACTGCGTCGCGGTACTCCATGCATCAGGAAACGAGCAGGTCGGCAGGATTCCCTGGTAGATCCCCGGGTAAGCGTTCGCAATCCATTGCTGCGCAAGCGAGCCGCCCGAACAGCCGGTGCCGATCGTGTAGCGAATCGTCCCGTAGGACTTGATGATGTGCTCCTTGGCCATGACCAGCGACTCAGCCTGAAGTGGGAGGTTGCAGTTGTGACCGCTGTTATCGAGCGCGGTCGACATCGTCATGAACCCCTTACCAAGCGCGTAATCGCCCGCGTCGTCGCCCGTTGTCCCGGGAGCGGAGCCCGTCTCATGGTCGACGCCGCACGAAGCCCCGTGCAGGATCAGCAGCTTGTGATCGAACTGACGCTGGGGCGCGACCGCGCTCCACGGCTTGCCGGGCTGGTAGAGAACAGAGATCTGGTACTGGTCGCGATCCATGTAGCCGGTCTCAATCCGCACGACGAACGGCACCGTGACTCCCTGGTCCGTCGTCGTCTGCGCGACATCAGACGGCGGGTTGGACGGGTCGTAAGACTGGAACCCCCGCTTGGCCGGATTCGTCGACATATAGACGTACTTGAAGCCCGCCGCCTCATCGCACTTCTTGTCGACCGCTCCCGTCTCGCAGATCCATGGCTCGAGCTGAGGCCCCGAGAAGATGGGTCCGCCGATTGGATGGTTGACCAACGTGATCCGCGTTGCCCAGCGACTGCGCAACGTCGCCTGCAACACGTTTCGCCCAAGGGCAAGCCCGGCCACCAGACCTTCAAAGTGGCCGTCCCGGCGGATTGCGAAATCCCTCGTCACATTCCTGCGTCCGAGTGTGACCTTGACCCGCCGCGTGTCAGAGCGAGGCAGGTTGATCGCCACCAGCACCGAGCCACCGCTGACGAGATCAGCACGGCCCGAGAGGACAGAGATCGACAGCGCCGGCCTCCCATGCCGCGCGGCGTCCGCGGGCACCGCCGCCAAACACAGCAGTAAAGCTCCCGCCAGACCGACCCAGAACCCCCCTCTCCGTGCGCTGCCGCTCCTGTTCCGCACTCCTCCCCCTCGATCTCTGGTTGACACACCACCCGGCAGCGCCATCCTCTCAGACCTTGGCCGATCAGGCGCCGCCCCCCGCGCCGACCCCGTGCCTCATTCGTGGATCAGAACCTTCGCCGATCGTTCGCGAGCTTTCGCTTCCTGGCGGTCTCCCGCGGGGGTCGGAGCCGACAACGTTCTCTCCGCGAAGCGAGTCGAGGCCCTCGTCCGGCCGGCAATGAGGCGGGCGCATCGGCAGCGAGGGAGATGGCCTTGGCCACCGTCTTGTCGCTCACGCCAATCGCCCGCGCGATGGCCTTGTCGCTCATCCCGAGCTCACGCAGGTGTTTTGCCTTCTCGGCGATCCTCACGTACGCCGGCGGCTCGATCCGACTAACGACTACCGCCTCGACCGGGATCGCGGCGGCGGTTCGAATTCTTTGCATCCGCGTCCAGTTTGCACGAGAGCCGCTCCGGAGAGCGGCTCTCGTGGTTAATGGTCGTGTTCGCGTCGAGCCCGGCATCACCGAGCGCGGATCCTGCTACGCGGTAACGGGGTCTGCTTCCAGCACGCTGCCGACCACGCTCTCCTTGGGGTCGATGACCCCCAGGTCCTTGACGATCTTGAACACGGCCGTGCGAAGCGGCCCCCCGTTGGAGCGCGCGGCCGCGGCGCCCGCTCCGCGATCCTTCGCGGTCATATATCGGCACTCTATCCGGGTAACCGCCGGCCGGCCTGCTTTCGGCCGCAGGGAGCACCGGAAGCGCCGCAACTCGGGTCAATTAGATGCTTCAGGCTCCACATGTGAAGCTGGAGCGCCTTTCGGCGTTAAGCAGCGCCTTCCATCGGCGCTAGCTGGTGGCCCAAGCTGCTTGGAGCGGCTCCGCGAGCGAGGATCATCCGGAACGCGCGAGCCCAGGCCCGAGCTGTTCGACCTTTTCGCCGTACGCGCCCAGGATTCCCATACGCACGCGCATCTTGGCCAGCACGATGCTGATGCTCGCGCGGCGTCCTTGGATTATGTAGAGAACCTCATTGGCAGGCGCGGTGGAGGCGATACCTCACTCCATGAGAGGGCCATTAGGCAGTGCGATCGATGCAGGACGCGTCTGGCCTGTCGTGATGCGGCGAGCGCTGGTTCGGGGCCTGCTGGTACTGATGGGTGCTGTCGGCCTGGCCGGGTGCGCGTCGTCTTCTCCGGTGCGGCCGGTCTCGGGTGCGGTGGTCTTCGCCCAGGCCTGTCAGGTCTGCCATTCGCTGGTCGGCAACGAAGACG
>Ga0310037_10000942_pt1 | contig 16651 bp, 13 predicted proteins | sample Sb_taG_11_FD_200239 | JGI IMG/M metagenome (GOLD analysis project Ga0310037, IMG submission 200239) | Peat soil microbial communities from Weissenstadt, Germany - Sb_50d_3_AS metaG (v2) (version 2) | ecosystem: Environmental > Terrestrial > Soil > Wetlands > Peat | place: Germany: Weissenstadt...
GCAGCAGGCACGCAGCCCGAGCCGCCACGACCCGGCCAGCAGTCCGGCCACGGCGGCGGCCAGCCAGGCACCGCCCGCGACATAGAGGATGTCCAGCGGGTTCACGCTTCACCTCCGGACGGGCCCTGATCAGCGATGAACGTCAGGCCGGGTGTCTTCTCGGCGAGCCGGCCCACCGCCACGCCGAGCCCGTACAGCAGGGCCAGCGGGCTGGGCGGGCAGCCCGGGATCCACACATCGACCGGGAGGACCTCGCCGACCTGACCGTGCACGAACGGGTCTGGCGGGTACACGCCGCCCAGCGCGCACGCGCCGGTCGCGACCACCACCTTGGGCCCGGGCATCGCCTCGTAGGTCTTGCGCGCCGCCACGTCGAACGCCCGGATCATCGGCCCGGTGACTAGCAGCAGGTCCGCGTGCCTGGGCGCGGGGGTGAAGAAGAAGCCGAGCCGGTGCAGGTCGTAGTGGGGTGCGGTGAGCAGCCGGATTTCCTGCTCGCACACCGCGCAGGATCCGGTGTCGAGCGTGCGGATGTGCAGGCTGCGGCCGAACTGTGCGGCGATCTTGTCTCGCAGTTGCCTCGCCACCTCTGCCTCGTCCTGGCTGGCCGGCCCGGCCCCCGTGCCTCGCCGTCCACCATTCACTCCGGGGCTCATCGCGCCTCCCCGAGTAGCGGGATTTTCTTTACGAGCGCCGAACGGGCGGTGGCGGCGAGCTCGAACTCCCCGCTCGAGGTGACCGCGTGCGGCGCCGCCTCGGCGCACCTGCCGCAGGCGGTGCAGGCGCCGGCGTCGAAGACCAGCACACTGTCTTGCCGGCTCAGCGCGGTGCTGGGGCACACCGCGATGAGGCGGTCGGCGGTCTGGCGGGTCAGCTGCCGCGGGCGGAACGCGGGCGGTGCCGGCAGCAAGGCGGCTGAGCTGTCGGGCCTGGCCGGGTAGCGGGTGGTGACCACGCCGCGGCGCAGTCCCCGGGCGAACCACAGTGGCATCGCTCCTCACCTCCTTCAGCGGGCCAGGCCGGCGGCGGTCAGCCAGAAGCTGGCCTCGATGATCGGGATGTCGGTGAACACGTTCTGCGAGCGGCAGGCGTCGTCGAAGCCGCGCCAGTTGCGCGCCGACCCCGGGCGCAACCGGGCCCGGGTGATCCGCCCGGTCTCGTCCAGCGCGACCCAGGCCAGCACCTCGCCCCGCGGCGACTCGGCCCAGCCAAGGCCGGTACCGCCGCCCCGGGGCAGCGGGGTGCGGTCCGCCGCGGTGCCCGCGTCGAGGAACTCGTCTATGAGCCGGACCGACTCTGCCGCCTCGCCCAGCATCACCTGGAACCGGGCCAGCACGTCGCCGCCCTCGGCGGCGACGACCTTGACCGGGTGCTCGGCGTAGGGACTGCCTTCCGCGTACCCGCCCCCTGGGCCGCTGGTGTTCAGCCGCGCGTCCAGGGCCAGCCCGGTGGCCCGGGCGACGGGTCCGACCAGGCCGAGGCGGCGGCCCTGCTCGGCGGTCAGGATGCCGGTAGCCTCCAGCCGGTCGACGAAGGAGTTGGTGGCCAGCAGCGCGTCGGCGGCCCGGCGCAGCTCGCCGAAGGCGCCGGGCAGGTCGCGGCGGAGCACGTCGGCGTCCGGGGCGCGGCCGGCTCCGCCGGGGTCGATGACGCCGAACAGGTAGCGGTGGCCGAAGACTGCCGCGTTGACCCGCAGCAGCCGTTCCAGGGCGATCTCGGCGGCGGACTGGCCCACCGTCAGGCCGGTGGCCTGGCACAGCGCCGCCGTAGCGGCCGCATGGTTATACAGGCGTTCCAGTTCCAGCGCGACCGCCCTGGTCCTCGCCGCCGCGGGCGGCGGCGCGATGCCGAGCGCGGCCTCCGCCGCCGCGGCGAACGCCCATCCGACGGCGACAGCACTGAGGCCTTCGGCGCGCTCGGCGAGGAAGGAAGCCTCGCGCGGCGTGGTGCCGCGCAGCCGCCATTCCACGCCCCGGTGTTTGTGCCAGGTGAACAGGTACAGGTCGACGACTTCCTCGCCGCTGGTCACCAGCCCGTAGTACAGGCTCTCCACGCCGACCTGGCGGACCGGCCCGAACGGGAACTCGAACGCCTGCCCGCCCACGGTATGCGGGGCATGGGTCTCTTCCGGCGGCTGCGCTGGCTGGTGCCCCAGCCTGGGGAAGCCCGGTCCCGCGTGCGGGGGGAGCATGACCCGGTTCAGCGGCCTACCGCCCGCCGGCCGGATGCCGAACTGCTCGTAGATCTCGCATTCCTCGACGAACGCGGCGGGAGCGATATCGGATAGCGGCGGGTACTGATCACCCTCGATCTCGGTTTCCGTGACGAGGTATCCGGATTCGAGCGCCCAGACCAGGCGCAGGGTCGGAGCATCACCGCCGTTGTCGGCGAACATGTCAGCCAGGCGTGTCCCGGCAGTGCCCGCGAGGGCATGTGTGGCCGCCTCCAGGATCTCCGGCAGCATGCGGACGGTGACCGCTCCCCGGGTAGCGCCGCTGTCCCGGACCTCCACGCCGCCGAGGCCGACGAGCTGACGCACCAGCTGCTCTGTGGTCCCGGCGGCCTGCGGCAGTGAAGGGGGAATGGGGAGGTGGGTGGGGGTCATCCGATCACCGCTATCGAATGCCGCAGGACCGTATCCAGGCCGGCCGGGATCCACAGCCCCAGGACCAGCAGCACCGCCAGGCCGAGGATCCACGGCGCAGCGGTCACCGCCACCGCCGCGCGGTCACGGTACGGGCTGGCCAGCGGCGGCGGGTTCCCCATCACCATCCCCGCCGTGGTCCGTGCGAACGGCACGAACGCCAATCCGAGCAGGGCCAGCAGGAGCAGCGGGAACACCGGGCTGCCGCCGGCGAAGCCGGCCCGCACGATGGTCAATTCGGACAGGAACAGGCCGAACGGCGGTGACCCCAGAACCGCGAACGAGGCCAGCAGCAGCACTCCGCCGGTGACAGGCACCGCCGCCAGCAGCCCGCTGACCTCCCCCGCTTCCCTGGTCTTGTAGCGCAGCGCCACATCTCCGCTGGACAGGAACAGCACCGCCTTGGCGATCGCGTGATTGAGCATCTGCAGCAGCGCGCCGTACAGCCCCAGAGTGCCGCCGAAGCCGAGCGCGACCGCGATGATGCCCATCTGCTCGACCGAGGAGTAGGCAAACAACCGCTTGAAGTTGCCGCGCCGCACCATGAACAGCGCGCCGATCACGATCGAGGCGAACCCGAAGAACAGCAGCACCGCCCGCGGATAGGTATGGCCGAGACGCGCCTGCGTGATCGCCAGGAACCTGATGATCGCGTACATGCCGACGTTGAGCAGCGCGGCGGACAGCATCGCACTGGCCGGGCTCGGCGCCTCGGCATGCGCGTCGGGCAGCCAGGTGTGCATCGGCGCCAGCCCCACCTTGGTGCCATAACCCACCACCGCCAGCAAGAACGCCAGCCGCAGGCTCTGCGGGGCCAGCGCGCCGGCGTGCGCGAGCAGGTACGGCCAGGTCAGGCCGAGGTTCGAGCCGAGGTGCAGGGCACTGCCTGAGTAGAACAGGAACAGCGTGCCCGCCAGCGCGATCGTGACGCCCAGCGAGCTGATGATGACGTACTTCCACGCCGCCTCAAGCGACCGGGCCCGGCCCTCCAGGCCGACCAAGGCCGCGCTGGCCAGCGTACTCGCCTCAACCAGGACGAACAGTAGCCCCAGGTTGCCGGTTTCCAGCGCCGCGAGCATCAGCGAGGCGAACAGGCCGAAGAACGTGAAATACAGCCGGACCTGGAACCGGCCGAGTTCACCGCTGTCTTCCTGCGCCGCGATGTAACCGATCGAGCCGACTGCCGCGAGCAGCGTCACCCCGGCCACGGTCATCAGGAAGAACCCGCCGAGCGAGTCCACGTACAGGAAGCCGTCCCAGCCGAACAGCGGCGCGCGGCCGTCCAGCATCACAAGCAGCGCCAGCGAGCAGCCGAGCGCGACCGCGGCCCCGGCGGCCGCAGCCACGGCGGCCAGCCGGGCCCGAGCGCCCGCGAGCGCGGCGGCCGACCCGGCCAGCGGGCTCAGCGCGACGAGAACAGCCAGGGCCGTCATCCGCGCAGCTCTCTCAGCTCGCCAGCGCTGGCCTCGGCCAGCTGGCGGGTGAGCCCGGACACGAACACCACCATGATCAGCACCCCCGCGACAATGTCCAGGAAGATCCCGGCCTCGACGATGAACGGGAACGTCGCGACCAGGGTGATCGCGCCGAGGAAGACCCCGTTCTCCACGATGAGCCAGCCGATGAGCTGCGCGACCGTATGCCGGCGCACCACCATCGACAGGGACCCGAGCAGGATCACCGCGGTGGACAGCGGGACGACCGCCGCTGCGACCGTGCCGTGTGGCAGCAGCGCCGGACGGATCACTAGGTAGGCGAACGCCGTCAGCGCCCCGCCGGCGATCAGTGACGTAGACAAGCCCGTCGACATCGCGGCGTCACGCTTCAGCGCCAGCCGCGTCACCAGCAGCCTGCGGGCCGTCACTGGGATCGCGATCCCCTTGACCGCCAGGGTGAGCACGGCCAGGATCCACAGCTCGGCGCTGTGAAACGCGACCGCCGCGGTCGCCGCGGCGAACGACAGCACCACCGACTGGGCGCCGTAATAAACCACGTACCGGTTGAACAGCTTCGACGCCAGGCAGGCGAACGCCAGCAGCAGGATCAGCACCCCGGACAGGTCAAGCAGGACACCCGCTGTGCTCGTCGCGGACAAGCTCTCCATCTCGCTCACGCTCCAATCACATACGAGGTGGCCACCCCGACCAGGGCGAGCATGAACGCCGCGCCGAGGAACTCGGCGATCCGGAAAAACCGCAGCTTGGCGAACGAGGTGTCGATGACGACGATCGCCAGGCCGCACAGCGCGAGCTTCCCGCATAGGACCGGGATCGCCAGCAGCGCGCCGGGCAGGCTGGTGGCGCTGCCCAGCCCCCACGGGATAACGAAGACGTTCATGAACACCGAGGACAGCAGGAAGAGTTTCATCCAGCTGCCCCATTTGACCAGGGCGTACTCGCGGCCGGAGTACTCCAGCACCCGGCTCTCCTCGATCATCGAGATCTCGGTCGTGCCACCCGGCGTGTCGATCGGTATCCGGCCGTTTTCCACCAGCACGATCATGAAGAAGGCGACCAGGCCGAGCAGGTGCGTCGGCAGCACCACGACGTAAGGAGACGAGGCGACCGCGTGGTTCATCAGGTACGGATTGTCCGACGCTGATACCGCCCCGACGGTGAAGAACACCAGGATCAGCGCGGGCTCGGCCATGCTGCCGATCCAGCTGGCCCGGCTGGCCCCGAGGCCGCCGTACGGGCTGGCGGTATCCAGGCCGGCCAGCGAGATCACGAAGCTGGCCAGCGTGAGCACGAACGCGCCGCCGATCAGGTCGGCCAGGAACGCCAGCGGCAGCGGCTCGTTCGTGATCACCGGGACGATCACCGACACGGTGAGGTAGCAGGCGAAGGCCACGAACGGCGCGCCGCGGAACACCCAGGAGGCCTGATCGCTGACCGCGCTGCCCTTGCGCAGCAGCTTGGCCAGGTCCCGGTAGGGCTGCAGCACGCTGGGACCGCGCTTGGAACCGACCACCGCCTCGGCCCGCGCCAGCACACCCGCATACAGCGGGGCCAGCGTGAGGACCACCAGGCTCTGCAGCACCTGGATAACCCAGGAGATCACGCGAACGAACCTCCCCTACCTTCGCGACGTCAGAACGCCCTTGCAGGTAGAGGCCATTAGCCGACCGGGCTTACCCGGTCTGGCGGTCCGCGAGCCTCATCGCGTGATCAGTTCTACCATAGCTGGCGCGGGTTGCATGGCGCCCTCGGTTCCGCGGCAGGTCTGGCGAATCCGCGGGTTCGCCTTGTGGCTAAGGCTGACCGTCGGCCAGCAGGAGCCGATGCCGTTCCTCTTAGCTGCCGTCTCGGCGACAGAACCCAGCCGCGGGGAGAACGCCGGAGCAGGGATCCTCTGGCGCACGCTGACCCGGCTGGAGAGCGCCGCCGCGGTCACAGCGAACGCCGCCGCCATAAGGGAGACGACCGTGCCCGCTACGGGCGCACGGGCGCGTACGCGAGCCATCTGGATCGGCTCATGCACTGAGGCCAGCCGGCCCGCCTGGGCCTGCTGCGAGATCGGTGCCACGGGATGCCAGCACAGCCAGCTCGGTAGTCCCCCGGCTAACAAGGCTGATACAATAGAATCTGCTACACGCGATGAGGCTCGCGTTATTCCAGTCCCGGGCACGAACGGGGCACGGATGATGGCCTCTGTCTCAAGTGTCGAGATGAGAGGTCCGTGTCGCGTGCTGGTGTGGGTTGCCATTCCGCGTGTTGCGCATTCCTGCTCGCGGTCGTTTTCGCGGACATCGCGGATGTCGTGTGGCCTTAGCTGCGGCCGAAATCAGCCGCCGCTATCTCGGCGTGGCAGCGCGACGTATGACGAACCCGTGGATCTTTCTGCAGTCTGCCTCGGCATTTGGGCGTCTCGATGGTTGCCGATCGTTCCGATCAGTGACCTATTCATCGGTCCCGAAGGAGACATGCAGTGAATTGTTACATGCATGACAGCACCGGAGGCGTAGTCGCAGCGGTCGCGATTTGCCATCACTGTGGGGTGGGCCTCTGCCGAGAGCATCTGGACGAAGACCTCCTCGCTCCCAGGGCCCACGGCCATACAAGGAAGTCGTGCACCCACCACCCTCATGGCGCGGCAGTTCGTCGCCAGGCTCGGCCGCAGGTCGGCGCCTCCCCGGTAATCGACCAGGACAGGCCGGCCAGCGTCGGGGGGAACACGGACCGCTTACAGCCACGAGAGCTTCGCCGCCTGCTGTGCGGCAGGTTGAGAGCCAAAGTGGCGATGTGCAGACTCGTGGGACGTGTTACCTGGTAGCTGTGGCGCGTCATACACGGTTACGCACCAGAGCTCCACTGGGAGTGCGATTGTCGAGGATCCGCACTCTCAGGGAGCCACGCGCGCAATGATCACCCGAGCGGGCCGCGCAGCTATCCGGCGATCATCCGGCCTGACGCCATCGGCTACAAGGCCCACACATTGCTAAGGCCGGCCGACCGTGCTCAAGGCCTGTGGCGTGCAGGGCGCTGCCTGATGCCGCCAGGGAAGATATGCACGACCCAGCCGCCCATCGACGGCTTGAACAGGGCTGCCGCGGCGATGCCCTTGTCCCGCAACTGGTCAGCGCTGTGCATCGCGGCCCGGCGAGCCCGGGGGCCGATCCCGAAAGGAGCGAACCTCGGCGGGGCCGACCGCAGAACCGCGGGCGCGGGTGAACGCCGCCTCGATTACCTGCTCGGCGGCGGTGCGGTCCTGCCAGCCGCGGACGTCGGTGCTCTTGCCCGGTTCCAGCTCCTTGTAGATGTCGAAGAAGTGCCCGACCTCCGCGATCAGGTGGCCCGGCGCATCACCGAGATCGCGCACGTCGGCGTATCGCGGGTCTCGTGCGGGGACGGCGAGGATCTTGGCGTCGGGTCCGTGCTCATCAGTCATCCAGAACACCGCGACCGGCCGGGTCAGCACCAGGCAGCCGGGGAAGGTCGGCTCGTCGAGCATGACCAGCGCGTCCAGCGGATCACCGTCCTCGGCCAGCGTGTCTGGGATGAATCCGTAATCCAGCGGGTAGCGCGTGGAGGTGAACAGCATCCGGTCCAGGCGGATCTGCCCGGTGGCGTGATCCATCTCGTATTTGTTCCGCGACCCCTGCGGGATCTCGACGACGACCTCAACGTCCACTCCGGCCTCCTCAGGAAGGTGCTGTTTCGTACGCGGTGCCGCATACCTGCTGGTAAAGGTCCTGGCCGTAGCTGGTCGGCAACGGCTCGCCTTCGAGCAGCCGGAAGGTGCGCCGCCCGTCGCCGCGCCGGTCGACGCGCAGGAACAGCGCCCCGCCCTGTGGGCACTCATGGCATTTCGCGGGCGGCTGGCTCGTCAGGGAACTCAAGCAGCACCGGCAGCGAGTCATCGCGGCGGCGCGGCCGCCATAGATTACCAAGGTAAGCCGCGGTTTGCTCGGTGCCCCGGGCATGCAGGCCACGCAGGTGCCCGGCCATCGGCGGACGCAGATCGAGCTGGTGCAGCAGGTCAAGCGGGACGAACCTTGCGTTAAGGGGTGACTCCAAGGAGCGGGGCTGCTTGCCGTCGTAGGACTTACGGGCATGACTGAGAGCGAGAATTTGTTTCATGCCGCATGTATGCCTTTCCCTGCTGAGCAGGGACCGTTGGCATGGACGCTGTTGCGGCGAGCCCCTCCGCCGTATTTCAGAATACCCGGCCGGCCCGGAGATCCTGCAATAGCACGCGGCACGAGCAGGACAGGAGAATCATCCTATGACCGCTCCAGATAGCCCGGATCGGTGGACGTTCTGCAGCCTGCGACGCCCTGCCCTGCCCTGGCTGCCGCTGCGCAACTGCATTGGGCAGGGTCGTTAGCATGCCGTCCGCGGCCCCCATCCCGCGCGGCCCGACCGTGCTGACGCTGTACACCGCGGCGGACCTGCTGACCGGTCCGGGCTGCCCGGTGTGCCGCTACGCCGACGAGGCCGGTGACCGTTACCTGGCGTGGTTCGCGCTCGAGGCGCATTCGGATGCCGTGACCATCACTCGCTTGTGCTCGTCGCTGGGCATGTGCCCCCGCCACATGCGCGGGCTGATGAGCCAGCCGGGAGCCGCGCACAGGCTCACTGCGGTCTACCGGTACGTCATGGAGGCGGCCCGGGACCTTCTCAGCGGTCGCGCGGTATCCATCGGCGCCTGCCCCGCGTGTGAGCATGACCGCGGCGCCGTCGGCCGGGCGCTGGATACCCTGCTCGACGGCCTGACCGACGACTCGGTCCGGGCACGCTGTCGCGAGCTCGGCGGCCTGTGCATCCCTCATCTCCGCACGGCCGCCGTCGGGGGAGATCACCGGGCCGTCGCCTGGCTGTCGCACACGATGACGGCGGCCGTCACCGCACGGCCCGGACCTCCCGGCTGGCTCGCCGGGACGGACCACGACGCGGACGCCCGCGCGGTGCTGCGGCGAGCGGCTACGGCTACCGTACGGCCCGGCCCCGGTGGATGCATCGCCTGCCTGGCCGCGGCTCGCGCAGAGAACGACCACCTGGCGTGGATTCTCCGCACCGACGGCCGTGGCCAGCCTGACCCCCTGTTGTTGGTGTGCGCCACCCATCTCAATGATGTCGTCGCTGTCGCCGGCCAGCGGGACGCACCGTCGCTGCTGGCCTGGCAGGCTGACTGCCTCACCGCAGCCGTGAGCCAGCGGCCTGCCTCATCGACGCGCCGGAAGCTGGGCGCGCCTGCCAGCTGGATACGGCCTCGCCGCCGCGCCGACGGCTCAGACCGTTGCCCCGCGTGTCTGGCCAGCCAGGACGGGGCGCAGCGGGCGGTCGATGATCTCCGCGCGTCACTGCGAGCCTCGCATCCGGTTCCGTACCACCACGCGCCCCTGTGTGTCCGGCATCTGCTCGGCCTGCGAGCACTCGATCCATGGGCGGGTCACGTGACGGCACCTGGCGCGGTGGAGCGCGCGGAAGTGCTGATCGCCGAACTGAACGAGGCGTTCGGCAAGAACACCTGGGCGCGTCGTCACGAAGCCAGGGGCCCGGAAATGACCGCCTGGCGGCGCGCCGCCGCGTTCCTCGACGGCAGCGTGTTCTGCGGATGCCCGCCGCGCGATGCGTGACGTCCCACGCCCGGTATCCGGGGCGATCGTTGATAGCGTGGCCGTAAACTCAGATCACGGCGATGGAGCTCGCCGGACCCGCCCTGGTGGCTGATGGCTCCTGTTGACCGCGTAGCGGCCGGAAACACAGGAGGGAACGGCATGACGCACCAGCCGCGGCTGGCCGGGGACTCGCCGACGGGCGGCGACAGTCCCGCCCTCCCTGACGGCCAAGAGGGCGGCTCGTCCTATCGCCAGCCACGGCCGGGCGCTGCGCCATCGGAAGGTGGTGGTCATTTTCCCGGCCTGCTGTTCCGGGAGGCGCCGCCGGCCGGGACCGCCAGCGAGCAGGACGCGGATCGCTCCTTCGCGCCGGACCTGAACCTCGACCAGATCGTCACCGCGATCGCCGGTGATCGCGAGGAGCGTGACCTCATCACGAAGGTACTGTTCGGCCCGCTGCACGACGCCGACGCCGTGCACTACCGCCAGGAGGTTTTCCGGGACCTGGACCACCCTGCCCTGTTCGGTGAAGTCCAGCGCTTCGCCGGGCTCATGCAGGAGGTACACGCCCACCTGCGTCAGCTGGCGAAGATGGAATACCGCTATCACCAGGAGGGCTGGCTCCTGGACGCGGCGGCCATCTATTGCGAGGCGGTGCAGTCACTGGCGGGGCACCTGGCCTCGGCGCAGATCACATCCCGCGCCCTGCTGGCCTTCCGGGAGTACCTGGCCTCCTATGTGGCGTCGGCCGGGTTCACCGCCTTGGTAAGCGATACCCGGAGCCGGAAGGACGCCCTCGGGCAGATCCGCTACTGCACCCGCATCCGGGGCGACCGGGTGGAGGTGAGCCGCTACCAGGAGGAAGCCGACTACAGCGCCACCGTGCTCGCCACCTTCGAGCGGTTCAAGCAGGGCGCGGTCAAGGACTACCAGGTCCGCTACCGGACGCGGCCGGGGATGAACCATGTCGCCGCCCAGATCCTCGACCTGGTGGCCCGGCTGTTCCCGGAGGAGTTCGCCGCCCTGGATGAATACGCCCGCCAGCACGCCGGGTTCGTTGATGAGCGAATCCGGCGCGCCGACCAGGAGCTCCAGTTCTATCTGGCCTACGTTGACTACATCAGACTGCTTCGCCTCGCCGGGCTGCGGTTCTGCTATCCCGAGGTCTCCGCCGACTCAAAGGAAATCCTCGCCGCCGGTACTTTCGACCTGGCCTTGGCGCACAAGCTCGTCGCCAAGGGCAAGCCAGTGGTCACTAACGATTTCCGCCTGGCAGGCCCCGAACGGATCTTCGTCGTCACCGGGCCCAACCAGGGAGGAAAGACCACCTTCGCCCGGACCTTCGGCCAGCTCCACCACCTGGCCAGCGTCGGCTGCCCGGTCCCGGGCAGCGCCACCCGGCTGTTCCTCTTCGACCACCTCTTCACCCATTTCGCACGAGAGGAGGACCTCACCAAGATGAGCGGGAAGCTGGAAGACGACCTGGCCAGGATCGGAAAGATCCTGCGGGCGGCCACCCCCCGCAGCATCGTGATCCTGAACGAGATCTTCGCCTCCACCACCTTGCACGATGCCCGCTTCCTGGGAACGAAGCTGCTGACGAAGGTCATGCGGCTGGACGCCCTGTGCGTCTACGTCACGTTCGTGGACGAGCTCGCCTCGCTCGGCGAGCAGGTCGTCAGCATGATGAGCACGATCGTCCCGGTCAACCCGGCCGAGCGTACCTACAAGGTGGTCAGGAAGCCCGCCGACGGCCTGGCTTATGCGATGGCCCTCGCCGAGAAACACGACGTCACCTACGAGCGGCTGCGGGAGAGGCTCGGGCCATGAAGGTCTACCTCCTCCACCAGGACCGGGACTTCGACGTCGCGGCCGACCTGCCTCCCGGCCACCAGGACCTGATCCAGGATCTGGAGCTGACCACGCTGCTGCGTGCGATGGCCGCCGGTGACAAGTTCCTCATCGAGGTGTCCGCGAAGGCGCTGCTCGCCAGCCTGCAGGACCCGGAAGCCATCCGCTACCGCCAGCGGGTCCTGGCCGACTGCCTCGCCCAGCCCGATGTCATCCGGGAGATGTACGCCGTCGCGGTCGGGGCCCTGGAGGACAAGCGGCACCTGTGGGGTTACGGCGGCTCGTACCAGACTCCCCCGTCAAACCTCTCGGGCGCGGTCAGATATCTGGAAGCGTACGTGGCCCGGCTGCGGCAACTGCGGAAGATCGCCGACGACCACGCCGGGAACTTCCGCTCCGACGGGATGCGGGCGCTGTTCGCCACGCTGCAGCGCGAGCTGGACGACGGGTATTTCGAGGAGATCAGCTACCACCTGAAGCAGCTGCGCTTCCGCGGGGGCGTGCTGATCAGCGCCGAACTTGACCGGGACAACAGCGGGATCAACTTCGCGCTGCGCGAACCCGGGGAGGCCCGGCGACGGTGGACCGAGCGGCTGGGGATCGGGCCGCGCACCACCTACTCCTTCACCCTTGCGCCCCGCGACGAGGCCGGAGGCCAGATCCTGGAGGACCTCACCAGCCGGGGCATCAACCTGGTCGCCAACGCGGCCGCCCAGTCGGCAGACCACATCGGCAGCTACTTCACCATGCTGCGGACCGAGCTGGGCTTCTACGTGAGCTGCCTCAACCTCGCGGACCGGCTGGCGGCCAAGGGGGTACCGATCACGGTCCCCGACCCGGAGCAGCCGTCAGCGCTCACGTTCTCGTGCACGGACCTGCGCGATGCCTGCCTGGAGCTGCAGTCACCGGACCCGGTGGTGGGCAACGACGTGCAAGCCGACGGGAAGTCGCTGGTCATCATCACCGGCGCCAACTCGGGAGGGAAATCCACGTTCCTGCGCAGCGTCGGCGTGGCCCAGCTCATGATGCAGTGCGGCTTGTTCGTGACGGCCGGGTCTTACCGGGCGGATGCGGCGCGCGGGATCTTCACCCACTTCATCCGGGAAGAAGATCCCGGCATGACCAGCGGGCGGCTGGACAACGAGCTGTGGCGCATGAGCGCCATCGCCGACCATATCGGCCCGCACTGCCTCATGTTGTTCAACGAGTCCTTCGCCGGGACCAACGAGCGCGAAGGATCCGAGATCGGCCACCAGGTCGTCCGCGCCTTGCTGGACGCGCAGATCAAGGTGTTCTTCGTCACCCACCGCTTCAACTTCGCCGACCGCTTCCACCGCCGGCACGCACGCTCCACCCTCTTCCTGCGAGCCGAGCGCCACCCCGACGGGCGCCGCAACTACAAGCTCGCGGTAAAGGAACCCCTCCCGACCAGCTTTGGAGAAGACCTCTACTACCGGCTCGGCGCCTGGCTGGAAGAGGATGAAACCTTCACCCCGGCTGCCGTAGGAGCAGCCCCGGACGGCGAAGTGGACCAAGACAGCCCGGACCGGCCAGCCAGCGGGATCGCTGCCGGGCCACCCGACGCGCCGCGCACTGGATAAGCCATCCGCTCAGCCGGGTCCGATGTGCCGCAACTCGGGAGACAGCAGGCCCGCGAGCCTGCTGCACGGCCAGGCGGAGCGCCGTTGCTCGGTCTGCTCCGGGGTTTCCTCCATCACCGCGTAGTAGTCGACCGGCCCGTCCCAGCGGGGACACTGGTGATACAGCGGGCACGGGCTGCGCGGCGGCTTCCCCGTCGCCTGGCATGCCGGACGTTTACCGGACCGGAATGCCATCAGCGCCCGCCACAGCAGCAGGACGTCGTCCTCGCTCACCTTGGCCACAGCGGCCTCCTAGGCCGTACGAGCAGGGACCGTTGGCGGCATTTCCGCGGCATCAGGCGGGCCCCTCCGCCTCGGGGCCTACGCTACAGCGACGCAGCTGCGGCCAACCGGGACACGGCAACAGGGCTCTGGCAGAATGGACAGGCGTGGGGTGATGGGGCTCACCCTGGACTCGCGGCCGCCGAAGCGGCCCGCTGACGGTCCCTGGCCACGGTCCGGAGGTCGCATGCCGTCAGCCCCGTCGCATGTACCCGCTGGGGGACGGGTGAGCCGACCGCCCGGGGCGGACAGATGAATGGGCTGAGTACCTACCGCTACCGCCGTCTCGAGCTCGGCGACATGATCCGGGCCGTGCTGCACGTGGCACGCGCGTCCGGAGATCAGCTGGCCGAGAAGCGGGCCAGGGAGCTGCTGGCGCGGCTGGCCGCTGACCGGTTCCAGCTTGCCGTGGTGGGCCAGTTCAGCCGGGGCAAGACCACGCTGATGAACGCGCTGCTCGGCGGCGCCTACCTGCCGATGGGGGCGCTGCCGATGACCTCGGTGATCACCACGGTCCGGTTCGGCAGCCGGCCACGCGCGATCGTGCACCGCCGGGCGTCGCCCCTGCCCGTCGAGGTGCCGCTGGCCGAGGTGGCCGGTTTCGTCGCCCAGGCGAGCGCCCGGCGCACCGAGCTCCAGGTGGCGTCGGTCCAGGTCGAGATCCCGGCGGAGATCCTGCGGCTTGGGTTCGAGTTCGCAGACACTCCCGGCGTCGGATCGGCCATCGAGATCAACACCGCGACCACCAGGCAGTTCCTGCCCGAGGCCGACGCGGTGGTCTTCGTGACCGGCTTCGACTCACCATTGACCGAGGCCGAGGCCGGTTTTCTCGCGGATGCGGCCAGCCATGCCGGCCGGTTGTTCCTCGTGCTCAACAAGCGCGACCTGGTCTCTGACCGTGACGCGGCCGAAGTGGCGGATTTTGTGCGCCGCCGCGTGCTCGACGACCTGAGGATCGGCGAGCCGCGCTTGTTCGGCCTGTCGGCGCTGGAGGCGCTGGAGGCGGTCGTTCAGGGTGACCGCGGGCGATTGTCCGGCAGCGGCCTCCCGCAGCTTCGCACCACGCTGGACGAATTCCTGACTACGGGCAAGACGCAGGTGTTCCTCGGCAATATTGCCGATCGCGCCGCCAGACTCGTTTCCGGCCAGCGGCGCGACCTGCGCCTCGGGCGGCTCCGCCTCGACGATGGTCCCGACCCTTCCACGGTGCTCGCCGCCTTCGACACGCGGATGGCCGAACTGGACCGGCAACGCGGCGCCGTAGCGGCCAGGATCGCCGACCGGATCGATACCAGCCTGCCGGAACTGCTCGCGGCGCGAAGCCATGCCTGGCAGGCAAGCCTGCGGGACCTGATCGAGCCGCGCGCCGACGGCGCACTGGCCGCCGTCGGCGACGGCACCGTCCGCAGCGTCCTGGAGGATGCCCGGGGCAAGCTGGAGGAATCCGGCCGTGACATGGTCGGTGCCTGGCTGGAACGGCGGGTGGGCGAGGTACACGAACTGCTCACGGGCTTGGCGGCCGGCGAGATCGGTGAGTTGCTCGAGATGTGGCGCTCGCCAGGCATGGCAGGCGCCGGGATCGCCGGCCTTGCCGTGGACGAGGACCGTCGCGAACTGGCGGGCTGGTCGGCCGAGGACGTTCCCGCTCTCGCGGTCGGGGTGCCGCAGTGGGCGGTCCCGGTGCGGATGCCGAGACGATCCCGCCGCAATGCCGGTACCGCCGATGGAGAGGTCCGGCGTCGTCTGGAGGACGCGCTTACCGCCGCGATCGTCGCGTTTGACGAACGTGCGCGTGTCGCGTTCCAGGACGCGGCCAGGGACTGGGCCAGGAGGCTGGACGATGAGGCCGGCCGGCAGATGCGTGAGGCGGCAGATCGCTTCCGTCACTTGCTGCAGACGGTGCCTCGCGATGAGGACCTCGTGGCGCTTGGCGACCTCGCCGGCCGGCTTGCCGCTTTCCAGGCGGCTCTGGTCGCCGCAGAACCACGGCGCATGGGCGGCACCGACGAGACGGAGCTGACACCGGCCGCCAGCCCGCCGCCCGACGGCTGCCTGGTGTGCGAGCAGATGCAGGCCACGCTTACCGATTATCTTCGTCATAGCCAGTTCCGGCTCGCTACCCGCGAGGGTGACCAGGAGCAGCATGCCCTGGCGGGCGGGTTCTGCCCGCTGCATACCTGGCAGTACGCCGCCATCGCATCCCCTCTCGGCATCTCCGCCGGCTACCCAAAGCTGGCCGCTACCGTGGCCGGTGCGCTGGAATCCATCAGTGAGCAGGGCGGCACCGTCGCGGACCTGGCTGGCCGCGTGGCCGACGTTGCCCCGCATCCTGGCACATGCCCGCTGTGCGCGGCGCTGGCCGAACGCGAGCGCAAGGCGGTCAGCGAAGCCGTCGGGCAGGCGTCAGCCGCGCCCGCCGCGGCGGCGCTGTGCCTGCGGCACCTGGCGCTGGCGCTTGCGGCAGGCCCTCCGCCGGATACCGGGCGGGCGATGGTCCGAGCGCTGGCCGACGCGCTCCGCCGCGATGGCGATGACATGCGCGTCTACGCGCTCAAGCGCGAAGGGCTGCACAGCGGGCTGGTGACCGAGGAGGAAGCCCGCGCCCATCGCGGTGCCCTGTGGCGCCTCGCTGGCCTGCCCGCGCTCACCCAGACCTGGCCCGGCACCGAGGCCTGACACTCGTAGGCTCCACGGGATGACCATGGGCTAACCCCGTCACGCTAGACTGACCTGGCCGGAAGAGGCTCCGGCAGGAGCGCGCCAAGCTCCAGAACCGCCGACCCGGCTGATGGCCTCTCACGATCGAGGGTTCCCGGGAGGCGGCATGGGCGCGCGAGGATCATCGGCCGACCCCGGGATTACAATTCAGGCTCGCGTGTCGCGGACCGTAACTACCTCGGCATTCCTGCCGGACGAATCAGGGTCCTTAGCCTCTGCTGTACGGCGCCGGATGGCGAGACGATCCAGGCAAACACAGACTGATAACACCAGGGGCGGCCCTGCAGGCGGCCCGGGATAGGAGTAGACGATGGCGGCGTTCGAGGTAACGGATCTGTCGGCGCTGGAGATCCTGGATTCGCGGGGCCGGCCGACGCTGGCGGTGTCGGTGCGGCTGGCGGACGGGACGGCCGCGCGGGCCGGGGTCCCGTCGGGGGCGTCGACCGGGTCGCGGGA
>Ga0310037_10000945_pt1 | contig 16580 bp, 11 predicted proteins | sample Sb_taG_11_FD_200239 | JGI IMG/M metagenome (GOLD analysis project Ga0310037, IMG submission 200239) | Peat soil microbial communities from Weissenstadt, Germany - Sb_50d_3_AS metaG (v2) (version 2) | ecosystem: Environmental > Terrestrial > Soil > Wetlands > Peat | place: Germany: Weissenstadt...
GGGGGCAGATCCGCTCACGGACCTGGCGGTCATCAAGGTTAACCGAACCAACTTACCGAGCGTGCCGTTCGGCAACTCAAGCAGCTTGCATCCCGGACAGACCGTGCTCGCTTTCGGGAATCCTTATGGTTACCGCTTCACGGTGACGCGCGGCATCATCAGCGCGTTGAACCGTCCGAATCCCGATCCCAGCGATCGACACAAGCCGGGCGAGTTCATCCAGACCGACGCTGCCATCAATCCTGGGAATTCCGGGGGAGCGCTAGTTAACGCTCGTGGCGAACTCATCGGAATCAATACTTTCCTGATTTCGAACTCGGGATCCTTCTCGGGGATGGGATTTGCCATTCCCGCTCAGATTGTTCAGCCGACAGTGGAGACGTTGATTAGGGACGGCAAAGTGACTCACCCGTTCATCGGAATTCAAATCGCCGACGTTACTCCGGATAACGCAAAGTTCTTCCATATGGACAAAGCGGCGGGAGCCCTGATCAGCGAAGTTCAGCCGGACACGCCCGGAGCGAAGGCGGGCTTGCAAACTGGAGACGTAGTTATCGAACTCGACGGAAAGCCCGTAGCCGATGCCGGACAGTTGCAAATGACAGTGGGACAAAAGCGGCCTGGCGAAACGATCCATCTGCAGGTGGTTCGTGACGGCGAGCCGATGAGTGTGGCAGTAACCCTCGAAGCCCTGGGCGGCGACAAAGGCACTGAGACCGCCGGCAATGAGCACGGAAAAGGGCGCTGGGGGCTGAGTCTCGCTGACTTGACCGCGGATGTTCGGAATGAACTGCAAGTGCAGGCGTCAGTTCACGGTGCCATTGTGGAGGACGTCAAGCCCGGCAGCCCGGCCGATAATGCCGGATTGCAGCGCGGGGACGTGATCATGGAAGTGGACCGGCACCCGGTGAAATCCGCCGCCGACGTGGCACAGGCTTTATCGAGCGTGCCGAACGGTCAGGATGCGCTGGTGCTGGTGTGGTCGAACGGGGGCAGCACATTCCGCGTGTTGCATCCTGCGCAAGGCTAGCGCAGTTGGTCTCGTGTGGATGACCAGATGCGCGCTGTGTTCCATCCGGCATTGAGCTGGATAGGACGCAGCGCGCATTTTTCTTGGTAGTGCACGCTCTTGACGGGCGAGGGCGCCCGTCGCTCCACCGGCTATCGCCCTCTGATGCACTCCATCAACAATTCGAGTTGGACTCAGCGCGAGACGGATATTAAAGTCGTGGCTTAGCAAGATATCGGGAATGGCGCAAAAGCAGAACAGCAATCCAGCCATCCGATGCACACCGTGGTAACCAACAATTGCGCGGGCAATGTGGAGCTCTTCCGACTTCACCCGATAGAATGGCTTAGGGGAATTGCTCTTCTGCCCGTCTTTGCGTCGCTCGGCGGGGACTGGGTGAGCGGTCGCAAGGCCTAGAGAATTTAAGCAAACGGAGACAAGATTTGGACCGACCGAATGAACTAGTTCAGGATCAGGACCATCCTGCCTGTTCTCTTGATGCCAGCTATGTGCTGACGTGGGAAGAAATCGCGAACTTGACGGCGGAGCCTGGGAAGCCGGCCGAGACCCTGATGAACGTTGTCGCCTTGATTGCCAGACGGTTTGGCACCGATGTTTGCTCCGCCTATCTCCTGGAACCCGACCGCGCCAATCTTGTTCTGGCAGCGACGCTGGGGCTTCGCCCTGAATCTGTCGGCAAGCTTCGAATGGCAGTCAATGAAGGCCTGGTAGGCCTGGTCGCGGAGCAAGTGCGCCCGGTGGCGGTTGAGCAGGTCAAGAATCATCCTCGCTTCAAGTACTTCAGCGAGGCCGGCGAGGATGCTTACCAATCATTCCTGGGCGTCCCTCTGATTGATCGCGGTGTACTGCAAGGCGTGCTGGTGGTTCAAACCGTGGAAGCGCGGGTGTTTCCGGAAGATGAGATTCGTCTGCTCACGGAGGCCGCGAAACGGGTTGCTCCCGTGGTGAGCGAAGCCCGTACGCTTGACCGTTTCATCGCGCCTGTGCAGGAGCGGCTCTGGGCGCTGGCCCGCAACCTGTGGTGGAGCTGGGATAACGATTCTGCCGCCTTGTTCCGCGATCTCGATCCTTCGCGCTGGAGGCAGCTCAATCACAGTCCCGTCGCGCTGCTGAACGAATATCCGCTCGACAAACTTGAAGCGCGCGCTGCGGAACTCATCCTGCACAGCCGCATCAACTACGCCTATCGCCGCCTGCGCGAGTACCAGGATGCGGAGCGAACCTGGGGTGCGCGCCATGCCGGTGTACTGCGGCCGCGTCCCGTGGCTTATTTCTCCGCCGAATTTGGCGTGCACGAGTCTCTCCCCGTCTATTCTGGCGGGCTTGGAGTGCTGGCCGGCGATCACATCAAGAGCGCCTCCGATCTCGGGATCCCGCTGGTCGGCGTGGGCCTGTTTTATGGCCAAGGATACTTCCGCCAGCGCCTTGACCGCGACGGCTGGCAACATGAGGAGTACCTCGAGACCGATGTCAATCAACTTGCTATGGAAACGGCCATCGGAAAAAACGGCAGACCGGTGGTGGTGCAGGTTGATACCCACCACGGTCCAATCTACGCAAAAGTGTGGCGCGTGAAGGTGGGCCGCTGCGACTTGTTTCTGCTCGACTCCGACGTAGAAGGCAATACTCCCGAAGACCGCGAAATGACCTCGCGTCTATATGGGGGTGACGGCCGGGTTCGCGTGCATCAGGAACTGCTTCTGGGTGTGGGCGGCTTGCGCGCTCTGAAAGCGCTTGGCATCACGCCCGGAGTTCTTCACCTCAACGAAGGGCATAGCGGATTTGCGGTGCTGGAAGCGATTCGCCAGCGCATGGAAGAAGAGGGCATCAGCTTCGAGACGGCTGTGCCCCAGGTTGCCCGCGAGGTGGTTTTCACCACTCACACTCCGGTGCCCGCCGGCCATGATCGCTTCGACGCCGATCTGATCGAAGAGCACCTCGGACCTCTGCGCGAGGCCCTCGGTCTGTCCAAGAAAAGCTTCATGGCACTGGGACGGGAGAATCCCGAAAGCGACGAGCGTTTCTGCATGACCGTGCTTGGCCTGAAACTTTCGCGGCGCGCCAATGCAGTTTCCTCGCTACACGGTGAAGTATCCCGCGCCATGTGGACCGGGCTCTTCCCGGGCAAAACCGAAGACACGGTTCCCATCGGACACATTACCAACGGCGTGCATGCTCCTACTTGGTTGGCGCCGCAGATGTTTCGTCTCTACGATCGCCATCTCGGCACGGGATGGCATCTGCGCAGCAGCGAGGCCAAAATCTGGGAGGGCATTGACAACGTAGACGACGGCGAGCTCTGGGAGACGCATTTCAATCTGAAATCAAGAATGATCGAATTTGTGCGCCGTCGCGCCGTCACGCAGGCCACGCACCGCGGCGAGTCGCGCGACGTGATGCAGCAACTGGAACGAGTGCTCAGTCCGGACGCGCTGACCATTGGTTTTGCACGCCGCTTTGCCACCTACAAGCGCGCCAATCTGATCTTGGCTGACATCGAAAAAATAGCCAGCATGGTGAATGATCCGAAACGCCCGGTGCAGTTCGTGTTCGCCGGGAAAGCGCATCCGCTCGACGAACCTGGCAAGCGCGTCTTGCAGCAGATTGCGCAGTTGATGCGCGACCCGCAGTTTTCCGACAAATTCGTTTTTGTCGAAGACTACGACATCAACGTTGGCCGCCATTTAACGCAAGGGGTTGATGTCTGGCTTAACAATCCGCGGCGGCCGCTGGAAGCGTCTGGAACGAGTGGCCAGAAAGTCGTTTTGAACGGCGGATTGAACCTCTCGGTTCTGGACGGCTGGTGGGCGGAAGCCTACGACGGGCTGAACGGCTTCGCCATCGGAAGCGGTAGAACTCACTCCGATATGAATGTTCACGACAGCCGCGATGGGGACGACCTGCTGCGAGTTCTTCGCGAAGAGGTGATTCCTCTCTACTATCAGCGCGATCGCGACGGCCTTCCGCGCGGCTGGATCCAGCGCATGAAGCGCACCATCCGCACCCTGGGCTGGCGCTTCAACGCCGATCGCATGGTGATGGATTACACGCTCAAGTGCTACGTTCCAGCAGCCGGCGGCACATCGAGCGACCTCCGGCTGGGACTGTAGCCAAGAGCTAGAAGCTAAGAGCCGCACTCAGTACGACGCGGGGACGGTAGCGTCTTCGGGATAGCCCGCCATTCCGAACTCGGGCACATCGAGACCCTCTTCCTCCACTTCGGGCGCCACTCGCATGCTTTTCACTTTGTTGACGCACCAGAAGACGACGTACGTCGCACCGAATGCCCAGACGGCATACAAAGTTGCTCCCATGAGTTGACACAGAAACTGCCGCGTATCTCCGTGGAGCAAGCCCGTCACCCCTTGGCCCGTATGTCCCAGGTAAGACGTCGCGCCGACGCCATTCCACCCGGCGCCGTAAGCGCCGTCTGCAAAGATGCCCACGCTGACAGCGCCTAGCCAGCCACAGTAGCCGTGCACCGAAATCGCGCCGCACGGGTCATCGATCTTAAGATAGCGGTCATTGAAAAGAACGCCGCCGCAAACCAGGCATCCCGCCAGTATGCCAATGACGACCGCTGACGTTGGAGACACAAACGCACACGGCGCGGTGATCGCGACCAGCCCGGCGAGCATTCCATTGCACGCCATAGTGATGTCCGGTTTGCCGAACAGGAAGTACCACAAGAGCATCGCCGCCGCTGAGCCTGCAACCGCCGCCAGATTGGTGTTTACTGCAACCACCGCAATGCGCAGATCGGTGGCTCCAAGGGTAGAGCCGGGATTAAATCCCATCCAGCCGAAAAGGAGGATAAACGTACCCGTCACTACATACACGATATTGTGAGCGGGAAAGACGCGGATCCTGCCCCCGGGCCCATATTTGCCCAAGCGCGGGCCCAGAATGATCGCCAGAGCCATCGCGCAGAAACCGCCGACCGCGTGGACCACAGTCGATCCGGCAAAGTCGACGTAACCGTGACCAAGATTCAACGTAGAACCGACTTGTGAGAGCCAGCCGCCGCCCCACGTCCAGCAGCCGGAAATGGGATAAAGAATCGCGCCGATGAAGAGCTCGCAGAGCAGGAAAGCCCAGAAGGTGATGCGCTCACAGATGGCGCCGACGATGATATAGCCAGCGGTCTCCATGAACACGACTTCGAATAGGGTCAAGCAGTTGCTGGCGCTGTCGTAGGCGGGGCCGGTAAGGAAAAAGCCCTTGCCACCGACGAATCCCCACTGTCCGCTTCCGATCAGAAACCTGTTGAGCGTGGGAATGCCGCCCAGGTTGGTGGGCGCGGCGTTGATGGCCACGGCTCCGAACTGGAACGCGTATCCGACGGCGTAGTAGGCCAGGAAGGCGAAGACGTAGGCGGCGAAGTTCAGCATCATCAAGTGGGCGACATTTTTCTTTCGCACCAGCCCGCAGGTGAGTAGCGCGAATCCCGCCTGCATGAACAGGACGAGGTATCCGGTATTCAGCGTCCAGGCAAAATTGGTGGCCACGCGGACGTGTCCAACACTGTCAGCCAGCTTTACCGCGAGTGGCTCTTTTGCCGCCTGAGCTTGATAGTCGTCGAATGCCTTCTTGTTGGTGGCATAGTCCGGCGCCGTCTTGTCGGTCGGCTCGGAGACGACAAAGGAATTACCGGCCGCGTCTACGGCGGTGGTTTTGTCCCCGGTTGCTATGCCCGATGGATCGGGCTTTGGGGCGTCGTCGGCAAGGCAGGGCGTGGCCAGCGTAGCGAAAAATCCTGCGGTTAGAAGGATGGCCAGAATGGTGACAAATAATGACCGGCGCGGGAGGCGCCTTTCCGGTTGCTTCATCATGGAATTGCTCCTGTTTCTGTGCGATAGACCATTCGTATGGACTAGTATGGCGTGGAGAAGGGCGGCGTGAAATACGGGCATGAAATGTTCCGCAAGCCTCCAACTCGCGTGCTGGAATTAGTCCCCCACACTAAATGCCGTTGATCCGCTGAGTCCAATAGAAATTTCTTCTTGCAGGCATCAGAAAAGCTTTCAAAAGGGTTCCCCATTTCGACCCCTTCCTGGTCTGCCTGCTCCTGCAGGTCCCAGGGACCAAAGAGTCTCGAACCTCGGTTTCGACTTGACAGTTCAGTTGGACCATTTACTATATATGAATATTTATGCATAATAATGGATAAATATGCCTCAACGGGGAAAATGGAGCGCGGGGAGCTTCGGTGGACTTGGATAAAATCTGATGGCGGCCAAACTTAAAACCGCGGTTCTTGGTGCGACCGGCTATTCCGGCCTCGAGCTCGCCCGTCTGCTCGGCCGCCATTCGCGAACCGACGCGCCCTTGCTTTTGCGGCGTACTGCCGAGACGGACGATTCCGCTTTCGGATTGCCGGACGTTTCTGGAAACGGCAAAAGCAACGGCAATTCGCCGGTGCAGCCGTTTCCCTGTTCCACCTTTTCATGGCCCGCACTGGAGCAACATGGCGTGGAGCTCCTGTTCCTGGCTACGCCCCACGGCGTGTCTCGCGAACTGGTTCCCGAGGCAATTGCGCGCGGACTGCGGGTCGTCGATTTGAGCGGCGCGTGGCGGCTGAAACAGGAACAGCATCGCGCCGTCTATGGCTTCAAGGATGCAAACGCGAAGACCGCGGCGGAACTCACCGAGCGCGCCGTGTACGGTCTGCCCGAGTTGAAGCGGAATGCGGACCAGATACCGTCGGCGGCTCTGGTTGCGAATCCGGGCTGTTATGCGACTTCTATTATTCTTGCGCTGGCGCCCTTGCTGTCGGCTGGGATTGTGGATTCGGATCGCGGCATTATCTCCGATTCGAAGTCCGGCGTATCGGGCGCCGGCAAAGAGCCGACGGCGCGTACTCACTTCGTGTCGGTAGCCGACAACTTTTCCGCCTACTCGGTCTTCGGACACCGTCACACCGGCGAGATTCTCGAGCAATTGGCGCTGAATTCCGCCCAGTTGATCTTCACTCCTCATCTTTTGCCGATTCCGCGGGGGATTCTGTCCACGATTTATGTCTACTTGAAGCGCGAAATGACGACGGACGAGATTCAAACTTGTCTCCGCGATTTCTACAAAGGCAAGCGGTGGGTGCGGATTTTCCCGGCGGCGAGTTTGCCGGAAATTCAATTCTCAGTGCATACCAACTACTGTGACCTCGGCTTCTGTCTGGCGAGCGATGGCCGCCGGCTCGTCCTGGTTTCCTGCCTGGACAACCTGCTCAAAGGCGCGGCCGGACAAGCCGTGCAGAATATGAACCTCATGTACGGCTGGGATGAAGCGGAGGGTCTGCAGTGAAAATTGTGGTCAAGATCGGCGGCGCGGCGCTGGAGGACAAGCCGACTCTTCAGAAATGCGCGAAGGCAGTGGTGCAGCTCGCCCAGGACGGGCACCAGGTTGCCGTCGTGCACGGCGGTGGGAGCGCGCTGACGCGCACCCTGAAACTCCTCGGTAAGACAAGTGACTTCGTGCATGGACTGCGCGTTACCGATGCTGAGACGCGCGATGTTGCCTTGATGGTGCTTGCCGGCATCGTGAACAAAAGCTTAGTGGCGGCAATCGCCGCTGCAGGGTGCCCGGCAATCGGTCTTTGCGGCGGAGACGGCGGCGTCTTTCGCGCCCGCAAGAAGCAGGACTCGGAACACGATTTGGGATTTGTCGGCGAAATTTGCTTTTCTGAACCACGCTGGCTCAGGGCAATTTGGACCGAAGGCGGCATTCCTGTGCTCTCCTCGCTTGCGCTCGGGGGCGACGGGCAGTATTACAACGTGAACGCGGACCAGATGGCGGCCGCTTGCGCCATTGCTTGCGAGGCCGACGCGCTGATTTTTCTTACCGACGTGGCCGGGGTGAAGCAGGCCGATGGTTCGGTAATGCCGAGGTTGGATACCAAGCAAGTCGCCGGACTGATCGACGAGTCCGTAATCAGCGGCGGAATGATGCCCAAGCTCGAAGCCTGTACGCAAGCTCTAAAATCCGGCGTGGGGCGCGTGCGCATCCTGCCCGCGGCGCAAGTCGAAATGCTGCCGCTGTTCTATTTCACCAAGCTGGAATGCGGCACAGAGGTACTGAGAGCATGAGCCTCGCTTCCGTCTCCCGCATGGAAGCAAGGCTTCTGCTTCCCACCTACGAGCGCCAGCCGATTCTTTTTGTTCGCGGGCGCGGCGTGTATCTCTGGGATTCGAATGGCAAGCGATATCTGGATTTCCTCAGCGGAATTGGAGTCAATGCACTGGGCCACAATCACCCTGCCGTTCAGGCGACGATCAGGCGTCAGGCTGGCCGGTTGATTCATATTTCAAATCTGTTTTTCCACGAGTATCAGGCGGAACTCGCGCAGCAGTTGACGGAAATCTCCGGGCTTGACCGCGCTTTCTTTTGCAATAGCGGCACCGAGGCTTGGGAGGGAGCGCTCAAACTCGCCCGCGCTTTCGCGCAAACGAAGAATCGCAACGGCAGCAAGCCTAATCCAAAGACCCGCGTTCTTGCCATGGACAATTCTTTTCATGGGCGCACCTTTGGTGCGCTGGCCACCACCGGTCAACTGAAGTATCGGGCTCCGTTTGTTCCTCTCATGCCCGGCGTGACTTTTGTCAGATTCAACGACCTGGACGACCTGCAACGAAGGTTTGATGCCAGCGTTTGTGCCGTGTGTATCGAGACGATTCAGGGAGAAGGCGGAATTTGTCCGGTCAATCGGGAGTTTCTCGATCTTGCCTCGCGCTTGACCAAGAAGAGCGGCGCGTTGCTCGTGCTCGACGAGATTCAGTGCGGCCTCGGCCGCACCGGACGCCACTTTGCCTATCAACATTATGGCGTGTTGCCGGACGTGGTCACGGTCGCTAAGCCTTTAGCTTGCGGCTTGCCGCTTGGCGCCATCCTCACCACTGAACGGGTTGCGGGCTGCATGCATCCGGGCATGCATGGAACGACTTTCGGCGGAGGGCCGCTGGCTTGCGCTGTTGCCATCGAGTTTCTACGCCAAGAGAAGAAACTGCTGAAGCACGTGCGCACGCTCGGCGAATATTTTCGCGCGGCACTCGAGGCACTCGACAAGAAACACAAGTCGATTCTGGACGTCCGCGGAGCGGGCCTGATGCTGGCCGTGGAATTGGACTCGTCTGAACTGGCGAAGGCGGTGACCAAACAACTGCTGCAGGAAGGGATCATCATCAATCGCACGCACGAAACCGTGTTGCGCTTTCTGCCGCCTTACGTGATTCTACAAAAGCACGTGGATCAGGTGGTCAAGGCACTGGACCGGGCGTTGCATAAGAATGCGGATTCCACGCAAAAGAACGAGCACAAAGGGAAAACCACCTCGGCGCGGCGCAAGGAGATCCATGCGCACGCGTGAAGCAGTTCTTCCCGACGCCGAGCAGATTCACGCTCTCATCGCGGCCTACTCCGGCGACGGCACTCTGCTGCCGCGCACGCTGGCGGAGATCTGCGAGAATGTCCGCGACTTTGTCGTCCTGGAGCACGATGGGCACATCATCGGATGCGGCGCTCTTCACCTCTATGGCGTGCACCTGGCTGAAATTCGTTCGATTACCGTTGATCCCGCGAGCCAAAGTAGCGGCGGGGGAAGACGCCTGGTCAAGGCTCTGCTGGCGCAGGCGGAAAAACACAAAGTCACCTGCGTGTGCCTGTTCACGCGCATTCCTGAGTTTTTCTCGCGCATGGGATTCACGATCGCTGCTCACCAGGATCTTCCCGACAAGATCCACAAAGACTGCTACAAGTGCCCCAGGCTTTATCAATGCGACGAAGTGGCGATGATCCGCGGAGATTTGCCTACGTTTGCCATCTTGCCGCCGCCGAAAAACTGGTTGAAGATTCAGGCATGACCGCGCTGCGCCGTTCTCCGGAGAAAATTCGTTTGCCCCTGGGGTTTTCTTTCGCGGCGGTTGCTGCGGGCATTAAAGTAAGTGGCCGGCCGGACCTCGCACTCGTAGAAGCTGCTGGCGGGGCGACCGCCGCGGCTTTGTTCACCAGGAACCGGGTTGTCGCCGCTCCGGTGGAAGTGGGCCGACGGTCGTTGCTTTCAACCGGCGGTGGGGTTCGAGCCGTCGTCGTGAACTCCGGGAATGCCAACTGCGCCACCGGACGCGCTGGCATTCGAGACTGCGAACGGGTTTGTCGACAAGCCGGGAAACTGTTCGGCGTGCCCGCTGCGAAAGTCTTTCCTTCATCGACGGGCATCATCGGAGTTCGACTGCCGGCGGCTAAAATACTGGCGAAGTTGCCGGAGCTTGTCGCAACGCGATCGCCCAGCCAGCAAGGCGTCCTGGCCTTCGCCCACGCCATCATGACCACCGACACCCGGGCGAAGATAGCTTCCGCGCGCTTCCGCGCTTCGTTGTCGGAAAGGGCGGAAAGCTCGACTGAAGACTCGAAAGAAGTCACCGTGTTGGGTATTGCGAAGGGCGCGGGTATGATCCATCCGCAGCTTGCGACCATGCTGGTGTATTTGTTCACGGATGTGGGCGCGAGTTCGCGTGAGCTGCAGCCGATCCTGCGCGAGGCGTGCGACCAGTCTTTGAATTGCATGTCGATCGACGGCGATACTTCGACCAACGATACAGTGTTGCTGCTCGCCAGTGGAGCCAGTGGTGCCCGGGCGAGAGATGTTCGCACCCGCAAGAAGTTGTCCGCGGCTCTGACCACAGTGTGTCAGTCTCTCGCCGAGCAGATCGTGAGTGACGGCGAAGGCGTTCAGCATGTGATCCGGTTGTTTGTAGAACAGGCGCGGAGCAGGGAAGAGGCGCTGCTGGTGGCGCGGACGATCGCTCATTCCATGCTGGTCAAAACCGCGTGGGCTGGCGCCGATCCGAACTGGGGACGAATTCTTGCGGCGGTGGGAAGATGCGGCGCGCCTATTTATCCGTCGCGCGTCCAGATTTTTATTGGCGATCAGAGAGTATGCCGCAACGGAATCGGTTGCGTGTTCAACGAGCGGCAAGCTCACCGCACGCTCGCGCAGCCGGTGTGCGATATTCGCGTGCAGCTTGGGCGCGGCCAGCACGCGGTGCGATTCCTCACCACCGATCTGACCGCCGAGTATGTGCGGATCAACGCCGACTATTCCACCTAGCTCGGAGCTTACGGAGCGACTGACGCCGCGCCCCTTCAAAACGGCGCGCCCGGATTTCCCGGTAGCCCTAGACGGGGCAAACCCCGTCTCTACACGAGTTAATTGCTAGAAGCTGAACATCGCCTGCACTTCTATTTTTCGATTCGCCGCCATGCTCGAAAACGGACCACCGGCCAAAGCAATCGATTTTCCGAAATCTTGCGAACTCACAACTCCGACGGGTGGCGCCGCGTTCACTTTGTTCAGAACGTTGCGTGCGTTGACGCTGAACGTCAAGTTGTAGCGCCGGGTGGTTGCCGGGGCCATGCCGCTGAACCCTCCGCCCGGTCCACGTCCGTAGCCGCCACCGCCACCGCGCGGACCACCGCCGCCCGGACCACCAGTAGGCCCGCCGCCCTGCGCTCCGCCTTTTCCGCCAAGGTCCGGCCCGAATCCGAACGTCTTCGCCAACCTCAGATTAAGCGTAAAGAGGGACGGGCCGGTCAGATAGTTGATGGGAACCAAAGCTTCCGATGCCGTGGGGGATTGGTTGTAGTGGCAGGCCGCGGTCACTGACGGGCACGTTGGATCATTTGAGAATGAAGGCCGATCGTTGAAGATGCTGTCGTTATTCAAATCCTGTGCCACGGTGACGTTATAGGGCGCTCCGGAAGTAAAAATCATAAACGGGCTCAGGCGGAACGCATACGGGAGACCGACCGTGCCGCCAAAGAAAAGCCTATGCCGGGTGTCAAAGGAAGCGCGTCCGTAGTCGGCGGCAAGATCGTGCGAATCCATGGGGAAGCTCGAAGCGCCCGATGCGTCGCTGTTGGCATAGTTCAGCGTGTAGTAGCCAAACAGCGACAACTTCGTGCCTGCTCGGATGTTGAAATTCGCGATCAGTTGATTTTGGCGGAAGACTCCGTCCGACGAGTACTGAAAGACTGGGGCCTCGCCGTTTGGGGGAGTGCCTGGGGGGTCTGGAGAAGGAGCGTTGACGTTCAGCGATTCGAATTGGTGCACGCCACGCGAATTCAGATAAGAGAGGGTAACGTTCGCAATCTTTGTGACCTGACGCTCCAGGCTGAACGCGGTTTGCATGATGTAAGGGGCGTGCAGGCTCGGGCTGATCTGGTAGATCGAGGAAGTCGGCTGTGCCTGCGATGTGCAGGATAGCGCGCTTGGAAAGCAGTCGGAAGGCGATGGCACAATGTACTGCTGCTGCGTCACGCCGTTCAGACGGTCTGCATTGAGGACGAGATCCTGCGTGAACCGGTCGTAGAAAAGGCCAAAACCGCCGCGCAGCACGGTTTTCGGGGCGCCCTTTCCACCACCGCCGATGCCCCAGGCAAAGCCGATGCGAGGCGCGAAGTCCGCATGATCGTGGATCGCGTTCTGGGTTTCAAAGCGGAGCCCGCCGCTCAACGTGAGGGTGGGACGGACCTTCCAGTCATCCTGTACGTACAGCCCAGCATCGACCACGGTGACGGGCACAGTGGGCACCGGACCACCGGGCGGATTGGTCGAATTGACCTTGAGCTGGGTGGGAGTGCCGTTCGCGGCATCCTGCAGCGCATTCTGATAGGTCGTCAGGTCCGGGAAGGTGAATATGCCGTTGAACAGGGCGCTGGACGTATTGACCTGGTGAACTGCTCGCAGACGCCCTCCGAATTTCACGAAGTGCTTGCCTTGCGATATTGAAGTGTAATTTTGTAGTTCGTAATGATCCTGACTGTCGGTTTGCGTTCCCGCGCCGCTGCGTCCGGCCGTGAAATAACCGAGCACGCTGATGGCTGGAATAGTCGAGCCCGCGGACAGCGGATTCTGCAAAGGAGTCTGGACCGGGTTCTGGCCGCTGTTGTCGCGGAGGTACTGGAAGCGAGTCTCATTGATGGCCTTCGTTCCCAAAACCTGCGTATCGGTGATCTGCACAGTGTATTCGGTGGACGTGGTGTCATAGCCGGCTTCCGGCAGCACCGTCCCGCCTACGCCCGCGTTCTGCTGTGTGTCGCGGTAATACTGGTAGCGGGCGCTGAGCGTGTTGTTGGGTGTGACTTGGTAATCGATGCGCGGACTGACGTTGGTGCGGGTGCGGGGGTTGGGAACGCTTTCGTTCAGTTGAATCGGAGTCAGGTCCGCAGCCAGGGCGGGCGCGTTTACGACTGCGATCTCGTCGATGTTGCGCCGCTGCACATTGAAAAAGAACGATGCCTTCTTGTTAATCGGCCCGCCGATGTTTCCCATGTAGATTACGGAGTCGTAGGGCTGCTGAGGAGCGTCGCCAAGAAAAGGGTTGCGACTGTTCATTCCCGAGCTGTTTCCCTCGACGGAAAACTGTCCGTGGTACTTGTCGGTGCCGGGCTTGGTGAAGATTTCGATTCGTCCATAACCCAACTTGTCGTATTCGGATGAAAACGGATTCTGATTGATGCGAATCTCGCGGATCGATGACTTCGGCGGAAGCTGTCCGGCAGTAAATCCGTCGATGTAGAGCTGGCCGCCATTGGGTCCCGCCGAAGGTCCAGCCAGTGCTTCGAGGTCAGACTGCAATTCATCGGGATCGTCGGGAAGCGCTTCCAGATCTTTGCCGCTGAGCACGATCGCGCTCGCATTGTTCGCAGGGTTGGTGTCGAGCTGCGGTCCCTCCGCCTCCACGTTGACTTTTTCCTGCTTCACGCTGATGTCGAGCGCAATGTTGAATTGCGCGACCTGACCCGCCGCTATGTCCACGTCGCTCTGCGCAAAACTCGCGAATCCCGGGGCGTTCGCGGTGACCGTGTACTTGCCCGGCGGCAGATTTCCGATTTCGTAACCACCGGTTTTGCTGGTTGTGACCGAATGCGTTTGTCCCCCGGAGAGGCCACCGGATACCAGGGCGGCCACCGTGGCGTTCGCAACCACTGCTCCCGAGGGATCCGTCACTTGCCCCCGCAAGGTTCCCGTGGTTGCAGGCGACTGGGCGAATGCGGCCGCCACCAGCCCGATCAGCGCCGCTGGAATCAAAATTGCCAAAATGAAGACTGATAAATACCTCAACACGCACCTTTTCTTTCCAGGCAGATCACATTGATTCAGAACATCGGCTCAGAACATCAACTCAGAACATCAACTCAGAACTATGGATTGAGATTTGTTCACTGCTGCGCGGCTTCACCCTCTCCGCCGGGCGCGCCCAGCGACCACGGCGAAAGTAGCGAGGACGCGCTTCGATTTGGGGCCGCCGTCAGGATGGCTTCCACTCCGGCCAGCAGCGTGATCGCGGTTACCACGCCCGAATCTCCGCCCTCGGCTGAGACGATCATCACGGCATCGCCCTTCTGCAAGTCGGTCAGCGTGCTGTTGGGCAAGCGGCTCAACATGCGCTGCAAATCGGGAGGACCGTTTCCATTTCCGCCTTGCCCGCCACTCTGCCCACGCGTCGCTTGCGACTCTGCCGATGTCGATGGTCGCGTCCCGCCAGCACCTGGTGCGGCTCCCTGCCCGGTCGTGACTTGGCCGTTGGCGCCCGGTTGATCTCCGCTCCCGCCGTTCGCCATGCCTTTTAATCGCATGGCGATGCGTTGCGCCATCTCCGCCGGCAGCTTCTTCATTTGCGAGTCGGGCGACACCTTGACCACCACCGCGTTCTTGCCGATCGCATCCTGCACCGTCATCGTATTGCTGGACGTGTCGATCGCCTTGATGGTTCCCGCAATATTCCGGAATGCGCCGGTGACAACTTCCTCCGCACTCACTTCGCTGCCATCCGGGTTGCGAGTGCCGCGCGCGCGCAACTGATCTCCCACCTTGATTCTCGCCATGAATTCGGTGGCAGGCGCTGGCTTTGCGTCATCGAACTTCACCGAGTCGGGCGCGTAGCGGCGCAGGATCGTATCCTTGGCAATTTGGACGGCGATACTGCGCGTTGTACCCACTCCACCGGTCGAAATCGTGATGGTGCCCGTCGCGGCGTCTACCTTAGTGACCAGCCCGCCCACTCCCCGTTTCTGCCAGTCGTCGCGGTCGTGCTGCTGCTTGGCGGCCACATCGGCCGGCTTCACCACAAGCACTTCCAGCGCGTCGATCGCGTGGCCGTCCGCTGACGCCCATCCGCGAACCCGCACGCCATCCCCGGGTTGCAAGTCTTGCGCCTGCAGAGTGGTCGCATTCTTCAGATCCTTTTCTCCCGGCAACACGTGCAGGATCTTTGTCGAGCTCACGAACTTCGCCGTGACCTCGGCGCCCGATTTATCCACCACCGTGATCGAGTCCGGCTGAACGCTCTTGATGGTCCCCACAGCTTTTGCGACTTGCGCGTTGCCCGAACTGTTGGGTGGCTTGTCCTGGGCCAAAACGTAGCTCGGCCGCGCCATTATCAGAGCTGCGAAGGTCATGAGCAAGCAGATGGCTAGAGCGCGCGACCGTAGATTCAGGAGGCACACCTGGACTGATCTTTCCCGGAAACCCCGCATGATCTAACTTTAGCATCGCCAAATGCGCGATATGTAGCCTTTACGAACTTTTACCGGAATTGACCTTGCGTTTACGGATGCCTGGCAACTACAACTCTATCGCGGTGCATCCAGTCATAAGTGCGCGGCTCATGCTGACGTCTGTCTCTAGCGAGGATCGATTCGTTGCCGCGCTGGGCAGTAACCAGGTCACCAGGAAAACGATGCTTGCATGGATGCCCATGTCCGCTGACAAATCCAGTCTCGAAAATCACGCCCAGCCGGCGGCAGGTCTTTTATACCGGCTGACGGTGGCCTTCCCCAGTTGGGCGGGTGCGATCATGGCGGTATATTCTATTTTCTTGTGTAGGTTCAACGTTCTTAAAGTTCGTCCGAAATAAACGACAAACGGAGGACGCGCGGTGAATGAGTTCCGGCCCGATAATCTCCGGCCCAGAGCGCTGAACTTTGTGGTGAACTATGCGCTGAGCTTTGCGCTGGTCGCCCTTGCTGGCCCGTCGATTTGGGCTCAAGATACCGCTGCTACCATCGCCGTCGACGTCAAAGTAGTCACGCTGCCGGTCACGGTTCGCGACAAACATGGCAAGATCGTCAAAGACCTCACTAAAGACGATTTCACGCTGCAGGAAGACGGCCGCGCCGAAACCATCAAGTATTTTTCGCAGGAAACGAACCTGCCGCTCACGCTGGGTCTGCTCGTCGACACCAGTCGGAGTCAAACCGGCGTGCTCGACGCGGAGCGCAACGCGAGCCGCAGTTTTCTCGATCAGATGCTGGTGCAGCCCAAGGACAAAGCCTTCCTTATTCACTTTGACCGTGAAGTGGAACTGCTGCAGGACTTGACTTCATCGCATGAGAAGTTGCAAGCGGCGCTCGATTTGCTCAAGACGCCGTCCGACCGCGAGCGATCGAACGATCCCAACGACCCGTCGAATTCGCCGTCCGGCTCGGATTCGGGTTCCCATCATGGGGGCGGCGGTACCCAGCTTTATGACGCCGTATTTCTGGCGTCAAACGAGTT
>Ga0310037_10000946_pt1 | contig 16567 bp, 12 predicted proteins | sample Sb_taG_11_FD_200239 | JGI IMG/M metagenome (GOLD analysis project Ga0310037, IMG submission 200239) | Peat soil microbial communities from Weissenstadt, Germany - Sb_50d_3_AS metaG (v2) (version 2) | ecosystem: Environmental > Terrestrial > Soil > Wetlands > Peat | place: Germany: Weissenstadt...
CGGCCGCCAAAGTGGCGAGCACCCACCAACGTCTGGCCACGCGGACGCCAAACGATCCCGCCGACACAAGATGCATTGGCCCTCGACGCTCCCGACACTGAACGGGGCGGCCTCCGCCGACCACCGCGAAGCGATAACCCTAAAGCTTGGGTACACGGAAGGGAAGGACCTGTTGCGGGACAGTCGCGAACCGGTTCTGCGCGATCTGCGTCGCCCAAACCCTGGGTCGCGTGCTTTGACTGCAGCGCTCGCGCCACGCCTCGGCGGGCCGCTAAACCCTCAAGCTTGAGTTAAACCTTAGGTTGAGAGTCATTCTCATTTCGCTGTGACCAGGGACTTTGAGCCCTCACTCCCGCGCGTCCGGGTACGGAATATTCCAGCGCGGAAACGGGCACTCACAGAAGGGGGCGGGCGCGCCGGGCAACAAGGAGCGACATGCGACCGAAGCGAGTGTTGACCCCGATCGGCGTCCTGGCCAGCGGCATCCTGCTCTCCCTCGCCACGATGACGCCGATGAGCGCCTCGGCGTGGGCGGCGACCGGGCCGGCGCCCACGCCGAACCCGGCTCCCGGCGGGCCGCTGATCTACACGGCGCAGCCGACCCCGTCCTGCTTCTGCTACTTCTGCTGCTTCTGTTGCCTGTGCTTGTGACGCAACTCGTCCAAGCAGACCGGGCCCGGGTCCTCTCGGAGCCCGTTCGGGCCCCCTCCTTATACTTGGGCGCTTGGCCGAAGACCGGCGACGCGACCGCGCCCTCGTACGAGCCTTTGCCGCCTATCTCCGTCGCCAACTGGGGAGCCGGGGCAGGGTCGCCGTTGTCAGCCGACACAGGCTCCGTCTCCCCCGTCGACCCGACGTCCTGATCATCAGCGGGTCGCTCGCGCCGCGCCTGCGCCGTGCGCTCGACGCCGGGGCGGCGCGACGGCTCCAGTTCTCCGGGGTCGCCAACGCCGACGCGGCACCACGAGCCGGCCTCGCCGTGGAGGTCTGGGATCCGTGGGATCGGCGCTCGGTCGGCGATCCGCCGTCGTCGTTCACCGTGGCTGCGATCGTGACGACGTTCAACGAGACCGAAATCATCGACCAACTGCTCGACCGGCTCCTCGCCGACGGGATACGGGTGCAGGTCATCGACAACTGGTCGACCGACGGCACGTTCGAACGGGTGTCGGACCGGGCCACCCGCGAGTCGGTCTCGGTCGAGCGATGGCCGCAGTCCGGACCGAGCCGGTACTTCGACCTCGCCGGGCTCCTGGCGCGGGTCGAGGAGGTGGCGCACGCCTCCGGGGCGGACTGGGTCCTGCACCACGACGCAGATGAGATCCACGAGTCCCCGTGGGACGGGGTCTCGCTCCGGAACGGCTTGTGGGCGGTCGACCGGTTCGGGTTCAACGCCGTCGACCACTTCGCCATGGACTTCCGACCGGTGGACAACCGCTGGGAGCCGGGCGTCGATCTCGCGACCAGCTTCGAGTGCTTCGAGCTCCCGCCCTACTCCTCCTACTTCACGTTGGTGAAGGGGTGGAAACCACAACCCACAAAGGTCGACATCGCCGGCACCGGCGGCCATGAGGCCCTGTTTCATGACCGCCGGGTCTTCCCGTACAAGTTCTTGATCCGGCACTACCCCATCCGCTCGCAGTCCCACGGTGAGCGGAAGATCCTCGGCGAGCGCAAAGACCGATTCGATCCGGCCGAGAGGGAGAAGGGCTGGCACACCCACTACGACCGGTTCGTCGAGGGCTCGAGCTTCCTGTGGGATCCGGTGGCGCTCCACCGATTCGATCAGCTGGACGAGCGGCTCTTCATCCAGCGACTGAGCAGTGCCGGACTCCCTGGGAATCCCCGGCCCAAGGAGTCGCTGACCTAAAGAGCGACCGAACCGCCGGGCAGCGTATCGTCGGCGGGTGGACCCCCTGGTGCTCCTGGCGCCGATGGAGCCGGCGCGGTCGGGCAACGGCCTTGCGCGGCGTGCCGCTCACTTCGTTACCGCCGCGTCGAACGCGTTCGACACCACCGTTTGTGTGATCCCGATCTCGGGGTACGAGGACTATCGCCCGGCCGCACCCTCGATCGTTCCGACCATTCACGTCCGCCTCGGTCCCCGCGGCCACGAGGGATCGGATTCGATGGCGTCGGCGTCATGGCGTCGACGGCTTTCCTCGGCCCTCCCGTTCCCGCCGGCGGCCAACTTCGCTCCGCCCACCTTGGCCAGCGAGGTGTCGGCGCGACTGCGGGACGCGGGCGTCCCCTCGGGGGCGGCGGTCCACGTGATGCGGGCCAGTCTCGCCCCTCTCGGCGTGGCGCTGTCCGAGGTGCTGAGAGCTCCGTGGCGGACCCTCGACCTCGACGACGACGACGCCTCGCTCGCCGCATCGACCGGGGACGGGACCCTCGCCTCGCAGTACGAGCGCCTCGTCCGGACCTTCGCGCCCCTGTTCGACCGCTGCTGCACCGCGGCGCCGCTCGAGGCAGCCGCCCTGAACTTTCGGCTCGGGATCCAGATCTCGGTGGTCCGCAACTCGGTGTCACTCGTCGGAGACGTGGCGCGCGTCCCCGAGGAACCGCCGCTCCTCTTGTACGTGGGCAACCTGACGTATCCGCCGAACATCCACGCGGCGAGCGTGCTCGCCCGCGAGGTCCTCCCGCTGGTGCAGGCAGCCCTACGACGGCCGGTGAACCTCTCGGTGGTGGGCCCCTACGTACCGTCAGGTCCGGTCGCCGGTCTCGCCCGGCTGCCCGGCGTTCGACTGCACGGGTACGAGCCGGACCTCGCTCCCGTCTATTCTCGGGCCTCGCTCGTTGTGGCGCCGCTCCTTTACGGCGCCGGGACCTCGATCAAGCTCCTCGAAGCGTTCGCCCATGGCGTACCGGTCGTGACTACCCGCACCGGGGCACGGGGGTTCCCGCTCCGCGACGGCGAGCACCTCCTGCTGGGCGAGAGGCCGCAGGAGATCGCGGGGGCCGTCGAGCGAGTGCTCCGCGACCCCGGGCTCGGTTCGTCACTGGCCGCCTCGGCGCGCCAGTTCGTCGAGGCGCAACACTCCGCCTCGGCGGGCGAGGCCGAGGTGCGCGAGTTCCTGCTCGGGGCGGCGCACTCCGCCATGACCCCGGGGACTCGATGATCCCCCGCATCGCCCACTTCGTCTTCGGGCTGCGGGAGCAGCACGAGCCATTCCATTTCCTGCATGCAGTCGCGATCGAGTCAGCAGAGCGGTTCCTCCGACCCGAGCAGATCCACTTCCATTACAAGAACCTCCCATGGGGCACCCACTTCGACCGGGTCCTCCCCCTGCTCACGCTGCACGAGATCGACCTCGTCCCAGAGATCCTCGAGGCCGACTATGAGCCCGATGTCGTCCCCGAGTGGTACCGATACGCCCACCACGCCGACTTCGTCCGTTTGGACGCCCTGATCGAGCACGGGGGCGTCTACGCCGACATCGACACGGTCTTCGTGCGGGAGTTCCCCGACGACCTGTTCGAGGCCCCCTTTGTCATCGGACACGAAGGGAACGTACGAGACGCCCGCACGGGCAAGAAGCGTCCCTCGCTCTGCAACGCCCTGATGTTGTCGGCGCCGGGGTCGGAGTTCGCCCGACGCTGGCGGGACGAGATGGCGAGCTGGTTGGACGGCTCGTGGAGCAACCACAGTGGGTTCCTCGCCGAGTGGCTGTCCCACGAGATGCCGGACCGGGTCCGGATCGAGCCGAAGGAGACCTTCTTCCCCTTCTCCTTGGACCGCAAGGGCCTCGCGGCACTGCTCGAGCGCGACGAACCCCTGCCTGAGACCGCTCTGAGCGTCCACCTGTGGGCGCACCTGTGGTGGGACCGCGAACGCCACGATTTCAGCGATATCCACGGTGGGCGGTTGACCGCGGCCCAGCTGGCAAATGCCCACACCACCCTGGCCCGGCTCGTCCGCCCGTTCCTGCCGGAGCGACCGGCACCCCGCCCCGAGCTCGGGCGCTGGGTCTATGCGGCGCTCGACGAGCAGTCCGGCTACGGCAACTCGGGCACCTTCCGCCGGGAAGCACTGGAGTCTGCGGGTGTCGACGTCGAGTGGGCGCCGTTCCACCCGGTTTCCGGAGGTCCCTTCTATTACGGCCCGGCCCCTGCGCTCGGCGCGCGCGAGCCACCCGACGTGGTCGTCGCCCACCTGGTCCCCGAGTACCTACCCATGGTCCGGAGCCGGTGGCGGGACGCCTACCTGGTCGCCCAGACGGTGTGGGAGACCGATCGGTGCCCGGCGCATTGGCGCGAATGCCTCGACACGGCCGATCTCGTCGTCAGCCAATCGCGCTTCAGCGCCGAGGTCCTGGCCGACGCCACCACCACCCCCGTGGTCGTCGTCCCGCCCCCCCTGGACCAGCCGAGCCCCTCGGACCTGGACCCGTGGTCGTGGATCCCCGAAGGGACGACCGTCTTCTACACGATCGCCGAGTGGAATGTCCGCAAGGCGGTCGACCGGACGATCGAGGCGTTCCTCCGGGCGTTCCGCGCTGACGACCCGGTCATCCTCGTCGTGAAGACGTCGGAGTGGGATCGGACGGCCCCGCCCCCGGGCCCCCACGACCCGCCGGAGGCCGGGTCGACCGCCTGGGCGCTGGCGGGCATCATGGCCGGTCGGCCGGACTGTCCGTCGGTCGCGCTCGACAACCGACCGCTGCCGGAGTCCTTCATCGACGCGTTGCACCGGCGCGGCGACTGCTTCGTCTCACTCGCCCGGGGTGAGGGGTGGGGCATGGGCGCCTACGCCGCCGCGATGGCCGGCAACCCGGTGGTCACGACGGCCTACGGCGGCCACCTCGACTTCCTCGACGGGTCACCGGGACTGGTCGCCTACCGGCCGGTCCGGGTCCACGACCCGATGGCGCCCAGCTACGCGACCGACCAGCACTGGGCGGAGCCCGACGTCGACCACGCCGCCCAGCTACTCCGGGCGGTCGTCACGGACCCCGCACAGCGCCGCTGGGCGGAGGAGCACGCAGAGGTCATCAGGTCCCGCTACCGGCCGGATCGGCTGGCCGAGCAGTTCATAGAGGCGGTCGAGACCGGCCGCCGCCGCCGGCGGGACGGCTCCATGCCCCTCCCGACCGGCATCCGCTGGCTGGCCACCGGACCCGGGAGCGGCTTCGGCGACGCCGCCGAGGCGGCGATGGGCGGGCTCCGGAGGGCCGGGGTTCCCGTCACCTGGAGCCCGGTCGGCTTCGGGGAGACGAGCTGGGGCACCCACTACGGCCCGCTCCTCGACCCCGGCGGGGAGGACGGCAGCCAGGCCGACGTCGTCCACGCCGACATCGATCACGACACCGTGGTGCTCTGCGGCTCGCCGGTCTGGAACGAGGCCCTCGAGCGGGAGACCGAGGGCCGTCGGAGCGTCGCCATGACCACCTGGGAGACCGACCGGTTGCCCGACGACTACGTCACCACGCTCAACCGTTTCGACCTGGTCGTCGTCCCCTCGCGGTTCAGCCTCGAGGTCTTCCGGGCCTCCGGGGTGGCCACGACGCTGCTCGCCTTGCCCCACATCTCTCGCCCCGCCCCCCGGGGCCCTGCACCGGCCCCCGACGGGATCGTGCGGTTCTACACACTCGGGACCTGGACGACCCGAAAGGCCATGGCCGAGACGGTCCTCGCCTTCGCTGACGCATTCTCACCTGAGGACCCGGTGTCGCTCACCGTCTGCACGACCGACGAGGACCACATCGCGCTCAATCGGATCGCGTGGCGGGGATGGGCGGTCCATCCCGACGAGGGGCGAACGTGGTTCACCATGGAGGAGCTCCTGGCCGACCGGCGGCCGCACCCACCGATCGAGCTGCGCACCCGGCTCACCGCCGGCCAGGTGGACGAGCTGCATCACTCCCACCACGTGTTCCTCTCGCTCACCCGGGGGGAGGGCTGGGGACTCGGCCCCTTCGATGCCGCGGCCTGGGGCAACCCGGTCGTGACGACCGGCTGGGGCGGGGTCCTCGACTACCTGCCGGTCGACTCCCCCTACTTGGTCGACTACGACTTGACCCTCCAGGCGGCCGATGAGCCGGACAACTGGTCCCCGCAGAGTCCCGGCTACTGGGCCCGGGCCCGGGCTGCGCATGCCAGCTCGGTGCTCCGTTCGGTGGTTGACGACCGGGAGGCGGCCTGGGCGTTGGCGGCGAGCCTCGCACCCGAGATTCGCACCCGGTTCTCGGCCGCCGCCCTGACCGAGCGACTCCTCCGGGCGTTGGCGCGACTGCCGTTGGGGGACAGCGACACGACCATGGCCGAGGTCGACGCCGCACATGGGCCGGGGTAGTTGAGGTTGAGGCCCGGGGTCGTTATGCTCCCGGCCCATGGCCGAGAACGAACACGACCCCGAGTCCGACTCCGAGGAGACCCCCCGCCGGCGGATCAGCCGCCGAGCCTTCCTGGCGAGCGGCGCCGCCCTTGGTGGTGTCGTCGTCTGGGGAGCCGCCGGCGCCCCAACGGCATCCGGGGCTGGTGCCCCAACCATCGGGGGTATGCCTCCGCCCATCTTCGACACCGCGCCGCCCTACCCCCCCATCGTCACGGCGACCGGTGGCCCGCCCCAGGGGCCGACCGGGCCAACGGGACCCGCGGTGACCGTGGTGCCCGGGCAGGGCCCCCTCCCGACCGCTGCGGGTCCGGGGCCCGGGGGAAGCCGGGTGAACACGGGGGGGAACGACATCTCGTTCTTCCAGTTCCGGTTCCAGAACGGCCCCTTCTAACCCGGTCCCCGGGCGGCGCTCGGGGGCTAGAGCGGCCAGAGCGTCGCCAGCGTGTCGCGTAGCGACACCACCGCGAGGTAGGCGCGCGCGTCGGAGGCCCCGAACCCGAGCACCAACGCATCGCCCCGGCGAGCCAGGCCTCCGCAGAACTCCACCCGGGACTCGAGGAACCGGAACCGGGGCCCGGCCGCCACGAAGCGCCCGGCCCCCGGGTCGAGGAGCACGAACCGGTGCTCGTACATTCGCCGGCCCTCGGGCATCGACACGCTGTGGGTCACGAACAGCACTCCCCGGTCGACCTCGACTCCTTGGGAGCCGCCCCGTTCGTCGTACAGGTGGCCAGACGCCTCGCAGCGGCTCTCCTCGTGGAGCGCGCCCGTGGTGACGTCGCAGGAGAGAACGACGGTCGGGCTGCAGGAGTAGACGAAGCGGAGCCGTCCGGCGGTCACGAAGGGCATCCAGTTCTTCTCGTGGCGACCCGGCCATGGGGTTTCCATGAGCCGGAGGTTCCGCCACTCCCCCCCGACCAGGTCGACGAGGCCCATCTTCGACAGCCCGGAGGCGTCGAACGCCCGACCGGTGACGATGCACAGCCACCGGTCGCCGACCTCGACCACCCGGCAGTCCTCGATCCCCTGATGGGCGAGCCCGGGGATGTCGGGCGGCGAAAAGGTGTCGACGATGGGGCTCACCGAGAGCGGGGTCAGCGCCTGGTCGAGGGCGACCTCGTAGTGGATCGAGCGGACCATCGGGTCGTCGTCGAATGTCGTGTAGGTGTCCCGGCTGAACGTGTAGTTGGAGGTCCGCACGATGGCCCGGAAGCCAGCGCCGTCGACGGTCAGGGTCGGGTTGAACTGCGGCCACGGGGGATCGGCATCCAGGCGGATCTCCCCCACCTGAGCGCCTGGCAGGTAGGTCGTGATCGGCGGGGTGCCGGAGCGGAGGACGGCCCCGTCGACGTCCTCGCTCGACTCGGCCCGGTCCAGGGCCACCAGGCACCGCTGCCGGGCACCGGCCACGTAGTCCCGGAATGCCTCCGGCAGATGGTGATTGGCGAGGAGATGGTCGCTCGCCCGGAGCGCGCCGGAGAAGTCCGCCAGCCGGAAGGCGCAGATGGACCACTCGTACTCGAGCCCCCACTCGTAGACGTCGCGGTGGACGAACAACGCCCGCGTCGGCTGGGCGATGTGCAGGCCCCGCAGCGCGAACATCGCGGCCACCTCGTACTGGTGACGCTCCCGGAAGCCGGCCGCCAGCGCGTGCAGCGGCTCGGCCCGGTCCGGTTCGAACTCGAACGCCTCGAGAAAGAGCGGCACGGCCGCGTCCCAATCCCGCTGCGCGACCAGGGACGCGTGCTGGTACATCGAATAGAACATCTCCTCGTGCCAGCCCCCGAGGCCGACGCGACGCTGGTAGAGCTCGATGGCCCGGTCGGTCTCGCCGAGGACCCGATAGGTCTGGGCCAGGTAGAAGACCGTTCGAGGGTTCTGCGGATCCTTCTCCAGGTCTGAGGCCAACAGGTCACGCTCGCGCGACAGCTTGTCGGACTGGTTGCCCCCGTCCGCGTGGTGCTCGACGACGAGCAGCGGCAGCATCTCGGTGCGGTGCGGCTCGTCGCAGGTGATGTACTCGTGGGCCGCCCCGACATAGCGCCACTCGAGGTCGCCCCGGACGAGACGGGGGACCCAATGGGCCAGCGACTCGTCGACCAAGAGCGCGTAGGCCTCGGCGTCGAGCCGTGGGAGGCGGCCCTCGATCCGCAGAGTGTGATCGGCGTCCAGGATCAAGAGGTAGTCGGCCCGGCCGCGGGCGCGCTCGAGCATCCTGGTGCGGTTGGTCCCGTAGTCGACCCACTCGTCGTGGAACAACTCACCGGGGATGCCCGCGAAGACCTCCTCGACCTTCTCGGGGGTGCCGTCGGTCGACCCGGTGTCGCAGACGACCCAGTGGTCGATGATCCCGCGCACCGAGTCGGCCAGACGACCGATCACCTTGGCCTCGTTCTTCACGATCATGCACAGGCAGATGGTCTGGGGCTGCTCGGCCAGCGAGTCCCGGTAGAGGGCGGCGTCCCCCGGGGCGGCCAGGTAGTTCTCGGCGCCCCAGCGGGTCACCCCCGCGGTCCGGGCCTGGAGCTCGAAGTCGTGCCGGCCGATCGTCGACACGGTGCCCTCCTCGATGGCGAGAGGTGGTCGAGCGACGAAACCGCCCCGACGCCAGACCAGGAACTCGGCGACGAAGTTGTCTCCTATGGGCCTGCCCTCGTGCTCGCGGAGGATCCACTTCGCGTGGCGGCGGGAGATCCAGTAGGCGTGGGCACCCCAGAGTCCGCCTTCCATGGGCACGAGGTTCCGGGCGGCCGGGTCGACGCCGGTCCAGGGCAGGTCCTTCCACCCGAACGCGGTGTGGGCCAAGGCGCAGACCGGCGCGCCCTCCGGCAGGTTGGCGAGCACCCCGCGCAGCCGTTCGTCCCATTCCCGGTGCAGCAGCACGTCGTCCTCGAAGATGACGGCCCCGCCGACCAAGGACTCCGAGGAGTCCACGAACTCGCGCAGCGCTTTCAGATGGCTGAGCGTGCACCCGATCTCGGCGCGGCGGCGGTCCGTGAGGGCCGGAGATCCGGTTCGCTCCAGCTCCTCGTCGATCCTGGCCGAAGTCCCGTCGATGGCCTGGACGAACCGGACCTGGTCGAGCACCCCGGCCGCCGCGAAGCGCTCCTCCATGCGGCGTCGGCGGTCGCTCGAGGCAGCGAGGTTGATGCAGAAGATCGGCCGCGCCTCGCGCCTGACCGGCCGCGCCGCCCTCGGGGCCGACTCCTCGGGATCCACGGCTCGGCAGCGTAACCGGGGCGCCGCTGCTCGAACTCAGGGCAGCGTGACCACCTGGGCGGCGTAGCAGAGGCCGCCGCCGAACCCGATGAGGAGGGCCCGGTCTCCGGGACGGACCCGGCCGTCGCCCCGCATCCGGTGGAGGGCGAGCGGGATGCTGGCCGACGAGGTGTTGCCGGTCGTGACGATGTCGTCGGCCACCACGACCGAGTCGCCGAGGTCGAGGGCCTTCACGATGGCCTCGGTGATCCGCTGATTGGCCTGGTGGGGCACGAGGACGTCGATGTCGGCGAGCGAGACCCCGGCAGCCTTGCAGGCCGCCTCGGCGACCGGAGGCATGGCCTCGGCCGCCCACTTGAACACCCGGCGGCCCTGCATGCTGACCGACGGGAGTCCGCAGCCGGGGTCGTTGCGGAGTTGGGTGAAGTCGGGCACGAGCCGGAGCACCTCGCCGCGGGGGCCGTCGCTCCCCCAGATGACCGGCCCGACCCCCTCCCGCTCGGACCGACTCACCACGACTGCCCCGGCCCCGTCGGCGAAGAGGAACGAGGTGCCCCGGTCCCTCGGGTCGACGACGTCGGTCATGCGCTCGGCCCCGACCACCAGCACGTGCTCGGCGGTGCCGCCCCGCACGACGTCGCGGGCGAGGCCGAGCCCGTAGCAGAAGCCGGCGCAGGTGGCGTTGATCTCCAGTGCGGCCACCTCACAGCCGAGCTTGCCAGCCACCCGGGCGGCCAGGGGCTGGATCGGCTGGCCGTTGGTGCAGGTAGCCACCAACACGAGGCCGAGGGCGGCGGCCTCGAGTCCGGCCGCCCCGAGGGCCTCGGATGCGGCGGCGCTCGCGATGGCGTCGAGGGTCTCGTCCGCTTCGGCCCAACCCCGGCTGACGATCCCGCTGCGGGTCCGGATCCACTCGTCGGTCGAGTCGATGAGCTCGCAGATCTCCTCGTTGGTGACGGTGCGACGGGGGCGGTAGGCGCCGACGCCGGCGAGGGCAGCCTGCCGGTTCGAGGGATCGCTCATGGCCGCATCCTCACCTTCATCGCGCGCCCGGCAACCTCGAACTCCTCGGCGCTGCCGCTGAACTTGGCGAAGTACAGCCGGGCGTCGTAGCCGCCCGGCCCCGCCGTGGTCCGCTCGACCACCACGTCGTCCACCCGGTGCGCGGCCAGGTGGAAGAGAAGCTCGGCCATGTCGTACTCATACAACATCACGAGGTCCCTGAACAGCGGGACCCGGCTCTTCAGGGCGAACGTGTTGAACCAGTCGTGCCGGAGTCGGAGTCCCCGGAGCACCCGTTGGGTTTCCCCGCCCGGGTTCTTGCAGTGGAACTGGCAGAACCCGAGGCCACCGGGGCAGAGGAGGTCGAGGAGCTGGTCGAACAGCGCGAAGCCCTCGGTGGCGACGATGTGCTGGAAGACGAGCACGGAGTGGACGAAGTCGACCGGGCCGAGCTCGCCTGCCGCCTCCGGATCGATCCGGCGCCCGACGACGAGCGCCTCGGCGTTCTTGACGCCGCACTCGGCCATCCGGGCGCGGGCCCGATCGACCATGGTGGCCGAGGCGTCGAGGCCCACGGCCCAGCCGGACCGGCGGGCCAGCGGCACCAGGTTCCGCCCGACCCCGCAGCCAAAGTCGAGGGCGACGCCCGGCTCGAACCCGGGGCGCAGCTCGTGGCGCAGGATCGAGAGCACGTGGTCCACGTGCTCCTCGCCCGAGTCCCAGAAGCGGGCTTTGGCCTCTCCGCCGACCGAGCCGCGAAACTCCTCGCTCGACAGCACCGCCCAGAGCGGGTCGCTCCGGGCGAGGGACTCCCAGGACTCGACGTCGCTCTCGAAGCGTCGGCTCGCCCGCTCGTCCTCGGCGGACCCGGTCATGGAATGGAGCGGGCCGTCCGGCGTCCTAGCCGGGGACGGCGAAGACCCCGGTCAGGGTGCCGGACGCGAGCACGTGCCCACGGATGAGGAACCGGAACAAGGCGTAGGTGGTCGTCTCGCCGGCGCCGAGGGAGTCGGTGTCGAGGGCGTAGACCGAGAAGACGTAGTGGTGCGGCGAGTCGCCAGCGGGCGGGGCCATCCCCCCGTACGTGCTCTCGCCCCAGTCGCTGAAGCCGGTCACCCCGCCGTGGGCACCGCCGGCGTCGATCGAGTGCACCGACGCCGGGATGTCGAAGGCGACCCAGTGGGAGAAGCCGACGGTGGTCGGGGCGTCGGGGTCGTAGCAGGTGACCGCGTAACTCTTGGTCCCGGCTGGGCCTTCGCTCCAGCTGAGGTCGGGGCTCGTGTTCTCTCCTCCGACCATCGAGTGGGCGGCCGACTTCGGGATGGCCTCCCCCTCGCCGAAGAGCGAGCTGCGTACCTCGAGCGATTCCTCTGGCATTGGTGGTCTCCCCTCTCGGGCCGGCTATCGCCCGGAACGCTCGGTGCTATTCAGCCAGACCGACCGGGGCGCCGTCGATCATCTGGTCGAGGTACTCCGAGAGCCCGTAGCCGACCCGACCGTCGTCGAGGGTCCAGCGGGTCAGCCCCTCGGAGATCCGGGTCACGAGCTCGTTGCCCGAATCGTCCCGGCGCCGGTTGCGCAGCGGGATGAGCCCGAGGACCGAGCCCTCGACCTTCCAGGCCCGGTCCTCCGTCACGAGCTCGGCATGGATCGAGCGATGGTACGGCGGTTCGCCCTGCCATTCGGTCCGGATGCGGAATTCACGGCACACCCGCATGCCCTCGCCGTCCCAGACGAAGCCGCCCCGGCCCCCGGGTCCGTCGCGGCGGGCCACCCGCGAGCCCATGAACCCGAAGTCGGCCCCGAAGTTGGCCGTCAGCCAGCGGTAGTACCAGGGGGCCTGCCAGTAGCGCGGGCCCCAACTGTGGTCGCGCAGGCCGAAGCCGTCGAGGTCGAAGCGCTCGTCGGCGACCCGGACGGTGCCACTCGCTGCCACCAGCTGCTCGTAGTGCCCCCGGGCGAACTCCTCCCCCGGCCGTTCGCTCGGCTGGTCCGGCTCGCCACCGAACATCTGGGACGCTCTCCGGTAGACGAGGTGGACCTCGCAGGAGGTGTGGGGGTTGGCTGTGAACGCCCGGCGCGGGTCGGCCATCTCGAGGGGATCGTCCAGCAGCACGACGTCGCCTTCGTAGTCGACGAGCAGCTCTTCGAAGGGCGTGACCACCTGGAAACGCATGCCGGCCGCGTCGAACGCGTCGTTCGTGGTGACGTGCGGTCGTCCGAACATGAATGCCACGCGGCCGTCGGGCAGGTAGATGCAGATCGTCATCTCGCCGGTGCCCTCGTTGGCCCGGTTGCCCAGGCGGAAGAACCCTCCGAGCCTCGTCGTCGGGTCGAAGGCGTTGAAGTACATGGACTCGTTGAAGTTGGGCTCCGGGCCCAGCTCGTGCATGTACTCGTCGTGGGGTTCCAGGCGGATAGCGATGGGCGCAGACTACCGGCGGGCGGGTCATTTAGCCTGCTGCGGTGGACGAGATCACGCTCGAGGAGCGCCTCGGCACGGTGGTGGGCCAGGCCCTCGGTCGGAATGTCACGGTCGAGGAGTTCACTCGGCTGCCGGGAGGCGCTTCGAAGAACACGTGGAGCTTCACGGTGCGCGGGCCGGACGGCTCCGCCGAAAGATTGATCCTGCGAGCCGAGCGCCCGGGGACCGCCGGGAACGGGATGGCGATCGAAGCGTCGGTGCTCCGGGCCGCCGCTGACCGGGGCGTGCCGGTGCCCCGGATCGTCGTCGACGGGAGCGAGTCCGATGCCCTCGACGCCCGATTCCTCGTGACCGAGTTCGTGGACGGGGAGACCATCGCCCGTCGGATCCTGCGCGACGACGACCTGGCCGAGGCGCGGCGCAAAATGGCAGCGCAGTGCGGCCGGATCCTGGCCGACCTCCACCGCATCCCCCCCGATGAGGTCACCGGGCTGAGCGACGGCGACGTCCTCGAGCAGGCCCGGGCGCATCTCGACGCGCTGGGTCAGCCCCATCCCGCCCTCGAGCTCGGCCTCCGCTGGCTCTCCGAGCACCGGCCGCAGCGGACCCGGACGACGGTCGTCCACGGCGACTTCCGCAACGGCAACCTCATCGTCGGTCCCGAGGGCGTACGGGCGGTCCTCGACTGGGAGCTGGCCCACCTGGGCGACCCGGTGGAGGACCTCGGATGGCTGTGCGTCAAGGCGTGGCGGTTCGGCGCGACCCTCCCGGTCGGCGGCTTCGGCACCTTGGAGGACCTCGTGTCCGGCTACGAAGCGGCGGGCGGGGAGCCAGTCGATCGGAACGCGCTCCGGTGGTGGGTCGTCTACGGCACCTTGCACTGGGGCATCGTCTGCATCGCCCAGGCCCTCACCCACCTGCGCGGCGTCGTCCGCTCCGTCGAGCTGGCCGCCATCGGCCGGCGGGTCTGCGAGGTCGAGTCCGACCTCCTCGACCTGCTGCCGTGGCGAGCCGCGCCGGCCCCGACGGCGGGCGGCGGCGAACCGGTTCCGCCGGTCGATGGGCCCCATGACGTCCCGACCGCGACCGAGCTCCTGGAGGCGGTGCGGGGCTATCTGGAGGCCGATGTGATCCCGGCCACGGAGGGCCGGGTGCGGTTCCATGCCCGTGTCGCGGCCAACGTGGTGGCCATGGTCGCCCGCGAGATCGCACTCGGCCCCGCACAGGCGGTGGCCCATCGCCAGCGGCTGGCGGCGCTCGGCGTCGCCAGCGAGGAGGAGCTGGCCGAGGCGATCCGGACCGGCGCCCTCGACCAACGGCTGGACGAGGTGGCCGATGTCGTCCGGGCAACCGTGGCCGACAAGCTCGAAGTGGCCAACCCCGCCTACCGCACCGGCGACGACCTCGACCTCGAACTCTGAGCATCCCGATGGTGACGCGCGTCCACCGAAGCCCCTATCCCGACGTCGAGATCCCGGCGGTGTCGCTCACCGAGTACGTGCTTGGGACCTCCGCCGGCCAGGGAACCGCCCCGGCGGTCATCGACGGGCTGAGCGGCGCGATCACCACGTATCGGGACCTGATCGCCGAGACCGCGGCCGCGGCCGAGTGCATCTCGAGCCTCGGGATCCAGCGCGGGGAGGTGGTGGCGCTCATGAGCCGCAACCAGCCCCGCTTCGTGCCGGCCTTCCACGGGATCGTGGCCGCCGGAGCGGTCGTCACCACCCTCAACCCCGTGCTCACCGCCCGGGAGGCCGTCGAGCAGCTCTGCGACTCGGGGGCCCGCGCGGTCATCGTCGACGACACGACCACCGAGAAAGGCGAGGAGATCGGACGAGCGGGGGGCTGTCCGTCCCTGGACCTCGACTCGTTGTGGTTGGGCGGGGGCGGCTCCGTGCTGCCCGGCCGCCCCGACGCCTTCGACCCCGCGACAGAGCTGGCCGTGCTCCCCTACTCGAGCGGCACCACCGGGCGGGCCAAGGGGGTGATGCTCACCCACCGCTGCCTGGTCGCCAACCTCGCCCAGTTCGTCCCGATGTGGCCGTACGGGGCCGAGGACGTGGTGTGCGCGGTGGTGCCGATGTTCCACATCTACGGGATGAACGTGATCATGAACGCCGCGCTCGCGAGCGGCTCGACGATCGTGACGCTCCCCCGCTTCAGCGTGGGGGACTATCTGGGCGCGGTGGAGCGGTTCGGGGTCACCCGGCTCCACCTCGCGCCGCCGATGGTGCTCCAGCTGGTGAACGCGCCGGAGGCGGATCGCTTCGACCACTCGACCGTGCGCTGGGCGGTCTCGGGGGCCGCCCCTCTGGACGCGGAGCTGGCCACCCGGTTCGAGCAACGTTTCGGGGTTCCGGTGGCCCAGGGCTACGGGATGACCGAGGCGAGCCCGGGCACCCACTGCATCCCCGAGCGAGACCAGGACAAGGCCCCCACCGGCTCGGTGGGCTGGCTGATGCCCAACACCGAGTGCCGGCTGGTCGACCCGTCGGGCGAGGACGACCCGACCGAAGGGGAGATCTGGGTGCGGGGGCCCCAGGTGATGGTCGGCTATCTCAACAACCCCGGGGCCACCGCCGAGACGCTCACCGAAGACGGGTGGCTGCGCACTGGCGACGTCGGGCGGCTCGACGGAGACGTGTTCTACGTGGTCGACCGGGTGAAGGAGCTCATCAAGTACAAGGGCTACCAGGTGGCCCCGGCGGAGCTCGAGGCGTTGCTGCTGACCCATCCCGGGGTGGCCGACGCCGCGGTGGTGCCGCTCCGAGACGAAGAGGCCGGCGAGGTGCCCAAGGCGTTCGTGGTGGCCGTCGGCGAGCTCGACACCGACGAGCTCATGGCCTGGGTGGCCGAGCGGGTCGCCCCCTACAAGCGCATCCGGGCCGTGGAGTGCATTCAGTCGATCCCGAAGTCCCCGTCCGGCAAGATCCTGCGGCGGCTGCTCCGGGACGGCCGGTCGACGAAGGGAGGGCCATGAGCGGGCAGATGCGGGTGGAGGACCTGGTGGCGATCGACGTCCACACCCATGTCCACGCCTCGGTCCACGACGCGCCGGGTGAGAACCCGGCCGACGCCATGTTCGAGTACTTCGGCACCGATGTCGTGAACCCGACGGTGCCGGACCTGGCCGCCTACTACCGCGAGCGAAAGATGGCGTGTGTGGCCTTCACGGTCGACGCCACCGCCGCCACGGGCGTCCCCCCACGGGCCAGCAACGAGGAGATCGCCGAGCTGGCCGCGGAACACGCCGACGTCGTCATCCCCTTCGCCTCGATCGACCCGCACTCGGGGGCCGCCGGGGTGGCCAGGGTAAAGGGCCTGGTGGAATCCCACGGCATCCGGGGGTTCAAGTTCCACCCGAACGCCCAGGCGTTCTTCCCCAACGACCCCGACGTCTACCCCCTCTACCGGGCCATCGAAGCGACCGGTGTCCCCGTCGTGTTCCACAGCGGCCACACCGGGGTCGGGGCCGGCCAGCGGGGCGGGGGTGGCATCCGGCTCAAGTACTCGAACCCGATGTTCGTCGACGATGTCGCGGTCGACTTCCCAGAGTTGCCCATCGTCCTCGCCCATCCGTC
>Ga0310037_10000953_pt1 | contig 16496 bp, 14 predicted proteins | sample Sb_taG_11_FD_200239 | JGI IMG/M metagenome (GOLD analysis project Ga0310037, IMG submission 200239) | Peat soil microbial communities from Weissenstadt, Germany - Sb_50d_3_AS metaG (v2) (version 2) | ecosystem: Environmental > Terrestrial > Soil > Wetlands > Peat | place: Germany: Weissenstadt...
CGAGTGCACTTGTGGCTGTTCTGGGAGCTGCTCTGGCGTGGATTTTTCTCCTGGGTGGGATTGTTTCCTTTCTCTGCGCGCAGGGGTTGTTGACGTGGCAGCGCTGGGCACTCTGGTTGACGATTGGCCTGGAGATCACCAATCTGATGGCGGGAGGTTGCGCGCTAAAGCTGCAGCTTTTCGCCCCGTGGACTAGTATTGTGAGCATGAGTATTGCAGGAGGGATCCTCCTTTATGTACTGATAGCGATAAGCATTCGCATGCTTTCCAACTGATACTGATTACACGGAGAGCCGGCTATACGCGTTGGCAAACATGGCTCCAGCTTCTGATTGTTGACACTCGGCTTTGAGAGCATATCGCTTACGATGAAAAGTTTTACGCCTCTTCAACGCTTTTCTTTACGCGCTCCGAGTATGCTGTGAATGTACGGAAGGATTCTCTAGTAGAGGAGACTCTGTTCCGTTCGCGATCACATGTCAGGCGCTCACCTGTACACAGGTAGTTGGCGCAGGAGCACATCCCGGACCATGGGTACGATTCCCGGGATAGAAGTCTACAAGTGTACCCTCGCAACTTTAGTTTGACAGAAAAAGGAGAAACATTCCATGGCAAACATTTTCGAAACCGCGCGAGCTGAACATCAATATAACAAGTTCGTCAGCGGTATTGAGTCCCTCGCAGGCCTCGTCGATACCCTGAGCGGACCGGGCCCGTTCACCATCTTTGTTCCAAGCGATGCCGCCTTTGATCGCCTGTCTTCTGACCAGCAGGCCAACCTCATCGCCGATCCTGAGAAACTTGCCAGGGTGCTCAAGTATCACATCGTGCCGGGGTATTACACAGCCGACGAACTGCTCGATCGCCTCTTCCTCAAAACACTCGGGTGGGAGCGACTACGCGTGTGGTCGGATATCTCAATGGTTCCGTTGGGAGAGGAAGAAACCGATATCCCTAACGATGCACTGAGCTATATCACCAGGAACACAGTCACTACCTCGGTACGAGAGAGCATCACGATCAATGGTGCACATGTGATCCGGGCGAACATCATGGCCGACAACGGGATCATGCACGTCATCGACGAAGTGCTTATCCCAGCATTCACTGCGATCTGAAAACATGCAGCACACTACTCGTTCCGGGTTACTCTCACATCTGCCCAAGCCGGGAGACGACCTGGAACGAGTGAGTGATACTCATAGGCACAGACTTTGGGAACGGTGACGGATTATTTGTCAAAGTAGCGCTCCGTAAAGGTCGCGATAGAACTCATTTCGAAGGTCAAGCCAATGATGGCCTCGCACGCGGCACAGACCGCCATCGGCAGCGTCGGGAGAAAACCAGCAGGAAAGAAACCACGCCCATGGAACGAGTTGATGCTGATGACGAGGGCGTATAGAAGATTTGCTCCCACTCTCCTGCAAAGGGGTCTTTGTGGGTGCACTGCCAACCGAGCATGCGTTTTCTCCGCTCCTGCACGCGGTACAGGGTGTGGATCATACTCTTCCAGCCCATCAATTTCTCGAAATATCTCTGCATCACCTTGCTGCCTTACTTGGATGGTCGCTTGCAGCTACGAAATGTATCTGTTGACAGTTCTTTTAACAGTTTATATTTGGTAAAAACCTACTGCTGTCTTTTCATTGTTGGAATGCAGTCAAGCAAAGCTATACACGTAGCCAGTATTCAAGGTAGTGCTCCAATGAGGACACAAGCCGCCAGACGAGTTACCTCACATCATTGGACATTGTGGACGTGCAAAGGACGCGGCTTATTTTTGTAGCCCCAACAAACCTAGTGCAGCGTCCCAGGTCTTCGGGAGAAAGCAACTACTCCTGTGTATCAGAAAACGATACATGCACACGAGGCGGCACTCTTTGTATATGAAAGGTTGACTGAATCCTTGCATCAGACCGATGAAACCAGCAAAACACGAGCTAGTATCAGGCTTGATACCGTAGATGTTGTCTTTTGCTGTCAGTTTTGCTGTCATTGAGCAAAAATAGCATTCTATGATGCGCATGAACGGGGCATTAGAGCCAACTAAGAGGCCATGGCGTCTCTTATTCTTACCGAGTCCCCCCTTCGGCATGCCGAGTATTTTCTTCGAACCCTACCATACCTCAAGCAAGGCTACAAGCGGCTTGAGGCGTTTATATTTTCGCCTCCGTACAGCAACTGTACAGCAACGCGAATTTTTCTCCAGCAGAGGTTTTTACGGGACAAAGGAAGGATGCTGGACTGCACCCTTGAGACAGGAAAGTGAACGAGGTCAACTTCTCAGCGCATGTCGTATACTATCAACAAGACAAGAAGGAGAAGAAACGGGGTCTCACTCCACTGCCTGTTCTTGCGCGTCTAGACGAGGAAGGCTGTTTCCCTGCTTTACCCCTTGTAGCAGCAAGCGAATTCCTTGGCTAGACGCGCAGGAAATGAATGTGGCGCGAAACCCTGGAGGATGATACGGACAATGCTGATATCTACCGTGCATGTTCACACATGGTACACAGCTTGCGGAGGTACAGCGAGTCCTGGGGCATACACGACTTTCGGCCACAGGGATGTATCTCACCCCAAGTGAGGATGATGTACGAATGGCTATCGGACACGTAGGAATCTAAATCAGGGTGCTTCCTGTTTTTCTGCAAAAGTAGGTACCATGCAACGACACCAGAGAGATCCGATCTCCCAGCATACCATCCAGGAGGGGGTGTCAAGTTCAACACTGGCACAGCCACCACTCGTAGGCCGAGGCGCTGAGATGGGCCAGCTGGCGACACGCCTTTCACGTGCTGCTCGTCGGCAGGGAGGTGCTCTGTTCCTGGTTGGTGAAGCCGGTATCGGGAAGACCCGCCTGGCGCATGAGGCGCTCGCCTTGGCGCGTGAGCAGGGATTCCTCGTCCTGGAGGGTTGCGCCTATGCGCTGGAAGGTCGCTTGGCTTACGCTCCCATCCTCGCTGCCTTCGGGCCATTCCTGCGCCGCCTCGACTCTCCTCGCCGGGCAAAGTTCGTGAGCGGTCTGCCGGATTTGGGGCGGCTGTTCCCCGACCTCCGTTTGCCTGCTGCGGAGCCTTTGGGCAATGCTGCCCTGGAAAAGACTCGCCTCTTTGAAGCCGTCGCGCGCCTGCTGGAGCGACTTGCGCGAGAGACACCAGTACTTCTCTTCGTGGATGACTTCCACTGGGCCGACCCCGCTTCCATCGAACTCCTGCACTACCTCGCCCGGGGTGTCGCCGATCAAGCGGTGCTCGTGCTGGGTATCCACCGAGTTGAGGAGGTCGACACTGCCCGTGGCCTGCGCTCGCTCCTGACGTCGCTGCGACGGGCGGGTCTGGCTGAAGAGGTGCGTATCGCGCGCCTTGGACAATTGGCCGTCGCCGAATTGGCTAAGGGTCTGCTGGGCAGCGAAGCACCGACTAACTTACTCACCCTGCTGCACGCCCGCGCTGGTGGTACGCCGCTCTTCATTGAAGCGCTCGTGCGTGCCCTCATGGAGGCTGGTCATCTCCGACACGATGAAGGCAACTGGGTCCTGGAGACCGACGTAGCGCCTCTCCTCCCTTCTGGTGTACGAGATCTCATCCTGGAGCGCCTGGAGCACCTGGACGCAACTGAGCGCCGGGTACTCGATTTGATCGCGGTCAGCGGAGAGGCCGTACCGCATGACGTTCTGCACAGGGTCAGTAGCCTGGACGACGGGGTTCTCCTGGAAACCATACGCCGTCTCCACACGATTGGACTCGTGGTCGAGAATTCCACCGGCACAGATGTGACCTATACCCTCACGCACCCGCTGATCCAGGAGGTCACCTACGCTGAACTGCCAGAGATGGCGCGTCGGCGCGATCACGCTGCCTTTGCCACCGCACTCGAACGGGTGAGGCCTGATGACCTTGACAGTCTCGCTCGCCATTATTATGCCGCTGGCTCGCTGGTCGATCCCAATCGCACACTCGAGGTGCTGCTGGCTGCCGGAGAGTGGGCATATGGATTGTACGCTAACGACCAGGCGGCACAGCACTTCGGCGCTGCGCTGCCGCTCATCCGCGAAGGCCGCCGCACGGAGTTGTTGCCGTCTGTGCTTGAACGGCTCGGCGAGGCGTGGGAGCGTGTCGGAGAGACTGCTGCGGCCATTGCTGTGTGGAGCGAGGCTAGTACCTTGTATGAGCGAGCGCGGAACGCTTCTGCGACCGCGCAGTTGCAGCGTCGCCTGGCGCTGGCGGAGTGGGACCGTGGTCACTTCGATAAAGCGCAGGAGCATCTTGAGATGGGGATACGGGTGCTGGATGGGAGTGAACCGTCGGCGGAGCTGGCCGATCTACTTCACGTGCGAGTGATCCTGCTTGGGCGCCGTGGCGATGATAAGGGGTTGAGCACGGCAGCAAAGGATCTAGTTACACTGGCTGAGCAGTTGGGGTCGAGGCGAGTGCTGGCGGAAGCATACTTAGCTCAGATTCGGGCACTCTTGGGGGACCGAGACATTATTCTCGCTCGCGAGCTAGCTCAGCGCGCGCTCAATGAGGCCGAGGTAGCCGATGAACCTTTGCTCGTCCAGCGAGCACACGACATATTGGCCCTCTTTGCCTACACCCTGGGCGAACACAGCGTGGCCCGCCACCATGCAACGCTCAGCCTGGCGGTGGCCCGGCAACTCGGCGCACCAACTCTCGAAGTGTACCCCCGCAATCGCCTGGTCTCGGTCGATCTGATGGCTGGGAAGTGGGAAGAGGCGCTACGCGAGAGTATCGAGGTCGTTTCCCTGGCTCGCCGCCTCGGGTCCGCTCGAGGCATCGCTGGCGCACTCGGCATGCGAGCGCAGGTTCACGTGTATCGCGGTGACCTGGATGAGGCTGCCGCCTGCCTGGCTGAGGCGCACGAGATTTTTGGCGGCGGTTCTATGTTTGATCACAACATCTTCAGGCAGGTAGCTGTAGCCGAAATGATGCTGGCCCTAGAGCGAGCAGATGCGGCTGCTGTTCTGGCCGCTGTAGGCAGGCTGGACCCCATGATTACGCCGACCGATTTTCCACTCCTGGGACAGGCACTGCTCGCCGAGGGCCAGATCATGGTTGGCAAGCCCGAACACACACTGACCATCGTACAGGATTTCATAGCGCAAGCTCCGCCCGATAATGTGTTTGCGACCGCTCTTGGGAGCCGAATCAAAGGTCTTGCCCAACAAGCGCTCGGTCAAACCACCGAAGCTCTCGCATACCTGGACCAGGCAGGCAGTGCATTCACGGCAGTGGAGATGCCGTTCGACGCCGCCCGTTCCCGCCTGGAATGGGCAGTGCTCGTCGCTGCCAATGATACGACGCTCGCCGTGCCTGCTTTGCAGGAAAGCCTGGATGTCTTTGAGCGTCTTGGTGCGCGGCGCTATGCCAGGCGCACACGACGAATCCTCTATAAGCTCGGGACCCGTCCACGGAGTACCTTCCGTCCACACGCGAGCGCGCCGACGTTAAGTCCTCGCGAACTCGAAATCGTCCAGTTGGTCGCAGAGGATCTGACCAACGCCGAAATCGCCGAGCGTCTGATTATCAGCCCGCGCACTGTGACCACCCACCTGGACCGCATCTACACTCGGCTCGGCATCAACTCGCGCACTGCCCTGGTGCGCTATGCCATCGAGGCCAGTCTGCTACCACCAAAACATTGATTACGTAATCTAGCTCTCTTTCTAGTGTCTCGCCACATATATTACGTAATCCGATAGGCTCGCGTTACGTAGTTCAACAGACACTCCTGAGAGGTATTACCCCTTATACTGAGAACATCTCACCAGATGGAGAGATAATCTCGAAATTCGCAAGAGGAAAACCATGTCTTCAAAGGAGTCAATTTCATGTCAACAACAGAAGTAGAAAACAAAGCACAATTCCGTCGAATCTATGAGGAAATGTTTAACAAGGGAAATCTCGCAATAGCAGATGAGCTGATCGCGCCTGACTTCCTCAATCACGAGGCCCCTCCTGGAAGCAATCGTGGCCCCGAATCGATGCGGCGGTTGATCACAATGTTGCATACTGCCTTTCCCGACGTGCACTACACGATTGAGGAGATGCTGGCCGAAGGGGACATGGTTTCATGCCGCATGATCATGAATGGAACCCATCAAGGCTCCTTTATGGGGATTGCTCCGACAGGCCGTTCTGTTCGGCAACAAGCTCAGATGCATTTCGTGCGCTTCAGAAACGGCAAGGTGATAGAGCATTGGGCGGTGCGGGATGATCTAGGTCTGATGAGACAGCTTGACGTCATTCCGGCACTTGCCGATGCACGATGAAATGTCATTAGGAGAATCCCTCGCTTTATAGAAGGTAGGAGGAAACACATGTCTACACAGGCAAAGAGCGTGTCCGAATCGGTCGTAGCGACTCCGTCACCGCGCATCGAATTGTCGATGCCAGAAAGAATTCTTATCGTCGTTGGATTAGCCATTGGTGCCGTGCTAGGGTTTGGTGGAAACTTTCTTCCCGCGGGATCGCCACAAAACATAGCTTACGTGCTCAGTAGCTTGGGAATCATCATGGGAAGCGCTCTTTTAGCAGCCTGGTTCGCGCGACAGGGGAAGAGTACGGTTGCTGTTGGTTTTGCCTTACTCGCACTGGCCGAGAGCATTAGTCTCTCAGGCATCTTTCTCCTGGCCAGTGCGCCTACCTTTCCAGGGGCTTACACCTTTGCTGCCGGAGTCGCGCTCTACGCCGTAGCACTTCCGCTGGTGAGTGTCCCATCCGCATTTCCGCTTTGGGCTCGTATTATCGGGACGCTGGCGGCGATCCCGTTTGCGGCGCACTCGTTGCTGTGGCTACTGGGTCGTTCACCTGCTCCCTCGGGACCACTTGCTTCCATCGGGTATGTACTTCTCACTGTCGCGATCGTGGGCTGGATGATCACAGTTCTGCGAGCCGCACCATCGTCACAACGCTAGCTATTCTGAGTGCTTAGACACAAACCGAATTCTGAAAGGAAAACAAGCCATGTATGCAAGAGTCACCCTGGCCCAGCTTCAGCCAGGTAAGGTAGACGAGTTACTTCATTTTCTTCATGACAATGTTGTACCAGCGGCCCAAGCACAGCAAGGGTTCAAAGGGCTCCTTCTGCTGACCGATGAAACCACCAACAAGGGCATCGCTATCGCTTTGTGGGAGACAGAGGCTGCTATGGCAGCGAGCGAGGCCAGTGGCGGCTACTATCAGGTGCAGATCGCCAGAGGTGTCCACTTTTTTGCGGCACCACCAGTTCGAGAGACGTATCGGGTGAATATCCAGGTGTGACTGTTGGGGTGTTAGGCATCCCAACACCTGAGTATAGACCTCAAGGAAGGAAAACTATGAAAATGACTCTTCAGAATGCCATCAATCGTGGCTACAACTTACTCGCCTGCACCATCCTGGCGCTTGCCGGACTGGCCTTCGGCACCGTCGTCTTCGAGGAGGCTAATCTGCTCGACAAGGTCGACGACATCGGCTTTCTGGTTATTGGTGCCGTAGCTGTCATTTGGTACCTGGTCGGCCGCAACCGCTTTAAGCGGTCGGTGGTGCCGATCGTACTCTCTGGCCTTGCCATTATCGTCCAGATCGTGGGATTGGTGTTGGAGAAGGACGATCCCGCTTCCTTCGGCGACAACATCGGTGGGATCTGGCTCTTCGTGCCACTTTTCGTGTTCTTGATCGTGCAGTTCTACGTGAATCGGCGACATCTAGCCGCGTCTGTGGAGATGGCGTCTGTTCCTGAGCTTTCGACCATTTCCGCCGAGATCCACAACTAGACTTCGCTCTCCTCATCTTACTGAAAATTTTCCAATAGTAGGTGAGTGAGAGCAGTTCTCGCAACTCAGGCTGACAATTTGTAACGATTTCGTAACAACGACAGAAGAATATGGTATCGTGACTTGTGAAGGTTTTTCCTCTCGGAGGTCGCGTTCTCGCTTGAGAGAAGGAGTACTCAGATGCATGTTCAACCCTCGTTGACGGAGACAACGAGAAGCTGCAGCTTGCTTAGCGCAGAGGGCACGCGTTTGCATGGACGCTGGCTCGTCTTTGCCAGAATCGTGTGGGTGGCAGTGGTTGTCTTCTCACTGAGCATCTTCATTGCAAGTCTTCCCGCGTATGTTGCCCAACTTCAGACCGTCTGTACCGGCGTTACGTGCGTCTACAGCTACGGGCAACTCACTCCTGGCACTGCACATGCGCTCCACAACCTGGGCCTTTCCATTGGCGCTTACGCAGCATCTACCTTTGCACTCATCACTGCCTCGACGCTGGTCTCCTTTGGAGTCGCAGCCCTGATCTTCTGGCGCAGGTCTGATGATTGGATGGCCATGTTGGTCTCACTGTTCCTCGTGACCTTTGGGGTCAACTTTAGCGTCCAAGCCCAGGCAATCCTGGCGGCGAACGTGCATTCGGCCTGGAATGTGCCACTCACGATTTTGACCAGTCTTGGGTGGGTCTCGCTCAACCTGCTCTTGTATCTCTTTCCCGACGGGCGGTTTATTCCCCGTTGGACGCGCCCGCTGGCGGTTTTCGTGGTCGCTAACACCATTTTTTTGAACGCCTACCCAGATGCGTTCTCCACGTTCCCTCCATGGGTGATCAGTGCCATCTTCCTGGTCAATGGCGGTTCCGGTGTTATCGCGCAAATCTACCGCTACGCTCGCGTTTCCGGCCCGGTGCAGCGACAGCAAACCAAGTGGGTGGTCTTCGGCCTGGCAGCGACAACGCTGGTGATTCTTGGTAGATTAGTGCCGCAGCTGATCTTCCCCTCACTCAGTACCTCGAGCTCTCCCTATTTCCTGGTCTCTACGTATATCTACCCGGTTGGCTTACTGCTCATTCCACTGACGCTTGGCATCGCGATCCTGCGCTATCGCCTGTGGGACATCGACATCCTGATCAATCGTACACTCGTCTATGGTACCCTGACGGCTCTCCTCGCCCTGCTCTACTTTGGCCTCATTTTTGCCTTGCAATCGCTGTTTCAGGGGATGTTTCACCAGAATAACGCTGTCGCTATTGTGGTCTCGACCCTCGCTATTGTTGGGCTGTTCCAGCCCTTACGCCATCGTATTCAACGGTTCATTGATCGTCGTTTCTATCGCAGTAAGTATGACGCTGCCAAAACGTTGGAGGCATTCAACGCAACTTTACGCAATGAAGTGGACTTGATCCAACTGAGTGAAAATCTGCTAGCAGTCGTTGAGGAGACCATGCAGCCAGCTTCTGTCTCACTCTGGTTACGCACTCCCAGCCAGGAGAGAAGACCAGGCTCCAATCAACTGTTTCAGTTGAACAGAGTACCAGGGAGAGATGAGACGTCAGGAGACGACGCAGCGCGGCAATGATAAAAACGACTCAAGGAGGTGACCAGTGTCAGTTCAAAAGCATACACAAAAGGAGAGACGAAGCATGACGAGCTTGTTACCAAATAACGCGCATGTAGACTATGTTCTCAGCTTGGCAGATATTCCACCACACGATGCAGAACGAGCCGGGGCGAAGGCTGCGAAACTGGGGGAGTTGGCGCGGGCTGGCTTCCCTGTGCCGGACGGTTTTGTCCTGACCACTAGTGCGTTCGACCGCTTCATGGCTGCCAACGTCCTCGGACCGGACAGTTCTCCGGAAGCAGTGGCCGCTGCATCTTTGCCAGCAGTTGTTGTCGATTCTGTGCTCGCCGCAGCCGATGTACTCGGCGATATTCCCCTGGCAGTCCGCTCTTCTGGGGTCGCCGAAGACCTGCCCAATGCTTCATTCGCCGGGCAGTATGAGACGGTGCTCGACGTGCGTGGGACGGACGCCCTTCTGGCAGCCGTACGACGAGTCTTCGTTTCTGCCTTCAGTCGTCGTGTCACTGCCTACCGTGCTACCCAGGCGCCGCAGGCTACAGCGCGTATGGCCGTCCTCGTCCAGCGCATGATAGCAGCAGATGCGACCGGAGTGGCCTTCACCGCCAACCCGGTGACTGGCGAACGGGCCGAGACAGTCATCAGCGCTGTCCGGGGTTCTGGCGAGCGGCTGGTTTCCGGCCAGGCGACGCCAGACGAATGGATCGTCCGCAACCAGGAGGCCATGTGTCGTGCTGCGCCGGAGGAAGCAATTAATGCGAACCAGGTGCTCGCTGTTGCAGAGTTGGCTCGCCGCGTTGAGGCGCATTTCGGTGGGATTACCCAGGACATTGAGTGGGCGCTGGTCGGGGATGAACTGTTTCTCCTCCAGGCTCGTCCGATCACGGCTCTGCCCAACGCTGTCGTATGGAAAGCCTCGCTGCCGGGTGCCTGGGCACGCCACATCCGGCTCGGCGAGTGGCTGGGCGATCCGGTGACGCCGCTCTTCGAAAGCTGGGGGCTTCCGCGGATCGAGGAGCGGATCGGCGTCAACATCCGGCAGCTCGCTGGTGTCCCGGCCCCCCAACCGATGCACATGCTCGTCAACGGCTGGTATTTCTGCTCGCTCAGCTTTCTCCCGTCGAGTCCCGCCAGCATGCTCTGGAGGCTCCTGCGCTATGCATTGCCGAAGGCACTGGTCCGGCCGCGCCGGGTAGCCATGATGATGCCTTCTACCGCAAAGTTCGGTGTCGAGGTATTCGTGCGTGAATGGCGCACGGAACTCTTGCCACACTATCAGACGCTCGTCCAGCAAAACGCCTCTCGCGTGGATGAACTCGATGCACCCGGCCTCATTCAACTCGTCGATGAACTTGTGGGCGTTGCTGGTGACTACTTTACCTCAATCACAGCCGTGGCCGGATATGCCTGGAAAGCAGAAATGCCCCTGGCTGCTTTCTATCACAAGTATCTTTTCCCGCGCATCGGTGAGAGTCATCAGCGACTTCTCTGCGGACTCTCAGATGTTTCGCATGTCTCCACTAGCCACGCCGTCGCATGCCTCGATTGGTTCCACCCTACCTTGGGCGAGTATAGCTCATCGTGCCTCATCGACCCTGATCCCGAGACCCTGGCCCGTCTCGCTCGTGCGAAGGCGGAACGCTTGCAGGCCGAGGCCCAGGCTCGCTCGGTATTGGTACACGAACCGAAGCGGATGGCACGATTCGAGAAGCTCCTCGTCACCGCACAGCGCTTCGGTAGGATACGAGAGGAGCAGGTTGCCTCCTTCACACTCGGCTGGCCGCTAATGCGGCGTGCTCTGCTGCGCCTGGGTGAGTCACTAGTGGAACGGGGTGCCATGCTCAACGTAGAAGATGTGTTCTTTTTGATGCGCGCCGAACTCCTGGCTGCTCTCGCTGAAAGCAAGGCCGTCGAGAGCCTGGCATCAGGACTAATGGAGCGACGGAAACTCTGGCAGCTCCAGCGTCGCCTGACACCTCCGCTCTTCCTTGGCGAGATGACACCAATGATGAAGCGCATATTCAAAAGGAGTGAGAACATGCTCAGACTGGAGGGGAAGCTATCGGTCAAAAAGGGACTGGTCGGAATGCCAGCCAGCCCAGGACGGGCAAGCGGACCAGCCCGTGTGATCCGTACACCTGAGGAGTTCGACCGCCTGCAGCCTGGAGACGTGCTGGTCGCACCAGCGACGACACCAGCCTGGACGCCACTCTTCGCCCGTGCGGCAGCCGTCGTGACCGATACCGGTAGTCCCCTGGCTCATGCCTCGCTGGCTGCTCGCGAGTACGGCATTCCGGCGGTCGTCGGCACCGGCAACGCGACGGCACGCCTGCAGGATGGGCAGGTGGTGCTGGTGGACGGAAACACGGGATTGGTGGAGGTGCTCTCATGATTTCTTCCACTGACAAGCAGAAACAGCCTACACCTGATCAGCTGGACTATCTCCAGGAAGCAATCGCCGCCTCATCAGCTCTTGCCGCCGCCGATAGCCTGGGCGTACTAGCCAGACTCGCTGCTGGGCCTGCCGACCCTGTTACTCTTGCACGCGACTGCACCATCGGCGAGCGCGGCACACGCCTGCTCCTGGCCGCCCTGACCAGCCTGGGATTGATTGAGGAAGCCTCAGATGGCTCGTACCGATCTGCTGCGTCCGACCAGGTAGTCGGCAGCATGCTCCGCCACTGGGACCACCTCGCCGAGGCGATACGAGAGGACCGGCCGGCCATGGCTGGCGATACCCCTGGCGGGGCTGGGGCCATGTATCCTGAGGTAGTTTCTCACCTCGGTGCCTTGTTCGCCCAGGTAGCGGAGCGTGCCGCCGACCATCTGGCTACACGGGGACTTCGCGTCCTGGACCTCGGCGCCGGCGCTGCACCCTGGAGCCTTGCCCTCGCTACCCGGAACCCGGACATACGCGTGACAGCCGTAGATCTGCCGGCGATCCTGGCAGTGACCCGCCGGGTCGTAGCGACCCGCGGCTACAACGCCCAGTTCGACTACCTGAGCGGCGACCTCTTCACCATCGACCTTGGTCACACCGCGTACGACCTGGCCATCGCAGGTAACCTCTGCCACCTGTTTGATGAGGCGACCAATCTTCGTCTACTCGGACGACTTTTCGACACTCTGCGTCCCGGCGGCACGGTGGCGATTCTGGATGCCCTGCCCAACGAGCGGCTTGATGGTCCACGACCAATCGTTCTCTACGCGCTCGGCCTGCTGCTCCGCACGAACCGCGGTCAGGTCTACCCATTCTCAACCTACACAGGCTGGCTCCGACATCTTGGCTACGAGACGGTCGAGCGCATTGATCTGTCCCAAACCTCGCCACCGATCAGTCTGATAACGGCCCGGCGACCAACAGCGGGAGAGGAGGAGGGGTGACCAGAAGCATTATCTATCACTGTGCTTGAGTCCTATATATTCGTTGTTGTACGCTGCTTGTTAATAAAGCACAAGATAGTTGATGAACTTTCAAGCAAAGAATAGCAGGAGGATCACATCATGAGCGAAAGCATCGGATTTGTTGGTCTGGGAAATATGGGACAAGCTATGGCAGAAACCCTGCTCCAAGCTGGTTACGGGTTGCGTCACCCAGGATGAGTCGTCCGTGCGAGAGGTGATCCAGCGTGATGACCTCGCGGGCGAGCTTCCAGGGGAGCCGGGACGGCAACGGTGTCACCGCCGTTCCCAGATACACCCGCTTCGTGCGCAGCGTCATGGCTGTCAGCGTGAGCCAGGGATCGTAGGTCTCACCCTATACGCCCCAATAGATGATGTAAATTTCCAGGAACACCCCCTTCCCTGCCCTCCTCCTTGGCAATGTGCGCATACTCAACCAGTTGTTCAATAGCACGTTCGATGCCCGACAGCGGCAGTACAAGTCCATACTTCATCGCATGTTTCTCCTTTGGTTTATTCTCTAGCCACCATTACGACCATCCTCTCCCCATACTTCTCCCAAACGCCCCTCCGATGGTAGCTAGCAGCACGCCCAGGACATTCAGCAGTAAAACCATGAGCAGAATGAAGGCTATGGTAAAGTCTAGTGAACTAGAAAACCTGTTCATTGATTCCTGGAGCGCAATGATGGCAATGGTGAGGATGAGAGCAAGCATCACGAGAGTAGCGCCTGTGAAGCCGGTGACAAAACCGGCTCTTGCTCCCGCTGACGCTCTTTCCTCACGGTGCGCTGTGAGGAAACCTGCCACTACCGGGAACCCAAGGTAGAGAACCAGCCCTGGTATAAACGACAGATTCCCTGCCACAAACATCCCAAAACGTGATAAGCCCAGGAAGAAAAGGAGTAACTGGATAAGGCCAAGGAGAACACCAAGGCCTAGTTGTTGCAAGAGCAAAGGGACTCGCGAGAGGATGAGACGAGGTCGCACTGTTTTCTCCTGTTCGTTGCTCTAGCCGGCATATAGGCACGCTTCGCATTTTCCTGATGGAGGACCTTCAAGGAAGAACGACGTCACAAGCAGATTCATTCTCCCACCCCTCTGTCTTGTTGGCAGTCTGCGCTTTCCAAAAATCTCTCTCTTATCTTACCACCTTCTTCCAGTTTCGAGGAGTGAAAGTATAGGAAATATTCTGACAGGGAAGGACACGGATCATGCAATAAGTCCACAAGGCTTCTATGTAGGAATGTAAGCACGAGGCGGTGCGGCTCACCCAGACAATCGGAAAGCCGGTGGCACACATCGCCCGTGAACTAGGCATTCCCGACACGGGATCCATCAATGACCAAGGAATTGGCTGATATGGATATTGCACCTTCCCTCAAAGCATCAAACACTGCTGTACCATCAAACGCTGTACAGCAACCCGTACAGCAACGCCGACGAACTTCAGCGCAACTACACAGCATACGACGGACACAAGAGAGCCATTTCAAGCACAGGAAGGACATATGCAAACACCAGCGAACAGGGTGTGTCGAGTCCCCCCTTCGGCAGTTCGAGTATTTGCTACGAACCCCTCTCTACCTCAAGTAAGGCTAGAAGCTGTTTGAGATGTTTTTATTGTGCCCTTTGTACAGCAACCGTACAGCAACGCGGCTACAGCACTGCACCCCATTGAACAGCAGAAGAAGGTATTTGTTGCCATGCAGAACCGCAACCCTGGTGAAAGCGATCTGTGGCCTCACATCTACACGCGGTGCATGGAAGCAACACAAGATCGTCCCTTTTCGCTTGATTGCTTATGTGAAGTTGATTGATGGCGAACAGCAGCCACTACGAAAGCCGGGGTCTCTCTTGGGTATTCCGAGCATGTTCTTCAAACCCTATCAGAACTCACGTGAGGCTACAAGGGTCTTGAGGCTTCTTTCTTATCACCTTTGTACAGCAACAGTTCCGCTAGGGCAGCAGAGCAGTAGAATCATGTTCAGACACGACCAACGGACAAGCGTCATCTTCTCTGAGAATGAACAGGACTTGTTTCCAGGTCGCTGCCTTCCTTCTCCAGAAGACCCAGCATGATCCCTCAGTTTTGAGACAGGCAGGCTGTTTTACCTCACAACAGAGGATGATCAGAGGCTTTCGGAGGAGCGCGTTTTCTGCCACGAGTTTGGACTTGCTTCTTGCGAGGTCAGCATGCTCAGCAAAATAGAGGTGGTGCCCAGTTTTGTCCACATGACGAAGCGGTGATGGAGTGCTGAAAACAAACGCCTGGCAGCCGTTTGATGAAGGTGAGAATCCTATGCACAGTGTTCGTTACCCCTTTGTGAAGACGAGCAGGTAATTGCTCTGGATTGTACTCTTCCTCGTTGGAGTCGGCAAGGTTCAAGACCTGATTGGGTGTTCACAAAGGTCTCATGTGGGGGGTCGGATGCCACAAGTAGCCACAAGTAGCCAGCACACCCATCCATTGGCTAGCCATTTGGTCTCCCAACCTAGGCAAACTATGGTATAATAGGGCCATCTATTCACTAACCTGGTTGCGCAGCTCTCAAAGCTCGGATGAGTGGAAAGAAGTGATGCCTATGACAACTCTCGAACAACGAGTGCAAGCTCTTGAGCAAGAAATTGCCGCCCGAAAACAGGCCGAAGAGATGCTCACCATTGCAGTACGTGCTCTTGTCTCAAAAGAGGCGTTTGAAAAACTACAGGAGACGATCGAGCAGTCTCAAGAACAAAACGGCAGGCTCTTCAACGTGCTTATTAACCAGGGTACTCTCCACAACGAGCGCATGACAAACCTTCAAGGGCAGATCATCGACCTGGATGGAAATGTGAAAAGACTCCAGACTGATGTTAAAGGACTCCAGGCTGAGATGCGCGAAACACGGGGAGATATGACCGACTTGAAATCCATAGCTCAGCAAATTCTAGCACGTTTACCCGAAGAACCTTAGTCTAGTTAGCACCGAAGATGGAACAAGCCCCTAACAATAATCGCTCTACAGCAACTGTACTTGCTACCGAGTACATCTGTTCACATTAAACGTCCAGAGAACCGGTTTTTTCGTTCATGATCTCCTCAACTTTCTGCAGTTTTATGCGTCCAGTGCACTGCAAAGAAATGGGAATAATCACACCCGCCATACCTCAAGCAAGGCTACAAGCGGCTTGAGGTTTTTTAGTCCTCACCTCTATACAGCAACTGTACAGCAACGGCCGCAACAGCATTGCAACCCATGTATCAGCAGAGCAAGGGAGTTGCTGAAATGCAGAACCGCAATCGAGCGTAAGCTTCAAAGGGCTCAATTCTCCTTGTGGGAGATGAAAGAAACGAAAGATACCTCCTCTTCTCTCGATTTTTGGTGCAAAGAAGCACAAAAGCGAACACCAGCAAATAACGAAAGTCGAGTTCCTCCTTTGGCATGCCGAAGATTTCATTCGAACCCCACTAGAACTCAAGTGAGGCTACAAGCGGCTTGAGGTTTTATTGCTCGTGGGGAAATACATCTTTGACAGGAAAAGTGACAGGAACCAGATCGAACTTGCTTGAACAATGTTACTTCCAGCCCTTTCATCACTGCTCTGCTCGTCCTGCATTGCTTCTGCTCAAAGCAAACCCAAACTATCAGAACCCAGTCTCTCTGATATCAATCTGTGAGAAACCAACTTCTTTCATTGCCAAGTGGAGATTTTGTGTAAACGTCAAGAGGATAGTGCTATTGGCAATACTGAGCCACCCTCTTGCT
>Ga0310037_10000955_pt1 | contig 16455 bp, 16 predicted proteins | sample Sb_taG_11_FD_200239 | JGI IMG/M metagenome (GOLD analysis project Ga0310037, IMG submission 200239) | Peat soil microbial communities from Weissenstadt, Germany - Sb_50d_3_AS metaG (v2) (version 2) | ecosystem: Environmental > Terrestrial > Soil > Wetlands > Peat | place: Germany: Weissenstadt...
GATTGGACATTCCGGAATCTCCACTGTCCGGCGACGTTATCCCTGCAACCGGACATCTCCACTCAAATCGAGTAAGGACATATGTTCCTACTCGATTCGGATGGATGTGTTTTGCGGTCAGAGGAACAGGGATTGGACGCCTTTGGGATCGTCGTGTGGTCGCTGGTTGGTGGGGCGGCCGCCGGCGAGGTAGAGACGTTCTCTGAGGCGGTCAGCCCAGGTCGCGGCCGTCGGCTTTGCCGAGCAGGTCGAGGGTCATCAGATCAAGCAGCTTGGAGAGGCGGGTTCGGTTGGTGAACGACCCGACGCGCTCGCCGATCCGTCGGTCGATCTCGCGCAGGATCTGCTCAACCGGCCCCGTCGAGTTGATCCCGTGCGGGTCGCGTGTCGGGATCTGAGCCTTGGCGATCCGGCCGTACGTGTCGAGCCACTTGATCGCCAACGTGAGCGGTCCGTGCTCGCCGCTGCGGTGCTCGGCTTGGATCGCTTGCTCGAGCCGGGCCCACGCCTCGATGCTGTGGAACGCGTCCCAAAGAGCGGACGTGATCGGATGCTGTCGGTCGGCGAGGACCTCCTCGGGGAGGTGGTAGCGCAGCTTGCGAGCGAGGTGCCACTCGCACAGACGGTGCTCCACCCCGGACTCGCCGAACACGCTGCGGATCGCCAACGCGAGCGCGTTGTCGGCATCGCTGACGATCACCCGTGGCGCCCCATCCAGCGCGCCGAAGAACGCCTCCCACGCCGCCTGATCCTTATGCCCAAAGGGCTCAAGCCGCCACACCCGCGGGATCGGCGCCCACCGTGCCGCGTCTCCCTTGTCCCGTCCGACGGCCGCCAGCACGTGAAAGCCAGCACCGTCGCGCGGGCCGCTTCGGACCCGGAAGTTCTGGCTATCGACCGCGATCGTGTGCGGCCACCGGTCGGGCAGCCCCCCGGCGCACACGAACCCTGCGCAGACATCGACCCAGTTCGCGACCAGCTGCCCCTCGTTCGCCGGCGACCGACGACGCCGATCCGGATCGCCCGCGGGGACACGACCCGCCTTGCGCCGCGCGACCTCTGCCGCCGCCCGATAGCTCGTCCCCTTCGCGACCGATACCAGCGCCTCGCCAACCTCACGCGCCGCGAACCGGTACGCCCGCGCGCCCGCCTGGCCCTCCCACGGCTCCAGTCCCGTCGAGCACTCAACGCAGAACGAATGCGGCCGCCCCTGCCGCGTCAGCACCGGCGTGAACCGGTGCTTCGGATCCCCATTCAACGGCCGACACCACCACCGCTGCCGACGATGCCCCGGCATCCCATACCAACCCCCCCGAACCACCGCCGAACCGGCGTGCTCCGGGACCGGACACTCAGGGATCTCCACAGTCCGGCGACGTTATCCCTGCAACCGGACGTATCCACTCAAATCGAGTAAGGACATATGTTCGCGTGCGCGAGTATCGCTATACCGCCACCGAACACGACCTCGAGAAGCCCTGGCTCGTCATTGGCCGGGAGCACCGAACGGTCCGACTCGATCATGACGCGCGCCCGACCCGGTCACCACCGCGAAGGCGTTGATGCTGCGGGGACTGATCCATCTCCAGCGCGCGAGCCGGAGCTGGCGCTGCGCGACAGCGAGCAGGCGACGGCGATTGCACACCAGGTCGGCCCGCGCTTCATTCGGGGTTCCTCGTGATGGAGGCTCAGGCTCGCATGATTTGCGGAGACCTGGACGGGGCGGCCGACCAGCTTGCCGAAGCAGACCGCATCGGCGCCGAGGTCGACACGACGCGTTTGCGCGACCGGTACGCGTACCGCTGCGCGCTGGCCAGACTGCGCGGCCGCCCGGTCGAGGCGCTGGACTACGCCGCCAGCGCCATCGACGCGTGGCAGGAGCGCGGGAGCGCGCTCCACCTGCTCGGCAACCTCGCGACCGCGGCCGAACTGCTCGCCGAACTCGAGCACGATCCAGAAGCGGTGGAAATGCTCGGACTCGTCGAGGCCTGCTCCCTCGACGTCCACGGCCCGGGCGCCGACCCCTACACGTCGCTTGACGAGCCCCGGACCGTCCTGGCCGCCGAGCAGCGACTAGGACCAGCGGCCGCCGAGCACCGGAACAACGGGCTGAGCGTGGCCGCGGGCATGCGCGCGACCCGAGCCACGAAGCTCATCCGCATCGCCCAACGGACCGTCGTCACATAACTCCTCTAGGAGCACGAGCGCCGTACCCCAAAGGCGCTCCCGCCAACTTCGCACGGCCCGACCGCTGCGCCGGCCGCATCGGCGGCCTCGTCCCGACGCCCCCGGGGCTGAGATCCGCCGCGCACTAACGGACCGAGCCACCCCGTTTCATTGAGCCGAGCATCCCGGAGCTGCCATCGCCGACCCGCCCAGCACGGAACCCGAGCACATGACGGCCAGAGTGCTAGCCAAGAAGCTACAAGCACCGCCGGGGCTGAGTCGCGCTTGCCGCGCTAACAGGTCCCCCGCCGAGGGTTGCGTTGACACCCCGTGGCGGGATCAAAGCGGGTCCGTGTGCGGGGCCTTGAAAGAGCCCTGGATGACGCAAGCGCAACTATGCGGCGGCGAGATCGCGTCGCTGGAAGGCGGCGAGCCCGGCGAGCGCGGTGATTACGCCGAGGCCGGTGAGCACCCCGATGGCGGTCCAGTTGAGGCTGGCTGCGGGTACGGGACCGAGATGGGAGAGCAGCGCTGTGTCTAGAAGCAGGAGGTTGCTCGTGATGCTCGACCCGATGATGTCGATCAAGAACGACCATAGGACCACGACGTAGAGGATCGGCGTCGCGATCCGCGGGACGAGCCCGTAGAGGAGCGTCCCGAGGCCGAGGATAAACAGGGCGGCCGGCATCACGTTCAGCCCCGCCTGCAGCATCGCCCAGAACCCGACGTGGCCGTGCCCGCCCGCCACCCCGATCCAGCCGGCGATGGCCGTGGCCAGGCCAGCGGCGACCACGAGTGCGGCGCCGAATCCAACGCGGCCGGCGAGCCAGGTTCCCCGCTTAAGGCGGCGTGCGAGCAGGTTGTCGAGGTGGCCGTCGGCCTCCTCGCCGCGCATCGCTGAGATCTGGCCAGCAGCGGCGAACGCGACGAGCGCGGCGATGAAGAGGAACAAGAAGCCGATCCACGCCGCTGCAGCGCCGCCATGATGGCCGCCGAGGCGAACCACGGACTGCTCGACCGACTTGTCCACCGCGGCGGCACCGACGGCCGACCGCGCGACCAGTCCAAAGATCAGACCCAGCAGTGCCAACGCACCGATCCAGGCGACGGCGACCCAGCGCTCGAGCCGGATGACGAGCCGGGCCGGACTGCCGAGCAGACGAGTGTCTGCCCTCACCGCGTTGTGGCGGGCGAGCACGGCGGTGCCGAGGTCTCGACTGCCGGCGAATCTAACCGCGAGCGTGGCGGCGCCGACCGTGAGCAGGATGATCGGCACGAGCGCAAGTGGTTGTGAGCCGGTGAATGGACGTAGGTTCTCGACCCATCCGACCGGGCTCATCCAGCGCATCCAGCCCAAACCGCTGACCGAGTCGGCGACCATGCGGATCACGAAGCACGCCGCGAAGATCGAGGCGGCGAGGCCGTTGGCCTGACGGCGAGTCGGGGCGAGCTGGCTGGTCAGCGCGCCGATCGCCAGGAACAGCGCCGCGGTGGCGGTCGCCGCCGTCGCGAAGAAGATCGACGCGGAGGTAGAGAAGCGGACGTTTGAGTTCGACCCGGCTGCGATCGTGAATGCTGCGGTCAATACCCACAGCACGATCCATCCGACTGCGAGCCCGGCAATTGCCTGTACAGTCGCGTGGCGGCGGGTGGTGCGACCTGCGAGCAGCAGTTCCCAGCGTCCGGCATCCTCTTCCTTGCGCAGCAGGCGCGTTGCGGTGAGCAGGCCCCAGATCGCCCCGAGGATGATCACCAGGCCGAACGTCCGCCAAGCCATCTCGCCGCCCACGGTGTCCAGCCGCCGAGCCGGGCCGATGATCGCCGTGATGCCGGCGTTGTGGCCGAACGTGTGGGCGAACGCCTCCCGCGAGGCGACCGTGGGATAGTTCGTGGGGTAGCTGAGCGCGTCGTTCAGCACGAGCGCGCCGAATAGCAGGCCCCAGACAGCACCCGATCGCGCCGCGCTCTTCGCGGTGCTCAGCGCGATCACGGTCGCGGCCCGACGCTCGCCGATGCCGAACTCAAGCTGCATGAACCGCGTCCTTCTCGGCCGCCGACTCCCCGCCGTAGTGCGCGAGGAACAGCTCCTCCAGCGACGGTTCCCGGCTGAGCAGCTGATGCACACCCGACGCGACGAGCGCATCGAGCAGCGGCTCGACCGACCCGACCACCTGACAGCGGACGTGATTGCCCTCCACATCGACCGCGCTCACGCCCGGGATCCTCGACATGTCCGGAGGAGCCCCATCGAAGGTCGCGTCGATCGACAATGCCGACAGGTGACGCATCTCCGCCAGCGTGCCCACCTCGACCAGCTCACCCGCGCGAAGAATCGCGACCCTGTCTGAGAGCGCCTCGACCTCGCTAAGGATGTGTGAGGACAAGAACACCGCCTGCCCACGCGCCCGCGCCTCAATGACGCACTCGCGAAAGACCTGCTCCATCAGCGGATCAAGACCGCTCGTGGGCTCATCGAGGATCAACAGATCGGCTCGCGAGCTCAAAGCGGCGATCAGCAGCACCTTCTGACGGTTGCCCTTCGAATACGCGCGGACCTTCTTGGACGCGTCGAGCTTGAACAGCTCGACCAGCTCCTCCTGATACAGCAAATCGGCCTGGCCCTGCACGCGACCCAGCAGGTGCAGCGTCTCGCTGCCAGTCAGCCCCGGCCACAGATTCGCCTCACCGGGAACGTAAGCCACCCGCCGGTGCGCCTCGGCCGGATGCGCCTGCGCGTCGACGCCGAAGATCTCCACCCTCCCGGCAGTAGCCCGAATCATCCCCAAAAGGCACCGGATCGTGGTCGTCTTCCCGGCCCCGTTAGGCCCCAAGTAGCCAAGCACCTCGCCGTCAGACACCTCCAGATCCAGCGGCCGAAGCGCCACCGTGGTGCCGAACGACTTCGTCAAGCCAACGGTCCGGATCGCTGCCACCGTAGTCATCGGACTCCCTCCCAATCGCCTTCCTCTACGGCTTCAAGTGCGCGTCGAAGAACGCGAGGATGCGCTGGCGTGCATCGCGCGCGGATTGCTCGTGGTAGCCCGATCCTGGGGAGAGGATTCCGAAGACCGGCTCCAAGACGGCGAACGGGAGCGGCGTCTTGTCTCCAGCTCCTTCGTGGTCGTTGAGAAAGGCGTGCCCGGCCTCCGGGTACTCCTTGACATCGTGCTCGACCCCGACGGCCGTCAATGCCCGGTCGAGGCGATCGGCGGCCCCCCGCAGTGCACGATCCTTGCCGCCGTAGCTTCCCACGATCGGGCAAGCCCGTCTCAGGAAGCTGGCCGTGTAGGCGTCCTTGGGAGCGGTGCCGTAGTTGACGCTCGAGACCGTAAACCCGCGATCGGCTGCGAGCAGCAAGGCGAACCCCCCTCCCATGCAGTAGCCGATCACACCGATCCTGCCCGTGCAGTCCTCCCGCGCCTCCAGCCAGACGCGTGCCGCCTCGATCTCCTCGAACGACCTTCCCCGCCCGGCGCGCACGTCGCGCATGACCGCGATCATGCAGGCCACCCTCCCTCTCCCATGCAAGAGGTCCGGCGCTACGGCCAGGTACCCCTCGCCCGCGAGCCAGTCAGCCTGGTTGCGTAAGTCCTGGCTCATTCCCGATGCGTCGTGGATGACCACGACACCCGGCCAGGGGCCCCCGCCCCCAGGTATCGCCAGGTAGGACGGCAGCTCACCCCGAGTGGGGATCATCACCTCAGCCATCACGTCTCCTTGGTCGGTGGTCGTCCCGGACGGTCCGCATCGGTGACGCCGCTCGATACGACGCTTGCCGCGAGCCCCTGAGAACCGCCGGACCGCTAAAGCGGGTGTCGAAGGCGCCAACCTTTGTGTCGCCGTGGCCGAGCGACGCGAGCCAGTCACGCACACCCGGGCCGTCGGCGTCGCGATCGAGCACCAGATCGTTGCCGGGCTTCTGCGCCGTGGCGGCCGCCCACTTGCGGGTGCCCCTGCGACTCATGCCGTGAAAATGGGTGGGCCCGCCCACCACGAGCAGATCGGCATCGCCCAACCGCTCGCCGCCTGCCTCAGCCAGCGGAACCACGACGACTTCAAGCATCGGCTCGAGCCCCTTGCCAACCGCATCAGCGATCGCGTGCGTATTACCGAACATCGACTCGTACACGATCACCGCCCGCACGGGCCACCTCCTGACTCATTGTGGTACTGCTCTCAAGCAAGGCGCGTCGCATGGCGCTCAGGTGCTGACGGTCAGGGCTTCGGTCCAGAACTCTCGGTCGGCAACGGCTTCCCCGCCGTGCCCCACCTTGCCCGCGACCGAGACGCGGGTTTGCACGTCGCCGCCGTTAGGGGTGAATGTCACGTTGATTTGCTCTGCGCTGAGCACGCGGCCGAGCCACACCATCGTGCTGACGGGCATTGGTGCCACCAGCTTTGGCTTGTAGGTGAGCGAGGTTGCTGTGTGCTTGCTGAGCCGCATCTCGCGGTGAAGGTTGCGGGCACCGCCACCGCCGCTCGGCCGGCGCAGCCGGTCGGTCAGGACTCTTTGCAGTCGCGCCCTGGCGTCTTCGGGTGTTCCCGTGGTTGAGAACTCGTATGAGAAGGTTTGAGCCATCTTGGTCTCCTTGCGGTAGTGGGCCGGGTGTCACCGTGCCTTTGGCGCCCAGCCGAAGCGCCGGACGGCGATTACGAGCCCCGCGGCGCCCCAGATCGCGATGATCAGCAGATCAGGCCAGGCGAACCCGGCGCCGGTGGTGTACGGGTTGAACGCCTTTAGCAGCGCCTGTTGAAGGTGGCGGACCGGGAACACGTTGGCGACGTCGGTGAGCCAGTGGGGGATGCTCGCTGACGGGATGAAGATCCCGGAGATGAAGTAGAGCGGCAGCATGATGAGCTGCAGCACCGGTTGGGCGGAGTCGGCCGAGTTGATCACGGTGACCAGCGCGTAGCCGAGCGCGCAGAACGCGATCGCGCCGATCGCGATCGTGACGATGATCGCCGGGATCGTCCGTCCCGGCACGCGGGCGCCGTAGACGACGGCGCCGATCACGATCAGCACGACCGCGTTGACGATCGCGGTGCCGACGCAGATCAGCGCGCGGCTGGCGATCAGCACCCACGCGGGTACCGGCGTGGAGCGCCGGCGCTTGAGGATCCCCGCCTCCCGCTGCGCGGTGACCGAGATGACCAGGGTCATGAACGAGGCCTGGATCACACCCAGCGCTACCAGCCCGGGCACGTAGTAGGTCGACTCTTTGATCGTTCCGCCCGGCACGCGCACCGTGCCGTTGCCGAAGATCGAGCACAGCAGAACCAGGAACAGGACCGGCAGCGCCAGCGTGAAGAACCGTCCTTGGCGGTTGCGCAGGAACGCCAGCCCGTCGTAGCGAACCTGACTGATGACCAGCGCGGCGCCAGATCGGCGCAACCCGCGTGGCGCGCTCGCACTGGTGGCGCTCATCTCGGCGCCTCGGTCAGCTTCAGGTAGATCTCCTCGAGCGTCGGCCGATGCACCTCGATGTCCGGCAGCTCGAGGCCGTTGGTACGTGCCCAGTCGATCAGCGTGCCGAGCGCTTCCGTGGGCGCCTGGGTGTGCAGCTCGACGCGGCGATGATGGTCGTCCGCGATCGCGGCGAAAAGCCCGGCCGGAAGATCAGCCGGCTCGATCCCGGGCGGCAGCCCAAACGAGACCACCGTCGCTGCGGTGTCGCGCCCGCCGAGGTCCTGTGGCGTGCCCTCTGCGACGATCCGCCCACCAGCCAACACAGCGATCCGATCGGCCAGATACTCCGCCTCCTCCATGTAATGGGTCGTGAGGAAGATCGTCTTCCCCAGACCCTGGAGCCCGGCGATCATCTCCCATGCCGCTCGCCGCGCCGACGGGTCAAACCCCGTCGTCGGCTCATCCAAGAACACCAGCTCGGGATCGCCGACCAGCGCCAGCGCGACATCCAGACGCCGTCGCTGACCACCGGACAGGGTCCCGCCGCGCGCCTGCGCCTTCTCCGCCAGACCGACCAACTCGATCAGCTCGTCCACCGCGCGGGGCGCACCGTAATAGCTCGCATACATGCTCAGGCACTCGCGCACCGTCAAGTCAGGCTCAGCCGCCGACTCCTGCAACACCACCCCAACCCGCTCGCGCCAATCCGCGCTGGCATGCTGGGGATCGACGCCGAGCACCGAGACCTCGCCGCCGGTCCGCTTCAGGTAACCCTCCAAGACCTCGACCGTGGTCGTCTTCCCGGCCCCGTTCGGGCCCAGGAACGCGAACACCTCACCCCGGCGCACGTCCAGATCAATCCCGCGCACCGCCTCAAGATCCCCGTATGACATCTGCAACCCGCGCGCCGAGATCACCGTCTCAGCCGCTAGTTGGCGATCGGGACCCGCGACCTCCGCGCGCGGCGCCTCGCTTGTCGTGGACTGTGGCGTGTGTCTCTCCATGAGGCTGTCCGGCTCGCGGGCGAGTGTGTCTCGCCTCAGTGCTTGTGGAACGAAAGGTCTCGTCGTGCAGGCCGAACTGGTCCCGGTGACGCGGCCGAGCGGGGGGTGCCGCTGACTGCTGGGGCGGGTGTCGGACCAGCTGCCGGCTCGGTCGTCAGGTGCGGCAGCCATTCGAGCCAGCGGGGCAGGTACCAGTTCCAGTCGCCGAGCAGCTTCATCGTTGCAGGAAGCAGCACGGCGCGGACGATGGTCGCGTCGAGCAGGACGGCCACGGCGAGGCCGACGCCCATCATCTTGAAGTCGAGGATTCCGAGCGTGGCGAAGACCGCGAACACAGCGACCATCACGATCGCGGCGCTGGTGACAACGCCGGCGGTTGCTTTGATGCCGTGCGCGACTGCGTCCGCGGTGCTCATCCCGTTGTCGTGGCCCTCGCGTACGCGGCTGAGGATGAACACGTGGTAGTCCATCGAGAGCCCGAATAGGACAACGAACAGGAACAGAGGCAGCCAGGCGGTCACGCCGCCGATCGACTTGTAGCCGAGCAGCGACTGCAGATGTCCTTGCTGGAAGATGAGCACCAGCACGCCGTAGGCCGCACCGACCGAGAGCAGGTTCAGGACGATCGCCTCAAGCGGGATCACGAGCGAGCGGAACGTGACGAGCAGCAGCAGGAACGCGAGCCCCAGGACGAAGATGAACACGTATGGGGCATGGGACTTCATCGAGTTGTTGAAGTCGACCGTGGTCCCCGCCTCGCCGGTGGTGTTCGCGGTGACTCCGGGCACCTTGCCGATCGTGGCGGGGATGACGCGGTTGCGCAGCAGCCCGAGCGCCGTGATCGACGTCGCGTTGACGCCCGTGCCGGCGAGCGGGATCGAGACGCGGGCCGCTTGATGCGAAGCGCTGACATCGACGGTGATCGGCTGGTACATCTGGCCGGTCGCGAGGGCCGCGCGCTCGAGCGCGGCGATCCCGGCGGTGACGTTCGGTGAGGTGACGTCGCGTGCGCTGATCACAACGGTCTCGGGGACGGCTCCGCCGGGGAACGCGGTCTGGATGTGCTGATAGGCCTTCATGATCGGGAGGTTGCGCGGCAGCGTCTGGAACCCCGACTGGACCGTGTGCAGGCTGAACGCGGGAATCGCGAGCGCGACGAGCACGGCCGTCGCGGCTCCGCCCCAGACGACGGGTCGGCGCAGTACCGTGCCGACGATCGCCGCCCAGAACCGCGACTCTCCCGGCGTGGCGCGGAGCCGGTTCAGGCCTGGTACCCGGCCTCGGTCGACCCGGTCACCGAGCTTGGAGAGCGCCGCCGGCAGCACGGTCAGCGAGCCGACGAGCGCGATCGCGACCACCGCCACGGTCCCCATCCCGAACGACGTGAACACCTGGGAGCCCATCAGGAACATCCCCGTCATCGCGATCATCACGATGAAGCCCGAGATCAGCACCGCACGACCGGAGGTCGCCGCCGCCACCTGAAGCGCCTCCGCGGGGGTGCGGCCCGCTGCGCGCTCCTGTCGCACTCTGCGCAGGTAGAACAGCGAGTAGTCGATGCCGACCGCCAACCCGATCAGCAGGATCACGGCGTCGATGCCCGAGTAGACGTGCAGCAGGTGGCTCAGGAGATCGGTCACGCCGAGCGTCGCGATGACCGCGGTGAAGCCGAGCAGCAGCGGCACGCCGGCCGCGACCAGTGCGCCGAATGCGAGTACCAGGATCACGAGCGTGATCGGCAGAGACGTTTCTTCGGCCTGATTGAAGTCATTGGTGAGGGTCGTGTTGACCGCTTTGGTGGCGCTCGCCGCACCGAGCTCGCCGACGTACAGCCCGGGGTATGCGCGCTGCACCGCGGCCGTCACCGCAAGCGCGGGAGCGACGCGATTCTGCGCGGTGTCCGGGTCGCCGGTGATCTGGAAGGCCACCAGCGCGGCGCGACCGTCCTTGGAGATCTGCCCTGCGTTGCCGGGCGCAAGCGGCGACTTGATATCCGCCACCGATCGGGTGCTGGACAGGCGCGTTACGAGATCGCTTACCGCCGCGCGGCCGGTGCCCGCGAGCAGGCCACTCGGGTTCTCGATCAGCACCTCCTCGCCCGCCCGCTGGCGCGGAAACTGCTGGGCCTGCGTTTGGTCAGCGAGTCGCGACTGGCCGTTCTCGCCCTCCCCGGTCTTCAGCGTCACCAACCCCGCCGCGCTCCCGATCAGGAACGCGACGATCACAAACCCCAGCCAGCCAAGGACGACACCCTTGCGGTGAGCGGCGCTCCAGCGCGCCGCGCGGAACGTGAAATTCTCTGACTCCCTCATTGGTCCCTCTCCCGAAGTCGGCGGTCCTGCTCCGCAGTCGGGCAGCTTCGTTGCCCAGCCTGAACCGCTCCCGGCGCTCTGTCATCGGTGGGAAGTGGCATCCCCGTGGCGGGTTTTCCACATACTGCGTCGGTCTCGTTCCGTACGGGTCTGATGCCGGCTACCAGCTACTGGCCTGCTCTGCGCGGATCGCAGGGCTGTGGCCGGCGTCCGCGACGGGCCCGCAATGCCAGCTGATGCCGCGCCACTCTTGCCTGAGGGGGAGCGTCGGAGGCGGCATGGGCGCGTGCCTCATCCTCGGCGGTGACGCTGCTCCGGCGTTCTCCCAGTCAGGCGCGAGATGGCGACCGAACGAGTAGTTAATCCCTCATGTCTGCTCGTTATCGCGGTTGAGAAGCGACCGCTCAGGGCGTATTGCTCGGGGCGGATGTTGAGCGGTGAGTCAGCTCTAATCGGAGCAGAGAAGGAGGTGTGCGATGCCGGCGCAGCAGACCACCAATGAGAAGCCGGTGGCTGTCGACTCAAGATTGGTCACTGCCGACGAGCAGCAAGTCCGCGAGCTGGCGGTCGAGCAGATAGAGCGTAAGCGTCGGTTCCGCATGCGCGCATTCGGCGCAGCGGTGGTGAGCGTCGCGCTCGTGATCATCTGGGCGATCGTGGAGTATCACAACGCGGGCGGCTGGCCAACGAGCGGGTTCAGCCAGAGCTCTGGCATCCACCATGAGTGGAACAGCTGGATCATCTATCCGGTCGTCGCTCTGGCGCTGGGCGTCTCGATCGACGCATGGCACACGTATCGTCACAGGCCGATCTCCGAGAGCGAGATCCGGCGTGAGATGGACCGCCTGAGGGGCGCGCACTAGGGATCGAGGAGGCGCGACGATGGCTACGTATGTGACACGACGGCCCGAATCGGGTCCGGCTACGGCGATGTTGATCGAGCTGGCCGGGGTTGAGAAGGTGTATCGCAGCGGCAAGTTGGAGTATGCGGCGTTGGGTGGCGTCGATCTGTCGATCGCGGCCGGCGAGATGGTCGCCATCGTCGGGCCCTCGGGCAGCGGCAAGTCCACGATCATCAACATGATCACCGGCATCGACCGTCCGACCGCGGGGGCGGTGACGGTGGGCGGCGAGCGGATCGATCAGATGAGCGAGGAGGAGCTTGCGTCGTGGCGGGGGGCGAACGTGGGGATCGTGTTTCAGTTCTTCCAGTTGTTGCCGACGCTGACGGCGCTTGAGAATGCGGTGCTGCCGCTTGATTTCTCGCACCGCGGTTCCAAGCACGAGCGGTTCGAGCTGGGCGCGCACAACCTCAAGCTTGTTGGGTTGGGGGACAAGCTCGACCATCTCCCGGCAGAGCTGTCGGGCGGTGAGCAGCAGCGGGTGGCGATCGCCCGCTCGCTGGCATGTGATCCGAAGTTGATCGTCGGCGATGAGCCGACCGGCAACCTCGACACGCACACCGCGGTGGAGATGTTTGAGCTACTCGCGCGGCTGAACGATGAGGGTAAGACGGTGCTGTACGTCACCCACGACCTGTCGCTTGCCGACCGCGCGCATCGCGTGGTGACGATCCGGGATGGTCTCGTTGTAAGGGGGGAGTGATGAGCCTCTCAGCGGTTGCACGCAAGTCGGTCAGCGACCTGACGCGGCGCCGCGCGCGGGCGCTGTTCGCGGTCGCGGCGCTCGCGATAGCAGTCGCGAGCGTCGGGCTGTTCGCGCTGCCGACGCTGATGAGCAGGGCGATGAATCGCGAGATCGCCGCGAACAAGCTCGCCGACGTGACCGTGACGGTCAAGCCGCTGCCGCTGACCGCGGCGCAGCTGCAGACTCTCGGGAGCCTCCCGAACGTGCTCGCGTTCGCGCCGCGGACGACCTTCTCCACGCGCGTGTATGTGGGTGCTCGCCGACAGACGGCGTTTCTGATCGGCGAGAACTCATTCGCGAACCAGACGGTCGACGCGGTCGCGGTCACGTCCGGGTCTGCGCCGGGACGGGGCGCGGTGCTGACCGACGTGCAGAATGCTTCCTACGGTCGAGGCGTCGGGGGCGCTGGCGGGTCGGTTCGCGTGTTCGCCGGCAACGGCAGCGTGGAGTCGCTGCCGATCAGCGGTACGGGACGAAGCCTGACCGGCGGGCAGATCGTGGCCCAGGGCGGGTTCGTGACCCTGTACGCCACGGCCCAGACGGTCTCCGCGCTGAACGGCACGCCGGGCTACACCCGGCTTGCCTTCCGTCTGCGTGACCAGTCTCTCCCCGCCGCTCACCGGACCGTGACCGCGATCCGCCAATACCTGCAGACGGTCCCCGGCTTCACCAGCTTCAGCGACCTGCCTGAGATCCGCGCCCCGGGCGACTGGCCGGGAAAGAGCAGCTTTACCAAGATCACGAACATCCTCTACGTAGTCACTCTGCTCGCGCTCCTGGGGGCGCTGGTGCTGGTATCGAGCACGATGAGCACGCTCGTGGGCGAGCAGACGAACGAGATCGCAACGATGAAGGCAATCGGCGCGCGGCAGCGCCAAATCAGGCGCGTGTACCTGCGCACAGCGTTGCTGCTCGGCGCGATCGGCGCGATCGCCGGCGCGGTCTTCGGGATTCTGCTGTCGTGGGGGCTGACGTCGTATTTCGCCTCCTCGCTGTTCGCGATCAGCGCCCCGCTCAGCATCGATTTGCCGGTGGTTGTGGCTAGCATCGCGCTCGGCGTGATCGGGCCGCCGCTGGCAGCGCTGCCCGCGGTCCGCCGCGCCGCACGGCTGCCGCTGGCCCAGACCCTGCAGGCCGCCGGAAGCGCGACCGGCCCCGAGGGGCGTCTCGACCGGCTGCTGCGCCGCGCCCGTTTCATGCCCCGCACGGCGCAGATCGGCCTACGCGGCGTCACCCGCCGCCGACGGCGAAGCATCACGACAGCGCTACAGGTCTCGCTCGCCGTCGGCACGCTACTCGCGTTCCTCTCGCTCGCGACCAGTGTCAGCAACACGGTGAACCAGTCCTGGAACTCCTACCGCTTCAACATCGACGCAGGATCCATGTTGGGTCAGGCACTCCCGCCGAGTGCCGAAGCGCTGATCACCTCGGTCCCCGGCGTCGCCCGCGTCCAGCCACTACTGAACAACAGCATCAACCTCCGGGGACAGGACGGCTACGTGTGGGCGCTGCCCGACAAGCCGATGTATAGCTTCCACCTCGTCTCAGGCCGCGTCCTGACCGCGACCGACACGCGAACGCAAGCGCGTGTCGTCGTCGTCGAGCAGAGCATCGCCCGCGCCAGCAACACGCACCTCGGGCAACGGGTCACGGTGTCAACCGCTGCCGGGCCTGTGCAACTCAACGTTGTCGGGATCGTTTCAGACCAGCAGAACAACGGCACCGTCCTATACGCCCCCCTTTCCACGATGCAGTCCGCGCTCCACATCCCCGGCGCCGTCAACGAGTACTGGATCCAGACCACCTCCGGCAACCACCAGCTGATCGACGCCACCAACACGCGGCTCCAGAACGCGTTCGCCGCCCACGGACTCCAGATGTCAACCCAGATCGAGTACGTCGGCGCCGCAAACGACCGCGCCGGCTACCGCGGCGTGACCACCGCGATCACCGTGCTCGGCCTGCTGATCGTCGCGATCAGCATGGTCGCGCTGATCAACACGCTCACGATGGTCGTGCTCGAACGCACCCGCGAGATCGGGATCCTGCGCTGCATCGGCGCCCACGCCCGCGACATCCGGAGGATCTTCGCCACCGAAGGCCTCACCGTCGCGCTCGCCGGCTGGCTGATCGGCATCCCGCTCGGCTTCGGCCTCGCCCACGCCGTCGTCGCACTCGTCCAGAACGTGTTCAACGAACACCTGCTGTTCGCGTTCCCACTGCTCAACATCCCGATCGCGCTCATCGGCACCGTCATCCTCGCGCTACTGGTGATGCAGATCCCGCTGCGCCGCGCCGTGCGATTCAAGCCAGGCGAAGCGCTCAGGTACGCATAAGCGACCCGCCAACCACACCAACGGGCACGCCCCACAACGAAAGCAGAACCCACCACCGTCGGGGCGAGTGGACCCGCATCTCGCCACAAACGCGCATCGGGTGCTTGCAGCCTCGGTGCTCGCGTCTTTATCGAAGCAGTAGTCCGCGCGGGGCGTCGATGCCGGTCCAAGGTGGCGGCGATCAGCACCGACCGCCGAATCGCGCGCTGCTCCTATCGCGCAAATTCGAGCGCGAGAGATTGGCGCTTGGAGCCCGGCGGGGGTTCTGCATTGTCGCCGGCGCAGCTGCGATGCTTCGACTTCTGGTCCGAGAGCTCGCCGGCGAAGAGCAGAACTCTCGGCCCGCCGTTCGCAGCCGACGACACGGCTCAGGCTTCGTGGGAGCGGTCGTTGCATTTGCGCCGGCGCGGTGATCGTCGTCGGCCATCGCAGTGTCATCGCAGGCGTCGATCCCGACGCCTCCTCTTGGGCGGTTGTACAACTCTGAGGCGACACCGCCATCTCCCCGGGCACTTCTGCTTCCGGGACTCGGAGCCGCTTGCTGACTGGCCCGCTCGAGACCCGGTCGGCCTACCAGCGATTGCTCGCGCATAACGGGTCCTGCGTTATCGATCGAGGACTTCAAAGGACGGGGCGCACGATCAGCATCCCCCGACTCGAGACGAGATGCGCCAAGTCGTCCTCCAAGCGTTGGACGTGTTCGCTCGCCCGTTGCTCCCAGCGCTCCACTTCGACGATCTCCGCGGGAGGACTCATCAACGGACCGTAATGCACAATCGCACCTGGATTGCGTGCCGCGAACTGGCCCTCCCTGCTTCGCACTCAGAGTACGCCTCCCGGCTAAAGGCGCCCCGCCCTCACCAACCGCTCGTTGCGAGTCTTCGCCGTCACCGACGACGGGGGTCGGGTCGGCGGTGATGACCGGGCCCAGCCGGGCTACCCGGCATGGGCGTCCGGTGGTCGATCTCTGAGCGCACACCGGCTCGGGTCGTTGTCATTCCGGACGACCCTCACGCTCGGGCTACGGGTGCTCGCGAAGCAGTGCGGGGCGGCGTCGGGCGGCAGCGGCTCGATGGACGCCTGTGTGCTAGCCGGCCTCGCCTGGCAGGTTGGCAAGGACCTTGAGCTGGTGGCTGGTGAACAGCTTCGCTCCCGGCGCCGGTGGGCCGGGCACCCCGGTGGCGCCGACGAACGTCCAGAACGGGCCTGCCGGGGCCGTGAGCATTGTCCTCCACCAGCGCTCCGCGAGCTTAGCCGCGTGCAACTTGCGCGCCCACGCGTAGGAGAAGTGATGCGCCGCGATGCTCTTGATGAAGGCGCACGCGTCCTGGCGCGGCGAATCGAGCGAAGCGTTGAACTCGTCCGCCAGGGCGTGCACGAACTCGTTCATCGGTCGAGTGCGAAGGTGCAGACCCGTCCAAGCGCCAGAAAGGGTCGCGAGCTGGCTGGCGACCGGCGCGACCGCGCGTTGATACTGCTCCATCAGCGCAGCGTTCTCGTATAGGCCGTCGACCCGTCGCCGACGTCGCGCCTGGAGGCGGCGTAGGAACGGAGCCTGGCAAGCGTCGAGCCGGCGCCCGACG
>Ga0310037_10000959_pt1 | contig 16444 bp, 12 predicted proteins | sample Sb_taG_11_FD_200239 | JGI IMG/M metagenome (GOLD analysis project Ga0310037, IMG submission 200239) | Peat soil microbial communities from Weissenstadt, Germany - Sb_50d_3_AS metaG (v2) (version 2) | ecosystem: Environmental > Terrestrial > Soil > Wetlands > Peat | place: Germany: Weissenstadt...
GGGCTGAGACGTCGGGCACCAGGCGGCACGGGGTCGACGATGTCGCCCCGGTCACGTGCGACTGGCAGAAGTTCGGCTTGTAGCCGAAGCTCTGCTCGACGCTGTCGGCGTTCGTGTAATCGGCACTGCCCGGCAGCGCGATCCCCGGCACCCTTGACTCGCGCTGCCATGCGGGCATCGCCCACGACTCGGAGATCCCGCCGCCACCGGCACCCCAAACCGCGCCGTCGTTCCAGACGTGCTCCAGCGGTGGCCGGGCGGTGGCGTCGTCGATCGTCGTGCCGCCGACGGCGACCACGTACGGCTGGCTCGCTGGGTCGTCGACCGAGACCGGGTTCTGGCCGGCGACGGGCTTCCCGGTCTCGTCCGTGTTGCAGTCGTCGGAGCCGTTGTCCCCCGCCGCGCCGAACACGCTCTGACCCTGCGCAGCCGCCTGCTCAAACAGGAAGTTCTCGGCCTGCTGGAGACCTGGCTGGCCCTTCTGGATGGCCTGCTCGCAGAGGCCCCAGCTGGTGCTCACGACCTGGTCACGATCGTTGTCGACGATTTGTACATACGGGTCGACAGGGTCGTAGTCGACGCCGTTGGTGCCGGGGCTGCGCCCTTCGTAGACGTCGATGCTGGCGCCCGGGGCCAGCGCTGAGATGTCCTCGACGTCGAGGATCGCCTCACCGCTACCGGTGCCGACTGGCTGACCGCCGTCGACCGGGACCACATGCAGTCGCGAAAGCATGCTGACCGCCGCTGTGGCACCGAAGAAACAGGTGTCATACGCCTTGACGTCTGAGCGCAGGAAGGGCTCGAGTTCGTAGATCGCGATCCGCTGCCCGGCGCCGAAATCGCCTGCGCCGTACAGGCCGAACGCACCGTAAGCGTTGGCGATCTGATCCGCGGTTAACCCGCCCAACGCTGTCGCCGTATTGCTAGCGTCCGTACAGGCCTTCGGCGACCCGGCCGGGTGCGAGAAGCTCGCGGTCCGTGCGCGGCGGGTCCGCTTGGCCGAGGCGGGCGCACGGAGCGCGCCGGGCTGCTCGCGCACGAGGTCGGTCAGGCCGAGCACGGCAGCGACCGATCCCGACACGGTCGACGGCAGCGCCGGCGCCGACGTGGTCGCTCTGCCCATGGTTCCGTCGGCGAGCCGGTAGCTGGACAGGCCGGTGTGAAATGCCGACTCGACCCGGGTGGCCGTCCCGCTGAAGCGCATGAACAGACCGTCGGTCGAGACACTGTTCACGTGCAGGCCATCCGTCTGAAGCTGCGAGCGGACGTCGTCGATGGTCGCCTGGGTGGGCCCGAACCGGCTCGCGAACGCGCCCGGCGCCAGGTACTGGTGGAACAACGGCGAGCTCTTGTCGGTCACCTCGCTGATGAACCGCTCGAGCGCGGCGTTGTCCCGCGGCTTGAGCACCACCTCACCGGACACCGTGGTCGATGCGGAGACGGCGCCGAGCGCCTTGGCATTCGACGGAACTCGTGGCGTGGCTCCGATCGCCACCATCGACGGCGAGCCGGAAGCGGTGGACGCCGACAGCACGATCAGCCCGACGACCGCCAGCGGTCCCAGGAAACGCAATCCCCTCGCCACAACCCACCTCCAACGCTCGGTGCCAAAAGGCCAGCCCCGCTGACCCCTGCGACTCAAGCGGCGGCCCGCGGCTTATACCAGAATCACTGCCCGTGACCGACCGGTTCAGCGTCAACACAACCGACTACCACACCGCCGGCGAGCCGTTCCGGATCGTGACGGGCGGCGTTCCCGAGATCGCCGGCGCGACCGTGCTCGACCGCCGGGAGTTCGCGGCGAGCGACGAGAACGTCGACGCCGTGCGGCGCTTGTTGTGCCACGAGCCGCGCGGCCACGCCGACATGTACGGCTGCTTCGTGGTCCCCGCGAACGACCGAGGCGCCGACTTCGGCGTGCTGTTCTGGCACAAGGACGGTTACTCGACCGCCTGCGGACACGGCACGATCGCGCTCGGCGCCTGGGCGGTCGAGTCGGGCCGCGCCGAGGCGGCCGACGACGGCGAGACCGCGGTGACGATCGACGTGCCCTCGGGACGGGTCGTGGCGCGGGTTCGTCGCCGTGGCGGCGTCGTCGAGTCCGTCGCCTTCGAGAACGTCCCCGCGTTCGTGATCGCCCGGAACGTTCAGGCGGGCCACGCGGCCGTGGACGTGTCCTACGGCGGGGCGATCTACGCGTCGGTTCCCGCCGCCGCCTTCGGTCTGCGCGTGTTGCCCGAGGACCTGACCGAGCTGATCGCCGCTGGGCGTGAGGTCAAGCGAGCGCTCCGGGACAGCGAGGTCGCGCGCCACCCCGACGATCAGCGGCTGTCGGGGATCTACGGGACGATCTTCTACGACGAGCTCGGGCCACTGCACCATCGCAACGTGACGATCTTCGCCGACGGCGAGGTGGACCGCTCGCCGTGCGGCTCGGGAACCTCGGCGCGATGCGCGCTGCTGCACCGCGACGGAAAGCTCGGTTCCGGCGAGGTCTTCCGCCACGACGGAATCGCCGGCGGGACGTTCACCGCGTGCGTGTTAAGTGAACGCGCGGGCGGCGTCGTGACGGAGGTTTCGGGGATGGCGTACAGGACCGGAGAGCATCGTTTCGTGCTCGACCCGCGCGACCCGATCGGCACCGGGTTCGTCCTGCGCTGAGACCCCGGCCGCGAGGTTGCGGCTGGACGAAATGCTTAAGCCAGACGGCCATCGGACCGACAAGGCTCGTATGGCAGAGCCTGTTGTGTCGGAATTCGCTCGGCTCTGCGCGCGCCGGTTCGCGACCCTCGGTGACGCAGTGCGCTCAGTGCTGACCCTGCTCGAAGATCAGCTGCCGGCTGGCCGCGTGATCTTTGCCGAGCTGAACTACAACACAGATGAGTATCGGGTGCTCGACGCGCGGGGCGAGGAGGTCGGGGCGCTCGAAGCCGGAAGCCGGTTGCCGCTGCGGGAGTCTTTCTGCGTGCACATGGCGAGCGACAAGACGCCGGCGCTGGTCGGGCGCGCGTCCGAGGACCCGGTCTACTCGGAACTCGAGCTGCAGAAGGTGGCCCACGTCGAGAGCTACGTCGCGGCGCCGGTGGAGCTCGGCGACGGCACGCGGGTGGCCAGCGTGTGCGCGATGAGCACCGACGCGCAGCGCTACGACGAGGACGATCTCGCCCTGCTGACGATCGCCGCCCGAATCCTTTCCTACGAGTGGGAATACGTCGCCCGCGAGGGGCAGCTGAGACGCCTGACCGCACAGCAGCGAGCGCTCACCGGCGATCCTCTCACCGGTCTCCCGCTACGGGATGCCTTCCTCGAGCAGCTCGACCGCGAATGGCACCTGACCCAGCGCGGCATCACCGAGTCCTACGTGGTGGCACTCAAGCCCCTAGGCATCGAGGACGCGCGCGCCACCAGCGGCCACGCCGTCGCCGACCTGCTGCTGCAGAGCACCGGCGAGGTGATCGCCGCCGACGTCCGCCGCACAGATATCGCCGGACGCGTCGCCGACGACGTGTTCGGCGTGATTCTCGTTGGGTGCAAGGGGATCCAGGGCGTCGAGGCGTTCCGCGCCCGGCTCGAGGGCTCGTTTGAGCGGAAGCTGAGCCAGCGGCCCGAGCGGCTCGAGCTCGCGTGCGGTATCGAGTGCCTGAGCGATGCCGAGTCCGCGGCGGCGGCGCTGGCACGTGCGGAGGACGCGCTCGGGGCCGAGCCGATCGCCAACGTGGCGCAGGGATCATGAGCACGACGCCGACTCAGGTCCGTCCGGGGATGACGTCGTACGGCACGATCGAGGGCGGGCCGCGATTCCTCAGCGACGTGATCATCGAGCTCGGGCTGGCCGAGGAGGAGCACGTCACCCGCGCCGTGCAGGACGCACGGCTGTCGCGGGCCAACGTCGGCCAGATCCTCGTCCAGGAGGGACGGCTCACCGAGGATGACCTCGCCCGTGCGCTCGCCGCCCGCTACGGGCTCAGCCACATCGACCTGACCGAGTTTGAGGTGGACCCGGAGGCCGCCAACCTCCTGCCCCCGGCCGCCGCGCAGCGCTACAAGGCCGTGCCGCTGGCGTTTGAGGCGGACGGAAGCCTGCTCGTGGCGATGGCCGACCCGTCGGATTCGCTTGCGCTGAGCGACATCACCTTCATGACACACCTCGACGTCAAGGCGGCGGTCGCGGCCACGAACCTGATCGAAGGGCTGACGCAGCGCCTGCCGCTGGCCCCGAAGGAATCCGGCGGCACGGGCCTGCCGGTCACGGCGCCCGAGGCTCCCGCTCCGACTCCCGAGCCTCTGGCGGAGCCCGTTGCCGAGGCGGCCGTCGCGGAGCCGGCGCCGGTGCCGACGCCCGAGATCGACACCGCTGAGCTCGACCGGCTCCGCGCCGAGCTCGACGAAGCGAACGCCGCGCTCACGGAGGCGAAGGCGGCGTTCACGGAGTCGAACGCTGCGCTCGCGGAGGCGAATGGGGCGCTCGCGGAGGCGAATGGGGCGCTCGCGGAGGCGAATGGGGCGCTCGAGACCGCGCGGTCGGACGCCGAAGCCGCCAATTCGGAGCTCGCGACGGCGTGCTCGGAGCTGGAGACCGCCCGCGCCGAACGGGACGCCGCTCGCTCTGCGCTGGAGACGGCGGGCCCCGAGCAGGACGCGGCGCGGGCCGAGCTCGAGGCCGCGGTGGCCGAGCGCGACACGGCGCGCGGCGAACTCGAGGCCGCGGTGGCCGAGCGCGACACGGCGCGCGGCGAACTCGAGGCCGCGGTGGCCGAGCGCGACACGGCGCGCGGCGAACTCGAGGCCGCGGTGGCCGAGCGCGACACGGCGCGCGGCGAACTCGACACCGTTCGCAGCGATCTTGACAGCGTGGGCGCGGAGCTTGAGACCGCGCGGGGCGAGCTCGACACCGCGCGCGGCGAGCTCGACACCACGCGCGGCGAGCTCGACAGCGCCGGCCTAGAGCTCGACACGGCGCGGGGTGAGCTCGCCGGAGCTCAATCGGAGGCCGCGGCCGCGCGCCACGATCGCGAGACGCTCGCCGCCGACCGCGACGCCGTGCGCTTTGAGCTGGACACGATGCGCTCCGATCTCGACACCGCCCGCGCCGAGCAGCACGCGACGCGATCCGAACTCAACGACACACGCGTGGAGCTCGAGATGGCGCGCGCCGATCTCGAGGCGGCCCAGGCCAGGCTGGACGCCACCTGCTCCGAGCTCGACACCGCCCACTCGGACCTCGAGACCGTTCGCGATGACCGGGACGCCGTGCGCTCGGAGCTCGCCAAGGCCCGCGAGGAGCTCGAAGCCACACGCGACGAGCGCGACGCCGTGTGGGCGGATCTCGAGCGAGCCAAGACCGAGGCGGAGACGAACCGTGACGCCGCAGAGCGCGCCGCCGACGCCGAAAGCCGGTTGGCCGAGATGGGCGACCTGGAGCGGCGGGTGGCCGAGGCCCATGCGATCGCCGAGGGGATGCGCAACGACTTCGAGCTGGAGCGCGAGGGGTACGCCGCGGCAGAGCGCGAACTGCGGGCAAAGCTGGCCTCGGAGACCGAGCGCCACGAGGCGCTGCGCGACGCACACGATGCGCTGCAGGAGCGCGTTGACAATCTAGGCATCCAAAACGCCGCTCTGTTGAAGGCCTATGCGGCGGCCAAGGACTCGTCCGCGGAACTTGTCCGTGGCGCCCGCGAGCTCGCGTCCAGCCTGGAGCAGGTTGTGCTCGACTCCGAGGACTGACCCTGGAGCCCGCCTCAGGCGGGAATCAGGTAGGACTCGAGATGGGAGTCGAGCGCGCTGAGGCCGGCGGCATCGGCCGAGCTGGCACGGAAGCCGATGTGCCCGTCCGGGCGCACCAGCACCGCGCCCCCGTCTCGTACTCCGCCATGGGCGGGATCGCCGTTCGAGCGAACGACCTCGAGGAGCCCATCCCAGCGATCCTGCAGGCGATCCAGCGCCTCCTCGTCAGCATCACCGAAGAACAGGACGTGATGGCCCGTGCCGCTGAGCCCGGCTCGATCGGGATAGCGCTCCCCCGGACCCGGACCCGGCGGGAGGTCCGCATCCGGAGCCACGTACTCGCCGACGAGCGGGCTGCCGGCGTAGGAGACATCGAGCATCGAGCGGGACTGCACGACGGCCGCCACCTGTTCGGGCGTCGGTGGATCGGGCCGAACGCCCGTCCGGGCCGCCTGGACAGCCCCGTGCGCCATCTGGTGAATATGGTCTGAGACCTCCAGCACGTGCGCGTCGGCGCTCAGCCGCTCGGAGGCGAAGCTGTCCAGCAGCACGGGGCGACCCCGGCCCTGGAGCACGAGCGCCAGTTTCCACGCGAGGTTGTGCGCGTCCTGCAGGCCAGAGTTCAGCCCCTCCCCGCCGAACGGGCTCGACAGGTGGCCCGCGTCCCCGAGCAGGAACCGGCGCTCGCCGGCCAGGCGCGAGACGAGGCGGCGGTGCATGTGAAACGGCGACGCCCAGGCGATGTCCTCGAGCCGCACGCGGTCGCCGGCGCGCCGCTCGATGCTCGCCGCGACGGCCTCGACCGAGGCGTCCTGGTTCAGGCGCTCGGCCTCGTCGGGATGCAGGTCGCCGATGAACGTGATCCAGCGATCGTCGGGCAGAGGCCCCAGCAGGATGTATCCCTCGGGGCTGGCGATCAGAGCCGTTCCGTCGCGGGGCAGCCCGCAACTGACGCGCACGTCGGCGGCCAACGCTGTACCGGGGTAGGTCTCGCCGAGGAGGGTCTCGTCCAGCGATTCGCGCGTAATGCTGTGCGCGCCACCGGCGCCGATCACCCACTGCACGTGCGCGGTTTCCTCACTGCCATCGACATGTTCGAGGTTGACGACGACGTCGTCCGCGGTCGTGTCCATCGAGCTCGCCGAAACGCCCCGCTCGACCTTGCCACCGAGCTCGGTCAGCCGATCGGTCAGGATCTCCTCGGTGCGGTACTGGGGCAGGCTGCACTGGAACTCGCATGGGCAACCGGCGCCGGCGAACGCGATCTCTCCGACCACCTCCAGTTGATCGTTGAACACGCGCGCGTAGTCCAGGTGGATCGACCGGGCCAGGAATGGATCGAGCGTCTCGGCGCGGACGAGAATCTCGAGCGTCCCCGGCTGTATCACAGTGGCGCGCGCCTGGCGATGCGGCCGCGGCTCGCGCTCCACGATTCGTGTTATGACGCCGTGGCGTGCCAGCTCGGCAGCGGCAAACAGACCTGATGGGCCCGCGCCGACGACCAACACCTCGACGGGACCGTCGCGCACAGCGCGATTCAACATGGGCCTCTCCACGCTCAGGGAATCAGGACGATCTTGCCGTGCGTGTGTCGTTCGGCGAGCTCTTCGAACGCGTCGCGCACCCGGTCGAGGGGGTAGGTGCGCGCGATCGGGATCTCCAGGCTCCCGTCGGCCACCATCGCCGCCAGCTCCGCGAGCAGCGGCGCGGTGGCGATCGCATGGGTCCCCTGCGTGTGGACGCCGAGCCGTTCGGCGGCCTCGCGGTCGATGATCGTGTTGATCCGCTGCGGGGCGACCCCGAGCTCGATCGCCAGATCCACGTAGCCGCCGCCGAACGTGTCGACGAACGCGTCGATCGGGCCGTCGGCCGCCTCACCGATCCGGTCGGCTTGCCCTTCGCCGTAGGTCACGGGCACGACGCCGTGGTCGCGAAGCCAGTCGTGGTTGCGCTCGCCGGCCAGCCCGATGACGGTGGCGCCTGTCTGGCGCGCGAGCTGCACGGCGACCGAGCCGACGCCGCCTGCCGCACCGGAGACGACGACCGTCTCACCCGCCTGTGGCGCCACCGCCTGGACCGACGCGTAGCCGGCCATGCCGACCACGAACAGCGATCCCGCGACCTCCCACGGGACCGACGGCGGCTTCGCCGCGAGCTGGTCGACGGGGACGACGACGAGCTCGGCGTGGCTGGCCCGCTCTTCGGTCCAGCCGAGCACCTCATCGCCGTCGGCGAACGCGTCCGCCCCCTCGCCGACGCTCTGCACCACGCCGGCGAAGTCGGTGCCCTCTCCCGACGGGAACGTCGCCGGCCACCGCGAGTGAAGGAGGCCCTCGCGGATCGAGATCTCCCCCGGGTTGATCCCCGCCGCCTTGACCGCCACCAGCACCTGTCGTGGCCCGGCGACCGGATCCTCGACCTCGCGCACGTCCAACACATCGACGCCGCCGTACTTGTCGAATCGCACCGCTTTCACGTCGTCTCCTCCGATCATTGGGACCCGGTGAAGATAACCCGGTTGGACGTGGTCGGGGTTCTGACCGGAGCGTCCAGGGCGATTCAGGGACGCGCGCGGCACCGCCGATGACGTCAGGGTGCTCTCTCGGCGGCTGTTCCCGACGCTTGCCTGTCTGATCGCCGGCGCCGGCCTCGCGCCCGCGAGCGCGATTGCGAAACCGGGGCTTGGAAACTGGGACAACGGCGCGCAGCACCAGGTCGTCCGCGCCGGGTTGATGAGCGACCCGGTGGGCCGCAATTTCGAGGGCGCAGCGCGCCTGACCGGAGCCCAGGCAAACAGCGCGATGTCCGCCCTCGCTGCGGAGATCAACCGCGACCCGAGCGCCTGGGGTCTGCAGCAGCAGGTGCCGGTGGTGCGCACCAGGCGCCCCGTCGTCACCGTGACCGGCTTTGACGCGATGGCCGTCGACCAGCTCGGACTGGCGGATGTCGCCGCCCACGTGCAGCAGGTCACCGTCCAGGTCGGCCTGAGGCCGTCAGCGTTCTACGGCACCGAGGTCGTTGCTCGGTTCCTCGGTCTCCGTCACGAGCAATCGGTACCCACCGAGCAGTTCGACCTGTTCCCAACCGACCAGATCACCCGCGCCGAGGCCGCGTGGTCGCTGGCCCAGATCCTCGGTAACGGCAGCTGGAGCGATAGCTACGCGCGGCAGACGCTGACCGCGTACCAGCTGCCCACGATGAACACGGACCAGCTCACGGCACTGGGGATCGCGGTCTCGCGGATCGGCTATCCGTACATCTGGGGCGGCACGACCGACAACACCGCCGACGGGCTCCCCCATGGCGGCTTTGACTGCTCAGGATTCGTGTGGCGCGTCTACAAGATCTCCGGCCTGCCGTGGGGCGAGCAGATTCACGGCCGCACGGCGGCACAGATGGCCGGCGAGATCCCCCGCCGCCAGCGCCTCCGCTACGCCCAGCTTCAGCCGGGCGACATCCTGTTCTTCGGGACCGCCCACTTGAACAGCACAGCGACCGAGGCGAACATCATCCACGCCGGCATCTACCTCGGCGACAACTGGGTGATCAACTCCTCCGGCCAGGGCGTGTATGTGCTGCCGCTGAAGGGAAGCTGGCTCGGAGACCAGTTCGCATGGGGACGTCGGGTCCTGCCGTGATGTGACCCGCGTCGTGGAGGCGCAGCCAGTCCGTGAGTAGCTGCAACACGAACAGCATCGCGAGCGCGAGACCCGCGGTTGTGGCGATGTACACCGGCCACGCTCCCATCAAGTTCAACAGCGAGTTGTGCGCGGGCTTGGCGCTCAGGTACATGTAGTTGCCGCCGGTGATCACGTCGGCGGCGCCGGCGAGCGCCGCATAGGCGAGCGTGATCGCGAACACGCGCCAGAACGCGGCCGGACGGGGGTAGAGCCGGCACCCGAACACGAGCAGGCACGCAGCGACAACCGCCCCCACGTGGTAGATGAAGTAGGTGAAGTAGTAGACGCTCGGAAAGCTCCGGGCCAGATCCGGGGTCAGGATCGCCTGGAGCGAAGCGGTGAGCGACCAGAAGTAGGTGAGCTCGACCAGCAGCTGGCGGCGGGTCCACAGGGCGAGGATCGTGACGAGCGAGACCGCGTCGGTGAGCTGCAACGGCAGGTCGTACTTCACGGTCCACGTGCCGAGCACGACGTCGGCGACGTATTCCCCGATCCACCCCGCGAGGACCAGCAGCGCGAGCCCGCGCATCCAGATCACGAGCCACCGACCCGGATGCCGCCGCGCAGCCCACACGGACACGCTTGCCGTCACGATCAGCACGGCCAGTGCCGCTAGGTGTGCTCCTGAGAACTGCCGCACTCAACCTAGTGTCGCGCCCGGCGCGCCCTTAGGCTCCGATCGTGCAGCTGTTCCTCCGACGGCCAATGGTGAGCGCAACTGCGCTTGCGGCTGTTGCCGTCCTGGCTTCCGCGGGCCCGTCCTGGGCGGCCGTCGACCCGTTCGCCAACGCCTCGCTGCGCGCATATCTTGCGCACCGGCGCGGGAACGTCTCCGCCGCGGTGTACGACATCTCCCGCCGCACCGCGTACCTGTATCGCTCGCATGTCCCGGAGCAGACCGCGAGCATCATGAAGGTCGACATCCTCGCCACCTTGCTCCACGAGCGTCAGCGCATTGGTCTGGGGCTGACCCCGGCGCAGCAGTCTCTGGCTCGGGACATGATCGAGGACAGCGACAACGGCGACGCCCAGAAGCTGTGGGATGAAGAAGGCGGGAGCACGGCTGTCGGCGCATTCGATCACGAGGCCGGCATGGACGAGACCAATCCGAACGCCGCGGGTTACTGGGGTCTCAGTTGGACGACCGCGCGCGACCAGCTCAAGTTGCTCCGTCGCGTGATGCTGGCCAACCGTCTGCTCGATTTCAGCTCACGCGCGTACGAGTACGAGCTCATGCGCCACGTCGTCGCAAGCCAGAGGTGGGGCGTCTCGGCGGGCGTGGGTAGGGACGCGACGGTCGCGCTCAAGAACGGCTGGCTTCCGCTTCACCCGGGCGACTGGCAGGTCAACAGCATCGGCAAAGTCGCCGGATCGCGACACCGCTACCTAATCGCCGTGCTGACCAGTGGGCAACCCACCGAGGGATATGGGATCGCGACGATCCAGCGCATCGCCGCCGCGACCTGGCGGGCTCTCGGCCGAACCCGCTGATCCCCGGCTCATCCTCGATGGCCACCAGTTGAACCGCCCGAGCGGGATCAGGCGAGGCCGGCTAAGGCGAGGCGGCGGTCGCCGCGGTTGTCGGCTCGCCCAGGCCAGCTGCGGTCAGGACGGCTGCGGCGGGGGCGCGGGCGTCGTCGAGTACGCCGTTCAGGCGATCGCCGGCGAGGTCGGTGACCTTGGCCGCGAGCTGGGACGCGTCGACGGGGCGGTCGGGCGCGCCCCGCGGGCAGGGGATGCGGGCGAGCTCGCGGTCGTCGGTTGTGATGACGGCCCCAAACTCCGGCAGGGACTCGTCAATTCCGACGGTGATCTGGCGCGATCGCTCGGCGGTGGCGCGGTCGATCTCCGAGAAGTCGCGCACGTGCGGTGGGCCGTGGGTCAGGGTGTGGGCGACGCAGTACGGGATCGAGAACTTGGCGCCGAGACCGTCGCTGACTGTGTCGAGGTGGGCCGCCTGGCGAGCGACCGGATGGACCCGGACTTCGAGCTGATCGCGCTCTAGGCGGTAGCCACCATCGCGTGCAAGCGCTGCGCCGTCGATCGGCGAGTGCGTGCCCAGGCAACTCGGGTACAGCTTGATCCAGTTGCGCTCGATCGCACGGCTGCGCCCGGGGGCGGTGGCGCCGTCGGTGTCCGGCTGGGGCCAGTTGGCGCCGAAGACGGCCTCGAACCCGAGCGGTCCGTGGATGGCCGCCGGGTCCACGACCGCGCCGGCTTGCGCCATCAGCGCCGCCTGCACACCGGCGCCGGCCGCCAGCCCGACCTGGATCGCCTTGCCGTCGGAGCCAAACGCGCCGCGCGTCCCGCCGGCGCGCAGCACGGCGATCGCCAGCGCGTTCCCGCGCTGCGCGTCCGTCAGGTCGAGCAGCCGCGAGGCGACGACGGCGGCGCCGACCGGACCGCAGACGGCGGTCGGATGCCAACCGGCGTCATACAGCGCCGGGTGGCTGGCCGCGGCCAACGCGCCCATCGCCTCGAACCCCTCGGCGTAGGCGGACAACATCTCGCCGACCGAGAGCTCCAGCCTCGCCGCCAGCACGAGAGCCGCCGGCGCGGTGGTGGCGCTCACATGGGCGACGCCGTCCGACAGCGTGTCGTCGAAATCGAGCACGTGGCCGGCCGTGGCCGCGAAGGTCACATCGGCCAGGAGGCCGTCGCCGGAGGCTCGAACTGCCCGGGCGGCCCGCTCAGGCGCCCCGGCGCACGCGCACGCCAGCCAGTCGGTGAAGGCCAGGCGGTAGGAGTCATCGACCATGCGCCAAGGCTAGCCGCCGGGGGGTTGGGCTTCGACCCTCGGGGTGCCTCGGTCAGAGCTCGCCGGATGCGATCTCAGCGCCCTCCGTGAGGGCCTTCAGCTTCAGCCACGCCACGTCCGGATCGACGAGCGAGAACCGGATGAACGTGTCAAAGCCGCAGTCGGTGCCGGCGATCAGCCGGTCCTTGCCGACGATCCGGCCCAGCTGCACCAGCCGGTCGGCGACGAGCCGCGGATGCTCGATGTGGTTTGACTTGACGTCGATCACGCCGAGGATCACGGAGCGGTCATCGGGAATGTCGGTCTCCTCGAACACGCGCCACTCGTGCGCGTGGCGGGGGTTGGCGCCCTCGACATAGATCGTGCCGGCGTTGACCTTCAGAACCTCGTCGATGATGTCCGCGAGCGGAACGTCCTTGTGATGCGGGCCGCCGTAGTTGCCCCAGCAGACGTGCAGGCGGACCTGCTCCGGCGAAATCCCGGCGAGCGCAGCGTTGAGCGCCTCGACCGCAAGCGGAAGGTGGATGTGCCAGTCGCCCACGCTCGAGCCGACCGAGCGGCAGTGCGCGGCCATCGCCATGTCGGGCGAGTCGATCTGGAGATTGAAGCCCGCGTCCGTGATCGCCCTGTACTCGTACGACAGCTCGTCGGCCAGCGCGGCGAGGTAGGCCTCGTGCGAGCCATAGTGCTGGTCGGGGTAGTTGAAGGCGATCTGGCCGGGGCTGATCGCGCCGATGAAGGCGTTCGACGGATCGCTGCCGCCGAGCGCGCTCTTCAGCCGCGCGACGTCGTGGTGAACCGCCTCCTTGTCCTTCAGCGTCGCCGGTCCGACGCAGTTGGCGAACACCAGGTGGGCCATCGCCGGCGTGTTGAACAGGCGCATGGCCAGGTTGGGGAACGGCGCTACGTCGTCGGCCTGGAATTCCGCCTGGCCGTCGAAGCCCGAGAAGCGCTCGTTGACGTAGGTGCTGAAGCCGGTCTTGCTCATCTCGCCGTCGCTGACGATGTCGATGCCGGCGTCGCGCTGCTTCTCCACCACCTCTTTGACGGCCGATTCGATGCGCGCCTCGAGCGCCGCCTCGTCCACGTCCTGGCCGTCCTGCCGCGCCCAGATCAGGTCCGCCAGATCGTCGGGACGCGGAAGGCTTCCGGCGTGAGTCGTGAGGATTCGATCGGCCATCTGCGTAGAGTCCCTTCTACCAGAGAGCGAGCAGTGCGGGCAAGGAGAAATGGCAAGCGGAGCGACAGTGATCGTCGGTGGAACCCAGGGCCTCGGGCGCCGGCTCGCCGAGCGCTTCGCCGAGCGAGGCGAGGCCGTCGTCCTCACGGGGCGCGACGGCTCACGAGCGGACGCGGTAGCCCGGGAGATCGGTGGCGAGACCACCGGCGCGGCGCTCGACCTGACGGCGCCGGCGGAGATCGCGGAGGCGCTCGAGCCGGTCGAGGCGGTCGATCACGTCGTGCTCGCGGCGATCGAGCGGGATGCCAACACGATTCGCGACTACGACATCGAGCGGGCGCTGCGACTGGCGACCCTCAAGCTGGTGGGCTACACGGAGGTGGTCCACTGTCTGCACTCGCGAATGCACGACGACACATCGGTGCTGCTGTTCGGGGGACAGGCGCGGGAACGTCCCTATCCCGGCTCGACCACCGTCACGACCGTCAACGGCGCCGTCACGTCGATGGTGCGGACGTTCGCCACCGAGCTAGCCCCGGTCAGGGTCAACGCGATCCACCCCGGGATCGTGGGCGACAGCCCGGCGTGGGAGAACGCCGCCGAGATGCTCGAGCGGACGAAGGCGCGGACGCCCACCGGCCGCCTGGCGACAATGGACGACGTGGCCGACGCCGCGCTGTTCCTGCTCGAGAACCGCGCCGTCAACGGCGTGAACCTCGCGGTCGACGCCGGCTGGATGCTGTTGTGACTCCGTACCACCACGTTGAGCGGGCCGGCGAGACCGAGCTGGCGGCGCCGGCGGACCTGGCTGACTATTCGAGCCGGTGGCGCACCGCCGTGTTGGTCGGGCGGCACGTCGAGTCGGTCCACACCGGGTTCACGCTGTGCTCGCTTGCGCCGGGTGGGCACGTTGACACCCATCTGCACTCGACCGAGCAGAGCTTCTACGTCCTCGCCGGCAACCCGAACCTGACCGTCGACGGGCGGACGCACCGACTTGCTGGGGACGAGTGCGGACTCGTGCCCGTCGGGGTTCCTCACGCCTGGACCAACGACGGCGACGGCAATGCGCTGTGGATCGCCGTGAACTCGCCGGCGGCGCGCCTGTCGGGGCCGCCGGACACGTTCTGGACGGGCGAGGAGGCGCCGGGAGGAGATGGCGTTGCGCCGCTCGACATCAGAGACCCGCGGACGCGCACGCTCTTCCGCCTCGGCGCCGGGGAGATGGACGTCGACAACCTCAAGGTCGGCGCCGCCGTCGATGCGCCAACCGTCTCGGCGAGCATGGCGACGGCACTCCTGGCCTACAGCGGGATCGCCGTCAAGATGCTGGTGGACCAGCGCCTCGGGGCGGTGCTGCACCAAATGTTCATGGTCGAGTACCAGCCGGGCGGGGTGGCGCAGCCCCACGACCATCCGTTCGAGGAGACCTACTACGTGCTCGAGGGCGAGGTCGACGCGATGGGCGACGGCGAGGAGTTCACGCTCCACGCCGGCGACGTCTTCTGGACGGGCGTCGGCTGCGTCCACGCCTTTTGCAACCGGAGCCGGGGCCGGGTGCGGTTCCTGGAGACACAGGCGCCACTGCCGCCGGCGAACTACTCGTACCGCTTCAATCGGGACTGGGATTACCTGGCCGAGCGCTTGAAGCCCTGAACCCTGGGGCCGAGGGGCGAGCTGGGGCGGTTGACTCTCGGCCCGCTGGCGCTGACGCAGGCGAACACCTGCTGGGGAAGGGTGCGGGCTGGGCTCAACCGCGTGCGACCGGAGCATCCGCGTGCGGTCGATGATGCACAGCACGCCAACACCGGCCGGCGCGACGAGCCCTGGCGCGCTGTGCACAACTGTCAAGCACAGCACGCCACGGCTCCCGTCCTGGACCGACATTGGCGCGCTGTGCATCACCAGTGGCTCCGGTCGCCATCGACCCGTGACGACCTGGTGACAATCTCGAGACACCACGTCACAAAGGCGCCACGGTCCACGCCGCGATCGCCCAAATTACCTGGGCAACGCGTCAATCCCGCCAGAGAACGCGGGCCCTGACGCGTTACCCGTGGCAGTCATGGGCAGCACGACACGGCTCGCGCCCAGCGCCAGTGCTGTCGCGTTGCCCAGGATCCAGAGGACGCGGAAGCGGCTATCCCGCCCCCTTCCCCTGCCAAATCCCGAGCCGACCGCTCGCCACAGCTGCGGGCGCGCAGCGCCCGCGGGCTCTGAGTCGACAGCCACCGAGCACGCCGGCGCCGGCGCGCAGCGCCCGCGGGCTCTGAGTCGACAGCCACCGAGCACCCCGGCGCCGGCGCCACGACCCGCCAGCGGGCGCCGGCGAAGAGCGCCGGCGCCGCCCTAGTGCCTCGTGCCGGGACCCTGCCAGCGGAGCTCGAAGTGCATGAAGTCGGGCGTGTCCCACGCGCCGAGCATCAGGAATCCGTGTTTGACCATCGCCTTGATGAAGTCGATCGTGACGGACTCCGCGGCGTTGTGCGAGTGCTCCCGGAGGTTGAAGAACCCGTGCTGCACCATCTGCGCCGGCGAGGGGTCGACGACCTCGAGCTGGCGGCTGGTTCCGAGCACCCAGTCGGGCGAGTCGAGACCGTGGCGCAGGTCGGCGACCCGGTTGTACCAGACCGCCTTGCCGTAGCCCTTCAGCCTGAGGGCGGCCGCCGTGAGCAGCTCATCGAGTTCCTTGAGCATCGCCGCGTCGTCGGGCTGGGCGCCCGCGGGCGGCGGGTCCCGCTGCAGGAGCTGGCGCAGCTTGGGCAGCAGCGCGGCCAGGTCCTCCGACTGCTTGTCGGTCGGCGTGTCGTCCTTGATCGCCTTGCGGAGCTTCGTCCCGGCGGCCACGGCGGCGGTCAGGGCCGTCTGCTCGTCGGTGAGCGCCTTCCCGGTGGCCAGGCCCTGGAGCTTGAACCCGGCGGCCTCGGCGGCCTTCCCGGCGCCCGCGAGCTCCTTGTCGACGGTGTCGGCCCACGGCTTGACCAGGCGGGTGAACGCATCCCTGTCGGCGTCGCTCCACTGCACCTTGTTGGCCCGGGCGGTGAGGTAGCTCTCCTTGAGCCGCGCCATCTCGGCCTGCCCGTCGACGACGAGGGCGTTGTT
>Ga0310037_10000968_pt1 | contig 16356 bp, 10 predicted proteins | sample Sb_taG_11_FD_200239 | JGI IMG/M metagenome (GOLD analysis project Ga0310037, IMG submission 200239) | Peat soil microbial communities from Weissenstadt, Germany - Sb_50d_3_AS metaG (v2) (version 2) | ecosystem: Environmental > Terrestrial > Soil > Wetlands > Peat | place: Germany: Weissenstadt...
CTAGCTCCGCGTAGCGCCCGACGGCCTGATCAACCTTCCCCGCCTTCGCAGCGAAGCGCGCCAAGTTTTCCCGCTCAAGAACCGTGGTGGCTCCGTAACGGTCGGCTGGAGTTGGGTGACGGTCTGTGCCAGGTCAGCTACACTAAATTTATTCCTATGAACCCAGCCCCGGCGGTTCTCTCCGGCCGGGGGCCAGAGCGACGCGTGGCATCTCGCCGCGATGTCCAGAAGGGCACTTGTGTCCAGTCGAGTAGCTCGCCACGACCCGCAGCTGTTCGGCGATAGAGACCGCGCTGTCCTCGAAGAGGGCCACAAGAGTCTCTTGCGCGAGATGTTCGGCGACAGAGACCTCGCCGCCGTCCTAGAAGCGGGCCACAACAGTCTCTTGCGCGAGATCGAAACATGCGAATCGGTGGACCTCGTGGATCGGTTCGTGGACGAGCGCGTGGCGTTCTATAGCGCGGAGGCGCCGCAGCTCGGCGATCGGATCACTCGTGAAGGGCCGCGCAAGACGACGCTGGACATTGTGGAGTTCGGCTGCGAGGTGAAGGCACCGGCGTGGGAGTTCACGTTTGATATTCCGTTCACCGGCGATCCGAGATTCTTTGGTTATCGACCTAGCATAGTCACCGGCCTTCCATGCGCACAAGTGGCCCTGTCGAGTCTGCGCCTCACCATCGACGCCACCGATCCGATCGACGCAAAGCAGATCGAGGCGTTGTTTGATCGCGAGCTGGACACGATCAGGAAGATGGTGGACGCAGTGAACGCGCAGACGAAGGAATTTAATCAGTTGCTGAAACCGCAGGCGCATAACGTCATGGATGCGCGGAAGGAGCGGCTTGCCCGCGCTGAACGTACCGCTTCGGAGATGACGTATCCGCGAGCTTGAGAAAGGCCGCGCCGTTCGCGCTGCGCTGCCATTGGGCGAATCGTGGGGCACAGGTGTGGCTCTCTGGAGTTGGCGTTGCGATGGTCGGCGCCATAGTCGCGGTGGCCATTGTCCGGGCGAGGCCCCTCGATCGGAGAGCGCGCCTCTTCGTCGTGCCGCGTGACGCGAGTCTCCAGCCCGCGCAGGCGGTCTCCTGCTGATTTCCTTGCCGAGGTCGACGTCCGCTTTATCGCGGACGGCAAGGGCACGCTGGTTGAGCTTGACCATCGCAATCTCGACCGCTTTGGTGCGGCCGCCTAAGAGACGTGGAAGGCATTTCATTCGCCGGGGCGGGCCGGGCAATGAGGGAAGAAGGCGCTTACGCGCCCGCCGCTGTGTGGTCCGGGGCGATCAGTCAGCGCGCGAGGGCTCCGCCCGGACCTCGACGGCGACCCGCATCTCATGGCCGCCGCCGCCGAGCCTGACGCCCTTCACCGGGCTCACGTCCTCGTAGTCGCGGCCCCATGCGAGCACGATGTGTCCCCCGCCGGGCACGAGATCGTTGGTGGGATCGATGTCCAGCCAGCCGTTCTCCGGACAGAAGAACGAGACCCACGCGTGCGACGCTTCGGCGCCGACGAACGGGCCATCGGCCGATTCCTTCGCGCTCCCCTTCTCGCTCGGTGGGGGTGCACTCCGCAGATAGCCGCTCACGTAGCGGGCTGGGATTCCGAGCGAGCGCAGGCAGCCGATCATCAAGTGCGCGAAGTCTTGGCACACGCCGTGCCGCTGGCGCAGCACCTCCTCGACCGGTGTCGCGAGCTGCGTCGCCGCCGGGTCGTAACGGAATTCGGTGTGGATTCGGTGCGCCAGCTCGATCGCCCCGGCCGCGAGCGGGCGGCCTACCGCGAACGACGGCCGCGCGTACGCGGCGAGCGCCTCGGACACCGGGACGTAGGTCGAGGGAAAGACCATCTCGAAGGCTTCGAGCCAGGCTGGGTCGCGGTCGCGCCGGACGCGCGCCGCGACGTCCTCCCACGCCGGCGAGCGCTCGGCATCGATCGGAGCGGGCGCACGCAAGTCGACGCGGCTCTCGGTGCGGATCACGAGCCGCTCGTGCGGCTCGATCACGGCGATGAAGACGACATCGTTGCCGAAGTAGTCTCGGTGCCACGCGACCGTCTCCGGCGTGGGATCGCAGCGCAGCTCGAGCTTCGCGAGCGACTGACGCGGCAGCTCGCGCGGCATCAAGTGGACTTCGTTGTGCGATGTCGCGACAGGCTCGCTGTAGAGGTACAGCGTCTCGTGGCGGACGCGGTAGATCACGCGCGCGCCTTGCCGCGCGGACCTGGCGTCTGGCGCTTCGACACGGCGTGCGAAAGATAGGCGTGCGAAAGCGCCGCGAAGATCGCCGGCACATCGCGCCTGAGCTGCATCAGCAGCGCTTCGAGCGCGACGCGGCGGCCGCCGTCGTCCAGCGCCGCGAGCTCATCGAGCGGCGCGCGCCGCACCGAGGCAAGCAGCCGCGTCACCGCCGCGCGCGGCGCCTTGTCGAGCGGCTCGAAGTGACGCTCCAGGTGCGCGAGCTGGAACGAGACCGAGCGCGGGTTGGCCTCGTCGCGCAGCAGCAGGTCAAGCACCAGCGGAGCCTGTAGCGACGTTTGATAGCGCGACCGGTACGTCATCACGCTGTCGGCGACCTGGAGCACGTTCTCGAGCCGCCGCCACTCGCGCGGCCCCGGCTCGACCAGCCCGTACAGCAGCAGCTCGACCATCTGGATGGCGCGCTCGAGCCGGCGGCCGATGTCGAGGAAGGTCCAGCCGAGCGCGCGAGTCATACCTTCCATCACGAGGCCGGTGAACGCCGAGAGCAGCAGCAGCGCGCCGTCGAGCCGGTCGAGCGCCGCGTTGACTCGAAGGGCCGGATGCAGGCCGGCGGGCTCCTCGAAGCGCTCCTCGAAGCGGCCAAGGATGCGCCACGCGTCGGTGGAGATCCGGTCGCGTACCAACCATGCCAGGTGGTGCAGCTGGTGCGCCGCGCTGCTCAGTGAGTCGGGCCGCTCGCGATCGAAGATCGCGGCGACGATGCGCTCCGCGAGCGGCGCCTCCTCTTCGTGCGCGTCCAGGCGATAGCGGCGCGCGAGCAGCTCGACGGCGTCGGGCAGCGTTGCGTCCGCGGGGCGCAGCGGCTCCTCCGCCAGCCGTCCGAGCGCGCTGCGGAACAGCCGGACGCCAGCCTCGACGCGCTCCGCCGTGCGGCCGAGCCAGAGCAGGTTGTCTGCGACTCGGCTCGTCAGCGCGAACCCCGCGCGGCTCACGTCGATCGGCGCCTGCACGCGATCCATCAGGCTGACGACCGGCACCGGCGCGTCGGCGAGCACCCAGGTATCCTTGCTGGCACCGCCGCGCTGGCTCGACACGACGAGATCGTCCGCGGATGCGGACACGCGTGTCAGGCCGCCGGGCATCACCGACCACGAGCCGTTCGACGCGACTGCGAACACACGCAGGACCAGGTGGCGCGGCGCCGGGCCCTCGCTCGCAGCAGCCGGCACGGTGGAAAGCGCGACCTGCTCCTGCGCGACCCAGCGGTGCGGGTCTGCGCGCAGCCGCGCGAGGAAGGCGGTGCGCTCGTCGCCGGCTAGATGCGCGCCGAACACGACGTCGGGCGCGGAGCTGCGGAAGGTGTTCTTCAGCACGAGACCGTCGAAGTGGTTCTCTACGTAGGCAAGCTCGCGCTGCTGCCCGCACCACCAGGTGGCGACCGACGGCATCCGCAGCTCCTCAGCGAGCAGCCGGCGACAAAGGCCGGGCAGGAACGCCATCACGCCGGGCGTATCCACGAGACCGCTGCCAAGCGCGTTTGCCACGGCCACGTGGCCGGCGCGAACCGCCTGCACGAGACCTGGAACGCCGAGCGCCGACTCGCCGAACAGCTCGAGCGGATCGCACCAGCGATCGTCCTGACGACGCAGGATCACGTCCACGGGCAACAAGCCGTCGAGCGTCTTCAGATGCACGCGCTCGCCCCGCACCGCGAGGTCAGCCCCCTCGACGAGCGTCACGCCGAGATAGCGCGCGAGGTAGGCGTGTTCGAAGTAGGTCTCGTTGTAAGGGCCGGGCGTCAGCAGCACAATGCGCGGCGAGTCGGTACGCCCGGCCGCGAGCGCGGACAGCGAATCGCGCATCGTCTGGAACCAGCCCGCGAGTCGCGGGACATGGAAGCCCCCGAAGACCTCCGGCAGCACGCGGGTGGTGACGACGCGGTTTTCCAACGCGTAGCCCGCGCCGGAGGGCGCCTGCGTGCGGTCGGCGAGCACCCACCACTGGCCGTCGGGTGAGCGCGCGAGATCCGCGGCGTACAGATGCAGTCGCACGTCGTTCGGCACCGCGAGTCCGTGGCACGGTCGCAGGAAACCCGCGTCCGCGAACACCAGCTCCGCGGGGAGGTGCCCCTCGCGCAGCAGGCGCTGCGCTCCGTAGAGATCGGCGAGCATGCGATCGAGCAGCGTGGCGCGCTGCGTGACGGCGGCCTCGATCGCGCTCCACTCGCCAATCGGGATCAGCAGCGGTAGCGGATCGAGCTGCCATGGGCGATCCATGCCGAGCGGATCGCCGTAGACGTTGTACGTGACGCCGTTCTCACGGATCAGCCGCTCGGCTTGACGCCAGCGCCGCAGCGCCTCGTCGCGGCCGAGCCCTGTGACCGCGCTCATCAGCCGGCGCCAGTGCGGGCGCAGTTCGCCCGACGGCAGCGCCATCTCGTCCCAGTGGCCCGCGACGCCCGCGTAGCCAAGTCCGGAGGCCGAGCTCACGAAGCGGTCCGGCGCAGGTCGAGCGTGAAAGGCAACACGGGATTCGGCTCCTCGGCCGGCAGAGCGACGGAACCCGGAGTGTGGCCGAACGGCTGGAAGCGCGCGCCCCTGCGCGCCTCGGCCTCGTAGGCGTTGACCGGGTACGTCTCGTAGCTGCGGCCGCCGGGATGCGCGACGTGATAGGTGCAGCCGCCGAGCGAGCGGCCTGCCGCCAGGTCCACGAGGTCGAAGACCAGCGGTGTGTGCACGGCGATCGTTGGGTGCAAGCACGACGGTGGCTGCCACGCGCGATAGCGCACGCCCGCCACGCGCTCGCCGTGCGTTCCGGTCGGATGGAGCGGAAGCCGGCGCCCGTTGCACGCGACCGCGTAGCGATCCCCCGGAAGTCCGCGCACGCGCACCTGCATCCGCTCCAGCGACGAGTCCACGAAGCGGACGGTACCACCGGCGCCCGGTTCCTCGCCGAGCACGTTCCACGGCTCGATCGCGTGGCGCAGCTCGATCTCGACGCCGCCGATCACTGTCGTGCCGATCTTCGGGAAGCGGAACTCGAAGTGGGAATCGAACCAGCTTCGCTCGAACGCGTAGCCGGCGCTGGTGAGATCGGCGAGCACCCCGCGCAGGTCCTGGTCCACGAAGTGCGGCAGCAGGAAGCGATCGTGGAGTTGCGTGCCCCAGCGCTCGAGCGGGCGCTTCCATGGTTGCCGCCAGAACCAGGCAACCAGCGCGCGCAGCAGCAGCTGCTGCACAAGGCTCATGCGTGCGTGCGGCGGCATCTCGAAGGCGCGCAGCTCGACAAGGCCGAGCCGCCCCGTCGACGTCTCGGGCGCGTAGAGCTTGTCGATGCAGAACTCCGCGCGGTGCGTATTGCCCGTGAGGTCGGTCAGCAGGTTGCGGAACACGCGATCGACCAACCACGGCGGGTACTCGCCCTTTCCTGGCTCGGGAATCTGCGCGAACGCGATCTCCAGCTCGTACACGCTCTCGTGACGAGCCTCGTCCAAGCGGGGCGCCTGGCTCGTCGGCCCGATGAAGAGACCCGAGAACAGATAGGAGAGCGACGGATGGTTGAGCCAATAGCCGACGAGGCTGCGCAGCAGATCGGGGCGGCGAAGCACCGGACTGTCGGCGGGCGTTGTGCCTCCGATCACGATGTGATTGCCGCCGCCGGTGCCGCAGTGCCGGCCATCGAGCATGAACTTCTCGGTGCCGAGCCGCGACAGGCGCGCGATATCGTAGAGCGCAGTCACCTCGTCGACCAGCTCGCGCCAGCTCGCGACCGGCTTCACGTTGACCTCGATCACGCCGGGATCGGGCGTGATCGCCAGCTTCTCGAGGCGCGGATCCGCGGGCGGCAGATAGCCCTCGAGCGCGACCGGCGCGTCCAGCTCGCGCGCGGTCGCTTCAATCGCCGACACCAGCTCGAGATAGTCCTCCGCGGCGTGGAGCGGCGGCATGAAGACGTGCAGCCGTCCCTCGCGCGCCTCGACCGTAAGCGCCGTGCGCACGACCCACGTCGCCGACTCGCCCGTCTTCGGCATGCGATCGGGATCCGCGAGCTTCTGCGGATGGATCAGCGCCGGCGCCGTCGGATGCCCGAGCACCACGCGGTGCGGGGGATGCAGCCGCGGTGACGGAGCGCCCGGATGCGGCGGCAGCGAGCCGCGCACCGCCATCGGGTCGAGCCCCTCGACCCAACCCATCGTATCGGTCTCCTGCCACGGCAAGCTCGGTAGCGGCAGCCGCAGGCCGATCGGCGAGTCACCGGGGATCAGCACGAGATGGCGCGATCGCATCATCCACAGGCCCGTCTGCCACTCGGCGCCGCGCGCCGCGCTGACACGATGCAGCGGCAGCACGGTGCCCACCGGCGTCGCGAGGCCGCGCTCAAAAACGCGGCGCAGCCGTTCGCGCGTCTCGCGATTGTCGAGCTTGTTGTCGTCCGGATCGACGTTGACCGGGAGATGCCCCTCTTCGCGCAGATAGTGCCAGGGGTCTTCGTAGGCCGGCACCGCGTGCTGCGGATCGACGCCCAGCCTTCTGGCGAGCGTCTCGGCGAAGCGCTGCGCGTCGTCGGGTCCGTGTCCGCGCTGCACCTCAGCGCTCGCGATGAGCTTCGGATCGAGCCAGATCGGAACGCCGTCGCGGCGCCAGTACGCGCTGAGCGCCCAGCGCGGGAGCGACTCGCCCGGATACCACTTGCCCATTCCGAAGTGCAGCAGTGCGCCCGGCGCGCCGCGGGCGACCAGTCGTTGCAGCAGCGCCTCGGCGAGCGGCCGCTTGGTGGGCCCGAGCGCGGCGTGGTTCCACTCCTCGCCGTCGCGATCGTCGATTGAGACGAAGGTGGGCTCGCCACCCATCGTGAGGCGCACGTCGCCGGCCTCGAGCTCGGCGTCGATTCGCTCGCCCAGCGCATCGATGCGCTGCCACTGCGCGTCGTCGTACGGATGCGTGACGCGCGGATCCTCGTGGATTCGCTCGATGCGCATCGAGAACTCGAAGTCCATCTCGCACTCGTCCACCGCGCCGCTCACCGGTGCGGCCGAGAACGGATCGGGCGTTGCGGCGAGCGGGAGATGCCCTTCACCCGCAAACAGGCCCGATGTCGGATCGAGTCCCACCCAGCCCGCGCCGGGGAGATACACCTCGGCCCACGCGTGCAGATCGGTGAAGTCGTGTTCGGGGCCGGACGGCCCGTCGAGCGACTTCTCGTCGGGCACCAGCTGGATCAGGTATCCCGAGACGAAGCGCGCAGCGAGCCCGAGATTGCGCAGGACCTGCACGAGCAACCACGACGAGTCGCGACACGAGCCGCAGGCGCGCGCGAGCGTCTCCTCGGGCGTCTGCACGCCCGGATCCATGCGGATCTCGTAGCGGGTCTCGTGCGCGAGGCGCTGGTTCAACGCCACCAGCCAATCCACGCTCGCACGCGGGCTGCGATCGACCGTTGCAAGCCAGGCGGCGAGCCGCGGTCCCACGGGCAACGTCTCGAGATACGGCCGCAGCTCGCTCTCGAGCCACGATTCGTACGTGAAGGGAATGCGCTCGGCGCTCTCCTCGAGAAAGAAGTCGAAGGGATTGATCACCGAGAGCTCGGCGACGAAATCCACTTCGAGCTCGAACGAGCGTACTTTTTCCGGGAAAACGACGCGCGCGAGGAAGTTGCTCTGGGGATCCTGCTGCCAGTTGAGGAAGTGCCTGCCCGGCTCGATGCGCAGCGCGTAGCTCGAGATGGGCGTTCGGCAGTGCGGAGCCGGGCGCAGTCGTACGATCTGGGGTGACAGAGTGACCCAGCGGTCGTAGAGGTATCGGGTCTTGTGGTTCAAAGCCACACGAATCGACATTTCGGCTCATCCGCGGAAGGACAACGATCGGGCAGTAGACTGTGCACGTAACGACACACAGGCACGTCGCTACGATAGGGTATCGTAGCGCAAAGCGATGGCCCGGCCGCCCTCCACGACCCTGGCACCGAAGGTCCGAGCGCCGCGCGCCGACGCGCGCTCGGCCGCGCGTTCCCCGGGTCTCTTCAAGGGCTACGAGCCGCTGCCCGATACCTTCGACGAGCTCTTCGCTGCGCGCGGCCGGCCCCATGCGTATGCCGAGAGCGTGGTACAGCGGCTGGATCTGCTCTCGCGCACTGAGTACCGCACACTGCACACACTCGCCGACAAGACCTTCCTGCGCAGCGGCGTCACCTTCTCGGTGTACTCGGGCCAAGCGGATCCCGATCGCATCTTCCCGTTCGATCTGATCCCGCGCATCGTGTCCGGCACCGAGTGGCGGAACATCGAGAAGGGACTCGTGCAGCGCATCCACGCGCTGAACGCGTTCCTGCAGGATGTCTACGGGCCGCAGCGCATCCTCGAGGACGGCGCCGTGCCGCGCGAGATGGTGGAGAGCTCGAAGGCGTTCCTCCCCGAGATGTGCGGCGTCGTGCCGCCACGCGGCGTGCACGTGCACATCGCCGGCGTGGACCTGATCCGCGATGACGAAGGCCGCTTCCTCGTGCTCGAGGACAACATTCGAACGCCGTCCGGCGTCTCGTACGTGCTCGAGAACCGGCTGATGATGAAGAAGATCTTCCCGCAGATCTTCGGCGAGTGCGCCGTCGCGCCGGTCGAGATGTATCCCGCGCGGCTGCGCGAGGCGATGGGCGCGGTGGCGCCGAGCGGAGACGCGGCCGAGCAAAACATGGTCGTGCTGACGCCGGGCCCGTTCAACTCGGCCTACTTCGAGCATAGCTTCCTGGCGCGCCGCATGGGCTGCGAGCTGGTACAGGGCAGCGATCTCTTCGTCGAGAACGACCGCGTCTACACCAAGACGACGCAGGGCCCGCGCTGCGTAGACGTGATCTACCGCCGCGTGGACGACGGCTTTCTCGATCCCGACGCCTTCAAGAAGGACAGCATGCTCGGCGTGCCGGGCCTCGTGCGTGCCTACACCAGTGGCAACGTCGCGCTGCTAAACGCGATTGGCAACGGCGTCGCCGACGACAAGGGCATCTATCCCTTCGTACCCGACATGATCCGCTTCTACCTCACGGAGGAGCCGATCCTCCCGCAGGTACCGACCTACGTTTGCATTCGCGGGAACGATTGCCGCTACGTGCTCGATCACCTCGGCGAACTGGTCGTGAAGGCCGTGAACGAGTCGGGAGGCTATGGGATGCTGGTCGGCCCGTGCTCGACCAAGAGGCAGATTGCCGAATTTCGCGGACTCATCGCGAAGAACCCGCGCAATTACATCGCGCAGCCGCTCGTGCAGCTCTCGGCGTGTCCGACGTGGACACGCGAGGGTATCGCGCCGCGCCGCGTCGACCTGCGCCCGTACATCGTGACGGGCGCGTCGAGCTGGGTGCTGCCCGGGGGCCTGACGCGCGTCGCGCGCATGAAGGGTTCGTATGTCGTCAACTCGAGCCAGGGCGGCGGCTCCAAGGACACCTGGGTGGTGGAGGACGGAGCGTGATCTCGCGCGTCGCCGACAGCTGCTTCTGGCTGACCCGTCACCTCGAGCGCCTCGACACGCTGGCGCGGCTGCTCGACGTCAATCACGCCTTCCAGCTCGACCTCGACCTGCCGCAGGCCGAGCGCTGGCGGCCGCTCGTTGTCGTGACCGGCCAAGAGGCCGACTTTCGTACACGCATTGGCGACGGCCTCATCGACAACGGCGAAACCGTGCAACGCTATCTCGCCTGGGATCCGGAGAACGTGAGCTCGCTCTTCGCCTCAGTGCGCGGCGCGCGCGAGAACGCCCGTACGATCCGAGAATGCATGAGCGTCGAGACCTGGGAGGTCGTGAACGACCTGTGGATCTGGATCCGCAGCCGCTCGGCGCAGACGCTGTACGCGAAGAATCGCAGTTCCTTCTACGCGCACCTGATGCGCCAATGCCAGCTCTTCCACGGCATCAGCCACAGCGCGATGCTGCACGAGGAGCCGTTCGTCTTCATGAAGCTCGGCCGCGCTGTCGAGCGCGTCGGGCAGTCGGCGCGCATCCTCGACGTCAAGCACCACAGCCTCGGCGACACGGCGAGCGAGCAGGAGAGCACCGCCGACGCGGCGCAGTGGCTCGCGATCCTGCGCTGCTGCTGCGCCTTCGATCCCTTCTTCCAGCGCCCCGCCAACACGCTTTCGGGTCCGTCCGTGCTCTCGTTCCTGCTCTTTGACCGTGCCTTCCCACACTCCGTGCTGCACGGGCTCGACCAGACTCGCGAGCTGCTCGCCCAGATGCGCCGCACCGACCCGCCCGGGGTCCGCCGCCGGTCGTGGCGCCTTGCCGACCGCTTTCGCGGCGAACTGCTCCAGATGTGCTCCCAGGACGTACAGCGGATCGGTGTACACACTGTGCTGACGAGCATCGTGGACCGCACCGCGGCCCTCTGCACCGCGATCCGCGAGGACTATCTCGATCCGCCGGAAGACGAGCTGCGCCGTCTAGCACGCGTCCTCGAGCCCAAGCAGCGCGCGGCGGTCGCGACCGGGTCCGCGACCGCGGAGTAGCGACCGCTCGAAGCCCGCGCGCGTGGTTAGTCTTCCGTGAGTGTGAGCAGAATGTCGGCCGTTCAGCCCGAGTGCCTGGTCCAGTTCCGGTCGCGCGTGCCCACGTCCGCAAGGCCCTGTGCGGAAGCCGGAGCATGCAACGCGAGCGGCGTCCCGTAGACGTTTAGGGGATCCCCACCACCTGGCAAAAACACTCGTCCGTATCGGTGGTGCGGTCACTACGTGGTCGAGACCCGGCCTGAGTCATGGTACCTCTTCCGCCATTTTTCGAGAGTCAGTCGCAGCTCGGTGGGCGCTTGCGTAGGATGTAAGGGTGAAACATACCCAGACCACGCGCAAAGATGTCGGTGGTCGGCGAGGGGCGATCTGGTGCTTGCGGGCGAGATCAAGGAAATTGGCCAGCGCGAATCGAACGTGGTGCCGATTGAGAAGGGAGCGGCGGGCATAGGGGCGCCATAGATCCCAACTTGATTGAAGCCGGCCGCCGGGCTGGGTTGTCTGGCTGCGCTGAGCCGCCGAGGACGTGGTGGAGCTAAGGTTGGTCGAGACGGCGAGCGCGTAGCGCCAGAACGGGACTTGACCGCGTTTCAGCAACCGGGTTAGGCGAGCCGCGCGGATTGGATTCAGCATGAGCCTCCTCACCGTACAGCACGTCACCATCTATCGTTATGCGGACCCGGTCGCGCTGGGCGAGCATCGCATGATGGTCCGGCCACGCGAGAGCCACGACCTCCGCCTGATCGCGGCACGGCTCGACATCGTGCCGCAGCCGACGCAGCTGCGCTGGGTGCACGACGTCTTCGACAACTCGGTCGCCGTCGCGACGTTCTCCGGGCGAACGACCGAGCTCCGCTTTGAGAGCACGGTCATGCTCGAGCATATCGAAACCGAGCTGCCCGACTACACCCTTGAACCCGAGGCGGCGACCTACCCCTTCACTTACGCGCGCGACGACCTGCCCAACCTCGCTCCGGCGCTGCAGCGGCAGTCCTCCGACACCGACATCGATCGCTGGGCGGCGAGCTTCCTGGCGCCCTCCGGCTCGAGCGACACCATCGCCCTATTGCGCGCGATGACAGTCGGCATCCGAGAGCAGCTCGCTTATACGCGCCGCACCGAGCGAGGCGTGCAGACGCCGAGCGAAACCTTGCGGTGCGGCAGCGGCTCCTGTCGCGACTTCGCCTTGCTCATGATCGAGGGAGTGCGGTCCCTTGGCCTCGCCGCGCGCTTCGTCAGCGGCTATATCTTTGCGCCGGATGCTGACCCTGCGGGCGTGCCCTGCGGCGGCGCAACCCATGCCTGGCTGCAGGTCTACCTGCCGGGCGCGGGATGGGTCGATTTCGATCCGACCAACCGCATCATCGGCAACCGCAACCTCATTCGCGTCGCGGTGGCCTGGGACCCTGCTCATGCCCTGCCACTCTGGGGCAGCTTCTTCGGATACCCGTCCTCCTTCCTCGGCATGGAGGTTGCAGTAAGCGTCGTCGACAGGACGTGATCTCCCAAATAGGCGGCGCCTAGGCCGTCGCATCCAAGAGGCCATGATGCAGATCCGGGTCGGCTATGAGCTGGTCTATGAATGTCCGCAGCTGACGCCCATGATACTGACGCTGAATGTCCATTTTACGCGCGCTTCCGACATCGTCCTTCCCGACCATCTGAGGACCGATCCCGCGGTGCCGGCCTCGGCCTATCGCGACAGCTTCGGCAATTGGTGCACCAGGATCGTGGCTCCCAAGGGCAGGATCCGTCTGTCGAGCAGCGCCGTGGTAAGGGACAGCGGCGCGCCCGACCCGGTCGTCACCACTGCGGACCAGCACCAGGTCCAGGACCTGCCGGAGGAAACCCTGCTGTTTCTCCTGGGCAGCCGGTACTGCGAGACCGACCGGCTGTCCCAGACGGCGTGGGACCTATTCGGCCAGTCGGTGACGGGCTGGGGTCGGGTTCAGGCGATCTGCGATTTCGTGCACAACCACGTCACCTTCGGCTATGAGCATGCGCGTCCCACTAAGACCGCATTCGACGTGTTCAGTGAGCGGACCGGGGTCTGCCGCGACTTCGCGCATCTTGCCGTCGCGTTCTGCCGCTGCATGAACATTCCAGCGCGCTATTGCACCGGCTACCTCGGCGACATCGGCGTCCCGCCGCCCTACGGGCCGATGGATTTCGCTGCCTGGATGGAAGTCTATCTCGGCGGCAGGTGGCACACCTTCGACCCCCGCAACAACGAGCCGCGGATCGGCCGGGTGCTCATCGCGCGCGGCCGCGACGCGGCTGACGTGCCGATCAGTAGCACCTTCGGCCCGGCCAAGCTGCTGAGCTTCGCGGTGGTCACCGACGAGATCGGCGGCACCGGCGCACCGTGACCAGGATCGCTTGTTGAAGCCGGGCCGCTGCAGCGGCCCGCGTCGTCACGCCGCGCCGGGTACCGGCAACAGACAGCCAGCGCGACAGGTCCGTAGACTCCACCGCCGATACGAACGAGTCGCTGCGTAACGTGGGATGAAGTTCACCGGCACTATGACCCGTCCGGATCTGTGCCAACATCCAAAAGGAGGACGGCATTCACCATCCGGCGCAGTCGATCTGAGCCTCTTCCCGCCACGGTCGCATCGGACCCTGGAAACCGAATAGCCACCCGTTCCCGGTACGGCAGCATCCCGGACCGCAGGGATCGTGAGGGGTACGGTCGCGCGGTCCTACCCGATCAACGAATTCACGACCGAGTTCCGGAACGTGCAGGCCACGCCAGTACCGAGCGCCTCGCTCCTCACAGATGGGGAGCACCCGGGTCGGTTCATGGGTCCTACAATGCAGCGTGACGGGGTGCACGCGTGCAGCGAGCCCCGGGGCATCGAAACCGCAATCCCGGTTCGGACCGATCTGCCCGCGTGGGGGGCGCCAACACTCGACGCGGCGTTCACGCCGCTCTGATCCACGCATCGCGAGCCGAAGTTGGGGCGACTACTTCCTCATCCGTCTGCGGCCGATCATCCCGAGACCGAGGACACCCGATGTCAGAAGCAGCAGCGTGCCCGGCTCCGGCACAAAGTGCAGGTTCAGGATGCCGAAGGAGGGAATCGCCCCGATGGCGCCGATGCTGGTGGAGACCATGAACGGTGTCACCAGCTGAATCACGCCCGAGGCCTGCCCCGCCGTCGCGGCGCCGCCCGACGCCGGGCCGTGGACGAAGCCCATCAGCGTTATCGTGCCGACCTTCGCCGTGGTGGCGACCCAGGGATTGCCGTTCACCGTGACGCTGATACCCGTCACGTTGTCGAATCTGGTGACCGAGGAACCGCCGAGGCCGACCCCCCTCGTGCCGTTCGCCGTGAAGGGCACCACGATGTTGGCGAGCGGCCCCGTAGAGCACCCAGGTAATCCGGCGATACAGAAGACCCCAAAGCCCTGGATCGCCATCTTGCCGCCGAGGTTGAAGGCGCCCGCACCGTTCTTGATGTTCCTCGCCTGGATGCCCACAATCGGTGCTACCGCCGGGTCCGTAAGTGGAATCGAGATTAAAGCAGCGGAAAACGCACCTGCGGGCAGCGACAAGGTCGTCAGGTTCGTCCCAGAGATGGTCGCTGTGCCAGCACCCGGCGCGGAGAGCGGCGGCAACGCCGAGAAATCGATGCCTCCTGGCCCCGCGTTCCCTAAGTATCGGATGGTGCTCGTGCCCGTGAACGACAAGACCGCGGCATGGGCCGGTGCCGCCATCACGACGCCGATGAGCGAAGCGCAGGTGGTATGAACCAGACGCAGGAACAAGGCGCGCATGGAAACCTCCTTCCGAGGTGAGCGGGAAGAAGCGAGTCCAAGGGTGGGCTAGAGCCCTCCCCAGGGGATTGGGACGAGCCGATTGTGAGCGCCTTCGCCCGTCGATGTCCATCCCAATGGGGTGGGAGAAGCCGCATCTCGCTGAGCTTGGCTGCCGGGGGTCGCGCCGCTCCCGAGCAGCCGAAACCAAAGGCCCGGTACAGCTGGCGGCGATGGCGGCGGCGTTCGGGGCGCGTGGTGCTCGGCGCGACGGCCTGAAAGCGGGCAGGCCCCGCCCGCCACTCCCACTACCTATCTTCGGTTCCCGATCTCCCTGGATCTGGGGATTGTCGATCCGCTGGCTCTTCGAAGACTATGCCTCCCTGCGCAGTCCTATGAGGAGCACCCCCCTTGGCCACCGTCACAGTCCCCCCCTCGACTGGAAAGTCACTCGCAACCCCCAAGTCCTATGACATCGGATACGAAATCAGGTGCCGTCGCTGTGGCTACGTGCATTCCGGGCGAGTCGCCCAGCTGACCGAGTCCATGGAGCGTCCGTGTCCGACCGGCTGCGGAGCCATCGTCTGCGTAAGCGCGTACTTGCTCGCGCCAGCCTTCACTCCGCCGCATCAGCAAGAGTTCGATCTGGCGCTCTGGCCGTCGAAAGTAGAGCGGACGGAAGCTGCGCCGGCTTCGAAGCGGCGCCCCCGGAGCCTGCGCGGAAATACACCGCGCGACCGCGCTCGCTCGTAAGCTCCTGACGCTTGGCGGCGTTGAGCATTTCAGAGTGCGCGTCACCGACAGCCATTGGATGGAATGCGCAGCGACTAGCCGCTTCCCGCGTCATGGCACCTCGACGGAATGCTGAGCAAGGCAAAAGGGGACTATGAGGCGACGTGTTAGATTTCTGCAGTGAGCGACTACCAAGCAACCGGTCGCATTTTGAGCGCGCGCCTGTCCCGAGCTGAAGCGAAGGCGATCTATCCGGTGGCTCTCGGCTGCGCCGTTTCGGCGGGGCTCACGGCGCTCTACCTGATCTGGGAGTCCGCCTTCGGCCATCTCCGCTTTGCCACCGAGCACCCCTTCACGGACCCGGAGATGATCGGTCCCCGGATCGCACTGACCGTCATCCTCCTGACTGGATTCATGGTGGGAGGAGCGGCCTACGGCCGCCGCGAGAACATTCGGGACGCGGAGGCGTTGGAAACCCTCCTTCGCGGCTCGCCCCAAAGGCATGCCGCCCTCGTAGACCGACTTCGGCACCCGATTCACTCTCGCGCCTGGATCGGAGGCGCCGTTGCCGCCCCGCTCAGCCTGTTCATCGTCACAAGCAAGAGCCCATGGATACCATACCTCTTGAGCAATGAGCCTTGGAATCATGAGGTCGTGTGGGCTCTCGCATCCAATGTCCTCCTCTTCGCCATCCTGGGCGGCCAAGTGGTCGGCACATTCGAGAGGAACGCCATCTTCGCCCAGATGGAGAGGGAGCTGCGTCATGTGGACCTGCTCCATCCGGGATGGCTCACTCGCTTTGGCCGCCGTGGACTTCGGACTGCCTTCTTTTGGATCGGCGGGAGTTCTATCGCTTCGCTCATCTTCGTGGACCAACAGTTCTCATGGCTGACTGGTCTTGTCATCGCTGGCACGGTTTCGCTGGGAACGGTCGCGTTCTTGCTGCCTCTTCGCGGACTGCACCGTCGAATCTGCGCTGAGAAGGAAGCCGAACTCGAACGCGTGCGCGAAGCGATCCACCGCGATCGTGAAGCCCTGCTCAGCGCGGCTCCCGAGGCGGCTGCGGCAGCCATGCGCATGCCAGGACTCCTTGCCTATGAACATCGCATCGCCTCGGTACACGAATGGCCGATCAACACACCGGAGGTCGTGCGCTTTGGTCTCATGCTCGTGATCGGCG
>Ga0310037_10000982_pt1 | contig 16221 bp, 11 predicted proteins | sample Sb_taG_11_FD_200239 | JGI IMG/M metagenome (GOLD analysis project Ga0310037, IMG submission 200239) | Peat soil microbial communities from Weissenstadt, Germany - Sb_50d_3_AS metaG (v2) (version 2) | ecosystem: Environmental > Terrestrial > Soil > Wetlands > Peat | place: Germany: Weissenstadt...
GCGTTACGCCCGTGTCATTCCGGGCCGCGGCAGGAACCTGTCACGCGACGTAACGCCGCCCCGGTGCCACACTGCTCACGAGCAGGACGCATGCGTGCACCCAACGTGAAACCGCAACTGTAATACAAGGATGCGGAACGGTGACTAACCGGACTCCCCCGTGAACCGAGATCCGACCCCACTTACTCTTCCACGTATGGCTATTGCATCGCTCATCATCGCCATAGCGGCAGCGCTATTCGCGGCAGGCAGCGCGTACGCGACATGGCGGCAGGCAGAAACTGCCAGGAAAGCACAAAGGACCGCCGAGCAAGCGGAGGAGACCGCTGAACGCGCGCTTGCAGTAGATCAGTCGCAGGCAGAAACCGCCAAGCAAGCGTTGGAGACCGCCAAGCAAGCAAAGGAGACCGCTGAACGCGCACTGAACTTCGAGCAAGTGAAATTCAATGCCGACCACCCTCCGGAGTTCCGCGCCACTGTCGAGTGGGAGTACCGCGGCGACGGGCATTGGCTGCGCCTCGAGCAGGTGTCGGGGGTGGCTCTCAAGGTACTCGACGTAACAATCGTGGGCGGCGGCGCCGGGGAGGCAGATGTGTGGTTCATGCCCCATACATCCGGTGTTCCTCAGGGCAACCCGCCTCGATCCCTGACCAGGGCTCACACTAGCGACCTGACCAAGGCCTTCACCAGCGATGAGTCCGGCAGCCCAGCCGGGATCAGTCCTGGTCAGCAGCGCGAGTGGTCTCTTGACTTTGACAAAGGGGTTGAGCGCCCGGCTGAGCTTGAACCGATGAGCCTGCTGGTGAGCTGCTCAGGCTATAACCCTGCCGAGCTATGGGAGAATCTCCGCCTCGACGCGCCACGTGCGGAGTCCTCAGAAAGAGGGTTTCCTCGTTTCGGGCCCCCTCCTGGCTTGCCAGAGGCCGAGCAGACCTGAGACGCAGTAGAGTCCGCCACCCTGGATCTCCTCGTTCCGTCACCGTCAGCAGCCCACCAGCGGCAGGTGTGCCGCATGTGCGCATCACGCTTCGCGACGACGAACTGGCCAGCCGCGGTCAGCCTGGTCCTGGATTGCTATGTCCACCACCGCTATGCCGTGGCTACTCCATATTGGTGATTCGGCCCGCGAGGAACATCGGAACGAAAAGTCACGCCAGAGGTGGCCGCGCCGGGGCACTGATGTGGCGTGTCACTGGTGGCTGACCTGGTGCTGGCGGTGCTTTCCGTTCCTGCGTATCGGTCAGATCCTGCGTATCGGTCAGGGCGGTCTGGCGACAACCTCGCCATTGTCTCGTCCTTTCGGTCGTTGAGGACACGCCGTGAGTCCCTCGGCCAGCTACCGCGCCCGTGTGGCTCCTGGCCAAGGGAAGGCGATGAAGGGCTGAGCCTGGCGGCTGCGGCGCCGGGCCATGCCCGCTGGTCACCTGCGTTGTCCCGGCCGCCGAGGTGCCGGGCGGGTCATCACGCGCGATGAGCACGGCGGCGGCGGTCGTGCCGCCGCGGCCCGGGTCCGGGACCCGGCCGGGGTGACCGGCGTGATCGCCGGCGCAGGTTTTCAGTGTGTCACCCGCCGGGGGATACCCGAAGACATGATTCCGTATACAAATGATAACGGAGCGTGGTTGAATGTGACGGGCATCACGCCCCTGCTGTGGCTCCGTCCCGGCCCATCCGCCCGGGACGGACGCTGCGATGACGCCGGGCTCGGCGGCTGGAGGACTTGTGGATCTGAAGCTGGGTCACTACAGCAAAGACGGCATCGAGGTCGTCACCGTCGAGGGCGAGATCGATATCTACACCGCGCCGCGGCTGCGTGAGCTGCTCATCGATCTGGTCGGCAAGGGCAGCTACCAGCTCGTCGTCAACCTGGAGAAGGTCGGGTTCCTCGACTCCACCGGGCTGGGGGTGCTGGTCGGCGGCCTGAAGCGGGTGCGGCCGCATGACGGCTCGCTGGACCTGGTCTGCACCCAGGAGCGGATCCTGAAGATCTTCAAGATCACCGGGCTGACGAAGGTCTTCGGCATGTACCAGAGCGTGGACCAGGCCATCGCGGCCAGGAAGTAAGCAATAGCCGCCAGGTTCGCGGTGTAGGGGAAACGACCGTTACCCCGACACGGCAGCCCGGCGCAGCGCCGCACGGCGCCCGCCAGGTCACAGCGTCGGGAAACAATGTCGGGAAAACTACGTCGTCTAACTAGGCGCTCCAGACCGTTTGCGCTACAGTCAGGGTCATGCCAGCGACCCGGCTCATCACCGCGGCCAGGTACCGGCGCGGGCAGCCCCGGCCCGGCCGGCCGTACGCGCCGCCCGGTCGGCCGTCCGGGCCCGCGTGATGGCGAAGATCGGGTACGCACGGGTATCCACCCGCAGCCAGAACGACGACAGCCAGGTCGATGACCTGACCGCCTACGGGTGCGGCAAGATCTTCACCGACACCGCCTCCGGCAAGAACGCCGCCCGCCCCGAGCTCGACAAGGCGCTCGCCTACCTGCGCCAGGGCGACGTGCTCGTTATCACCCGCCTGTCCCGCGCCATGCGGTCGCTCAAGCACCTGCTCGCGCTCGCCGACCAGCTGCGCGAACGCGGCGCCGACCTGGTGGTCCTGAAGCAGCAGATCGACACGACCACGCCGACCGGGCGGCTGGTCTTCCACATCCTCGGCGCGATCGATGAGTTCCAGCGCGAGCTGATCATCGAGGGCACCCGCGAGGGCCTGGACGCCGCCCGGGCCCGCGGCCGCACCGGAGGCCGCAAGCCCAAGCTCAGCGCGGCCAAGGCTGCCACCGTGCGGCGCATGTACCACGCTGCCGGACCGGACGGCAAGCGGCTGCACACCGTCGCCGAGATCGCCCAGACCGTCGGCGTACACCGCACCACCGTGTACGACTACCTCAAGAAGGAGGGCTGACATGGCCGCCGACTCGCAGGACGTTCCCCGGCACGCCGGGCAGGTCGTCCGCCGCGTGCTGCTCCGCCGCAACATCGTCATCGACGCGGAGACAGCGCAGCTTGTCGCCGCCGCCGTCCAGGCCGCACTCCAGCCCGCCGCGCCCTCCCGGCCGCCACGCCGACGCCCGCGCGGCCCCGCCGCCGGCAGCGAGCCGCTGTTCTGACATGGCCTCGGAACATGTGGTGCGGACCGATTTCCGGACGGTCTGCGGGCAGTTCCGGAGGTCAATCGATCCCACCGCGTCTGACGGCGGAAGAGGCCATCCCCGCCATGGCCAGAGCGTGCCTGGGCTTCACAGACATCAGCGACTTGGTGACCAGCCATATCCGCGCCGGACGGGCAGCCTGATCTGACCAATTTCTTTCAGCACGGCTATTTCCCTGGAGATCGGTTCTCGCCTGTGCGACGGTTGTGTGACTGACACCAGCAGGCTGACCGGGCCGGGGCCTTGGCCGGCGTGGTCCCCGGCCAGCAGGCCCCCGGGAAGACACCGCCATCCGCGCCTGCCGCCGCTGGTACTGTGTCGCCGTCCGGCTTACCCCCCCGGCCGGACGGCGACCCAGACGATCCCCGCTCGCCCCCTGTAGGACGCGCCGGGCCGCGTACCGGTTGTCAGCTCCCCGCCCCTGACCCGAGGGGCGGTCGCCTCCCTTGAGCCGCCCCGGCGCCTCCCCGCAGGCTGGCGCTGGAACGCATGACCGATATGCGTCCGCAGGCTGGCCGGGCTGCTCGTCGCCGGGATCTGCGGCGAGGCCCGGCATCAGGCTAGGTGGCGGGAGCTGAGCAGCGACGAGGAAGCCGCCGCGGTGGCCGCGCCGCGCGAGCTCGGTGGCGGCATCGGGCTCGGTCACACCCGGGACTGTAGAAAAAACGGTCGTTTCCCCGACACCGGGACGACCGGCAGCCAGGACAAAAGAAATGGCCTGCGGGGCGGTCTCCCTTCGCCGGCATTGCCCGGATCAGGTCCCTGGGGGTCGCCGTCCAGCCTCTGAGCTGTCCCCGGCCTCTCAGCCTTCCCTCCCGGGCGCCGGGTCTCCCTCAGCACTCCGTTCGGTCCAGCTCCCTCGATCACCTCGCAGACGTTGTTCACGCTGCAGGCCGCCGGTGACGGGCGCCTAGGGACGAAAGCCCCGGCATGGAGGGCCCAACGTCGTGGTTCCGCCGTACGTTAAGGCAGCGATCCGGCCCGGTGCCTGTTGAAGAATCGATCGATTTCTGAACAGTCACGCTGCGTGTGGAAGGGTTGAGGTCTTCTGCAGCGGCCGGGTGCGCGACTCGACGTCACGGCCGGAGTCGGCATGCAGCGTGTTCCCGGTTCTCAGGGTATCCATGACGACGACCTTCGCCATGTCCGCGTAGATTCGGACATTCTGACACCTGGCGGCGGGTTGGTGGTCATGGTGGCGCTGATCTGGTCATGGTGTCGCGGCGCGGGCAGCTGATGGCCGCGGTGAGCGTCGGCGGCCCGGTCGCGGCATGGCGGTGCCCGGGAGGCACCGGAATGATCACCCCGCGCGGGCATGAGAAAGCGGGCCAGGCCGACCTGGCCGATCAGCGGCCAGGTCATCTCCGGCCCGTACCGGACGTTGCGCCGGGCGCAGTCCACGGCGGCGGCCAGGGCGTTCAGCGCGTCGGCCAGCGCCGATCCGGCGGGCTCGGACGGCGGGAACATTTCCGGGTAGAACGAGGAAGAGGGTTCCGCGCGGTAACGGGAACCCTCTTCAATCCCACGACTCTCGTCTCACGCCAGTGAACCAAAGGGTGCGGGGGAGGACCTGTGACGGGGCACTTGGACCTCCGCCTCAGCTTTACAACGCCCCCTGCAGGGTTCAAGGCCGAACACATCCGAGGTTGCCGACCGGATCCCGGACGAAGTTGCTCAACTCGCTGCCCTGAGTCATCAAAGTCCGGAAACGGTTTCCATTTACCCGATCGCATCCTCTGCGGGAAGGTGTTCTGAGCGCTTAGGACCCGGCTCTGCCCGGCGGTAACCGGCAGAGCCAGGAGTACATGCCGAATTCTCGTCTCACGCCAGCGAAAGAACCAACCAGAAAGGTGCGGACTATGCTTCAGCATCTGCCGGGCGGCCGGCTTGCGCTTCGTCATGGGAGACAAGCCGATCTCCCGGCACCAGGACCATTCCCGGCCGCGCGGCCACCGCGCGCTGCCGTCGTGATCTTTATCGTGGTCCTCATCGTGATGGCCTGGCTGCTCGTCCATGGCTGCTCTCTTGCCATCGCTGCGGAGGCTGCTTCGGGGGCGGGCGTGCTTGCCGCCGGGATTACGTCCCGGCTAGCCGGCACCCAGCCTGCCGGCGACTAGAGTCCGGCTCCGCAGAAATGGGCCCGTGCCATGCCTAGAACAGGGCGGCGGGAACAGCCGCTCGTTACCGACGGCCCGCTCTCGCAGTTCGCCGCAGAACTCCGGCGCATGCGGGAGCGGGCCGGGCTGACCTATAACCAGCTGGCGGAGAAGGCTGGCCTGTCCGCCGCCACGCTGCGGGCCGCGGCAGGCGGCACTCGCCCGCCGACCTGGGAGGTGACGCGGGCCTTCTCCGACGCCTGCGACGGGGACGAGAGCACGATCAGGCCGCTATGGGAAGCAGGGCGTCTGGCGGCGGGCCGGACGGTACCCGCCGAGCCGCCCGCAGAGCCCCCGGACCCACAGAAAGAGGCAACCGCCGCTGACCTGGTGGACATGCTCAAACAGCTACGAGCATGGGCTAAGTATCCATCGTTCGGCGAGCTCAATAGGCGCGCAGACGGCCACAATCTCCTGCCCCCTAGCACCGTCTGGGACATGCTGCGTAGCCAGCGGCTTCCCCGCCTGGAGCTCATGGTCGCATTCGCCAGGGCATGCGGGCTCGAAGAAGACCAGGTAACCGCCTGGACGACCGCCTGGGAGTCCATCAAGGAACGCGAGAAGGCCGTGTACCGGCAGCGGTCGGCCGTCGCGGACTTTGCGGGCCGGGACGCAGAGCTGGAAAAGCTGACTAGCTTTCTGGAGGAGGCCGCCCTGCCGGGCGGCACCGTGGTGATCGCGATCGACGGTAAGGCGGGGATCGGCAAGACGGCGCTGGCGAGGCAGTGGACCCATCAGGTCGCCGCCGAGTTCCCCCACGGGCAGCTGTACGTGAACCTGCGCGGCGATGGCCAGGCCGAAACACCGATGACGGGGGCCGAGGCAGTCCGCGGGTTCCTGGATGACTTGAAGGTGCCGGCCGAGCAGATCCCGGTCGACCCGGACCGCCAGGCGGCCCTGTACCGCAGCCTGCTGGCCGGGCAGCGGGTGCTGATAGTACTGGACAACGCCCATGACAGCGAGCAGGTCCGGCCGCTGCTGCCTGGCCAGCCGGGCGGCAGCGTGGTAGTGGTTACCAGCCGCGACCACCTCGCCGACGAGATCGCCGACGCCCGCTCGCTGACGGTAGAGCCGCTCACCGACCCCGACGCCCGCCTGCTGCTGGAATGCCGCCTGGGCAGCGCCCGGATCGAGGCCCAGCAGGACGCGGTACGGGAGATTATCGACCGGTGCGCCGGGCTGCCGCTGGCCCTGAGCGTGGTGGCCGCCCGCGCCGCCGCCCACCCCGAGTTCCCGCTGACGGCGCTGGCCGACGAGTTGCGCGCGCGGGGCCCGCGGGTGATCGACGCAGGCGAGGAGGTCCCCAGCGCCGCGGCGGCGGTGTTCTCCTGGTCCTACAAGCAGCTCAGCGAGCAGGCGGCGCGAATGTTTCGGCTGCTCGGCCTGCACCCCGGGCCCGATATCACCGTGCCCGCGGCCGCCAGCCTGGCCGCCGTCCCGGTCCCGGAGGCACAGCACCTCATGGACGAACTGGCCCATGCCCACCTGATCATCCAGCATGTCCCGGGCCGGTTTACCTTCCACGACCTGGTCCGCGCCTACGCCACCGACCTGGCCGAGGCCCACGACCCCGGCACCGGCCAGCAGGCGGCACAGCGGCGGATGCTGGATCACTACCTGCACACCGCTCAGAGGGCCTGGTCCCTGTCCTCGCCCCACCTGCAGCGCTCCATCACCCTGTCCCTGCCGTCGGCCGGGGTGACACCCGAGGAACCTGTCGGCTACTCAGCCGCCTGGGCCTGGTTCACCGCCGAATACCCCGTGCTGATCGCGGCCATCCAGCTGGCCGCCGGCGCCGGGCACTACACCCACGCCTGGCAGCTCCCTCACACGCTGGTGCCATTCTTCGAACGACAAGGATACTGGCGCGACTTCGACGCCACCCACGACACCGCCCTGACCGCCGCCCGGGACCACGCCGACGAGCTGGGACAAGCCCACGCTCACCTGGGAATCGGTCATGCCCGCACCCGGAGGGGCCGCCGCCTCGACGAGGCACGCCCCCACTTGCAGGACGCCCTGCGCCTGTTCAAAGAACTCGACGACCCAGCCGGCCAGGCCGTCGCCCACAGCTGGCTCGGTATGACCTTCAGTATCCAGAAGCACTACGAGGAGGCGCTCACCCACTCGCAGCAAGCCCTCGACCTGGCCCGCACCGGCGGCTACCAGCGGAACATCGCCGCCGCTCTCAACAGCCTGGGCTGGAATCACGCCCTGCGCGGAGACGCCCAGCAGGCTCTCCCCTACTGTCGGCAGTCACTGGCCTTGTTCCAGGACCTCCGTGACCGGTGGGGCGAGGCCGCCGTACTCAACAGCATCGGCTGCGCGCACCACCGCCTCGGACGCCATAGGGAGGCGGTCAGCTACTTCAAACGGGCCATCGCCATCGACGGGGAACTCGGCGGCGACGACCTCTACAGCAAAGCCACCGACTACGATCACCTTGGCAATGCCCACCACGCCGCCGGCGACTTCGCCGAGGCCTACCATGCCTGGCGGCAGGCCCTCGACATCCTCGACCAGCTCGGCGACGTTCCCCGCATGGGCCCCGGTTACGCCGACCCAGACGCGATCCGCGCCAAACTCCCCGACTAAACGATCAGGCACGGCCCGGGGCTAGGACGCTAGACCTGCGACGGGCACCTCAATCAAGATCCAGCGGCAGGTCGCCGCGATGCCCGACTGGTTCGTACCCACCACCCGGACGTGCCGACGCCTGCGGAAACGCCCCAGATCGGAGGCAGACCAAGTAAGCCCGAAAGGGGTGTCGGTAACAACGGCGCCAGGAAGCACGTTAGGCCGTTCAGTTTGCTGAACACCGCGGCGAGGGCAGGGATCATGTGCACGGTCCCTGCTGGTGGTGCCGGAACGGGTTGCGCGCCTCATATGACGGGATATCGGTTTCGCCGCGCCGGTAGCGTTCAGCGGCGAACAGGTCCCAGGAGCGCTCGGACTGGGACAGCTTGCTGTGGCGGCAGAACTCCCGGAAGTCCAGGTCCGGCTCGGCTACCCGGCGCCGCCGTTCGGCCCGCCGGTCAGGGCGAGCAGCCGCCGCGCCGAGGTCGGCCACGCGGCGGGCGCGGGCCAGCTCATCAACATCGGCGGCCACCCGCTGCAAGATCGCGGCCACCCGGGGCAGGTCGGCCACCACGTGCGCCCGGTCGAAATGATCGTCTTCGGGGCGCAGGTTGACCGCCGGGGGGAACTCCTTGGTGTGCAGGTGGGTCAGCCAGCCGGCGCACTGGCGGAGCCAGCCGACCTCGTCGAGCAGGCGGTCGCAGATCAGGTCGCGCCCGTCCAGCTCGGCGTCGTCATCCCCGTCGGGGTCTTCCGGTGCGGGCCAGCCCGCGGCCCGCAGCTCGCCCAGGGCGGCATCCAGCCCATCCAGGTCCGCGTCGGCCGTGATCTGGTGCACCCGCGCCGGTGAGAGCCCCGCCGCGGCCGCCAGCGTGCGGATCGAGACCCCCTCCGCGCGGGCCGAGGCCAGTGCCCAGCTGCGTTCCCGCTCCGCCTGCTCCAGGCGCCACGCCGCCCGCGACACCCGCGCCACCACCCGCCGTTCCCGCCGCCAGGCGGCCATCCGGTCCGTGATCGCCACGCTGATACCCTGCTCCCGCCGGGCGGTGTTCAGCAAACTGAACGGCCTAACGTGCTTCCTGGCACCGTTGTTACCGGCCCCCCAAGGCACCCGCCGCGTAGCCGCCCATCGCTGGGCGCCGGAGAACGCGCTGGCCATCTCGAAGCCGTGCTTTTATCAGAGATAATGCGCCGTTAGCTCCGATAAGCCGAGTGTCAACTGGTCGCCACTGTCGGATCGGCGCTGCTGGAGCACATCGGGCTGTTGCTGGTGCTCGCCGCGAGCGCGTGACCGCAGGCCGCGGTGTTCCGCAGCTTGACGTAAAGGGCTTTAGCGGCGTTCAGCGGATGTTCGCCGGAAGCCAGGCCGCCTGCATGATGAGCGCCCGCCTCGCGGGGAATTGCCAGTGCGGCGCCATTCATGCCGGGCCTCGGCCGGGCTGTACCCCGGCGGCGGCCCGCGGTTATGGTAACGGCTGTGGGGGAGTCCGCGGCGGGTGGCGTGCATGGCTTCGCGTCGGCGCTGACGAGTTTCGTGGGCCGGGCCGGGGCGGTGAGCGAGGTCGCGGGCTTGCTGGGTGAGTACCGGCTGGTGACGGTGACCGGGCCAGGCGGGGTCGGCAAGACCCGGCTGGCTGGTGAGGTGGCCGGGCGGGTGGCGGGCCGGTTCGCGGACGGGGTGTGGCTGGCGGGGCTGGCGGCGGTGGCCGATCCGGCGCAGGTCCCGGTGGTGGTGGCGGCGGCGCTGGAGGTACGTGACCAACAGGGGGTGCGCGAGGCCGAGGCGCTAGCGCGGGTGCTGGCCCGGGAGCAGCTGCTGCTGGTGCTCGATAACTGCGAGCATGTGATCGGCGCGGCAGCGGAGTTGTGCACCGGGCTGCTGCTGGCCTGCGATGACGTGACGATCCTGGCGACCAGCCGGGAGCCGCTGCGGGTGGCCGGGGAGGCCCGGTACCGGCTGGCGCCGCTGGCCCTGCCCGACCCGGATGATCCGGCCGAGGCCGCTGCCGGGTGCGAGGCGGTGGCGTTGTTCGCGGACCGGGCCCGCCGGGCTGATGCGCACTTCGCGTTGGCCGGGAAGATCGGTCCGGCGGTGGCGCGGCTGGTGGCGCGGCTTGATGGGATGCCGCTGGCGATCGAGCTGGCGGCGGCGCGGGTGGAGGCGCTGGGCGTGGCGCAGTTGCTGGACCGGCTCGATGACCGGTTCGCGCTGCTGGTGGTCGGGGACCGGCTGGCGGCGGGGCGACATCGGTCGCTGGCCGCCGCGGTGGAGTGGAGTTACCAGCTGCTCGATGACCACGAGAAGCGGGTGTTCCGCGCGGTGTCGCTGTTCCCGGGCCCGTTCACGCTGGAGGGGGCCGAGGCGGTCGCGGGGGATGGTGCCGGGCCGGCGGTGCTGCGGCTGGTGGATTGCTCGCTGCTGGTCCCGCCGCGGGCCGGTCCGGATGGCCGGTCCCGGTACGGGATGCTGGAGACGCTGCGCGCCTATGGGGCCGGGCTGCTGGCCGGGGCCGGGGAGCAGGACGGGGCCGCGGCCGCGCTGGCCGGGTGCGCGCTGGGCGTGGCCGAGGAAGCCGCGGCGGGGCTGCGGACCGGCACCGGCGAGGCGGCCGCTGCCCGGCGGCTGGATGCCGAAGATGACACCATGCGGCAGGTGCTGGCCTGGGCCATGGACCACGATGCGGCCATGGCGCTGCGGCTGGCGGTCGCGCTGGCACCGTGGTGGGCGCTGCGGGGCCGGCTGCCGGGCGGGTACCCGCTGCTGCGCCAGGCCGCTGGGCGCGCCGCGGTGGGCAGCGGCGGGTGGTGCGCCGCGCTGTTCTGGCTCGGCTGGACGGCGCTGTCCTCGGCCGATCTGGCCGGGGCGCTGGGCCACTTCACCGCGGTCTGCGACGCCATCGGGAACCGGCCGCCGTCCCGGGCGCTGGCGGACTGCCTGGCCGGCCGGTCGATGGCGTTGGCGAACCTGGGCCGGCTCGCCGAGGCGGTCGACGATGGCCGCCGCGCCCTGGCCCTGGCCCGGGAGCTCGGCTACCCGGCCGGGGAGGCGCTGGCCCTAGAAGGACTCAGCGTCGCCGCTCTTTACGCCGGGGACTTCGGCGGCGCTGTGCAGCTGGCCCAGCAGGCCGAGCAGATCCCGGCCGATATCCCCGGCTGGATAGCCCGGCTGTGCAGCGAAGTCTTGATCGCCGCGCTGACCGAGGCCGGGGATCTGGCCGCCGCGGAGGGTATCTGCGCGGCAGGGCTGGCCCGGTTCCCGGACGCGGGCGACCTGTGGAGCCTGGCATCCCTGCTGACGCAGATGGCGGACCTGGACCTGCGGGCGGGCCGCGGCGAGGACGCCGCGGCGCACCTGCGGGAATCACTCCAGATCATCGTGCGGGCCGGCGGCTGGTTTGAGCTGGTCAACGGCCTGGAGTGCTGCGGGTACCTGTGCGCCGCGACCGGCCGCGCCGCCGAGACCGTCACGATCTGGGCCGCGTACGCAGCGCTCATGCAGCACGAGGGGTTCACGGATGCCGGGTCCGCGCGCCGGCACGAACCGCTGCGCAAAGCCCGGCAAGCGCTCGGACCCGCGCAGGCCCGGGCAGCCGAGGAACGCGGCGCGGCGATGAGCCGGGACATCGCGGCCGAGTACGCCCTGATGCTCACCGCCGCCGGCCCGCAGCAACCCCAGGCTGCGCCGGGACCGGGGAAGCTCAGCGCGCGGGAGCGGGAGCTGGTCACCCTGGTCGCCCAGGGCCGCACCGACACCCAGATCGCCGCCCAGCTGTACATCAGCGCGCGCACGGTCAGGTCGCACCTGGACCGCGTCCGGGACAAGACCGGCTGCCGCCGCCGCGCCGACCTGACCCGCCTGGCCCTCAGCACGGGCCTGGTCTAGCCAGGCCCGCCGCCCGACCCGGCACCAGCCCGCGGCGCCTGTGGGTAATTCCGGCGGCCACCCGGCCGCCGCCGCACTGAAAAGGGGTAAGCCGGCCCCTGCCCCGCGCATACCCGGCGGGTAGGATTGTTGCTACCAGCACAAACGCGGACGCGCAGCCGAAGAGTAAGAGTGTTACCTCAATCAAGCCAAGTGTTTCCATTTTGTGGCAAGGAACGCACCGCAGTACCCTGGCAAGGATGCTGGCAGGCTCTAGGGAGACAAGTCGGATGACTCCAAATCGAGATGACATGAATATCAAGAAGCTGACACAAATCTCTGTCAGGCGCTTTTCGTTCTTCATGAAGTGTATCGCCGAGAACGACCTATGGGATGAAGCTGAAATCTGGCTGGAAGAGCTTGGATGCACAGAGATCAGAGTCAGCTCTGAGCCGATCGCAGCAGTCCAAGAACTCCTCAAGCGCAAGGTAAACGAAGGCGAGCCACTTAGTGCACGGACGAAGCTGGTGGCCGAGTCCGCGGGTTGTGGCGGTAGTGCTGGTGGCGTTAACGACGGCGATGCCGGTGGCGGTGGCGATGCCGGGCCGCCGCCCAACCAGGCTTGATCCTTGCAAGCGCGGGCCGCCGGATGGGATGGCATACCGGACGGGGCCACCCAAGCTGAGCCCGACGCGGGAGGCGCCGGACGCAGCGGCGCGCCGGGCCTGCCTACACGACCATAGACACCGTGAGCTAGATGCCGAAGTTGGTCAGTCGTCGTACGCGTGCGCTGCGGGCTCCGAACCGTCAATATCGACGTCATTTAGGCCACGTTACCGCGAGCGCCATATCGGCAAACGGGAGGAGTCGAGATGAAGCGACGCGTTCCCTCAGCGTTCTGGATTAAGTATCAGCAGGAGACCGGCTCTCCTCCGGTCTGATATAGGCCCAAGTCCGTCCGACTAGCCCGATGCCGTGAGGCAGCGGGCCGCGATTGATAGGAGCATATTGTGGCTTCACAGTGGGGCAGTCACAGCCTGGCGCCAGGGTCGTCTGCGGGATGGTATTTCATCGGCAACGCCGTTTACGGCCAAGTGACGAGTCCGACGCAGGGCGGATCGGGCGTATTCGATGTCGAGTCAGGAGGGTCCCGTGGCCTTTACCGTGACCTACAAGCCTAATGGCGGCACCGGCAGTGTTCCGGTCGACAGCACGAACTACAACAAGAACGCCACCGTTACCGTGCTCTCCCCAGGCGGACTGAGCCTGAGCGGCGACACCTTCGCCTACTGGAATACCGAGGCAGACGGCAGCGGCACTGTCTACGGGCCCGGCGCAACCTTCGCCATCACCAGCAACGTCACCCTCTACGCCGAGTGGTACACCACCAAGGGTCTGACCGATCACGGCCTCGGCGTCGGCATCACCAAGCACTACGCCTTCTCGTACGACGCGACCTTGGCCGCGTCCGGCGTCGAGCCGGCCCGTACCAACGCCGTGATCGCGGCCTGCGAGAGCGATTTCACGCTGATGTCCGGCTGGTTCGGCAACATCGAACTCAGTCCGAAGATCACCACGCCGTTTCCGATCCGCGTCGCCAATTCTGTCGGCGGCGCGGCGACCGGCGGCCTATATCCGAACATCAGCACCACGCTCGGGGCCAGGTCCGGCGATGTCGCGTTCCTGCGCTACCTGATCGTCTCCGAGATCGTCGAAGTGCTGATGTACGTGCAGGCGCAGGGCTGGTACGCGCCCAACAGCTCCAACGAGCAGAGTTGCGGCGAGGCGCTGTCGCGGTTCCTCGCCCAGCAATTCCTTGTGCTCACGGGCCTCGGCGTCAGCGAACCCGGCTTCGCGATATCGTCACTTTGGCTCAATAGTTCGCTGCCGCCCTCGAACGCGAATTCGAGCCAATTGGGATCATCGATGACGACGCTGGCCAGCCAGATCGACGACGTGGTCGGTACATTCGCCGTAGTCCAAGCAAGCACTGTCCCATTCGCCAGCACGTACATCATCCAGATCGACAACGAACAGATGCTGGTGACCGCGGTGGACACAGGAGTCAATACCCTAACAGTGACCCGCGGATACAATGGCACGTCAACGGCAACGCATGCGGCCGGAGCTACAGTTTACTTCAATTACGGATCGCGCGCCGACTATATCAACCTCACGCTCGAATATGACCACCAACCCGATGCCGCGTCCGGTTGTGGCCTGCTCTTCCTCTACTATCTGCAAGTCCAGCTTGGCTTTACCTCCATCGCGCAAATCATCGCCGCGGCCCCTGGCGTCGCGAACGCCTCCCAATGCCTGCGCGGCGTTTATCAGAACTTGACCGGTGGCATAGACGATCCGTTCCCGTTCTTCAGGCAGCTGCTCGACGCCGTCTTTCCGCCAGACCAAGTGGCCAACATCCCGGGCCCCAATCCGGACAACCCGTGGCCGATCGGCTCCGTGGCCAGCATTAACTTGAGTTCGGACGTCCTTTGGACGGGGCAGACCGTCACCGGTACGATCACGCTGGAAGAGCCTTCCCCAGAGGACACGACCGTGACACTGAGCATTCTGGACGGGGCTGGCGTCCCCGCGCCGCCGAGCGTATTGAGCAACGCGCCGCCGAGCGCAGTCGTCATCGCCGGAGCCACCTTGGGCACCTTCCAAATCACCGCGGCGGCCACAGCAACAACGGAAAGCTTTTGGAATATCTTGGCGGCCGGGCCCGACGGGGTAACCAAGAGCGCGGACCTCACCGTTCTTCCGGGTCAGATCTTTGTGTTCGCGCCGGCTGGGCCCGATGGACCCCTCTTGCCCGGTCAGACTGCCACGGGCACGATCCTTGTGAGGACACCCGCTCCTGCATCCGGTGAGCCCATTAAGCTCAGCACCAACCATCCACATGCCGTCAGCATCAGCCCGCCGGCGGGCGGAGTCATCAGCCCCGGAGCCACCTCGGCCACCTTTGCCGTGACGGCCAACAGCCTGCCGCTGGGTACTTTTCTCGTTAATGGCATCACCATCTCGGCCAGTTTCGCGGGCGGCTCCGCAACGAGCGCGACGTTTAGCGTGGTCCGCAAGATCTTCCAACCACCGCCGCCACCGCCCCCGCCTGGAGGCGGTCCTGGACCCAAGCCCCAGGAGTCCTCGCCCCGCCATTCAGTGCGAGCGGTCAAGTTACTACTTCGGCGACCGAGGTTGATGGCGGGTAAGTAGTCGGAAATCGTGTGGTGGGCGGTGTCTATGTCATCCCTGAAGGAGCGGGGCTGTGTCAAGCGAGGGTTTTGCGACCTGCCGGGCCGGGCGGCTGCCGCCGGCGTGCCCCGGCGGGCCTCGGCCAGGGCGGTGGCGACCAGGGCGCGGGTCAGCCCGGCCAGCAGCACCGCGGTGCCGGCGTCCAGGCAGACGTCGGCGACCCGGACCTCGACGGTCGGGTAGCGCGGGGACAGCCGGGCCAGGAAGTAGACGCTCCGCGCGTCCAGCGCCGCCCCTTGCCCGATCAGGCGGCGGACCGCCGCGTCGTAGGCGGCGGCGTCCGGCCAGTCCGCGGGCGGGGTCGCGGTCGGCCAGCGGGACTGGAGCACATACCGCCAGCTGGCCCATCCGGTATCGTGCCCGCCGGCGATCGGGGAGTTGGCGGTGACGGCCAGCAGCGGCGCCAGCCAGGGCCGCAGCCGGGCCAGCACCTGGACACCCAGGTCCCGGGAGGGGACCCCGACGTGCACGTGGCAGGCGCAGGTGCCGGCCTCGGCCACCACCGGGCCGTACCGGCGGGCCAGCTGGCGGTACCGGGGCTGGGGTGTCACGGCGGCCAGCCCGGGCGTGCGGTACGGCGCGACCCCCGAGGCCACCAGCCGGCAGCCCAGCCGCGCCGCGGCGGCCGCAGCGAGCCGCCGGAGCCGGACCAGCTCGCGGCCGGCCTCGTCCAGGCTGGTGCACACCCCGGTTCCGGTCTCCACCTGGAACCGCATCAGCTCCTGCCGCACCCCCGGCTCCCCGCCGAGCATCCGCACCAGCTCGGGTCCGGCCAGCACAGTGGCGCCAGTGGACGGGTCCAGCAGCACGAACTCCTCCTCCACCCCCAGCGTGATCGGGCCGGCCGCGCGCACCGCCCCCGGCGGGCCGCCGGGGGCGGTCGCGGCCCGTCCCGCACCGCCCGATCCGGGCATCACAGCGACCACCTGCTGCTCCGGGGCCGGGCGCAGCGGCAGCCGCTGGCCCAGCGCGCTGGCCAGGCCGGCCACGGCGCCCGGCCGCGGGGAGCAGCGGCCACAGCAGCGCGGCCAGCGTGATGGAGGCTGCCGCCTGCACGGCCACCGCCTGGGCGCCGGCCAGCGTGACGATTGGCCGTAGCACTCTGAAATGGCCCCACCGTTCTCCTTTGATGTGGCCCCACCGGGAGTAGCGCGGGGGCGGTGGTTCTCTTCTGATCTGGCCCCACCGGGCAGGTATGGCTGGCGACACGCCGGGC
>Ga0310037_10000990_pt1 | contig 16115 bp, 10 predicted proteins | sample Sb_taG_11_FD_200239 | JGI IMG/M metagenome (GOLD analysis project Ga0310037, IMG submission 200239) | Peat soil microbial communities from Weissenstadt, Germany - Sb_50d_3_AS metaG (v2) (version 2) | ecosystem: Environmental > Terrestrial > Soil > Wetlands > Peat | place: Germany: Weissenstadt...
CCCACTTCAAGAACTGGAAGATATTCCACACCGACTATCGCCGCCCATACCAGACCTATCTTGACGCATTCAATGCCGCACGCGGGCTTTTCTTTTTCTCAATCACATGGGGTTTTGAATAACGCTCCATGCTTCCTTCCGAGCAAAGTATGCCATGACGCTAGAGAACCATGGCTTCGTCCAGGGGCAAGACTGGGATGGGCTACGCCTAGTGATAGATGCCATCCGTGTGGCAGCACAGTAACCTTCTGATCGCCACCAATAGGAGAAAAGATGAAAGGCTTTCCCCCCGCGGTCCCGCTGACAGGAGATGTGGCTCCCAATGGTTATCCGCTCCTTAAGTCCGTTCGGGTCGAGCCAGGAAGACCAAGTACCATACGCGGTTATGACTATCCGGCGTCGGGCAGCAATCCGGCGCCGGAGACATGTCTGGCCCTAATTGATACCGGCGCGGATAGCTGTTCGATAACTGCGGATCTCAAGGAGAGGCTAGACCTCCTTCCGCAGTGGGGAAAGATAATTGAGGGGGGATACGCCGGACAGGCGAGTGAACTGGACGCTTATTCGATATTCATCACCATGGGAGGAGTGTTCAGCTGTCAACTGCGCGTTGCCGCCGCCATGATACCTAAAGAGAATTACAGGTATCAGATCGTCATAGGCTGTAACGTGCTACAGCATTGCAAGCTTACCTATGGTACCGACACTGGCGAGGATAGAAAGTTCACCCTGTACGTCCCAAGAGCCACAGGACTGATATGAGGTCTCCGCCTCGCGGAGGCGGCGTAGCTCAGACCTGTCATCGGAGTTTGCTTCGTTCCTCAGCCAGCTCAACGGCCTTGCGTTCCCACTCATTGAGACCCTTGGAGTCGTGCCAGTCAACGTGAGCGCCGACGAGGGCGTTAAGCGCGGCGACGACGTGACGAGGACATCCGCGCGCCCCGGTCCCCTCCGCATCCACGATCGTCACCCGTGCGTATGACTGGCATGCGGGTTCGTCTGCCTTGTTGAGTGTGCAGGTGAATCGGGTCGGTGCCATCGCTGGCCTCCTGGCTGCTAGCTGAGGCGTGGAGGTGCCTCATCCGATAGCTGCCGGAAACCGCCTGGAAGGGCGGGACTGTCAAGGGTGGCGCTTGCGCCATCGCCTCGGCGACGCGACCGAAGGGAGCGCCCTTGACCGGCCCGACCTGGAGGGCTACACAATCGGAAGCGGATGAGGCTCCCCGGTGCGACCGGGCGTGTCCGGTCTAGTCAGCGACCGGAAGGAGCTGGTTCTGTGCGCCGGTAGCGGTCCTGATGTGCTGGTAAATGAGCCCTGTGGATTAGGCGACCCGCTGCGTGCCAGGCCCGGCGTGCGCCGGCGGGCCTCCCAAGGCAGAGCCGGCGCTGACGCCGGGCCGCGGCGGAGCGCAGCGGAGCCGCCTTGATCTAATACGGCTCAATTCGGCAGCGTAGCGTGATGCGGCTAGTCAGCGCTGGGTGGCGATAAGGATGATCACGGAGACGGCGAGGGTTGCCGTGGCTGCAACGTATGCGCCGACGGCGGCCCACTTGTCTAGTCGCTGACCGACAAACATGGAGGCGAGGGTAATCCAGGGGGAGGCCTGGTCTCGGTCATGTTCGCGGCTTGGCGTCTGGGCGGTCGTTGGCATCGGCTGATGCCTCCTTCCCGCCTGGACGCGGCTTGCGACGTCCGAACCTTGCCCCGAGCGCGACTAGTGCCGCTGGCCCAGCGAGACCCGACACGAACGCAGCGCTCTCGTGGAGTGCCAGCGTTGCCGCACCCACGATCGCTCCTAGTATCACCCGGACGACCACCTGCACCAAGTACAGCCCTCCGGGTCGTCCTGCTGGGAACCCTTCCTGATAGCCGGCGAGGAACTGTGCTAGGGCATAGGCAAGTCCACCGGCGGCGCCCCACCATAGCCCGGGCGGCGAGTGAACAAGCAGGTGCACTAGCCCGGTGCTATGAGTCGCGAGCAACACGCCACTCCTCCAGAACACGGACACGACCCAACGTGTTCTGGCGTGCGCCCCACTTCAGGTACTCCGAGTACGCCGCCATCAGAAGGTCCGCCCTCTCGCTCCGGGGATCCGGGCTCGGGCGCGCGACGCCTCAGCTCAGATACCCCCAGGTACTGAACCGAGGCGTCTTAGACCAACAACGTCTCAGTTTTTACCGCTACTGCAGCGACTCCCAAATCTCGCTGCAGCATCCAACCATTCAGAGCATACCAATATCTGAGCCAAAGCGAGCCTCGAATCCCAGCCTTCGTGAGAGGCGGCTGAATTATCCGGAAATGACGCTTGGTGTCGGATATGTCATGCCGCGCAGCTATCGGGCCTGGCCTCTGGCCTGGCCCTCGCTGTCAGGCCCGCTGGGCTGGCAGAGGTCTCAGGTGCCCTTGACGCGGGAGGGGCCAGCCCGGATAATGCGCGGCGTTCTGGCCTCTGGCTGTGACATCTTCACGGCTCCCGGCGCACCGGGCGCGAGGGTGACGGCCTGGCCGTGGTATTGGCGGGCGGCAGCGGGATACGGCGGGTCACCCTGGCCGATCATCCCTCTCGACTGCTCGCGCCCGACCCTCGCTGCTCACGGCCAGGGCCGTCAGGCCCGGCGCGCCGAAGGTGCGCCCTTGAAGCTGTGGAGAAACTTGTAACAGCTCCGCAAGGCGCGCGAAGCGACCCACGAAGCGACCCACGACCCACGAAGCGACCTATTCGAACGGGACGAAGGGGACGAAGGGGCAGAAGGGACCATTCACGAGGGCGCACACTGGGTTCCCACGCCGGTTTCCCCACGAAGCCGATGATCAAGCCGGTTCCGCCCGTTTGGCCCGCGACGGGGCAGAATGACACCCCAGCCGTTTAAGGTGGCCACCGAAGTGGGCTAGTTCTGCGCCGAGGAGGTACGCCATGACTATCGAGGTCACGATCAGGGAAGGCCGTGATATCCGGGAGCTGTTCGAATCTGGCTGCGGAACGTGGGCTGGAAAGGGTGCTTGCTGCTCTCGGGCTTACCGGGGAGGTGCGCCCGGAGGACTTCGAGCGCCTGTCGGAACTGGTTACCGACGAGGATGAGGACCAGGATGGGGACGACGTGCGCCCCTACGCGGCGAAGCCTGCTGCGGTCTCTCGCTTATCGAGCAGATGCGCCAGGACGGCACGTTGTAGTGCTTTCTGAGGGTCAGGCGTCGGCGGCCTCGGGCTCGTACATGTCCGCCTCTGCCGAGGCTTCGGGCTCGGGCTCAGGCTCGACCTCGGGGATTTCAGGCTCGGGTGTGCTGATCGCCTCGGGCTCGTCAATCTCGCGCGCGTGCCGACGCTCCAGCTCGGCCTTGGCCTGGCCGGCGCTTTCCCGGTCCTCGGCGGTGTCGGCGGCCCAGCGCTCGTAGTCGGCTTGTGCTGCTTCCAGCTCGGTGCGCTGGCCGCCAAGGATGACCGCGAGAGATGCGGCTTCGGCTTTGGCTGGTTCCTCCACGTCGGGGTCGGCGGCCCGCACCCGTGCCTCGGCCTCGGCGAGGGAGACCGCGCGGAGCTCGTGGGCCGGTTCGGGCGCGGCGGCCTGGGCCTGCTCGCCGCGGCGGACCTGGGCCTCCAGCTCGCCGGGGGACGCGGCGCGGCCCGGATCAGCGCTTCGTCATCGGGGATTTCCAGGGCCCGAATGGTGTCTTGCCGAAGCGTCTCCAGCTCGGGGGAACCCTTGTGACCGGACAGGCTGATGGCGATCGACGGGTCGGTGATGCCCGCCGCTTCCCTGTACGCCGCGGCGATCCCGGCCCGGCGCGCGTAGTCTTCGCGGAGTAGGGGTGAGGCATCCGGGGAGAGAATCCCTAGGCGCTGCATCAGCCACGGCTCAGGCCGTTCTACCACCCGCTGACCTAGCTCCGTCATCCGCTCGTCGAGGGCGCCAGCTGCCATCTTGGCGAGCTCGGAGGCGTTGACTGGGGTGCGGTCCGCCCACGACGGAGAGCTGGGAGCGGCCGCCGGGCTCGGGTTCCTGGCTGTGTTCCGGTTCCTGGCCTGGAGCCGCGCGTACAGCACCGAGGTCACCGAACGGGCCCCGGCCAGGTCGGCCGCGGTGATGTCGGAGATGATCTCCGGCACGTTCTCACCGCGGAGGTGAGCCCTTCGGAGGGTGAGGCGGAGGGTGGTGCCCTGGGGTTCGAGGATGTACCGCTTGTAGTCGGCTTCGGACAGCCGGGTCTGGAATTCCTGGTTGATTGCCACGCTGATCGTGTTCTTGACCGACGCGGACCATAGGTTCAGGACGTGTCCGGTGCCTGACGTCCATTCCTGGGCCCGGCGGACTTGCTCGGTGGCGGTCAGCTCTTCGGAGTCCCGCTCCAGGGCGGCCGCGAAGACAGACTCGGGTGTGGCCTGCTCGAGGGGCTGCGTTCCGTGGGAGGTGGGCCCGGTGACGATGTGCGCCACGTTGGAGTCGCGGCCGCGGGTCATTCCGACGTAGAGGGATTGCCGGGAGATCGATTCGCTCAGGAGCAGGTGTGCCGTGTCGGTGGTGCGGCCCTGGGCGACGTGGACGTTGCCCGCGTAGGCCAGCTCGCCGTACTCGGCGAAGTAGTCCTTGCTGAGCAGGAATGGGCGGGACCATCCGCCTTCGGGAAGCTGGCGACGGACCTGGACGCTTTTCCCGGCGAAAGCCTGGACCTTCAGGACGTCGCGGTTGACGAGCCGCTGGCCGTCGATCCGGAGGTCGGTGTTGTGGCGGGCCCGGATGATGTCGCCGGTTCCGGCGTGGTTGCCGTCGGCGAGCTGGATTCGCGGGTCGCCGACCTGGCCCGCGGCGGCGAGCTTGGATTGGACGATCCGGGCCAGGTCGGCGGCTTCGGCGTTGGTGCCCGCGAGGAGGAGTGTGTCTTTCCCGGCGAGGAAGTCAGCCAGGTACTCACCAGCCGCCCTGGCGTAGGCGGCTTCCCGGTCGCCGTGGCGGATCCGGCCGTGGCTGTCGTAGGCCGCGAACACCCCACGGTGGGCCTGACGGAGCCTCAAGGAGGCGGCGCGCTCCCACTGTGCACCGAAGCGGAGCACCTCGTGCAGCTCGACCGCGCCGAGCTCGCGGGCGATGGCGCGGAACATGCCGCCTGCTTCGACCGCGCCCAGCTGGTGGAGGTCGCCGGTGGCGATCACGTGGGCGTCGGCGCGGCGGGCCGCGGCGAGGATCAGGGCCAGGTCGGAGGTGGAATGCATGGAAGATTCGTCCAGGACCAGGACGTCACCGGCGCTGATCTCCACCGGGTAGAGAAGCTCGGTCGAGCCTTCGATCTTGCCGAGGAACGCTGCTGAGTTGTACGCCTCCAAAGGCGCGCCGAGCTTGCGGGCCTCTCCGGTCATCACGCGCGCCGCGTTCTCGGCGGTGGTGATGCCGATGACCCGGCCGCCGACCAGGGAGTCCCAGGCCCGGGCGAACTCGACCATGGTCCGCGTCTTTCCCGCGCCCGCGGGCGCCATCAAGCGAGCCAGCGACAAAGGAACCGCCACACCGGACCGCCGACCACAAACCTAGTCAACCTGCGCATACACCAGCTCCCAGAATGTTCAATTTACGGTAAGTGGCATTGGTCCGGGGGCGGCAGTCCCAGTTCAGCGAAGCAACCCGAAGCCTAGTTAGCTGTGTACAAAGATTACCGAGGAAACCGATGAAGAAGAATTATCGGATCAAGGTGGATGCACATCGGCAAGGATCATAGGCAGCCACGCACCATGACGAAATGACACAGCCTGCATGCGCGTACGTCGGCAGCACTAAGTTAGACTGGTGCCAGCGTCACTCTTCAGTGGGCTAGAGCGCAGAGAGCGTCGCTGCGACATCATGACGAACCTCTAGGAGGCGAACAGCAGATGCTCTCTGGCTCAGCGCCGTGGCACCGACAGGTCATCTTCTTGCGAACTGGACAGACGGCAGGGAGCGTGAGCAGCCGTTACCTGGGAAGCCAGAACCTTGACCTCAACAACCAGGGACTCGTTGCGGCAACCACCGCCGCAGAGCAGTTGATGCTGACTCAGCCCACCGCGATACTCAGTTCCGGCTTGCAGCGAGCGACGAGAACAGCCGCTGCCCTTGAACAGCGCACAGGACTCGTAGCCCATAGAGATATTCGACTGCGTCCGTTGGATGCGGCTGCGCTCGAAGGCCTTACGCCATCAGAGATTAGCGAACGTTATCCAGAGGACGCCCAGGCATGGCAAGAGGCGCACTGCCACAATCGTCCTCCTGGTGGCGGAGAGAGCCGGTCGGAGGCCGGGCGACGGGCCGCAGATTGTATCCTCGAAGTATTTGCCAGGAGGACAAGTAACGGCACCATCGTCGTCGTTACTCACGACCTAACGGCCCGCGCCGCTATGTGTACAATCCTAGACTTGCCTGATCGCTCTTGGGGAATTTTCGACGAGATACGTCACTGTGCGTGGTCAACGTTGCGTGAAGGCCGGCAGGGGTGGTTCATTGGAGAGCACAATATTTCGCGTGTTCATCCTAGCGATGAGTCCAGCCAGTTCGCCGAAGATGATATAGCTGCGTTCTGAAGGAGCGTTAGCATCCCACACGCCAGTCTGCCAGCTCTTGGCAATCAGAATCTTAATGGCAGTCAAATGGCCGGATGCTCTCTGTTCTTATTGAGGCGCGCTGGAGGACACCGTTACTCGGCGAGGCTACTAAAAGGCCCGCGTTGTGTACGTAAGACCCTTTAGTACATGGTGACTGGATCGCTGCTGAGCAGCAGGATCTGGCGCGGGTTTGCTCACCTCTTCGCCAGGCCCACAACGGGCCGAACCAGTGAGATCATTTACGCTCGTGGAGGTACTCTGCCTTCTGGACGTGAGGAGCAAGATGCCAATCCCACTCCGCCAACCCCAATGCTTCAGCGCACCAGCGCCTGAGCGCCTGGCAGGGCACCGAGCGTCCATCTGTGGTCACCGTGACTGCGAATGCCCCAGAACTGTCTTGAATCCAGAGGTAACTCATATAACGATACAACTGCGTCAAGTCGTTTAGTCCACGCATAGACCGCCAATCGGTCAGACCTGCACTCTTCAAGAACGGACTAGCTACGATATTCGTGGCAGTTATCTGTCGAGTGGACGGAACAATATGCACATGCGCATGATCGATACACGATCCAGCTTCGCCCGGCCCTTTAGACCCATGCTCAAATGTCACGACGGATTGACCGCGCTCTTCATACTCTGCGCGCAGTACCTTTACGTAGGTCTCGACATCCTGTATCTCTTCTGTGGGCAATCCTCCGATCGCGGGCTGATGTGCCCGCGTCACGATAAGGAGATGCCCGGCGACCAACGGTACGAGATCCTCGACGATAGCCAGTTTCGCGCTGTTGATCAAGACTTTAGGATTGATCAAACAATCGGATAGTTCCGGTTCACTGTCCAGACCGAAACATAGCCTACAGCTGTATCTGTGGTTCGTCACCGTGCCTCCTATTTCTTAGCCTCACTACCATCTCGGAACGCGCAAGACATGTGGCTCGTGGTCGAGATAAAGCGGCGACACGACTAGCCCAAACTCACGTAGCAGTATCGCTGGGTGACTCAGAACGCCAAATGTGCAGAAAACCTCTTCCAAACCGGCTTCCTGAAGACTCGCTGCGACAGAGGCTATTCGCGCTACTCCGCCTCTATCGGCAGCGCAGTTAACCAGTATCCTTGATTGATGATCCCAGTCGTTTACATCTTCGGGATTGACGACCAGGAAGTACCTATTCATCTTGAAATCTTCCCCCGCTACCCGTTGCGAGCGCTCGACGTCCAAGTGGGTAGTGGGCCGGATATTCAGGAAATACCAGTCGTCCTTGTCGATAACGAAATGAACGTTCACCGGTAGATCTGGCGCAAGGTCGCTACGGATCATCGAAAAGTACTCTACCATTCGTATTGCCCAGTGCTCTGCTTTCTCGTTTGCGAGCGGGCCTATGTTTAGCCGGAACACTCCAGGATTGCTGCGAACGCTCGGAATCTCCACGGCCGCTTCCCGGTGGAACGGAACCTTGAGAAACTCAAATTTGGACTCGGTCCACAAGAACACGTCCGGAGGAAGCAGGTTGTTAGGCTCCCAGTTTCCGGGTACGTGCTCCACTAGCAGAGTCTTGTCGGAGACGTAAGCCTCGAATGAGGAGTCCACGACTACATAATCTGAGACTATCCCAACCCAAGATTCATTGGCTCGTGTCTCAAAGAAAGCCTCAAGTACATTGCCTCCCGGAGGGATGAAGCGCTTGGCAACTCCGACGTGGGCTTCATATGAGAAGCGTATCACAGTTCCCTTAGGACCATTTTTACGGCTGGCAAGAATGCCTTCCACCTCAGACCGATCAGCCCGAGGAGGTACTACTACAGCGTTCGAGGCCCCCCAGCCACTCCGCCCGAAGTATTGAGCCGCCGCCGCCTTGAGTCCCCACGAGTCTGCCATGGGGAGCGAAGGCAGTCCTTGCCGTTCGCGCGGTGCCGCCTTCCCCACGCCTACTCCTGCTCCCACTGCTGCAGCCCGGATAGGCCGAGCCTGCACGATGTACAGGTCATGCCCATCCCACACCCATTCGATATCCTGCGCCTCGCCGAGCATGCGTACGATACGTTCGCATGCCGTTGAAAGACTCGATACGAGGCTTGTTATTTGTGATGTGTCGATATGCGGCCCGGCCAGATGATGGTAGCTCTCTTGATCATCGTGTCGAGTAAAGCTATATAGCGATCCCGTGACATCCCCGGTAAGTAGCGCGTTCGCTTCTCCTTCAGCCATCTCCACGAGGAGATCGCACGTGTTGTACGGAGGTGGCGGCGCAGTGAACGCTACACCCGCAAGCACGGCAGGGACCTGCCACTGCACGATTACGCTCATATGTATGCTCTCTGGCCTCAATCCAAGCATCTGCTGATACTCTTTTACCGCCAGAGATGTAGGGCTATCGACGCATGCATTTATTCCGACGATGAGATCCGTAAACGTCTTAACATCACGTCTGCTCGCAAAGCGACCTGGGAACAGCGCGGTGGGCGAATCCTCTACGGACGCGGAACTCCGGACGATCAACGAGTCGTGGCCCGCCCTACCATTTGAATTTTTCGTCAACGCTTTCCATATTCGCTGCATTTCTCCTATTTCTTGGAGTTCATCGACTGTGCTGCTAGCTAGGTCAATACAAAAACCTTCTGGCACGCGGATGTCGTTGCGCATGAGGGTAGAAAGCGTTGCAGCCTTGGGCCCGTATTTGCCTGGCGTTACGCCAGTATCTCCTATAGGAAGAACCTCCGGGGCCATTTTGGTAACCGCCTCCACTCGCGGGGCGGTCTTCACCTGCAGGCCCGGCGTGGCGGGCAGGGGTGTCGTCGGCCGACTAGCATGGCTGCCTTCCTCGGACTCAAGTCCACTGAGCAATTCACGAAATAGTTCATTTGCGTCAACTCCCCTGTAGAAAATGATGCCGTCGGTCAGGCCGATCCTTTCGAGTAGTGACTTACGAGATCGCCTGAGCTCGCTTCCGTCCTCGGAATTGAACGACCAAAGGATCTCACACTCCCGGGCAGTTGCGAGCTTGGCTAGCGCGCCGGTGAAGATGTCATCCCAGGCGCCGTATCCGACAACTACGACGAGAGTATCCCGGATTAGATCAGCTAGGCCGCCTAGCAGGTTTGGCCGCGGGCGTTTCAGCGCGTCTCTGCTATGGAGCAAGGATCGTCTTTCGGTGGAATTGGAACGCCAGTATCCATGGAGATGCAGTACGTTAGTGGTTGAATTTACGTCTACCACTGTGTCGAAGGATCCGTCGGTCTTGAGGCTTTGTGTACTGCATTGACCGCCATAACGGCGGATGGCGATTTCGATCAAGGGATCGAAATTTGTAGTAATCACTCGGTTTCCGAACAATGCTGACTTTTGCGCCATAATCTTGCCGAGGCTATCCAGTCCAAGAGGCAATCGCCATGACTCGTTGTCATTTTCCATTGCCTGTGCAAACTGGTCCAGCTTGCTCCAGGGAGAGCGACGGAGAAACTCTGCTAGCTGTCCAGATGGAGGAGTCGTATATGCGGTGCGGACTGCGTGTTGAATTATGGCGTCGAAAGCTGCAGAACCTGCAATGCCTTGAAGTGCATCATGGTATTGGCTGTAAGCTTCCCATGGCCCTGACGCCGACTCACGAATATTTCGGAAGTCTGCTAGAATGTCAGGTCTGAATGAAGAAGGTATGGACTCAATATATTCGTCGACAAGACTGATGATACCTCCTACCCCTGGAACAGATGGCAGTGCGGCCCCGCTACCCAACATAAGGGTTACATTTTTGCTAGGGTTATTAAAGTGCCACAGCAGTCGCTGAACGAGTCTCGCCTGAGAATGATAGTTTGACACGGGATCCCCTTCGCACTCAGCCATGGACGCTCCCGCCGAAAACTGGGTAGCGTCAGGGGAAGAGTGTATCGGCCGCCGCGCCCTTAGCACTCCGGCCGTAGATCGTTATGTTCAAGGATCTTAGGCTGCCTGCCGCTGGTAGTGGTAGGCGCGAGCGGTACTGGTGCTGTTGCCGCCAGCGTGACAGCGCATCTGGTGCGAGGCGTTGTGCGCGGGGGGTGGATACTCATGCTGGCGGCATGTGGGCGATCTCGTTGCGGGTCAGTGGGATCGGCTCTGCCCGGTCCTGGCTGCCGGGGTGTTCGGTGGCGGCCGCGATTGTCAGGAACGCAGCGGCGAGCTTGGCTAGGGTGACCCACCGGTACCAGGAGGTCCAGCGGCGCACCTGATGCTCGTCCAAGCCGGTCAGGCCCCTTGCCGGCCTGGAAATTTTCTCGATGGTCCAGCGAAGCCCGGCGACTGTGACCAGTGCGGCCAGCGTTACCGGGTGCGGGGAGTAACAGCGGTAAAACGCCAGTTCCCTGGTGCGCCGGTTCCGGGCGCACCAGCAGGTAGCGGCAGCCGGGGGGCGGGGTCGGTGATGGTGACCCAGGCCCAGTCGTACCAGCGTTGCCCCTTGGCGTTTCCTCAGAGTTCGAGCTCAACCGCCTCGGGCTCGCCCATGTCGGCCTCTGGCGAGGCTTCAGGTTCGGGCTCAGGCTCGATCTCTGGCATTTCAGACTCGGGCGTATTAATCACCTCGGGCTCGGCGACCTTGTGTGCCTGCCGCCGCTTCAGCTCAGCCTGGGCCTGGCCGGCGCATTCCCGTACCTCGGCAGTCTCGGCCGACCAGCACTCGTATTCGGTCTGGACCGCTTCCAGCTCGGCGCGCTGGCCGCCGAGGATGACCGCGAGAGACGCGGCTTCCGCCTTCGCTGACTCGTCTATGTCGGGATCAGCGGCGCGTATCTTCGCTTCTGCTTCGGCGAGGGAGACCGCGCGGAGCTCATGAGCCGGTTCGGGTGCGGCGGCTTGGACTTGCTGGCCGAGGAGCGTCCGGGCCTCGAGCTCGCCGGGGGACGCGGCCCGGATCAGTGCCTCGTCGTCGGCGATCTGCAGGGCCCTGATCGTGTCTTGTCGCAGTGTCTCCAGCTCTGGGAAGCCTTTGTGACCGGACAGGCTGATGGCGATTGACGGGTCAGTAATGCCTGCGGCCTCCCGGTAAGCTGCCGCGATTCCTGCCCTGCGCGCATAGTCCTCCCGGAGCAGAGGCGAGGCGTGCGGAGAGAGCACTCCCAGGTGCTGCATCAGCCATGGCTCGGGCTTCTCCAGCATCCTCTGCCCTAGCTGGGCGGCCCGTTCGTCGAGAGCACTAGCCGCCATCTTGGCGAGCTCGGGCGCGTTCTCCGGGGTCCGGGAAACCCATGCCGGAGGATCGGAAGATGCCTCCGGACTCGAGTTTCTGCCGAGGCGCCGGTTCCTGGCCTGGAGCCGCGCGTACAGCACCGAGGTCACCGAACGGGCCCCGGCCAGGTCGGCCGCGGTGATGTCGGAGATGATCTCCGGCACGTTCTCACCGCGGAGGTGAGCCCTTCGGAGGGTGAGGCGGAGGGTGGTGCCCTGGGGTTCGAGGATGTACCGCTTGTAGTCGGCTTCGGACAGCCGGGTCTGGAATTCCTGGTTGATTGCCACGCTGATCGTGTTCTTGACCGACGCGGACCATAGGTTCAGGACGTGTCCGGTGCCTGACGTCCATTCCTGGGCCCGGCGGACTTGCTCGGTGGCGGTCAGCTCTTCGGAGTCCCGCTCCAGGGCGGCCGCGAAGACAGACTCGGGTGTGGCCTGCTCGAGGGGCTGCGTTCCGTGGGAGGTGGGCCCGGTGACGATGTGCGCCACGTTGGAGTCGCGGCCGCGGGTCATTCCGACGTAGAGGGATTGCCGGGAGATCGATTCGCTCAGGAGCAGGTGTGCCGTGTCGGTGGTGCGGCCCTGGGCGACGTGGACGTTGCCCGCGTAGGCCAGCTCGCCGTACTCGGCGAAGTAGTCCTTGCTGAGCAGGAATGGGCGGGACCATCCGCCTTCGGGAAGCTGGCGACGGACCTGGACGCTTTTCCCGGCGAAAGCCTGGACCTTCAGGACGTCGCGGTTGACGAGCCGCTGGCCGTCGATCCGGAGGTCGGTGTTGTGGCGGGCCCGGATGATGTCGCCGGTTCCGGCGTGGTTGCCGTCGGCGAGCTGGATTCGCGGGTCGCCGACCTGGCCCGCGGCGGCGAGCTTGGATTGGACGATCCGGGCCAGGTCGGCGGCTTCGGCGTTGGTGCCCGCGAGGAGGAGTGTGTCTTTCCCGGCGAGGAAGTCAGCCAGGTACTCACCAGCCGCCCTGGCGTAGGCGGCTTCCCGGTCGCCGTGGCGGATCCGGCCGTGGCTGTCGTAGGCCGCGAACACCCCACGGTGGGCCTGACGGAGCCTCAAGGAGGCGGCGCGCTCCCACTGTGCACCGAAGCGGAGCACCTCGTGCAGCTCGACCGCGCCGAGCTCGCGGGCGATGGCGCGGAACATGCCGCCTGCTTCGACCGCGCCCAGCTGGTGGAGGTCGCCGGTGGCGATCACGTGGGCGTCGGCGCGGCGGGCCGCGGCGAGGATCAGGGCCAGGTCGGAGGTGGAATGCATGGAAGATTCGTCCAGGACCAGGACGTCACCGGCGCTGATCTCCACCGGGTAGAGAAGCTCGGTCGAGCCTTCGATCTTGCCGAGGAACGCTGCTGAGTTGTACGCCTCCAAAGGCGCGCCGAGCTTGCGGGCCTCTCCGGTCATCACGCGCGCCGCGTTCTCGGCGGTGGTGATGCCGATGACCCGGCCGCCGACCAGGGAGTCCCAGGCCCGGGCGAACTCGACCATGGTCCGCGTCTTTCCCGCGCCCGCGGGCGCGGTGAGGACCGTCATCAACGTGCCCGCGGTGAGCAGCTTGACTACCGCGTCCCGCTGTTCGGGGCTCAGGGTGGAGCCGTCGAGTGCCTGCTGGGCTTGCGCTTGGCTAACAAGCTGGCCGACCGTGGAGCGGGCGTGCTTCATGACGGTTTCTTCGAGGTCGAGGTGGGCGAGGGTGGCGTACCGGGTTTCGTTCGGCCGCCGGTAGATGGAGGTGCCGTCCTTGCGGACGCCGAGTTCGGACACGTCGGTGATGTCCGGGGCGGGAGCGACCCGGATCACCTCGGTGCCGCTGAACCCGTTGACCGCTAGGTCGGCGACTTCTGTCACCATCGCCGCGGTGGCGCCTACGGGCAGGGCCCGGCCGACCTCGAATCGCAGCTGGGCTATGGACCATGCTGCGTGCTGGCGCTGTGCCTCGGCGACCGCGATCCGGGCGGCGCGGGCCTTGTCGTGCTCGTTGATGTGCGGGTGCGTCCGGTGGGCCGCGGCGTAGGCGCGGGCTTCGGCGTGGACCTGGGATAGGGCCTGCATTTCGTCCCGGGCGACCTGCCGTTCCCATCCGGCCAGCCGTTCGGCTTCGGTCGGCTCCTCGCTGCCTGTGCCCCCGGCGACCATCCGGCGGGCCTGGGCCTTGCTGCGCCGGGTGTTCTGGGCCGCCTGCTGGCTGAGCAGCCAGATCGTCCGCTTCGACGGGGGATGGCCTTTGGCCTTGGTGTACTGGTCGATGAGCCTGGCCAGTTCGGGGGTGATGGCCCGGTTCCGGGAGGAGAACAGGTCCATGACGTCTTTGCTGACCCCGCCGACCTCGGCGCCGTTCCCGTCGGCCCGCGGGACCATGGCGTAGCCGCGGCGGATCAGGCGGGATTCCATTTCCCGGCTGGCGGCGGCCGCCACCGACAGCCGCATCTGGTACAGCTGCTGCCCGTCCAGGGACCGCCACGTGTCGTCGGCTCCGTCGGCCCGCTGGACGAGGTTGGCGATCGGGATGTGAACGTGCAGCTGCGGGTCTCCGTCGCGGCTGATGTGGTGCAGGTACAGGGCGGCGGTCAGCCCGTTTCCGTCGCGCCACTCCCCCGTGGTGGCCGAATGGTGCCCGGTCCGGGTGTAGCAGGCTTCGGCCTCGAGCTGCTCGACGGCCAGCCGGGCCGACTCGATCAGGTCGGCTTCGATCCCGTCGGCTTCCGTATCGAGCTCGTCGGCGGTCTCGTCGTCCCCCTCGTCGCGTGCCTGTTTGGCGGCGACCCGCAGCGAGGCGTGCAGCACGCTGACGGACTTGACCTCGTTGAGAGGCATGTCGTAGTAGGGGACCCGTTCGGCCGTCTCCTTGGCCCGCTCGGCGGCGCGGACCTCGGCGATCTCGACGGCCGACGCGAACGGATGCTCGGCGGTGTACGCGGCCACCGCCGCGTCCTCACGGTCCTGGACCGACTTGGCAGCCCGGGGATGCAGCAGCATCTCACCGTCCGGGCCGATGCCCTTCTGGTAGAGGCGCTCGATCACGCCGGGGTCGACCTCGCCGTCCAGGCCCAGGGAAGCGGCACCCTGGCCGGCCCACTGGCCGGGCGGCTCGCCGGCGGCGGTGTAGTACGACATCGCGCCGACGCACCCGCCGGCGCAGGGGCCGCGGGTGAAGTAGGCCACGTCGTGGCCTGCCCGCAGCGTCACCAGTGTCGTCACGGACGGTCACCGGAGCGCGACTGACCGCTGTCATCGGGCTTGATGCATGTCTGGGGTGCTTTTAGAACAGAGGGGTCGGCCATTTGCTCGGCGGCAAGCGACCGCCTCGGCGCGCCCGCTGTCGAGTTCAAGTGGAGGCTTCGATCGCATGAAGCTTGCGACCAAAGCTTTCGTTGTTCAGCGGAAAACGTCGTGTCGCTACCGGGCCTGAGCCTGTCCGCCTGCAACCTCGTAACGGTTTCGGGACGCTCGGTACGTAGGGTTGGCTCGTCCGGTTCGGTCGGTGCAGTGAGGGTGCTCTGGTGGGCAACGTGTTCGGGTCGCCGCGGATGGCGCCGGTCTTGGCGGTCGTCCTCGGCTTGCTCACGCTGGGGGCCAGCCTGGCCAATATCCCGCCTGCGATTGCCCTTCGTCAGACCGGGCCGGGCGGGCCGGTAGCCTTCGCGCTGATTACCCTGGCCGTCGCCGTGCCGGGGACGGCAGTGGGTGTCGTGCTGGCGGCGCGGCGGCCGCGCAATCCCATCGGCTGGCTCCTGCTGGCGCTCCTGCTGCTCGCGGCCAACCCGGCCGACGAGTACGCCGTCCTGGATTACCGGATGCACCATGGGACGCTGCCCCTGGGCTGGATGGCGGTGGTGTTCCTGGGCAGCTTCCCGGCTATTCCGGTGCTCCCAGCGATCCTGCTCTGGATGTTCCCCGACGGGCGGCTGCCACCGGGCCGCTGGCGGCGGGCGGCTCGGGCGCTGATCGCCGCCGCAGCGCTGCTGGCGGCGGTGACGACGGTGGCTCCCGGGGTGACGGCCGTGGCCGGCCACCACGTCCACATCGACGCCAGCGGAAACCTGTACCCGGTAAGCCCGGCATGGACCATCGCCGGGAACCTGACGGCCATCGCGGCCATCGCCAGCCTGCTGGCCTGGCTGGCCGTGCAGGTGCCCCGGTACCGGCGCTCGAGCGATGAGCGGCGCGAGCAGCTCAAATGGCTCTACAGCGGCGCCACCGTCTGGATATGCGCATTCGTCGGCGGGCTGGTCGGCCTGGCCGCCGCCGGGGAAGCGTCCGACGGGCCTGTGGTCAACGACGCCATCGAACTCGGCACATCGGTCTTCGTGATCTGCATCGGCGTGGCCGTGCTGAAGTACCGCCT
>Ga0310037_10000997_pt1 | contig 16030 bp, 18 predicted proteins | sample Sb_taG_11_FD_200239 | JGI IMG/M metagenome (GOLD analysis project Ga0310037, IMG submission 200239) | Peat soil microbial communities from Weissenstadt, Germany - Sb_50d_3_AS metaG (v2) (version 2) | ecosystem: Environmental > Terrestrial > Soil > Wetlands > Peat | place: Germany: Weissenstadt...
TTTTGTGTTGGTTGTGGGGGTGTGTGCCTGCTATGGCCTACGCAGGTCCCGGCGCGCTGAAGAGACGGCAGCGGACAGACCGGCCAGGGTCATTAGGAGAGAGAACGTATACAGAGCCAGGGGAATGCCTTATATCTGCTACGGCCTACGCAGGTCTTGAACATTCGTCCGAACGGGCCGACAAGCAGGGCGGGTGGGATCCAATCCAACCGGCCGAAGTCCAAGCCTGCTTTGCTAAAAAGAACAGTGAAAAGATTAGGAACTGAGCGCCAGCTAAAGACGTGTCGGACGCAACTATGTGTTCGGGGGCGTGTTCTGGTTAGTACTCAGGGTCATTAGGAGAAGGGACTTTTTGCCAATCTGCTTATAGCGATTCGCCATCAGAGCCGTCGGAAGGCAAGCTCTTCACCTTGAACAACAACTTGATCAATGGCGTAGCTGTTATTAGCAGGGTCAACGAGGGAGCCGCCGGAGAGGGTGGCGTACGGAGAGGGATCACCTATACGAAGCAGGGGACTTGTAAGCGACAGGCAGTGGTTCGAGCCGATCCGGCTCACGCTGCCCGCTTGCAGTTCTTCCTAATCTGTTCATGCGAGTCGCCATGACAGCCGTCGGAAGGCAAGCTCTTCGCCTTGAACAACCACTTGATCGATGGCGTAGCAAATATAAGGATTCTGACAACGAAAGACAGACACGACTGACTCATTTGCCATCAACCAGGCCTATCTACGGAAACCGACGGGAAAGATCGGTTCGGGACGTGCGCTCTTACGGGCAGGCACAAGAGACGGCCATTTCAGATGCGGGTCACGGCGCGAAGCGCAATCTTGATGGGTGTATCGACGCGGTAAAGGCTTGAAGTTCTTTCCTAATATCAAATGATCAGCGCGCTCAATACCACCAGAACCGTCGGAAGGCAAGCCGGACACAGGTCCCGGCACATTCGCCCAGCAGGCGCGACAAGCGCGCTGATTCTGCTGGCCGAAGTACCGGCCTGCTTTTCTAAAAACAGCATTACCATCTTGTCGTTAGTAAGCAGTAGGCAAGGGCTCGAGCACCGAGTCAGTACCGCAGTAAGCAGTAAAGGCATCACGACATAGCAGAACTCGGTTGCGCTGCAGATGGTATGTGCGCAAAATCGTCTCAGCTGGGGAACGCCCGTGGTGGCGCCTGGCGGGAGCGTAGGGTTAAAGGCTTCCGGATGGTGCGGGGGACTTGCGGGGCAAGAAAAGCCCCGACCGCGGAACATACAAACTTGCGGATATAAAGATTTGTGATACATTTTCCTAATAGTATGCTTGTAAACGCTCAATGCAACAACCACCGTCGGAAGGCCAGCTCTACACGACTGAACGACTATGCCCTCAATGGCGTAGCTCCTTCTTTCACTGTTAGCTCTCGCCTATACCATGCTTGCAAACTCAGGCCTGTTTTAGAAAGGCGTTTATATGAGCCACTCTCGTTCGAGGCCTTCCAGGTCTCGCTTCGAACTTCACCGGGTTGGTGGAGTAACTCCCAAACACGGCTGTGCCGTGGAAGGGGCGAAACGAGCGACCTGTTCGCGAGTGGTCTCACACGATTGTCAACTATTTCTATCCATCCTCGACCTGTGTCAAATCCGAGCGCAAGCTCGGATGACGGCATAGAGGAGAGGTAGGAAATTCAGATAGTTTCCTAATACTATGCTTGTAAACGCTCAATGCGACAACCACCGTCGGAAGGCTGCAGTTCTTGTCTTTTAGAAAAGCAGGCTGGGACTTCGGCCAGCAGAATCAGCGCGCGAAGTCGCGCCTGCTGGCCCGAATGTACCGGACCTGCGTAGGATCTTCAGACTGAACAACCACAACGCCTGTGGCGTAGCTCCTAGGCTCTCTGCCTCTTCACCTTGAACGATCACTTGATCAATGGCGTAGCACCTATAAGCGGTCCGGGACGTGCTTCGCCGAAGGTGATCAACGACCCGGATCTCGTAAGGATGCCATGCTCCAAACCCAAGTCGACGAGGCAGCCCGAGCGGGAGATGCCCTTGCCGTACTCGATGTCGAACTCCGCCTGGCGAAACGGAGCAGACAGAGCAGCCAGTTCTTTTCCTAATACCATGCTTGCAAACGCTCAATGCCACAGCCACCGTCGGAAGGCAAGCTCTTCAGCTTGAACTCCCACTTGATCAATGGCGTAGCTCCGGTTGCTAAACGCGACTGGAGGGGACCTATTGTGTGGTCTCAAACGGGCTGTTTGAAGACAGGAAGTGGGAAACACAGGTTGCAAAATAGGGGGAATGAGAGAGATGCCAGCTCTTTCCTAATGTCAATATTGCTTGTAAACGCTCAATACACAACAACCGCACAATTGCTTGAACGACCGAATGATCAATGGCGTAGCTCTTATAAAGTTCGAGCCAACACTGGCTCCCACGAGGTGTCATGACCGCCACGATCGCCTGAACGACCGAATGATCGATGGCGTAGCGCATTTAGGTGATCGAGGCCTAGCTGTTCAAGGCGCCTAGCCGACGCCTCGCTGGTCATGCTCGCGGTACGTTCCTGCCACCGTCGCCGAGCCCACCCGAGCCACACGGTTTGGTCCTGACCTACGCGGCCTGCCGGGGATGGGGGACCCCGATCGAGAGTTCCGTCCCAAGTGGGGCGTAGCGTGTTTGGCATGTACTTGACTGATCGACAGATAGCGCTTCAAGGGGGCGCTCTGGGCGATGCCCGTGCTGAGCGATGCCACGGCGTTGGGATCGGGTTGTGGCGTGTCAGGAGCGGGCTCGGCTCCTCGAGGCGTGCTCGATCGAGACAATGGATGAGCGTGTGGCGCGTGCTGCCGGCGGTCTCCGCCGGGCCACCCCGGGAGCCACTCGAGCTGACAGCGCCCCGGGGTGAGCAAGCGCAATATCGGGCGCCTTGGCCGTCGCCGTCGGCGGAGCGCCCTCGATGCCCGAGACGGGCATCGAGCGATAGATATATTCGATCACACCGGGTTTGGGGCCGAGAATCCCCGTGTTATTGGGTTTTTGGCCGTTGGGCGCTCGCCGCGATGTCAACAGATATCGGCACCTTTCGCCAGTTTAGGCAGCAGCAGCGGAAGGGGCTGCGTTAACGATCGGAGCGTGGAATCAGACCACACGGATTGCGCTTCCAGCCGCGCATCCGACCCGTTGAATTGCTACCGCGACCACTGCTACGTCGCCAGAGACGGATCGGAGAAACCATGGCAGAGACATTGCGCAAGACTGTGACGATCGCAAAGCAGCGTTTCGAGCTGCGATCAGACCGTGTCGAGCGGGCCTTGAGGCAGACCCTGCCAGAGCCGATCACGAGCCACTACGTGGTGATTGGCCGCCGGTGCTACCCGCCCAAGCAGGCGATCAGCCTCGTCACCGGGCTCGACCGAGCTGACTTCACTACTCATCAGGCGCGGCGGATCCTGACCGGACTGGGTTTCCCCGCCGGCCGGCGTCCCGGTCAAGCCGAGTCGAAGGCAGCCGGGAGCTCCCGGAGAACCCGGTCGCGGGGCGTGCGGTCTCGGCCGAGCGCCGAGACCCTCGAGCCGTTCGTCGGGCTGTGGGTCGCCACCAAGGACGCGGAGGTGCTCGTCGCCGCGCCCGAGCCGCGCACGGTCCTCAGCTGGCTGGCTGAGCATCGTCAGCGAGCTGACAGCATGTTCCGGGTGCCGAGCGATGAGCTGCAGGCCAGCGGCGCGGCGCCCTGGTGAAACACGCGTTTCAGGCGCTCCCCGGTCACTCCGGACGGCCGGTCGTCGACCTCGTCGTCGAGGGGCTCGAGCTCGCGCCGCAGGCCTGCTGTTGGACACAGGAGCGAGTGACGTTCGCATGGGCCACCATGTCGCCGAGCTCGCCGGCATCGACCTCGGCGGCGCCACCGAGGATGAGATCGCCGTGGGCGGCTTGCAAACGACCGGCCGGCGCGCGAGCGTCCAGCTCGAGCTACGCCAAGGCAAGCAGGGTCACACGTGGGCTCCCGCCGTCTATTTCTGCGATCCCTGGCCCTGGGCCTTTGGCCTCCTCGGGCTTGGTGGCCTCGACCCTTTCCTGGTGGGCATCGACGCCTACGAGGAATGGGTCGAGCTGCACCCGCTCAACCGTTGAGCCATCTTCGCCACCCACTACGGACCGAGCTCCGCGGAAAGGGTCTCGTTAATCTGGTTCGCAGTCGAGGGGCGCCGTAGCCCCTTCGATGGCTGGGGCCAGCCGACCCAGCCCGGGCTGATCGAGGACCTCGACCAGGGCCACCACTTCAACGACTGAGAACGCGGCAAGGCGCGAGTCGAAGTTGGTGCTCCGACTCGACTTATCAGGCTGCGAGACGGACCCCGGTGGCCCGCTAAGAGCGAACGGAGGTCCCGCCCCACTCCTCGGGCGCGACGTCGGCGAGCGTCTGCGAGAACGTCCACTGGTGGCCCGCCGGATCCGCGGCCGTGTACTGGCGCTCGCCGTACGGGAAGTCCTTCGGCTCCTCCAGGATGCGCGCGCCGTGCTCGCGGGCGTGCTCGCAGTGGGCGTGCGCGTCCTCCACGCGCACCATCACCGAGTGTGTGGCCTCGCCCGCGCGCGGCGGCCGGCGATCGCCACGCACGTCGCCGATGATCACCGCTCCCTCGCCGAAGGAGAGCTGTGAGCGGTGGTCCTCGCCGATGCGAACGCGCTCGACGAATCCGAACGCTGTGGACAGCCAGTCGACCGCCTCGCGCACGTCCGGGTAGATCAGGACGGGAATGACCGTGGCTGCCGGGACTGATCGATTGGGCCTCACGTCGAGCCAGCTTAGATGACCCACCAAACGCGTCTCCATCCAGTCGGGTCAGATCAAAGTGTCGACAAAGGGGGTCCACTCCGCATCGCCCGTTGGTGGCACTGACCCGACGCTTTCATAGGCAATAACAAGACAACCTCGGGTCATCCGCGAGTCAATCGATTAGGGCATGGAGATGCTCTTCTCGAAATCCTCGATGAACCCAACGATGCTGTCTCGGCCGATGAGGCCTACACGACGCGCGGGCCCCGGGCCGCGATGACATCGAGGATCTCCTCGATGCACGGGTCATGCCAGCCTTGGGCGCGTGCCTCGTCCCGCAGCCTGGGTGCCTCCACAGCGACCCTGTCCACGAGCTGCCGGCGCACGCGCTCGAACCCTCCTGCGTTCATGCCGAAGTCATCGGCGAGGTCGGACCAGTGGACCTGAGTGACCGCGTCGGGGCTCAGCTCATCGCCGATGCTCAGCGCCAGCTCAGTGCTGAGCTCCGGGTAGGCGGCCGTGGAGACCACGTCATATAGCGGCGCCAGCCGCACGCCGTCACGGACGTGCAGCAGCGAGATGTTCTTCGCGTGCGCATCCGCGTTGCCCACCAGGAAGTGGAAGGCGGCTGCCTGTGCGCCGGCGAGTCGATCCAGGCCAGGCCACGGCGAGTTCAGGTCCAGCAGCTCTGCGAGCGCGCGGTAGGAGGGCAGCAGCCATCCGGCCTTCTGATACTTGAAGTCGGGGGTCAGGCCGAGCGCCTGACACAGGTCCTCTTGATGCACACGCCGGTGCGGCCAGGTCAAAAGCTCACGGTCGAATCGCTCTACGACGAGGCACGGGCGACCGGCTGCCGTGATCAGCTCGACGCCGGCGCTCGACAGGCCGCATCGTGCGGCCAGGCGCATGCAGAAGTACTCGTTGCTCGCGAGCCCCGGGTATGCGCTGTCGGCCAGCTCGGGCTTGAGAATGTGGCTGCTCGGCATGCCGTCGAGCGGCCTGCCGAAACGCCCGCTGCCGTCACGTACGAGCACCGCCTTGCGCTGCACGCCGGCGAGGCTGAGTCGCAAATGTTGGTCTTCACCGCGCATGCCGAGAGGATGCTGCGGCAGTTCTTCGATCAGGGTGTCCAACTCGCGATCGCCGAGCCATTGGACCGACGGGGGCTCCGACATGCGCTTGGCCTCGACGATCTGCAGCGCCCCGGCGCAGTCGCGCCCCAGCTCGGCAAGCAGACCATAGGAGTCGCTCGCAGCCAGCTTGAGCTGGCTCGCGATCTGCTCGCGCACCGCTCCCTCCGGCAGCAGCGCCTCGAAGAACGGGCGGCTCTCCGCCGGGCTGAACCGCTCCTGACTCATCGGCAGCGAGAGTGAGATCGAACGCGAAGGCTGCGTGTACCGGAAGGCATACTCACGAGACCGCTCGTCGGTGCGCTCGAGCCGGCCGACCTCCTCGCCGTCCCAGTACACGCCGAGGCTCATGTCTCACCGCGTCCGTGCACGTCCAGTCGCAGCCCTAGCGCTGCGAGGATGCGCTCCAGGACGTCCAGTCGCACCGTTGGCTCGCCGTGCTCGACGCGATAGACCGAGCGCACGCCGACGTTCGCGACCATCGCCAAGGTTCGTTGATCCATGCCTTGGCGGCGACGCTCGTCGCGGACGCGTTGCCCGATTCGCTGCGATGTGGATTCGATCTCTGTCATCTGCGTGATCGCGCATATTCTATCGCAGGATGGCGATTGTCTCAATATTCCGCGCGTTCGCACCGATCACTTCAATCAGGGCCCGCGACCTATGCTATCTGCGTGATCGCGCAGGCACTGGCTGTCGTCAACATCTCAGCGACCGGCCGTCGAGTTCTCGAAGCGTTGCCGCCTCCATTCGACCGGTCTACCTCACGCTCGAGGACATCCTGGGGCTGCATGGTCTGATCATCGGCGCCACCTCCATCGAGGCGGGTGATCAGTTACGTGACCGTTATGAGCTGGAGAGCGCCCTCGCAGACCTCCGTTACCGCAGCCGAGGGCCGGGAGGGCCAGTGAGGTGATCCCCCACTCGCGATAGTGGGCCTCTAGATCTGCTCAGACGTGGTGCCCTGGCCCTTGACTCTCGACCCGAAGAAGTTCTTTCTCGCATGACCCCAACCACCGCGGCATTCTTGAACATGCATAGGCTCGACAGCCACAGTCTCTGAAGGAGGTGTATGTGGTAGACGTGTATGTCAGCGAAGCGTTTGGGATTGGTCACTTATAGAAGACACACCAAAGACAAGAATGAGCCTGCCACGCGAAATCACGGATGGTGAGCCGGGGCTGGGACCCTGGGCGATCCTCCACGGCTACCGGGGCTCGGTCGCCCACGGGATGTACGAGCCGCCGGAGAATCCGCTGAGCATCGATGACAAGGACACGATGGCGATCTGCGTCCCGCCGCTGGACTATTACTGCGGGCTCTCGGAGTATGGCTCGCGCGGCACCCGTGAGATCAAACGAGGCGAGTGGGACGTCGTCATCTACGAGGCGCGCAAGGCGGTGAGGATGCTCGCCCAGGGCAACCCGAACATCCTCTCGCTGCTGTGGCTCCCGGAGAGCCTCTATATCGCGCGCGCACCGGCGGGACGGCACCTGATCGAACACCGCGAGGTGTTCGTCGCCCGGCACGTCTTTCACTCGTTCGTCGGCTACGCGAAGGGCCAGCTCCACAAGATGACGCACGGCTCCCAACAGGGCTACATGGGCGATAAGCGCAAGCGCATCGTCGAGCGGTTCGGCTACGACACGAAGAACGCCGCGCACCTGATCCGCCTGCTGCGCATGGGGATCGAATTCCTGCGCGACGGCGAGATGCGCGTCGATCGAGGCGGGCTCGACGCGACCGAGCTACTCGACATCAAGCACGGCGCGTGGACGCTCGAGCAGGTGCAGGCCGAGGCTACGCGGCTGTTCGCCAGGGCCGAGGACGCGCACGACCGCTCGACGCTCCCGCTGCGACCCGACGGCGAGCGCGTCAACGAGCTGTGTCTGCACATCGTCCGCGCCGCGATCGAAGAAGGACGAGACTCCGCGTAAAGTGGATCAGCCGGCCGGCAAGGCCACAACGCGCAGGCCATGCGATTTCCGAGGGGCCGTCGCAGATGTTCCAGCACTTCTCTTCTTTGCAACGAGCGCTTGGCTCACCGAGGCGGCGTAGCAGGGTCCGCCATCCATCAGCTCAGTCGCCGGGACCAAAGTCCGGCCCGGGCGCAGCTGAGACGTAGTCTTCGTCGTTGCCCCTGCGCAGAGTGCCCGCAAGCGCATCGAGAAGGTCGCGCCGAGCGAGCGCGCTGGCGCGCTCGAAGTCCTCCCACGACAGGTCCGGGAGGTCGGGCAGCGATCCCGCGAGGCTGCCACCCGATCCGACCGGACCCGCCTCGGTGTGTTCGTCTGCACTCACGACTTGAGTCTAGAGACCATTCGCCGAGCATCGACCCACGAGCAGATCGGTGCGGCCCCCAACCGTGCAAATCTGAAGCGCCGGTTCAGAATTGCACGGTTATGGCGGCAGGCGGTCAGCTGGGTATTGGGTCCAGCGCTTGGGCCAGCTCGATCATCTTCTCGGCGCTCAGGGTCGTGATTGGTTTTGTTAGGAAGATCTTGTCGGCCACATCGATCTGATCGGCGATCAACACGCAGGCACTTGGCATGCCGTCATCTGCTCCGAGCTCAACCTCGCCCCGTCTCATTGCTTTTCCTCGCGTTCGGTGCGCATCATGCTCTCGCTGAGCGTCTCGCCGAACTTCGCTATCTCTGCTTGCGAGAGCCGGCCCAACATCCCCGAAAAGCGACCCCCTTTCTCGGCTGAGGAGCGGCGCAGAGCGGACAGGTTACCCCACTCGTCGAAGATGTCCCCGGGTCTTGTGGTTTCTAACGTACGTGCTCGTCGAAGAAGCTGAGCATGCGCTCCCAGCCGTCGCGGGCCGCTGCCTCGTTGTGGCCGACAGCCATCGGCGTGGGCACCCGCGCGAGCCAGCCTTGCCAGCCGTCGACCTGAGAGAAGAAGGAGTGGCCGGCCTGGTCATAGCTCTTCACGTCATGGGGCACGCCGAGGGCGGTGAGGTGGCGCTCCAGGCGCGCGGCCGTCTTGTGCCCGAACACGCGATCCTTGCCGCCGTAGCTTGCGACTACCGGACACACGCCGTCCAGGCGCGAGCGCTCCGCGGGCACCTCGCCATAGTTGACGGCGGCCGCGGAGAAACCTGGCTGTGTGCCGGCGATCAGCGCAAAGCCGCCGCCCTGACAGAACCCTGCCACGGCGATCCGCTCAGAGTCCACCTCGGGGCGGGCGGCGAGTGCGTCTCTCACCGCGCGGATGTCGGAGATCTCCCGCGCCACGCTGCCGCGCAACATGTCGACCATCACGCGGCTGAGACACACGATCCGCGACCCGTGCGAGTACAGGTCGGGTGCCAGTGCGGCGTATCCGGCATCGGCGAAGCGACGAGCGATCCGGCGCATGTCGTCGTTGAGGCCGAATGACTCGTGCAGCACGACAACGCCTGGGTGGGGCCCCTCACCGGCGGGTGCAAAGAGCTCTGCGCGGAGCTGCGAGCCATCCGCCGTGGAGACGTACAGGCGCAATCCGCTCGTCGGGTTGGGGGATTGTTTTTCTGTAGAGGAAAGGCTCAAACCAAATAGACGGAGTAGGTGGGATGGGGAGGAGAAGAAACAAAGCTATAGCAAGACACCTCCCAAACCCGAGGGCCGCTACGGCACAGGCCTACGCAGAGCGCTTCGCCGAGGAGATCGAGGTACGAGACCCTCAACGTAGAGGATCACCCCTCGCCGTCACAGGGTTGCATTTCGGGCCCATGCTCGAGCAGGAATTCGTCGAACTCCTGGGCGGTCAGAGTCCGGGAGCCGTCGCGCAGTGAGACGCTTGGGCGGAGGTTGGCGGGTTTCCTCTGTCGGTAGACGAGGAGCTGCATGACGTCGTCGAGTTCATCCTTGGGGACGCCGATCAGTAGCGCTTCTGCGAGCTCACGCTTCGTCATGATGTATCTCGTGTTCCTCTCGTTTTTGCGAACACACGCGACCCGCGACACTTGTGTGCGGAATGCGTTCGTACCGTGAGGAGTCGAGCTACATCTGAATGAGCCAGGCTAGCACTGGTGACTGAGTGTCACCGCTCATGCGAGCATGCCGTCGGGCAGGAGCCATTGATGCTCGATTTGGCTGATGTTGGCGAGGCGTTCGTAGTCGCGGTCGTAGTGCACGAGGGGGACACCGGCGGCTTCAGCGGCCGCGCCGATCAGCAGGTCGACTGGCGGGACGCGGCGATGGTTCCCGTCGGGCGCGAGCAGGAGTTGCAGCTCGCGCGCGCGTGTCCATAGTGTTGCCGGCATCGGTATCGATTGGAAGGCGTCGAGCCGCGTCGTGACCTCACGAGCGCGGGTCTCGTTCGGGGTGAGACGCACGAGCTCCATGACCACGATGTCGCAGACGAGTACCCGGCCGGCCGCGACCTGGGCGTTGAACCAGACGGCGAGTTGGGGGTAGCGCCGGTCTCGTACCCACGTCCACACGCCGGTGTCAAACAGGGCGGGGCGATCGAGTGTGGGGGGCTCTAGCTCAGGCTTCGGGCTCACCGGACCGCTCCCGCCGGCCAGCATCGACCTCCTCGGGCGTCCCGTCGATGTCGCTTCTCACATCGAAGCCGGCGAGCACTCGACGTCTTCCAACCTCGCGCAGGGCCGCGTTGATGGTGGCGCTGAGCCCCGTGGTGCCCAACTCGCCTTGCGCGAGATCAAAGGCATGTTGATCGATGTCTACGGTGGTGCGTGGCATGCGCATCATAATAGCACATCAACTCAGGCATCTCGAGTCTGCATCTTTCGATGTCTTGGCCCGCACTCGCTACCCCACGCTCCACACGTATCGATCCCCACGCTCCACACGTGCCGCGCTGGGAGAAGGCCTGCTCTGTGATTGCGAGCAGATCTGCTCTCTGATTGCGAGCAATCCGGTCAAGGTTTTTCTGTAAAGGAAAGGCCCATAGACGAAAGACCGCAACCCCCCGCGAGATCGCGCTCAGCCGCGAAGCTCGGTTTGAGGGTCCAGATTTGTGAGGGCGTCACGGAGGAGCGGGTCGCCTAGCAGCCAGAGTCCTCTGCGGGGGCTGTAGATGAGGCCGTGATATGCCAGCTGACCGAGAGCCCTGGCGATCTGCTTGGCGTCGGCGTACGGTCGCAGCGCGCGGTAGGGTTTTTCATCGGCTGCGATTGCGCGCATCAGTGCCGCCCCGTGCGGGTTCACGGCGCGCGCGAAGCTGACGGTGTCTTGTACTCGCGCGAGCGCGCGTTCGCTTTCCCGCTCCCACGCACGTCGGGCTGCCCATTGGGCATTGGGAGGGTCAGAACGCGTCATCTCCAAAATCTCCGCGGTGGCGCGCGCTTGGCCGTCGGTGCGTAGCAACAGCCAAATCAGGTCTGAGTCAGTGACAGGCAACTCTCGGAGGCGAACAAGTTCTCGCCACCGTTCGATGGTCGGATCGGTCAGCTCGAGCTGCTCGCCGGCTCCGAACAGGGCGGCTTGCTCGCCGAGGACGGAATCCTTTGTGGTGGGGAATGTGCCCAGGATCAGCGCTACGTTGCGCTCGTTTGTGACGCATGCGCGAAGCTCCCAGAGGACATTGCCCATGGGACGCTCGGCGAGCAGGTGCGCCCAGGTGATGGCCAGTGTCACGCCCTGTGGTGGCAGCTCGAGTAGTTGCGCCAGCGAGATCACTCGAAGAGCCTCTGGCTCGGTGAGCAGGCGCGCGATCTCGGCGCTGCGCGCCGGGCCCAACGATGCGAGCGTGTCCGCGGGCGGCGGTTCACCCGCCCGCCAACGACGGATGGCCTCACCGCCGAGTTGCCCTTGCAGGATTCGGTCAGCCAGCGCTCCAGCCAGCGCCGCGCGATCACCGTAGTGGCGCGCGTCGAGCATGATTCCGAGGCTTGGCCCATGTTCGGCTTGCCCGATGAGCTGCACTGCCTCTTCGGCGCCCGAGCCGGGATGACCGATCACGGTCAACGAGCCGTGGGTGGGGATGCGGCCCGCCCAGGGAGGCTGGCGGCCGAGGTTGAGGAAGCGATCGAGCTGAGCGCCGCGGGGCTCTTGCGGCGCAGCCGCTAGCTGTAGCGCAGTCGCTGCCATGCCTCGTGCCTTTCGACAGTAGGTAGCGCGAGCTCGACGACATCCACGTTGACGGTCCCGAACGCGCCGCCCAACTCGGCACACTGACGGGCCAGTAGCATCGTGCAGTAGGGCTGGCCAGTGGAGAGATCGAGCAGCCTCTGAAGCGCGGGCTCCTCCAGGGAGAGCTCAGCGCGCTTGAAGCGCTCGCGTAGATCGTGCTGCCAATCCTCGCGTGCGATGTGCGGGAGGACGAATGGCTCGCCCAGAAACTGCAGAATCGGAACGAGAGTGCGCTGAGCGCTGTCTTCGCTGCTGGCGAGAAGCACACCGAGGCGCCGCTGCTCGTCCTTGAGCAGCGCGCGGATGGCTGCCTGATCTTCTGGTCCCCAGTCGCCGATGAGGTGCGCCTCGTCGATGAGCATGACCGCTCGCCTGTCCGATGTCTGCAGGCGCTCGCGAAGGGCCGTGAGGACGGAGGGAAGGGTTAGCTCAGAGGGTTGGGCGGTGTCAGCGAGGTCTGCGAGCGGGGCGAGGTCCTCACTATCGGTCGCGCGAGCGATCCGGCCGGCGATGCGCGCCGCGGCTCCCCCGATCTGCTCCGCTCGTCGCGCGGTACGAAGCGCGCCACCGAGCTGGGCGAGGATCCGCGCCGCCGCTGCCTGAGCGGTCGGGTATTCGTCGAGTGGGAGATTGCAGGTCGCGAGGTGTGCGGCGTTGGCGCGAGCTAGAACCGCAAGCGCCAGGCTGGTCTTGCCCTCCCGGCGCTGGTCGAACAGCCGCAGTGTCTCGCCCGCCATCGCCCGCTTGCTGAGGGCGGCTATGGAGGGAGCGCGTCCGACCTGTTCGGCCTCACTGAGCGGCGGCCCGACCTTGAACAAGTCAGCAATCGATATGGCAGACATAGCAGTATTATACTCCTTTATATGCCTTATAGGATGGCTGGACTCAGAGGGCTAGACTCATGGATCTGCTCGCCCTTGGTGGCCCGTGGGTAGCGAGTATCTATCCTTTTTCGCTATGAAGTTGGCGGAAAAGTGTGGTAATTCGCTATCATCGTTGCATGAACGACTCCCAGCTCAGGCGTCTGTTGGCCGAGCGCAGCCCGTGGCGGGCACGGGCGGGCTGGGAGGCTGAGGACCCGGACCTGCGGGCCGCAGGCAGGCTTCCGCTGGACTACGAGCCCGAGCCGCTCGCGGACATTCACGCGCCGGGGCTGTACGTCCTGCGGGGCCCGCGCCGCGTGGGCAAGAGCCTCGAGCTCAAGCGCGCCGTCGTGCGGCTGCTCGCTGCAGGCGCCGATCCAAAGACCGTCTTCTACTGCTCCTGCGACGGGCTCTCAAAGCAGGACCTGCGGCGCCTGGTGGCGCAGGGACACAGCGTCACGTGCACCCTGCCCGGCCCTCGTCACTGGCTATTGGACGAGGTCACAGCCGTGCCGGGCTGGTCTGAGACGATCAAGGAGCTGCGCGATCAGGACACGACCTTCCGCGAGGCCTGTGTCGTCCTGACGGGATCTTCCGCACGCGATCTGGAGCAGGCGCGCAAGGACTTGGCCGACCGCCGCGGGGGCATCGCCGACTCCGACCGGCTGCTGCTGCCGATGGGCTTCCGCGCGTTCTGCCGGGCGCTGAGAGGTCTTGACGAGCTGCCACCGGAGGTCATCCGCCCAAAGGACTTCCTGACTCCCCAGGCCGAACAGGCGATATCGGCTCTGGAGCCGTGGAGCGACGCGCTCGCGGACGCGTGGGAGCTGTTCCTCGACGTCGGCGGCTTCCCGCGCGCCGTTGGCGAGTTCATCGCCCACGGCGAGGTGAGCGACGGGTTCATCCAGGGCCTGTGGGATGTCGTGCTCGGCGACGCCATCCGCGCGGCGCCGCTGTCCGAAGCCGACGTGGCGGCGCTGCTGGACCGCCTGACCCAGAACCTGTGCAGCCCGATCAACGCCTCGCGCATCGCCCGCGATGTCGGCCTGTCCGGACACCAGGCCGCCATCAACCGCATCGAGGATCTCGTCCGCGCGTTCCTCGCGTGGCGCTGCCACCGCATCCGCGACGGTAGGCCGAACACCGCGGCGCAGCGCAAGCTGTACTTCGTCGATCCACTGATCGCACAGCTCGCCCACCGTCGCAACCCGAGCTTCTCCGCCCCGGACGCTTCCAAGCTCACCCAGCAGCAGATCGGCCTCGCCCTGGCACGAGCCGTATCGCTGCACGCGCCGGCCGCGTTCGTACAGGCCGACCGGGTCATGTACGAGCGAACGGATACCGGCGCGGAGATCGATTTCGTCGGTCCAAACTTGGAGATCCCGTTCGAGTGCAAGTACACCGACGGCAACTGGCGCAGGGAGGCGCTTACCATGAAAGCCCGTCACGGCCGCGGTGTGATGATCACCCGTTCGCCCCTGCTCACCGGCCCCGACGAGCCCATCTGGGCGATCCCCGCCGCTATCCTCGCCTGGCTGCTGGGACACTGAGAACGGCCAGGGGATCCAACCGTCACCGTCCAGGCCACGTCCTGTGCACCAGCAGCACCTCATGCTCGCGTCGATCACCGGCATCGACCGGGCTCGGGAGAGAGCATCAGCGCCAGCGCGTCGATGACGTTCGCACGTGCCTCTTCGGGATGCAGCCGGGTCGAGCGTGCCGTCCGCCAGGTAGGCCGGGGCGCATTGCTGCGCCCCGGCCCCCTTCAGAACCGGACGTGCGGCTTTCACCGCATCCGGCTCAAGCAAGCCCTGTGGGGTCGTGGGTGGGCAGAAGTGTCGGGTCACTGCCATCTCCGGGTGTTGGGTCCGTTGTGGCAGTGGGCGTGTATGAGGCGGGGTTCGGTCTCGTCCGGCGTGCCGTCCTTGCGCACGGTGATCTTGATGATCGTCTTGCGGTCGGTTGCCAGCCATTGCTCCCACTCGCGTGGGGTTTGTGGCGGGTTCTCGGCGGGCAGGAGCCAGTCCTCGCAGAGCGGGCAACGACCTTCCTGCGTCCTATAGGTCCGCAGGCCGGTCTTCCCGATCGACGGGGGTGGCGTCTTTGCTCGTCGTTCGGCCCAGTACTCGGCCAGGGCGGGGTCGTCCGGGGACGCTCCGCTTTTGACCATCTGGTGTCGGACGATCCTGGTCCAGGCGAACTTGAGTAGGTAAGCGCCGCTTTTGCGGTCGCCGAACACCCACCGGTCGCGCCTGGACTTGTTGAACACGCCGAAGTACCGGTCGACTACCCAGCGCCTCGACTTGTCTGAGTGGCTGTAGATACCCCACTTGTAAGTGAGTTTCCACATGTAGTGATCCAGCGCGGTGAACGTCTCGCTGGATGCCGCTCCCCGGTAGTAGGCCGACCAGCCCCTGATGATGGGGTTGAGCCGTTCGAGCACCGCCGCTGCGTTGGTCCCGCGCAGGGACCGCATCTCGGTGCGCAGCCGTTCCCGGACCCGTCCCAGAGCCGCCTTGCTCGGTTTGGTCAGCAGCTTGCCGTGATACCGGCGGACGTTGAACCCCAGGAAGTCAAAGCCCTCTTCGAGGGTGACGACACGCGTCTTGTCCTCGTTGAAGAGGAGACCCCTGGGCTCAAGCCACCTGGCGAGCCGCGCCTTGACCTCGAGCGCCTCATGCCTGGAATGGCATAAAGCGACGAGATCGTCGGCATATCTGACCAGAGCCGGGGAGTCCGCCGCTGTCTGACCGGCTCCTGTGCCGGTCATTTTGTAGCGGACTCCGGCGGCTTGCTCCATCCCGTGCAGCGCGACGTTCAGCAGCACGGGGCTGATCACCCCGCCCTGAGGAACTCCTTCCTCAGTTGGGGCGAACCGGCCATCCTCGACCACGCCCGCCTTCAACCACTGCTTGACCATTCCCCTCGCGGGGAACGAGCCAAGCTGCTCGAGAAGGTGATCGTGATTGATTTGGTCGAACGCCGCCGCCAAATCCGCGTCGAGCACCCACCGGCGCTTCGGGCTTTTGCCCTTGCCTACCTGGTGGATCGCCTCGATCGCGTCATGGCAGCCACGGCCCGGCCGAAACCCATAGGACCTCGGCTCGAACCGCGCCTCCCACTCGGGCTCCAACGCGTTCACGACCCGTGCTTGATGCACGCGATCGACAATCACGGGAATACCGAGCGGACGCCGC
>Ga0310037_10001004_pt1 | contig 15994 bp, 11 predicted proteins | sample Sb_taG_11_FD_200239 | JGI IMG/M metagenome (GOLD analysis project Ga0310037, IMG submission 200239) | Peat soil microbial communities from Weissenstadt, Germany - Sb_50d_3_AS metaG (v2) (version 2) | ecosystem: Environmental > Terrestrial > Soil > Wetlands > Peat | place: Germany: Weissenstadt...
CATCGCCGTAGTAGGTCATCAGTTATCGCGTCTTCGGTGCGGCGCGTGCGGTGGCCTGCCGGGCCCGGCGGATGGCCGGGTCGTGGTATTCCGCGCCCGGCGGTTCGCTGTCCGCGCGGCGCGGCAGTCGCCGCTGGACCTGTATCTGCCTCACTGTGTCTCGTTCCTTCCGTGCTGGTTGCGCTGGTCAGCAGTTGTCGCGGGTGATCCCGTCACGCGGGTGGCCTCGGGTCCGGGCTCGCAGGTTGCCGGGGCAGCCGCCGCGGCGGCGAGCTGGCGGACCCAGCGCATCCGCTCGGCGGCCTCCTGGGGGTGGTCGCCGAACTCTTGGGCCATCCGGCTGACGCAGCCGCGGGTACCGAACCGGCGCACGGCGCGGCTGATCGCCGCGGCCACGCTTTCGGCGGTCGGAGCGGCCGATCGTTGCAGCGCGGAGGCGAACAGTGCCTCGCACCATGCGTCGTCCACGTTCAGCCGGGTCCTCGCAGTCCTCCCCGCCGTTGATGTGCTTGCCGGGGCGGGGACCGGCTCGCCGGGAGCGGGGGCACCGCGGCGGGCGAAGCGGACGGGCAGCCCGCCGGTGAGCCGGACCTGCGTGTGGATGGATGGGCCCGGTGAGGTGGTCACGGTGTCGCTCCTGACTAGCCGGCTGTCGTGCTGCTGCGGGTGACCTCGCGGGCGGGCGCGGGGCCGGGCAAGGCGGGCGGCTGGGTGCCCCCGGCGGCTACGGGCTCATCGGAGGAGGGTGCCTGGGGCGGGTCCGCCTGGAGGTGCGGCAGCCAGTCCAGCCAGCGGGGCAGGTACCAGCTGCGCTGGCCGAGCAGGCTCAAGGTGCTCGGGAGGATGACCAAGCGGATCAGGGTGGCATCCAGGATCAGGGCTACCGCGACGCCGAAGCCCATCTCCTGGAACTGCAGGAGCTGTCCCCGGGCGAAGCCGGCGAACACTGCCACGATGATCAGCGCCGCGCCGGTGATGATCCTGGCCGTGGATGCGACACCATCTGCCACCGCCTCCCGGGTCGAGCCGGATTGGTCGTAGCGCTCCTTGATCCGGCTCACCAGGAAGACCTGATAGTCCATGGACAGGGCAAAGAGCACGGAGAACACGAACAGCGGGACCCACGCGTCGATGACGGGAACCTGGTGGAACCCGAAGATGCCCGCGCCGGCCCCGTGAATGAACACCAGGGTGAGCAGGCCGTAGGCGGCCCCGGCAGATAGCAGGTTGAGCAAGATCGAGACGGCCGCGATCGTCAGGGACCGGAAGGCCAGCAGCAGCAGGAGGAAGCTGAGTCCGAGCACGAAGGCCAGCACGTACCGGGTCGGGCTGGTAACGGCGTGAAAGTAGTCGGCCTCATCGGCGGTCTTCCCGCCGACGTAGACCTGCGCGCCGGAACCGGCGAACGCCGACGGGATCAGCTGCTGGCGCACACTGAGTACAGCGGCCACGTCCTGGCTGGAGACGGCGTCACCCCGGATGGGAACGGTCAAGGTGAGGATCGTGCCGTCAGGCGAGGCCTGACCGACGCCGGGCCCGAAGCGCCGGTCGCCGGCCAGCGCGGCTTCGAGCTTGGCGAGGTCTGCCCGGGCGCTGCCGCCCCCTCCTGCCGCGACGATCTCGACCGGGTCCTGGCTCTGGCCCGGGAAGTACCGCTGGACGGCCAGGTAGCCCTGTTTGGACGGCAGGTTGCCCGGCAGCGTGGTGACTCCGCTCTGGCCGATGTGCAGGCCGAGCGCCGGTACCGCCGCCAGGACCATGAATCCTCCCGCCAGCGCCAGGCTGACGGCTGGACGGCGCATCACCGTTGCGGTCACGGCTGTCCAGATCCGGGCTTCGGCAGCGTCGGAGCGCCCGAGGTTCTTGCCCACGATGGGCAGGGGCAGCGAGTTCACCCGATCACCGATCAGGCTGAGCATCGCCGGCAGCAGGGTCAGCGCGGCGGCGACGGAGACGACTCCGACGATCACCGCGCCGGCCGCCAGGCTGCGAAGGACGGTGACCGGGACCAGGAACATGCCGAGCAGGGCGACGACGAAAGTGCTCCCGCTGAGGAGCACGGCGCGGCTAGCGGTGGCTCCGGTGATCCGGATCGCCGCCTCCTTGCCGCGGCCGTGGCCGCGTTCCTCCCGGAACCGCGAGATGATGAACAGCGAGTAGTCGATGCCGAGCGCCAGGCCCATTCCGGTCATCATGTTGACGATGAAGACCGAGAGGCTGAATTCCCGGGCGAGCAGCGCGGCGATGCCCAGGCCCACGATGATGGACAGCAGGGCCATCAGCGCCGGCATCACGCCGGCGACCACGGCGCCGAACACCAGCAGCAAGATCACGATGGAGACCGGCAGCCCGAAGCCCAGTTCGCCGTGCCGCAGGTCGCTCGCCGACAGGGTCGTGAAGTCGTTCCCGACCGTGTGGTCGCCGGTGACGGCCACCGCGAACCCGCCGCTTCCGTTGGCCGCCTGGACGTCTTTGACCACCGGCTTTATGTCGGCGTCGGTCGCGGCCCGCAGTGCGATCAGGGCCGCGTGATGGTCCGGCGACACGAACGGGCTGCCAGCGCTCAGATCGGTGGCCACGTGCGTGACGCCAGGAGCCGTCCGGACCTGAGCCGCCAGCCGGGCCACGAACTGGCGGAAGCTGCCGTCGCTGACGGTGGAGCTCTTCGAGCTGACCACGATCACGTCGGTCGGCCCTTGGCCGGCTGACGCGCCCAGCGCCTGGCGGTACAGGGCTTCGGCCTGGCCGGACTGCGTCGTCCCCACCACATGGACACTCGTCGTCAGGCCGCGCAGCGAGGTGCCGATGAGAATCAGCGCCACCACCACGGCGATCCCCCAGATCACCAGCACACGGCGCGCCCGCCTCGCGCTAGCCGCCGCCAGCCTTTCGGTCAGGCCGGCCGAACCACGGCCTGCCGATGGCCTCGTGACGACGCCCGTGTCGCGGGCAGCATCGGGGCCAGCGCCCTGCGCCGCTACGGGATGCGCCGGCGGGCGAACTCGCAACCCCGAGCCTGGCGCGTCCTGGCCTACCTCATCCGAATTTCGGGAAGAATCGTTGTGCATCGTGGTCTCCTGTGTTGTGCCCTGACGGCCCGGCGCCAGCGTGCGCCGGGCTCGGCCGCCGATCTACAGCTCGGCGCTGCGCGCCGCGCTATTCCCACCTGAAGAAGCGCATGGCCAGGTAGCCGAACACGGCCGCATAGGCGGCGAGGACCAGGAGCGGCGCCACCGGGACGAACCCCTGGAGCATCGTGTCCTGGATCGCTTCTACCGCGGCGCCGAGCGGGGTGAAGTGGGCGATGTCCTTGAGCGCAGTCGGCATGAGCTGCGTCGGGTAATACAACCCGGAGAAGAACATCAGGGGGTAGAAGGCCGCCGCCATCAGGCCCCGGGCGGCGCCCGCCGTGCGGGCAGCGGCCGCGACGGACAGCCCGATCGCGAACATCGCGGCGATGGTGAGCGCAATCGCGAGCACCATCCCGGCCGGGTTCTTCGGGGCACTCGCACCGAAGAACACGACGCTCACGACGATGAGGAGGGCGACGCTGATCGCCATCAGGGACGCCTGGACGACCATCTGCGCGGCCAGCACCCAGGACGGCGGCACCGGTGTCGTGGACAGACGGCGCAGGATCCCCTGCTCACGGTAGGAGACCAGCGGGCCGGGCAGGTAGGTCAGCGCCATGACGCCGATCACGAACGCGATGAGGATCGGGATGTAGACGTCGAACGCGGACAGGCCGCCGAGGCTCGCCGATGACTTCTGGAAGACGGGAATCTCGCCGAAGATGATCAGTAGCGCTAGGGAGATACCGACGCCGACGATCAGCCCGCTGGGCTGCCGCCAAGTGAGCCGGGCCTCGTTGCGGACGATCTTGCCGAAGGCAGCGCGCGGCACTCTGGGCTGCGCGAGCACGCTCAGGCTCATGGCTGTTCTCCCTCCTCGTGCAGGTGCTTTCCGGTCAGCCGGACGAAGGCGTCTTCCAGGGTTGATGAGTCGAGCTGCACGTCAAGCGCGGTCACGCCGACTGTGTCGAGGGCGATGATCACTGCGTTGGCGAGCTCGCCGGTCCCGGTGACGACGACGTGATGGCCGTCGTGGTGGATGGCCGTCACTTCAGGAAGCGCTGTCAGCAGCCCGTCATCGAAGGGATCCGACGGCAGGAACCGCACCTGTTTCCCGCCTGAGGCTCGCGCGGCGAGGCCCGCCGGGGTGCCGAGAGCGACGACGTGCCCGGAGTCGATGAGAGCGACGCGGTCGCAGAGCCGTTCGGCCTCCTCCATGAAGTGCGTCACCAGCACGATCGTCACCCCGCGGTCGCGTACGCGCTCGATGAGGTCCCAGGTGTCCCGGCGGGCCTGCGGGTCGAGCCCGGTCGTCATCTCGTCGAGCACCGCGATCTTCGGCTGGCCGATGAGGGCCAGCACGACGGACAGGCGCTGTCGCTGGCCGCCGGACAGGGACCGGTAGTAGTCCTTGCGCTTGCTTTCCAGCCCGAGCACGTCGATCAGCTCGGTGACGTCAGCGGGCTCGCGGTAGAAGGACTGGTACATGTCCAGGATCTCGCCGACCCTGAGCTTGGCCGGAAAGGAGCTCTCCTGGAGTTGCACCCCGACGATCTCGTGGACCTTGTCCCGGTCGGCCTGCGGGTCCAGGCCCATCAGCCGGATTGTTCCCGAGTCCGGTGCGCGGAGGCCGATCGCGCACTCGACCGTGGTGGTCTTGCCCGCGCCGTTCGGGCCGAGGATGCCGAAGATCTCGCCTTCGGCGACCGAGAACGAGACGTCGTCGACCGCGACCAGCGTTCCGTACGTCTTGCGGAGATGCTCGATCTCCACCGCTTGCTTGCTCGGTGTCTCGTTCAGCTGAGCAGGGGCGGTCGCCCCGTGGGGTGCTTTGGTTCGGATCGGGGTGTTCATGATGATCCTTTCGGGTAGCGGGCGCCAGCGTGCGCCGGGCGGCTACTGGACCGGGCCGATCTCGGCGCCGGCGAGCTCGGCGTAGATGAGGAACTTGACCGGGTCGAACTGCTGGTAGGCCTCCATGAGGCGGTGCAGCGCGGTGCGGCGGAGCCCGGCCAGGGTGCTGCTGGCGGGGTGGCGCAGTAGGCCCGGCTGGATGATCTGCAGGGCGAGGCCGTGATCGCCTTGGCCGATGAGGGTGGCGGCGGCGGCGAATTGCTCGTCCCTGCCCCCGGCGAGCAGGTCGAGGGCGGCGGCGTGCCAGCCACCCATCTCTGGGGCCCAACAAGCACACCGGGGTCATGGCCCCGGTCGCGCCGGGCTGAGTGTCAGGCATCGCCTGATCCGTGGGCGAGCCTGAGGCCGATCGCCACCAGCGCCCACCCGGCGCGGTGCCTGACCGAGCGGCGGCACCGGCGGCGGCGGGGCACATGGGGGCCGTGTCGGCGCGCTGACCTGCGCAGTTCACTCTCGCGCTGGCGGGCGAGTAGTTCGATCATGTACGGGTACATCGTGTTCACCTATTGAGTGCGGTTGCTGCGAGATGAGCCGGTCAGCTGGGAACGGGCGAGCGCCTTGGCCCGGACCACATCTGGGTCTCGCGGGTCGGGCAGAAGGTCCTCGGGCCAGGGTTGCTCGCGCCGGATCCTTGGCCTGTCGATGCGGATGCGCTTCACTGTCGTCTCCTCGGTCAGTTGCCATGTCTGGGGTCCGTTAACAGTGACGATGAGCTTGGTCCCGGCCCGCACGGCCAGCTGAGTCCCGGCGACCGACCCGGCGCCGACCGACAGCGCCACCGGGAGCAGGTGCACCCCGGTCGACAGCGGGCCGTAGCCGCGGACGAACTGGAAATACTGGGTGATCAGGAAGATGAAGCCGAACAGGGTGAAGAACGACACCGTGACCGCGCCGCTGGCCGCGCTGAACCGCAGGTTGCGGAACAGCCGCACATCGAGCATCGGGTGCGCGGCACGCCGCTCCCGCACGATGAACGCGGCGAGCAGGACCGCCGAGGCGGCGAAACCGGCCAGGCTCCGTGCCGCTGCCCACCCGTAGGCCGGCGCCTCGATGATGGTGAAGACCAGCAGGGCCATCGTTGCTGAGGACAGCACCAGACCGGCGATGTCGGGAGCTGCCGCCTCCGGGTCCTTCGAGGTGGGAACGACCAGGGCCACCAGGATCGCGGCCGCCGCCGCGACCGGCGCCATGGCGATGAAGATGCTGGCCCAGCTGAACTGCTCCAGCAGCCAGCCCCCCACGATCGGCCCCATCGCGATGGCCACGCCGGCGATCGCGCCCCACAGTCCGATCGCGCGAGCCCGTTCCCTTCGCTCGGTGAAGACGTTCGAGATCAGCGACAGCGTCGCCGGGAATGCCATCGCGGCGCCCCAGCCCCATCACCGACCGGGCCGCGATGAGCTGCGCCGGGTCGGTCGTGAAGCCGCCGGCCAGACTGGCGCCCCCGAACACGGCCAGCCCGGCCAGCAGCACGCCCTTGCGGCCGAACCGGTCGGACAGGCTGCCGAAGGTCACCAGCAGCGCGGCGAAGACCAGGTTGAAAGAGTCAACGACCCACAGCAGATCAGTGGTGGTGGCATGCAACTCGCGCACCAGGGCGGGAAGCGCCACGTTCACCTGGGTCGTGTCCAGGTTGAGAGGAACGCTGCCAGCAGCAGCGCGACGAGGATCATGGGTTTGGATCGCATAGCGCGAGCCTGACTGCGACGCGGCCTTGGGGACATCCGCCGGATGGCCGATATCGTTCCCCGGGACGGGCCTCCGCCCCGGCACCGGCGGGCCCATCACGGCGGTCTTGTCGGGCGTAAGATCCGGCCGGTTCACGGCGGCCTCGTAGCTGGCGGCTTCGCCATTGGGCGGCCGGGCCATGGGTACCTGCGCCGCGATGAGCGTCACGGCGCGGCCGGCCTGATCCGGGCGGGCTGCTCAGCACCTGCGCGTGCTTACCCGCCGGCGGAGTCCGCCCTGTCCGCCGGGTCGCTGCCCCGATGCCTGGTCACGTCGACGGCGAGCTGGGCACGGGTGGCGATGTCCAGCTTGGCGAACATGTGCCCGAGGTGGGTCTGCACGGTCCGGCGTGATATGTACAGCCGCTCGCCGATCTGAGGATTGGACAGTCCCTCGGCGACCAGGCCGGCGACCGCGTGCTCGGCGGGGGTGAGGCTGGCCCAGCCGGTCTGCGGCCGGCCGCGTGTCCCGCGGCGGCCGCGCCGGATGCCCGCCTCGCGCAATGTGGCTTCGGCGCGGGCCAGGTCACGGGCGGCGCCGAGCCGCTCGTAGATGCCGAGCGCCTGATCGAGGAGCGGGCGGGCGCGGTCCAGGCGGCCCTGCCGCGCGAAGGCGGCGCCCGCGTCCTCACTAGCAAGCGCGAGCTGAAGCGGACGCGACCCGCGCGCGCAGGCGACAGCGGCGGCTTGCAGGATCTCGGCGTCGTCCTCGACCAGGCCCTGGCAGCGCAGCGCGGCACCGGTCATCCAGGGCACCTCGTTGCCGGACGCCACCTCGGTGACCGCCGCCGAGACATCCCTGGCCCGTCCGATATCACCCGCGGCCAGCGCGAGCCGGACAAGATCGGCCCCGGCGGCCGGGTACTCCAGCGCGAGCCCCAGCCGGGCGCACGTGTCCCACGCGCCGGTCATGGTGGCGAGCGCCTGTCCAGGCTCGCCGCCGGCCTCCTGGATGAGCGCGCGCGGCCACACGGCCAGGCTCATGAGGTAGCCGGAGCTGCGGCCGGCGAGATCCCGTTCGGCGGCGCTGGCGGCCTCCTGAGCGCGGCTGAGGTCGTTGCGGTGAAGGCTGATCAGGGACAGCATGCTGTGGGCATATGCCCGGTTGTAGGTCTCGCCGATCTCATCCGCCAGCTCAAAGCTTGTCTCGAGTTCGGCGATGGCATCGTCCCACTCCCCGGTAATGAAGCGCTCGAGGGCAAGGAACACCTGGTAGGTGGGCAGGGGCCAGCGGGTGCCGAGTTCCTCGCTGATCCGCATCCCGGCACCGAGCGCGGACCTGGCCTCCTCGGGCCGGCCGAGCTCGATGAGGATGTGTCCCCGGGTTACGCGGATCGGATAGCGGTGTCCGAGCCTGTCAGGGCTCCGGTCAGCCAGGTGCATCGCCTGGTCGGTGATCTGGAGCGCGTCCCGGAGATGACCGCGGGATTCCGAGACCCGGGCCAGCGTGGTCATGGCGACGGTGACGGACAGGTGATCGGCGGCTGCCGCCGCCGCCGAGCGGGCCCGCTCCGCCGAGGCAGCGGCGCCGTCGAGATCTCCCAGCGACATGCGGGCGAACCCTGCCCACGCCTGAGCGGCGGCTCGCTCGGCACCGGACAGCGCAGGTGATGAGCCCGCCTGTTCCAGTTCCCGCAGCGCGTCGCGCACCTGTCCCTGGGCGAGCAGGGCGCGCCCGAGGCAGATCCAGACCGCTCCCTCCACAGACCGGTCATGGTCCCGGCCGAGCAGCAGGCGGCAAGCGGCCTCGGCGTCGGCGATCCGGCCCGACAGCATCAGGCTGCTGGCCCGTTCGGCGACTAGCCGGTCGCGGCCGGGATCGGCCGGCGCCATCAGCCCGGCGGCCCGTGCCAGCAGGTCAGCGGCGACATCCGGTGATCGCGCCGCGGCCTCGCGGGCGGCCCGGGTCAGCCACCCGATGGCCTCGGCGTCTCCTTGCCCGGCTCCGCGGGCGAGTTGCTCGGCCACCTGCAGTGCCGGGGCTCCCGTTCGCGCCAGCCGCTGCCCGGCCTCGCGGTGCAGCCCCCGGCGGACGCTGAGCGGCAGGTCCTCATAGATAGCGTCACGGATCAGGTCATGACGGAACCGGATGACGGCGCCGTCCTCTTCCAGGACCCGCCCCGCGATCCCTTCCGCCAGCGCCACCGACAGGCCCAGCGCGGGACGGGCCATGGTCACCGACAGCTCGGTGACCGTGAAGCTGGATCCCAGGATCGAGGCGGCCCGCAGCGCCTGCAGGGTGTCCCCGGGCAGGAAGCTGAGACGGCGCAAGATCGTCAGCCGCAGCGTCGGCGGCAGGATCACCTGCGCTACCTCGGCCCGCCCGCCGGCGGTGTCGATCGCGCCCTCCTGGGCCAGCGCCCCGAGCAGCTCGGTGACGAACAGCGGGTTGCCGGCCGCTCCCGATATCCCGGCCAGCAGCCCGGGGCCCGGCACGGCGGCGACCGCGTCGGCGACCAGCTCCGCCACCGCCCGTTCGGTCAGGCCGCGCACGGTGAGGATGCGCCCCCCGGCATCCAGCAGCAGGCCGGCGAGGCGGTCCAGTTCCGGGAGGCGCGGGGAGGGACGCAGGCACCCGATCAGGGCCACCGGGAGATAGGCCAGACGGCGGCTCAGCGCGGCCAGCGTCAGCAGGCTGGACGGGTCGGCCCACTGCAGGTCGTCCACGCCGATCACCAGCGGCCCGGCCAGCGCGAGCTCCTCGGCCAGGTCAGCGAACGCATCGACCGCGCGGAACCGCAGCCCAGGGTCGCTGGTCACCGTGATCGGGCCCCGCTCCCCACCGCCGTGGGTGGCCAGCAGCGCGGCGATGGCCGCCCGCCGCGGGTCCGGCGACGAGCGGACGCACCCGAACGCGGCGGCCACCAGGCCGAACGGCCGGGTCCGCTCCAGCTCCTCAGCCCGGCCCGCCGCCACCTGCATGCCGCGGCCGCGCGCGTCCTCCAGCACGCCGGCGAGTAGCCGCGTCTTCCCGATCCCGGCCTCACCCTCGATCAGCACGACCGCCGGCCGGCCTGACACGACCCGGTCCACAGCATCCCCCAGGACGGCGATCTCCGCCGCACGCCCGCGGATGTCTGGGACCGGCGCCAGTGTCCCCATGAGCCGGATGCTACTCCGCGAGGAGCGTCCCCGGGGCAGCGGGCCGCGCGCGGGTTAGGGCATGGGAACAGAGCCGGCGCCGGGCCCCCCGGTCACCTCATACAGCGCCCTGAGCAACCCGAGCCAGCCGGTGAAGCGGATCTCCTCGTCTTGGCCGGCGTGGCAATGCCCGGGATCGGGGACGGCCCGGAGGCGGCCGGCGGGCGGCTCGGCCCTGTCTAGGATGATGCGGATCTCCATCTGCCCCATCGTTGCGGCCCTGACCGGCGGCAACATCGGCCAGCTGGCCGATGTCTCCCCTGCCGGTGCCGCCGCACGCTAGTAGCGTCCTGGCCGCTGGCCACGGCCACCGGCATAGAGAAAAGCGGAGAGCCCGCACCCGCTGGGGCCTGGCCCATCTCGATGCGCGCGGCTGGGCCGCCGGCCAATGCTCTTCGGGAACGTCATTCTGTGCGCCTCGCTGACGCATCGGCGAGCCCACCGATCGCGGGCGGCTGCCGTCCGTGTGCGGCGACGGACCCGGCTACCAGGCCGTCCGACGTTCACCACCCAAGATCGCGTAAGTCCGGTCTAACCTCGATTCCCGGTCAGATAATTGAGTTGAGGTTCCCTGCGGCCCGGCGGTTACCGTGGCGGGAACCGGAACCGCAGGGTGCGCCCGTCCCACCAGGGGATCGGGGTTTGCAGGTCGGCGAAGCCGGCGTCGATGAGGGCGGGATGGTGGCTGCGCAGGTTCAGTGCGCAGGTGACGCCGGTGTCGTCGATGTGCAAGGTGCCGGTGGCGTCCAGGAAGTCCCGCCACAGGGTTCCCGGCGTGGCGTGCTCGTACCGGGACAGCTTGAGCGCCAGCAGCCGGTACAGGTTCCCGGCCACGACGGTCAGCGTGGTGTCCAGGTCAACGTTGAGCGGGACACCGCTGGTCAGCGCGTCGAGGTGGAACCCGCCGATGTAGGCGTCGAGCTCGTTTTCTATCATCATCCGCTCGGCGTAGCGGGCGAACAGGTTCTTGCCGGGCGTGGTGAGGTCGTTGGTGATGATCAGGGTGGGCTCGTCGCGACCGATGTTGGTGACGGCGATCTGGCGGACCTTGCCGCTGATGTCTTTGATCCTGACCAGGTCTTCGTGCAGGCGGGGCCGCCGGTAGCGGCCGGACCGGGCGATGACGGCGGTCTTCCATGCCGAGGCGGGCAGGGCGTCCAGGCGGGCAAGCTCGGTCTTGCCGCGCTGGCGCAGGGTGAGCCACCGGATGCCGCGGCCGGACAGCTCGTCGAGGATCTTGTAGGTAGTGAGCTGGGAATCGAAGACCAGCAGGCCGGGATCGCTGCCGGTGGCCTGCTGCCAGTAATCCGCGAAGGCGACGATCTCCCTGGCCTGTTCGGCCTTGGTGATGTCGGCGTTGGAGTACACCATGTCGGCGGTGGCGTGGTCCTGGGCGAAGAACGTCAGGACGGCGCGGGTGCGCTGGGAGCGGCGGGGGACGTAGTGCTTTTCCAGCACGGCCTGGTCGCCGTGGTGGCGGATGGCGTGGAAATCGCAGTTGAACCCTGCCTCGCCGGTGGCCAGCCCGAGCGGCCGCAGCGCCTTGACCAGCCCGGTCAGCAGCGCGCGGTTGGAGTCGCGGCGGATGCGCCAGGAGTAGGTGCCCAGGTGGGTCGTCTTGGGTAGCGCGGTCAGGCCGAGCGCGAACGCCAGCCCTTCATCGTCGGCCAGCGTCCCGGCGTGGGAGACGCGGGGCTTGCGGGCGCATTTGGCCAGCAGCAGCGTCCCGGTCGACTGCCAGGATGACAGTTCCCTGGTGGAGGGGTAGCCGGCACCGCTGATCAGGTCCGGCAGGCCGACGTCGCAGATGGCGGGGAACAACAGCAGCAGGCCGGCGTGATCGCATGGCAGGTCCAGCGGCCCGCCCGGCCAGCCGGGCAGCGCGGCGGCCTTGACCGGGTCGAGCCTGGCCGGCGGGCCGCGGCGGCCGTCGTCGCGGCGGGGCAGCCGCGGCAGTCCCTCGGCGTCGAGGATCTGCCAGACGGTCTGCGCCGACACCGGCATCCCCTCTCTGGTGCACGCGGCGGCGATCTCGGTGACCGAATGCCCGGCGCCGCGCAGCTCCAGCACCCGGGCCCGCAGTGTCCCGGTGGCCTTGCGCGGGCCTTTCGGGCCGGGCCTTGTCCCGGTGAACATGTTCAGCCGCCCCTTGCGCAGCAAGGTGGCCATCTGGTGGATGCTGGCGGTGGAGTACCCGAACCGGTCGGCGACCTCGGCGGCGGGCATCTCATCGGTGAAGTAGGCGCGCAGCGCCTCATACCGGCGCTGCGCCGCGCTCGCCGGCTCGGTGAAGTACTGCGCGCCGTCCCGCATCCTGCCGATCCTGGTATCTCAACTCATCTTGCTGAACTTATCCCGGGAATAGTAGAGCTGTATCAGGCGGCATGTACGGCGACATGCCGGTCACAGCGGTGCACTAGCCGGGAGTGTCCGATTTCCGTCCGGTCAGCAAGCGGAGACTAGTTCTGGTAAACCCATTGAGGTCATCACGAGACCGGAGCTGGAACATGCCCGCCTGCCAGCACAAACGCGCCCAGCGACAGTCAGGGCACCCGGCGGTCACAGGCTCCGCACCGTCTCCCGGGAATCGAGGCTAAGCGCTCCACCGGGATGCTCCTCAGCGCCGCGCCCCGGCCACTAGATCGTTGACGTGATCCGGCGCAGGTCACGGCGTGCCACGCCCTCCTTGACCCGTGACTGACAGGCGAAGAATGTCCAAGATCGGCGTATTCACACACGTCTGACCCTGGGGCCTTCCGTGATCGCCGACCTGGACACTCTCCTGACCGCACTCCATGTCGAGCTGACCGGCCCGCATCATCCCCTCGCTCGGCACCGGCCGGTCCGGCCCGGGCAAGCCGCCCGAGGTGACCGACGCCGAGCTGGTCTGCCTGGCAGGGATATCCGACCACAGTTTCCCCAGGACTACGGGGACCCCACAAGCCGCCGTCGTCGACCGCATCTTCGAGTAACCCGCGAGGTCCGCCCACATCGGCCGAGGCTCCGGTCACCGTCGACTGATCTTGCTACTACCTGCGGCTCCCCGTAGCTTCAGGATCTCCGGGCCGTCCCCGCAGGCCTGCTAACGCCACTGGCCGTTCGGTTGTTGCTCAAGCCCCGAGTCCTGGGACGGCTCCCTGCCGATTCTGCGTTCATGGTGAGGCCGCCGTCGGCTTCGACTTCACCGCGAAGGAAACCCAGTCGCTGCGCAAGGCCGGCAACGCCATGGACGAGGCGATCGTGCAGGCGGTCCGCGCTGAGTTGGGGCTGATCATCAGCCAGCGCGCCGCCCGGCAGCTCAAGATGACGCTCGGCGTGACCGGCGGGGCCGAGGGCTGGGCGGAGGCGGTCGGCCTGGATGCCGCGCACCGCACCCCGCGGACGGAGTACGTGCCCGGCGGGCTGGTGGCGACCGCGCTGGAACCCATCGTGGCGACGATCGCCGCCTCGGTCCACGAGTTGCTGTCGGACATCCCGGCGGGCCTGGCCGAGGATGTCGTGCGCGGCAAGATCAGGCTGGCCGGCGGGGGCGCGCTGCTGCCCGGCCTGGCGGCCCGGATCGAGACCGCCGCCGGCATCGGCGCGGTCCTGGTCGAGGATCCGCTGCGGTGCGTGGTCCGCGGCGCGGCAGAGATGCTCGAGCGCTCCGGGAAAGACAAGAAAAAGCGCGCCGGTCCGGGCCTGCGTCAGTAATCACGGCGCAGGCCCGGCTCCGGGGCTTGTCACTCCGGGGGCTGGCGGGTCACTCCAGGGGCTGGCGGGTGATGAGGGCCGGCTGGCGGCCGGCCAGCAGCCAGCCGCCGACGGCGGCCACCACGGGCAGGCCCACCAGGAGGGCCAGGAGATCGCCGGCCGGCACGTCGCCGAACGTCACCGACAGGCTGCTGCGAGCCCAGGCCACGCCGGCGACGGCCGCCGCCAGGGTGCCGAACACCGCGCCGAGCAGGCCCAGGGCGCCGGCCGTGGCACCGGTGATCGTGCGGCGGGTCGTCCGGCTGGCGCCGGTGGCGGCCAGCGTGCGCAGGTCGCCCGCGGTCTCGCTGCGGATCAGGCCGACGGTCATGACCAGCACGCCGAGCGCGATGACCAGGCCGAGCACGGTAGCCCCGTCGCTGATCTCGGACAGGCCGAGCTCACCGGACTTGGTCTCGACGCTCACCCCGGCGGTGACCGCGATCTGCCGGGCCGCGTTGATCTGCCCGGCGGTCAGCGGCTGCGGCGTCTCGATCAGCCAGCCGTCCAGGTTCTCCCCCAGGTGGTACTTCTGCACCGCCTGCTCGGTGATCACGGTGTTCGGCGCCGAGGTGCCCGACGGCAGGCCGCCGTTCTGCGCGATCACGGGGTTCGCCACGCAGTCGTTGCTGGCCGTGCACGCCGGGGGCGGGCCGTTCGGGTTGAGGTAGTTGCCCCAGAACATCACCATGTTGGGGTATCCGGCCAGGCCCGGGCGCATAGTCAGGATGTCGGTGCCGGGATTGATCTGGCTGGGCTTGATCCCGTACTCGGACAGCAGCGCCGGGGTCGCGACGAACACCGTGCCGGTGAAGTTGTTGTCCTGCGTGCCCAGCTGGTACAGCGTGGCGCCGGTGGTCTCCAGCGGGAGGACGGACCGCGCGTGCAGCGAGGCGGCGTAGCTGTCCACCTTGTTACCTAGGGCGTGCAGCTGACCGGCGGTCAGCGGCGCGTTGGGTCCGGCGTTCGGGCCGTTGTTCTGCGTGTACACGATCAGCTCGCGGCTACTCAGGTTGGGCCCGGTCCAGTCCAGGACCTTCTCGAACCGCACGCTGGCCACGATGCAGATCAGCACGGACAGGAACACCGCGAAGCAGACGGCGGCCAGGGCCGCACCGGACCGGGCCCGGTAGCGGACCAGGTCGCGCAGCGCGATCCGCACCGCGACCGGCATCCGCGGCCCGGCCGCGGCCGCCAGCACGGCGACGCACAGCGGCGCGAGCAGCGATACACCGATGATGATGGTGACCAGGCCCACGAGCAGCAGCAGCGCGTCGCTGCCGCTGTTGCCGGCCCAGCCGCCGGAGAACACCAGGGCGACCACGCCGATGGCCAGCAGGATGAGGCCCGGGCCGGCCGACCGATGCACCGCTTTGGGCGGCGCCGGGCGCCCGGACAGGGCGGCCACGACCGGGATCCGGGCCACGGCCCGGGCCGGCCGCCGCGCCGCCACGATGGCGGTCGCGATGGTCAGCACGATCGCGATGGCAATGGCCCACCAGGGCAGGTTCGCCGGGTTGACGACGTGCCCGGTGGCGGTCTGCAGCGACGGGACGTACGCGAACCAGGCGCCGAGGCCCAGCACGGTGCCGAGCGCCGCGGCGACCACGCCGATGACCGCGCCGTTGGCCACCATGACCAGCCGGACGTTGCGTTCGGTGGCGCCGAGCGCGGCGAGCATGCCGAGCGCCCGCAGCCGCCGCTGGGCCATCACGGTGAACCCGGCCACCGACACCAGGCCGATGAACACCAGCCCGAGCACGGCCACCACCAGAACGATCGTCGCGGGCGGGATCCCGGCCGAGGGGGCGGTGGGATAGGAGATGGTCGCGGCCTTGGGCAGGTCCGGCAGGGTCGGCGACGGACCTGGCCCCGGGCCCTGGTTCTGGTCCTGCGGCACGGCGGCCGGGCCGAGCAGGATCGTCACCAGGCCGGGCGCGGTGACCTGGCCCGGGGCGACAAGCGCGAACTCATCCAGCAGGTTGCCCGGGTTCTGCACGATGCCGGTCACGTGCCAGGTCCGGCCGTCGGCGTGCCAGACGCCACCGACGCTGGTGTTGAAGACCGATGCGACCTGGCTGGTCAGCGCCACCTGGCCGGGCCCGTTCGGATAGTGCCCGGAGACCAGGGACAGCATCGGGCCGCCATATCGCGAACTTGGATCCTGCGCGCGCAGCTGCACCGCCTCGCTCAGGCCGGTGCTGATGTCCTGGTTCTCGATCACATCCGCCGGGCCGTACTTGTTCACCACGGCGGCGATGTCTTCTGATCGCCGCGGATCATTACCGGGCAGGGTGACCAGGGCGCTGGCCGTGCCGAACGTGGCCGCGCCCGGGCTCGACGGCGGCGTGTTGGTGGCGACCCCGGCACCCCAGATCGTGGCCGCGACCGCGAGCATCAACAGGGCCA
>Ga0310037_10001008_pt1 | contig 15977 bp, 30 predicted proteins | sample Sb_taG_11_FD_200239 | JGI IMG/M metagenome (GOLD analysis project Ga0310037, IMG submission 200239) | Peat soil microbial communities from Weissenstadt, Germany - Sb_50d_3_AS metaG (v2) (version 2) | ecosystem: Environmental > Terrestrial > Soil > Wetlands > Peat | place: Germany: Weissenstadt...
AATTTTCCGAGTTTATCCCTTAGGATGAACGAGCCCGGCCGCGTAGCTTCTTTGGCCTCCGCAGCCGTCTTGCTCGTGAAGCACCCGCTAAACAAAAACCGTTTTCCCCTACCGGCCATCAGAACACCCGGCAAAAAGAATCTCGATAAACAGTGATTAAATCCGCCGCCGTGCCTTGACTTACCATAATGTTAACGGTACTGCTAGACGCATTCGAGGGTTGCTCCAAAAATCCCTCCAGGTCGGCGCTGTAGTTCGTACCAATCGCTCCCGGAGTAAAGGTCACAAAGCCATAGGGACCTGTACCGGCCTGATTGACGAAGCCTGCAGCGGCAAACGTGCTTGGAGGACCGGCGCTTATGTTCACATTTCCCGAGCCTGTGACGTTCGTCGCCCCAATGGTCGTATCCTGAATATAAAACGCATCCGATGCAGCGGCAGTCGCTTGAGAGAACACAAGATGGCATGAGAAACCTGTGACCGTGACCGCATTCGCCGGCATAGTCCAACTGAGTCCGGTGATTATCTGACCGCTCGTGCTGGAAGCTGTCGTGAAATTTGCAGTCACATAGTACGTACCGTTTGGCACACTTCCGAATGCCACCGGAGACGAACATGAACCGCCTATGTTGAATTCAGTTGTGCCGCAGTATCCGGCATCACCGATGTGTGAAGGGTCCACCCAATTTGTCAAATGACCAGCAGTCGGAACACCCGAGACACCGACGGTTGGAGGTGGAGCGCTCGTGATTTGTGCAGAGGATCGCTTCGGAAAATCCAGGCACAACGAAAACAGCATCGCCAGGAAAAAGAAGAAAGCAGAAATCGGAAGCAGAAGTTTTCTCATAGCTGGCTCGCTTGCACGTCCACCGTGGAAGTGTTCCCGGCGCCGCACGCACTCACCACGATATCCATGCCATTCCCAGAGGTACTCGCCAGAGGCACCGGCCAATCGACCGTGCGCAGAGTCGTACTAATAAAACTTCCATCTGTACTCCAGATCACGGTCCCGCCCACGCCATCCTTCACGGTGAGGCTACAGCTTCCGGCCGAATCGCGCGCGGCCAGCGCAGAGAGATAGACGCGTTGGCCGGCAACCGCGGTGATCGAAACCGTGGTAGCGGTATTCGCCGCGGAAGTGGTTTCGGAGTTCTTCGTTATCGCCGGCTGCAACGGACCTTGCACCAAGGCGCCCTGAGCCGCGCTTCCTTGTGCACGATCCCAGGTCGCGCGGTTGAAAAGATGCCCATAAGCAAGAGACTGAATCACCTGGCCGTTTGGATCACCCGGCACGCGAATGGTGTTCGAGACGCCATCGGTATCCGCGGTCTGCACGCTGCCCGCGTTCACGTTGATCTGGCCGCCTTGCACCGGCCCGCAAGATTCCCCGGTAGTCTGCACGAGAAACACATCGGCGGTATCCGGCGATCCCGCTTGCGTCGCGCCACCACTGAAAGCCAAAGCGATAAACGCGCCAGCATTCGCGTGGACATAGGCGCTAGTCATGGAAGCAGCGGCCACGGGAGAGGGCGTGCCCTGTACGGTGTCCTGAATCCACCGGCCCGTGTTCCCCGAGTAGTTGGACACCTGGCGGTCGCCAGTCTGATACACGGAAAGCGAAAACGTGTGCGAGTTGGTGGGGTTGTTATTGGCCACAAAGAGACAGAAGCGCTGATCTGGAGTTAGAGGCGTGAACCAAAACACGCGATTGAAAGAGATGGTGCCCCACGTGGCGCCGCGCACGATATCCACGTAGGTGCTTCCCCCGGTAGAGACAAACTGATCCTGAGAGAATGCCGGTCCAGCGCAAACCGCAAGAAGAAAAATCAGAAACCATTTCCTCATAGAGGTTGTACCGCTTTCTGTGGGATCTCAAAATCAGCGAGCGTGCCATCGGCGCTGGCATTGGCCCACAAGTCTCCGATCCAAGGAAAATGCGGCGCGGCGATACCGGCGCCCGGCGCTGTGTACGGCGTACCCTGCGGAATACCCTGCGGCCCCGAATTTTCGAGGGTGGCACGCTCCGCGGCGATATAGACCGTGTTCGCGCCATTCACATAGAGAAAAACCTCGCCCCACTGCGGTAAAGAGGCGACGAGTTCCGCGCGCGATTTGAAAAGTGTTTTGGTGCCTACCATACAACGACTCCTATCTAACTAGGCCGACTGCCAAGGAAATTGCCTGTTTCTGCCGACCATTGTTGCATTCGGGGCCGTCAACACGGCCCCAGCCTCCGTAGCGGGCACAGAGGGATTCGGGCACAGGCCGGCCGGCCCAGTCACGGGATTCTCAGTAAGGATCTTAACGGGCGCTTGTGCCGGCCCCACGGCCGTAGGATCGCCAACTGCAAAGCCATCCCGAATGATGCTACTGAGAGTAGCCGTTATCATCTGACTGACAGGCGCGGCCGGAGAAAAACCTTGCGCCGGCGCGATCACCGATCCGGCCGGAGTCTGCGCCCCGGCTGTCAGTTGCACAGTTGGCTGTGCACCTGGCGCTGTGGGCGGCAGGATGGTTCCCGCGGCTGGCCCGGCCGCTTGTTGAACCTTTCCCTGCAGATATTTGTAGCCCACGATGGCCACCACCGCGGCTACCAGGTATCCCAGCATGTCGTACCTCCCAAATCACGCAACTGCACTAACTCGCCAACCAGTCGGAAATTTTGATGTCCCGGCTCACGTCCAGCCATGAAGCCACGCTCTCGGACCAGGAGTCTTGCGCTGTCGCCGTGTACGTCCAGGCATAGTCCGAAATGGTCATCGTTGGTGAATAAACCTGGCTCTTGCCGGAGAAGTCAAGTTGCACCTGGGCATAGAGCTTCGCCCAACCTTTTGCGACCGTGGAAAAAATCGCGTAGGCGCCGTCATGCCCACCAGCATCACCGACGCCCTCGATATCGCCGGGGTTGTTATCGCGCGCCGGGCGATTTGCGGTAAGGACATTGCGGTTACGATCCCAAAAACCTTCCGCGTAGGCAATCGCTTCCGCGAATTGCTGGATCTTGTCGGATGGAGAAGAGGATGACAGTCCAATGGGCGTTTCCGTGGGAGCCGGCGCCGTAGGAACACCGGCCGCGGCGCCATCGCTCGAATCACTGCTCGCAGGAATTCCGCTGGCACCGCCTGCAAGAGCCGGAGAAGCCTCCGGGGTGATGGGAGTCGTATAGAAAATCGAAACCAGGATGGCGCCCAGGGCGGTGATGGCAACGACCACGAAAAGGATTGCGACCATCTCTTCACTTCCTCAGCACAGAGAAAACAATCAACAACACAAGAATCAGCACAGCGACGCCAGCGCCGATGAGCAGATAGCTGCTCAGGCCGCTGAAAAGAGTCGAGGGAATTCCGAGACTGGTAGCGATTCCACTGACAAGATTCGCCAACGCGCCAGCTTGCGGTTGGTTGGTGAACGGCGTGGCCTGCTGCGTATAGACCGGCTGGCCGGCAACCAGGGCGCTCGCGTCCACGTCAGTCGGATCGATCACCTTCGACCGGCAAACCCAATACTTGCTCACCGAAAGGTCCACGGAGCCCACAGTGGGATCGCAGTGATAGTAGAAATCCTTGGTGCAGGGATCGATCTGCACAACGGCATCGATGAAGGTGTTTGCGGGGAGAGGGAGCCAGCAGACCTGCTGGTAGATCCCGGCATTCGCGGGGGCCTCAGTCGGGACCGGAGTAATTTGCGTGGACGCCATCTCTTAGCCTCAAGGTTCGGGTGAATGGTCCAGCGCGCGGATCGGTGGCGCTTGTTTCTCGCCGGCGACGGCCGGCATTTCCGAAATCGCAGCGGCCGGAGAAGCAGTTGCTGTCACAGTAAGAGCTTTTGTCTGGAGCGAACGCACGAGATTCGAGAAGGTCATTTCCATCTGATATTCGAGCTTCGTGCAAAGATCTTCGAGTTCCTCGGAAAGACGTTTGTGCACCGATGCGATCAGAAAATCGGCATCGTGCAGAATGATCTCATCGGTCTTAGAGACCGGGATCACAACATCGGGGGCAGGGGCCGCAGGCGCATTTGCCGGCAGCAATCCTGGCGCGAGATCATCTCCGGCGAGGCAAAGCGGACAACCGGGAGCATCGTCATTGTAAGAAGTAGCCCCGCCGTGTTTCGTGCAGACCTTCATGGTCAAACCTTCCTTGCGATGATGGCCACGAGCACGATCAAAAGGGCAAGCTCGATCACCATCAAAACCAAAACTGCTTTTATTTCATCGGCAACGGTTTGCGCGGCGTCCTGGATGGCCTGAATATCCGGCGAGAGGACCGACCCCACGAGTCCGCTGAGTGAAGTGGCCATCGAGTCAATTCTTCTTCCACAGGAACACGTAGAGCAGAACACCCACGGCCACGACCGCACCAATAATCAGAACAATCGTTGTGAGCGAGAGACTGCTGACCGCGGCGGCAACTCCGGTTGCGGGCTTGGCAGTAGTAGCGGCCGCTTTGGTGGCGGCAGTCTGAGCCGCGGAACCGAAAACGCCGGTTTGCGCGGCCAAACCTACGCCAACTGAGGCGAGACTCGTAAGAGTGGTGGCGAACTCCGAGAGCAAACCGCTGCCATCGGCAGTTCCGGTGACTGGCGTCACCGCTCCAGGAGCAGCGGGCGCCGAGATCGCTGGCATAAGACCGCCAGACATATCGGGCGTGCTCGAACCGATATCCGGCGCCGTCAGATCTGGTGCCGCATAAACCGTCTGTGTGCCGACTACCGGTGTGGTAGCGCCGCTGAAATCGAGACCATTGCCACCGTTGCTCATAAAATTCTTTTCTTAGAAAGGGTGGGAGGATTTCTTCCGCGTAGCCTCCCGGCGCGGTTTTTTCGAGTCGAGAATCTCACGCGCTGGCGCGAATTTCCGTTTCCTCCAGCAATTCTCCGATCTGATTCGCGCCGGAAACCACGCCGCCCTCGATGGTGAAATCATCTTTCGAGAGACCGGCGACGTTGAACGCCGTGGCCGGATTGCCATGCGCCACCCAATCGTGCAGGTAGTAGCCCAGGGGCAACTGGACGTTGCTGGTGAACTTCACAAATTCCTTCCAGATCTGGGTATCCTGGGGAACTTGCTGCCGCACGGTGGCGCGCTTGATGAGCGGGAAGGTGATGATGCCATCACTCAAGGTGTTGATTACACCGCCGACACCCGCAGTCGGCACGTCAGTGGGCTTGCTGCCCACCTTGAGCAGCGAGCGCCAGTAGCGGCGCTTGCCCGTGGTGAGACGCGCGATCAAACCATCCGCCAGGTTCGCGGCTTGCAACGTGGAAGTGACGTTCTGGAAACTGCGGACCAGGAGCCGCTTGCCCAGGTCGGGACTGTTTTCCAAACCCACGCGGCGAAGATTCGGGAAGACGGCATGCAGCCGGATCAGAGGACTCCCGGACGGCGCCGCAACGCCTCCGGCCGTGGCCGTGGCATTGATCTGCAGCGCTCCGAAGGTGATGGTCGTGTTGGCCTTCACATCGAAGAGTCCCGACTGATCGGCAACGAGGTTGTGCAAGATCAGCGGATTCCAGTCGGGGCCGTTGAGCATGTACAGCGCGGTCTGGTTGGGATCGGTGATGCCCAGGGGCACAAACGGCACCAGGTAGAACACGATCACATCGTAGTGCGTGGTAGCCGCACCCGCGGTGGGGCCGGTCGCCGCGGTGCCAAGACCATCGCCGGTAATCTGCAAACCCTTGTAGAGTCCGGTGCCATGCGTGAACGTGCCACCCGCCTGGGAAACCCAAGCGGCCACGGGATAATCCCGATAGAGATTGTGGTACTTGAACGCCGTGGGGCATTGCAGGTTGTACACGTCTCCGGTCGGGAAATACCGGCTGGAGCCCTCGACGCGCATGCGATCGACGGCGCCCAGAGGAAACTCCGCGTTGAGCACGGAAGCATTTCCGGCTGCGCCCACGACCTGCACGTGGAAGCGATACTCGATAAGCAAGCCCCACAACGGCCGCGTCTTGGGGAGCTCCTTCTGCGGAGTCAAATCGTAGGGAGTCACGACGCCGGCCGGCGCCGCCACAGCGATATCCTCCAAAAAGTTGAGCTTGATTTCATAACCTGCGAACGGCATGTCAGTGTCCTCCGAAAACGAACTCTCCGAAAAGCGCTCAGGCGCTTAGGTGTTTACCGTCGTTGTCGCCGCCGTGGTGAGCATCGCGTGCACAAACTTGTAGGCAAAGATGGCCACCAACGTCCAGAGCGCCACGACCGCGATATCCATCATCAACTTCATGGTTTTTCCCTCCGAGATCCCGCCTAGTTCTCCTGTGCCCAGCGAATTGCTACAGGACCAGCGAACGGCTCAGGCTGGTGAACCCGAAACTCACCAGCAAAGAATTCACGAACGAGTACACGAAAACGGCCAGAACCACGCCGGCCACGATCACGAGTCCTTCTTCGAGATATTCAGGCATTTGATTCCTCCACGAGCTTTGTCCTCCGGTCCCCGGAACCCTCACCTATTGACTCGTACCAAGAGTCGGAATCTTGCACAACCACAAAATCTTGCCCCGGAACGCTCCAGCGCAGAAAGTCCCTCCCCTCCAAAGTGCTCACGCGCTCCCGAACGGCCGCGCTGGTGTAGCGCTCGATGCGCTCCAGGGCCAGCACGTTCTTTTCCTCGAAGAAAATCAGGTCGCTGCAGAGCGAAACGATGATCCCGTTCACGTCCACCAATTGATGCTGCGTCAGGTACAGGCTGATTTCCTGGGACTCGCTGGAACGCACCAATTGGTCCAGGTGCTCGTGAATCCATTGCGGAGATTGCAGGCGTTCGGCTTCATCGATGATGGCCGAAACCATGTGCATGTCCCAAACCACTTCCGCAAAATCCTCGAAGTCTTCCTCGACGCTCAAACCCGGACGGAAAACGATCGGGCTCAAATCCTGCTCCAGCACGAGCTCGAATTCCGTCTTGCTGTGCACTACCCGCCAATCAGGGTGACGATACTGCGAGCGCGGATCGAAGATCACGATGCCGGAGTTTTGGCGTTTGGCGAAGTGATACGCCGCGGTGGACTTGCCCTTTTGCATGCGCCCGAAAAAATTCAGGATCTCCATTACATCGCCATGCCGGACGCCGGCGCTTCGGGTTTTGCCGGCACGGGCTTCGTTTCCTGGGCTGCTCTCTCAATTTCCCGAATCTGCCCCTGGCGATCCGCATCGGAGGTTTGTTTGCGCAAGAGATGCGTGGCCAGCAGGCATCCCGTCAGGATCGGCATGGCCACAAACGCGAGAACGATTTCCGCCTGGTACTTGAGCAACCATTCCGGGCTGTATTTTTCGAGCACAGCCTTCGTAGGCGGGGCCAGTGCCGAAATGTTCAGCGGATTCAGCCAGATATCCTGATTTTTCTGGAGTGGGGCTTTGGTGTAGAGGCAGGAGCCGGCCGCGGCCAATCCAAAAATGGTTTTCAGCCCGGAGGAGACGAAGAGATCGGAAAGAACAAGCTGCGGTTTTTTCTGCGCTTCTGCGAGCTTGAGAGCTTCGGTAATCCGCTGTGGAAGCAACGCACCTTCCTTGCAGCGGCAATACTTCAACTTTTTCTGGCAACGCAGACACCGCGCGCCGCTAGTGGGTGGCCGGCCGATGGGTTGCTTTTCTTTGTCCGCTCCTGCCGTTACAACCACGCGATGGAATTTTTTCGGCCTCACGACCGCGGCCGCGGCACCCGATGATTCCGCGCCAGGGGCAAGCGACGGCTCGGACTTCGGCGCCGGATCTTTGGATTCTAGAATCGCATCCATGCGCCGCTTTGTTTCTTCGCTCAAGCCTACGGCCATTGATTAGTCTCCAGAAAAACGGAAGCGCTTGCGAGATTCAACCGCTGCCGCGGGTTTGCCCTTTTCCTTGCGGAGCTCTTCGGCTTCGGCTGTGAGCGTGGCGTTCTTCGTCCTTAGATCGGCGTTATCAGTTGCGATGGCGTCACAGTCCGCGGCTTTCTTTTCGAGCTTGGTGTAGTCCGCGGATTTCTTGACAAGATTTTTCCCATCGCTGGTGATGGTGCATCCGCACCCTGGGCAGTGAATTTCTACGACTTTTGGTTCGTTCTCTGATTCAGCCATTTTTCCAATGCTCCTGCAAACAAATAAAGGCCCGAGTATCCGGCGAAGATTTCCGCCTCATTTTGAAAACGGATGGAAAGCACGAGGGGAAAAGCCGAGGCTTCCGCATCTTTCTGCAGGGCTTCGCGCTCCTCGGGTAAAACCTGGACAAGCGCGCCAGTGAGAGAATCCGCTTCGCTTTCCGTCGCGGTGGGATCTAACGCAGCCTTTAGAGTGTCGAGCATCGGCCCGATCATCATGCGCATCATGGCCAGCGCGTCATCGTCCGCAATTTCGTAGCGGCCGGCCGCGTTTTTCTTGAGCGGGATCGGCAGATCCTTCACGCCCGCGGGAATCGGAATGGGCAAACTCAAGATCATTTCGTCACTCTCACCTGTGATTCTTCATGTAGAGAATCGCATCGTCCACCTTCTGCTCAACACGCGACAACCGCCCCTCCAGATGCACGAAGTATCCGGTCAAACCACCACCGAAAGTTAGCACCAGCGTCACAACGGCCATCCAGAGTTGCCAACTCTGCCGGTGTTGCACGTATACAATTCTCGAATTGCTTTCCCCCGACATTCGCTCCTTAGTTGGTGCCGGCCGTGGAGCTCGCGTGATGCAGGGCCAGAGCGAGCAGGAAAGAACCGAACAGGTGAGCCCATTCCGTTCTGTTTTGCGGAAAGTGCCCCTGGCTCACTTGCTGCAGAGTCATCACCGCGAATTGCCCCCAACCCAACAGCTTGGCCCAAAAAGATTTCGTCATGCTTCCTCCAAAATGCGGGATGGCGCGATGGTCGAGCCACCTAGGGCGCCATCCGCAATACAACGAGGGTATCCGTCTCCTAATCCTACCGAGGAAAGCATGGGGCGGAACCGCAGAATTTGGCAAACACAAAAGAATCGCGCTAGAATCGAGCCTATGAGTAGGCCACCCAGCGGACGCCCCACAGGGCGCCCCAGAAAAATCGAAGACGAAGATGCGGTGAGGAAACTGCACTTCGCGGGATTCAACGTGCGGGAGATTGCGCTGCACTTTGGCTGCAGCCGGCGATTGATCTGGGAAATCCTCAGCGGCACGCGCATCCTGGTGGAGCAGAAAGAAAACCGCGCAGCGAATTCCTCGGGATAGTTTCCAGGAAGGGCAGGGAATTAAGTCATCTGACCGCAGCGCGGCCGCGCACGTTGTTTTCTTCCACGTGATGCCGGTAGCCGGCCAGGTCCTTCACCGTCTGCCGGATCAACGGCCTGGGAGCCCTATCCCAGTGTTCCACCAGCCAGGCGAATCCGTGCATCGTATTCACCTCTTGTTTGTCACAGACAATCAGGACAGGATGGGACGCACCAGCTTCCGGGGCGCAAACTCCATAGACGCGCTTGGCCCCGCACTCCAGACATTCATAGACCGCGTACATCACTCCACCGCTTTCAGCGTTTCCGCTTTTTGTTTTCTTGCTCGCGTTCCCGCCAGCAAAACCCGCACCTGGTGCCGCGCACGCGCGGCCGTCTCAAACAACGCAGCCAACGCCGGCCTTCGCGCCGCACGAGTTTGCGCTTGATCGAGACCGGCATCCCTTGCCACTTCAACCAGCCGGCTTGCGTCATCACCAAAACCTCCGAAAGTTCCAATTCCGCCGCGGATCGGCACGATGTTGCTTTCGATGCAAACGGAAACAGCAGAAGTAATGATAGGGTTTTCGGCACAACGGGCAGCGCCTGGATCGGCCCTTGATTTCCCCGAGGCACAGAGCACAAGTCACTGCTCACCCCCTACAGCGAAGAGTGAGGGTTGTACCCTGGCCTCTTCCGCCAGGCGCCGGCGCTTCTTTTCTTTCGCCATCCTCACAAGTTGCGCGTGGGTCCACTTCGGAGCTTCGTGCTCTTTGCACTGGCCGACTCGCCCGCCACTGACCGCGTGCTGCGTAAACCGGGCACAGCGGTTGCACCATCTCGTGACTTCCAGGGTGTTCCGTGTGTAGTGTTCGGCCATCAGTTCTCACACTTAGACGTAATAGGAGTGCTCACAGCCTTCGCCTCCGCAGTCGCCGCGGCCAAAACCACGCGAGCTTGACCCACTTTTCGGGGATGCCTGGATTTTTCTCGTAGCAGGAAGGCTCCAGAGCCACGATCCGGTACCGTCCGGGCATGGCAGTACCCCACGGAAAACCTTCCGCATCGAAAATTCGAGATCGGCAAATCAGTTTAACTATGGGCCATCCCTCGAAAACGCTTTCTGCCGGCGCAGTTCGCGGCGAATCTCTTCGATATCCCGCAACCCCCCTACCTCCAACTCCTTCACCGCGCACCATTGCCCCACGACGGAGAGCGAGCCTCCACAACAAGGACATTCCGAGTCAGCCGGATCGTGCTCTTTGTCTTCCGTCAGTTCGGAGTTGTAGAAAACTCCCATCGTGTGCACGCGGCGCACACCGGAGAAGGCAATCTCGAGCTCCGCGAGACGCTTCGGGTCGTCGCTGGGGGGTTTGGAGACGTACTTCAAAAGGTGATAGAGCGAACGCGCAAAATCCCCTCGCGCCGAACAAATCGAGACACGCAAATCCTCTCCCGTCTCGTGGGCCCACGCGAGCTTCACTTCCTCGAAAGCCAGGAATGGCCCGTAGTAGAGACCGTGTGCGTGGAGGTTTGTGTTGTTAAACCCGAGTTCGTCCACCCAGAGATAGCCGAAGCTGTCTTTTGGCGGCAGGACTTCAATAGCAATCCTGGCCGCGGCGCGCGACATCTCTTTCACAACAAGAGCATCTACAGGCCGGCGCTTGGAGAGAAAAATCAGCCAGCCGATCCGTTGAGGCAAGTTGCAGAGCCAGGCGGTGCGATCCTTCATCAGCGCGCGCAAGGTGTTTCGCACATGCCGATTCATGGCCTTGATCTCTTCGGGAGTAGGCAGCTTCCCTGTGTTGCGGACGGTAAAATCGAGGTCGGCAAGCACCCATCCCGTGCGTTTTTTCGCCGCTTCTCGAAGAGGAACGTACTTCATAAAAACCCTCCGAAATCCCCGCGGTGCACAGGCGAAACAAAACCGCTGTCCGCAAAAATACTTCTCAAAAAACTTGTGGCATTGAGAGCACTCGATGCGATGGCCGAATTGAGCGCAACTAGCGAGACGGTTGGCCTTCGATTCCTCTCCCAACTCATAAAGCATGTGCGCCTGTACCTGATTCGGTCCTTCTCCGTTTCCGAGACGCAGCAACTTACCATCTAAATCTTTTTGAGCTTTCGGAAAGATGCGCAACCGCTTCGGATGGAGCAACACACCGTTGCTCTGGACTTCTAAAGACTCTCTTTCCCCTTCAGCCGAAAGCGACGCGTCCTCCACCGTGGGAAGTGACGGAATGACGGCCCTGGGTGGGCCGGAATTTTTTTTGGCCCACTTATCAGTATGCTGACAAGGAAAGGAGGGGGTTTCACCCCCTCCACCCCCGCGGCCCTCCTCCTGGATCGCCTGGCGCTCATTCTTAGGCGCCCAGGCGGTCTCCAGACGGCCAATCCATTCAAGTACCCCTGTAAATGTATCCATCGTCGTCAAACTCTTCCCAGAGGGCTCTGTAGGCCCCAGAAATTATCTTTTCACGCTGTTCTCGATTGAGTTTGGCCTCATCCGCATAGCTGCAGAGGATGCTTCCGACAAAGGCGAATAACTGGTCGCTCTCGACATTTCGCTTCCGTTGTCTTTCGAGTTTTCCTTCTTCGGAAGTGCTGTGGAAAGCACCGCGGGGCCAGATTTCCAGTAAGGTGCGAGTCAGCTCGCTTGGTTTTCCAGAAGTATCGTGGTACGATGTATTCATAAGAAACCACACGTCGAAGTCACACGGCTTCGATCATCCCCGGCCGGAATCAATCACCGGTCGGGGATTTTTTTTCCTATCGGCCTTCCAGTTGCCGGAGTCGTTTCTCAAGATAGGGGCGAAGGTGTTTTGGCGTCTTAGGATTCGCCAGAGCCTTCCGCGTTCCCCGCAACTGCTCCTCATGCGTGAGTTTGTGTCGCGCCATGTTCCCCTCTAGAAATTGAGCTTCACGCCGGTGGAAACAATCACCGTGTTGTTTGCGTACCCTGGGAGCTTCGCGTACCGCACCTCGAAAAGATTCACGCTAAAAACGCGATTCCCATTCGGCGCGTAGTTGACTCCACCGCCACCCAGGAAGGCGTAGTGCTGCTTGGTGTCTCCGGTGGGCATGGCGATGCGGTCCACTCCGGCCGATGCGGTCACGTAGAACTGGAAGTTATTTCCATTCAGAAACGGGCTGAGGTTCTGCAGCTTTGCGCTCAGGTCGGGAATCGTGTACTGCGCGCCGCCGAAATAGCCCGACAGAACACTCGCCCCCGGAATGATGTTGTCGTTTCGTAGAGCGAAATTGGGCGTGATGCTGAACGTGCCGCCCGTGATGTTGGCAGCTACGGTCTGCTTTCCACCCGGCAAAGCTACTGCCTGACTGGTGATCGAAAACGTGCTGGTAGCCATTGGCACGGGCGCTGGAGTGACTGGAGCCGGCGTCTGAGCGAGAATCGAAAACGGGAACAAAAGAACTGTGAGCAAGAGAACCGCGAACGTATAGAGAACTGCCTTCATTTTTCCCTCCTAGACTGGCGGCATTCCGTCGCCAGGTGTAAAAAGCCTTTTTTCCGTGGGGTTCATGGTGTCCTGAGCCACGCTCGCCCAGTGGAACAAGCGCACGGCAAACTGCCGCGCTTCGTTCGGCTTGAGCGCAAACCATGAAATCGTTTTGTCGAACTTCACGATCACGCGGCCGCTGTCGGCCGTGAAATCCATGTCCACATCTTCGCCGCGCTTGCTTCTGGGAATCGAAATCATCAGGCGGCCTCCGAAGCCATCACCGCGTAACGGTTTTTGTTTTTCTCAATCAGGTTGAGAACGATGTAGTTGTAGAAACACAGGGCATCGCAGGTGCTCGTGGTCCCGCTGTCTTGGAAAACGCCCGCGCTCCTGGCCGGCTGAATGATTTTCGCGTTCCAGTCGGATGCGAACGTGTCCAGTGCGGCACTCCCGCGAGCGGGAGTGAGGGTTTGGTTCTGGACGGCGGTTTCGATGGCCGCAAAAGCATCGTTCGCTGCCGGCAATCCCGCGCAGGTGTATTGCTGTTCAAGGGCAACCTGTGCCGCGTGATGCGTGAAGATGTATCCCAGAATCGTGATGGCGATGCCCACTCCAAAAAGTGCAACCGTGGCGAAACCGGATGCGAGAAGATCCGGCACAAGGGCCGAGACAAACTTCGTGCTCATATTCAGAGCAATGCTGGCGTCCTTAAGTCCCTTGAGTTGCGCGCCGGAACTTTGGGTTTTGCCGGCGCACACCCCGGCGACCTTCACAATGTCGATTTGTCCATCACCGAGAGTTTCGAGAATAGCCGTGCGCATGCGGTCGAACAGACTGCCATTCTCGGGAATACTGTCCCAACCTCCACGCGGGGCATGCAGCGCCATGATCTGAGCATCGGTAAGCAACCGCACCTGGGCTGGTGTCGCAAGCGTCACACCAGACGCCGCGGCCGGCGTTGCACCAGCACTGGCAGCGAGTTTGGAGCGCAGAGCCGCCGCTCCGAGAAGCACCGCCCCGCCGATGAGGATTTCGCTCATACGCTATTGCCTAGAAAAAGTCGAACATCCGGCCGGTCAAGAACGGAACTTTGCAAGCGCCTGATAATTTGCCAACGCAAGTGCTGCCTGGCAGGTGATTCGTAATCGCTCTTCGAGCCTTCCAAGTACTTCCCCACCATTTCGCGGAGAGTCAGGTCGGTAGGTTTGAAATCGACTTTGATCTTCATTTCTGTACCCCCGCCGACGTCTGCCGGCAGCCGGCCGCGGCACCTGGCGCCGGCGGAGCTCCAGATCCCGGATGTGGGGCACAATTCTTGATTTTGCCCAGGTAGAACTCGCGCTTGTGCTCACCATCGCGCCATGCGAGATAGCGGTAGCAGCCCCTACGGACGCGGATTTTTGCGGGTGCATAGGGATGGCCGTAAAACTTACCGTCTACACGCACGAAAATCCGAGGGGGAACCTGTACCTCACACTTTTTACGGCCGCTCCCAGGTCTACGCGCCGGCCGTTTAGAGCTCCTCCGCGATCGCTGGGCCTTGTGGGGTAAAACTGTCATCTGTGATAACCTGCAGCCATGAACAAATTCGAGAGGCAGATCAACGAGATCATTGAACAGATGGTTGATGAAGTTACGGACGGAATTCTCGCTGATCCTAAATTGCAAAAAATCGAGCTTCGTCCAAAAGCCCTCCGAAAACGGGTCAGAGAAAGAATCAAAACCTCTCTCGCAAAAGAGATCCTCAAAACACTAGAGTGATTCGCGGTACTCATTGGATCGCCAGACTACCCGGCCGCGGGACTAGCCGAAGGTTTCTCACCACGCATTTCGACAGATACAGGTGTCGAACGATCGCCCAGTGTGCGCGACAGAAATAAGCGATCTCATTTGTGCGTGGAAAATAGATCACGTACAAAGGAGCGTTCGTTTCATTCGCTGGGCATCGCATGTGCGAGCCAGCCCTGGCCAGAGCTTCGCAGGATCGAATCATTTCATCCGCCCAATCCAGGCACACGTGCGACCGTAGGGCTTACGCCGAAACAGACGACCGCAATTCACACACTGCCAATGGAACCAGGAACAGGAAACGGATTGGCAAATATGGAAGATCATTTCCCCACCGCCTGAAGCGCCGCCACCCTGGGCAAGCGGCGCTTCCGGTTTTGCACTGCGAGACTGGCCTGGAGCTCGCGGGAAACTTCCAAGGTGAGCTCGTAGGACATTTTTTCGATGGCGTCCATCGCGCCGAGCGCGGAGAGCGACTGATTCAGATCGCCCTTTAAGACGCCCTGGTTGACTTTGCGTTGCCAGTTCTCCTTTTCGAGCGCAGCGATGCGCTCGATCCTTTCAATCGTTAACGACATGGAACACTCCAGGCGGGAACTACCCTCCAGTTGAAACCGGGGAAGGGAAGGAGAAAATGGTACGCCAGGCCAGGCATCAGCGCGCCTCCAAAACAATCGTCTGAGCCTTTAGGTCTAACGTAACTTTCTGGTATTGGCTGAGGACGTTGAGGCCGATGATGCCGTCGATCCGTGTTTTGGCCAGGACGCCCACACGCTCCGTGGACGTGAGCAGAATTTGAAGATTGAGGTTGGTGTCGCCCAGGGAAACCGTGGCAGAGATCTGCCGAAAGAGCTCCACGCCGCCCAGGTAGGAAGTGCGAGAGCTCGCGCCGGCCATGTTTTCACCGATGAGCTTTGGGGAAACGAAGCTATCGGTCGCACCCGTGTCGAGAACAAAACTTCCAAGGTGGCCGTTCACTTTGGCGGGGATAAGAATCCAGCCGTTTGCGGAGCGGGTGAAGTGCAGGGTTACAGACTTGGCGGGTTGGGCGCTGGCCGTTCCTACGAACAGCAGCAAAAGAAGAGCGAAAAGCGATGCGGTCCTGGTTAACATAATATCTGGAGACGGACTCTGTTTTTGTGTGGTCATGCCGGTTCTTCTTTCTGGACTCGGGATGATCCCGGCGAGAACCGGCAAAGGCAGTCTACCGGGAGCCATCCCAAGTCCATGCGGAATCTAGCGCTTTGGGCTGTGCGTGTCAAGAGTACTCCTAACCACCTGAACTCTCGGGCATATCGACCTGCAGGGTCGTATCCAGAATCACCGTGCCATCCGCCGCGGTGACGGTGATCTTCACCGGCGCGGAAATTTCGATTTTGACCGGCCCGGACGTGACCGCCGAAACATCACTCAGGATCTTTTGCAAGGCACTCAAGTCTGCAAGAATTTTCACGGCTTCTTTCCCCCTTGGCCCGAAAGCCACCGCACCACGCATAATTTTCCGAGTTTATCCCTTAGGATGAACGAGCCCGGCCGCGTAGCTTCTTTGGCCTCCGCAGCCGTCTTGCTCATGAA
>Ga0310037_10001010_pt1 | contig 15952 bp, 16 predicted proteins | sample Sb_taG_11_FD_200239 | JGI IMG/M metagenome (GOLD analysis project Ga0310037, IMG submission 200239) | Peat soil microbial communities from Weissenstadt, Germany - Sb_50d_3_AS metaG (v2) (version 2) | ecosystem: Environmental > Terrestrial > Soil > Wetlands > Peat | place: Germany: Weissenstadt...
AGGCGGGTCGACGAACCATGTTCATGCCAGCGGTGATCGTCGCCATGTTGGCGGAGCACCTCGAGCGATTCGAGCTCACCGAAGCGGGCGGCGATGCGCTCGTGTTCACCGACGACGAAGGCGGTGCGTTGCGCTACTCCAACTGGCGTCGCCGGATCTGGGTGCCGGCCGTCGCTGCAGCCGGCTGCGCCAGTGCGGGTTCCCACGACCTACGGCGGCTGAACGCCACCGCGCTCGTCGTCGAGGGGATCGATGTGAAGACGCGCAGACCCGACTCGACCACGCCGACCCCAGAGTCACGCTGTCGATCTACGCCTCGGCGCCTGCCTCCGTCGACCGGGCGGCCGCCGACGTTCTCGGCGATCGGTTCTTTGGCGACAACGGCAACCGGCACCCGGGCTAAAACCCGGGCTAAAGAGTTTCCGCGCCAGGGTTTCGGAGCACTCGCCACCGCCGGCTCCCTGAACAGGGTCTTTCGAGTCGGGCTGCCCGGATTTGAACCGGGGACCTCTGCGTCCCGAACGCAGCGCGCTAACCAAGCTGCGCCACAGCCCGTCCGCTCCCCGGGGGGAGCAGCCAGCCACATTACCCCGGCGTCAGCGCGCCGCTTCCCCGCTCCCGTTGGCCGACGGATCGCCGCCGCCCTCGTCGTCGCGCCCGTCCGGCCCAGCGCCATCACCGCCGGCATAGGTGGCCACCACCTGCGCCACCCGGCGCTTGTCCATCTCCACCACCCTGAGGTCCCAGTCGCCGACCCGCACGTCCTCGCCCTCGGTCGGGATGTGGCCGAAGCGCTCGAAGAGGAGGCCACCCAAGGTGACGTACTCGCCGTCGGGGATCTCCATGCCCAGGCGCTCCCGCACGTCGTCGACGTTGGTCTGCCCGTCGATGAGCCAGCGGGTGCTGTCGACCCGGACGATGAGAGCCTCCTCCTCCTCGTCGAACTCGTCGTGGAGGTCACCGACGAGCGGCTCCAGCAGATCCTTGACGGTCAGCATGCCGGCGACGCCGCCGTACTCGTCGACCACCACGGCGACGGCCCGGTGGTGCTTGCGCATGTCGGCCAACGCCTCGAGGACCCCGAGTGACTCGGGCAGCAGATAGGGCTGGCGCACCTTGCGCGAGATCTCCAGTGGGCTGGGGTCGGTGGCGTCCCGATCGCGCGACTCGTCCCCGTTGGCGTCCGCCCGGGTCTCGGCCCTGCCGCCGGTCCGGAAGATGTCGTTGACGAAGAGGATGCCGATCAGGTCGTCGAGGTCGTCGTGGACCACCGGGAAGCAGCTGTGCCCCGAGGTCCGCACCGCCCGGGCGATGTCATCGGCGTGGACGGGGATGGTCAGGTACGTGACGTCGACCCGCGGGGTCATCACCTCACGGACGTCCATGTCCCGAAGGTCGGCGAGGGCCTCCGTGATGATCCGCTCCTGCTCCGACGCCTCCGCGTCGAGTGGCTGTCGGGTCGGACCGTCGTCGTCAGCCCAGCGACGCCACGGCCGACGGGATCGCCTGGTCGGCTGTTGATCTGGCGTCTCCCGGCGGTGCGGCACGGCGCCGGGTCAGGGTCTGGGCCCGGGTCCCGCCTGCAGCTCGGGTCCGGCGCCCACCAGCACGGGCACGGGTGTGAACGAGTCGTCGTGGAACGTCCCGTCGTCCAGCAGTGCGGCGACGGCACGCCGCAGGCGCAGCGGGTCGAGCGGCTTCACCAGCCAGCCCTCGGCACCCGAGCGGCGGGCCAGGAAGACGTCGGGCCGCCGGTCCAGCAGCATGAGCACGGGAATGTGGTCCACGGCGTCGTAGGACTCCTGGAGCCGCAGCTCGAGCGTCACCGCCATGCCGCCCATGTTGCCCATCTGCATGTCCACGATCACGAGGTCGGGCGACTCCTCGACGACGAACGACACGACTTCGGGTCCCGAGGTCACGGCCTGCACCTCTATGTCGGGCCCGCTGATCACGGCCTCGATCTCCCGCCGAAGGGTGGGTGCGTCGCTGGCGACCAGAATGGTCTGCACCGACGGGACACTATCGGACCCGAATGCGGCGTCGGTTAATGCGCCGCCGGCAGCTCAGGCGAATAGGTGGTCCGCCGTCCGGCACAGGCCGTCGAGCTCGTGCACGTCCTGGCCGAAGAGGGGGATCTTCCCGACCGGAGCCGGCGAGACCTGCGCGGCCAGCCCGGCGAAGGCCTGCTCTTCGCGCGTCGCCACGGTGTTCAGCTCGGCCAGGTTGGCCTCGAGCGGTTCCAGCCCCGGCACGTCCCGGGCGGCCCCGTCCTCGCCGTCGCCGAACGACGGCGCGATCCGGTTGACCACCAGCGCGGCCACGGCCACGTCGCGTTCGGCCAGCTTCTCCGCGAAGAAGCCCGCCTCGGTGATGGCGTCGGGCCGCGCCGAGGTGACCAGGACGTAGGCCGTGGCGGGGTCGGCCAGCAGCTCGTGCACGGCGCTGGCCCGGTTGCGGAACCCGTCCTCCATGCCCTCGAAGGCCTGGAAGAAGGACACGGCGTCCTGCACGATCTCGGCGCCGGCCACCTTGGCGATGGTGCGCAGGAGCGCCTGCGCGGCGACCCCCACGGCCCGCAACCCCATGCGGGTCGGCACCAGCAGCGCCCGGAACAGCCGGTTCTCGAGGAATCGGGTCAGGCGGCGCGGTGCGTCGAGGAGGTCGAGTGCGTTGCGTGTCGGCGGCGTGTCGACCACCACCAGGTCGAACTCCTTGGACTGGACGAGCTCGTAGAGCTTCTCCATCGCCATGTACTCCTGCGTGCCCGACAGGCTGCCGGCCAGGTTCTGGTAGAGCCGGTTGGACAGGATGGACTCCGCCTGTTCCGGCGTGCGCGCGTAGCGCTCGACGAGGTCGTCGAAGGTCCCCTTGGAGTCGAGCATGAGCGCGTGGAGGTGGCCGGGCCAGTCACCGGGGACCTCCGAGGGCGTGTTGGGCAACGACTGCACACCCAGGGCGTCGGCCAGGCGCCGGGCCGGGTCCACGGTGACCACGCACGAGCGCCGGCCGGCCCGGGCCGCCGCCAGCGCGAAGGTCGCCGACACCGTCGTCTTGCCCACGCCACCCGATCCGCAGCAGACGATGACCGAGCGCTCGGCCACCAGCTCGGGCAGGGTCGTCGCCACGCGCCGAGCCGCTCCACCCGCGGGGCGGCCCGGCCCAGCGGTATCGGCCCCCGCCGCCCCCGCCGCCCCCGCCGCCCCCGCCGCCCCCGCCGCCCCCGCCATCGAGCTCACCGCGCGCCCTCGGCCACCAGCCCGGTCACCGCCCCCGCCAGCGCGTCGGCCAGCAGCGTGGTCTCGGCCGACCCGATCGTCGCGGCGTCGAGCGCCGGGACGAGGAGGCGGGGGAGCGGCAGCTCACGGCCCAGCCGCTCGATCTGCTCGCTCGAGACGGCGTGGCGGGCCAGGCGGAAGCGGCGCGCCTCCTCGAGTGCGGCCAGGTGGCCGGGCGGCACGCGGTCCACCCCGCCGGCCGCCGCGGCCATCTCGGCGGCCGGGCGGTCGAGCCCGACTGGCTCGGGGTCGCAGCCGTTGACGATGACCGGCCCGAGCTGCACGCCCGCCCTGTCCTCGAGGGTGTAGGCCGACTCCACCGTCTCCGAGACCGGCAGCTCCTCGGGCAGGGTGACCAGGATCACCCGGCAGCGGGCCGGGTCGCTCAGCAGGTCGACGACCTCCTGGGCCTGGGTCCGCAGCGGCCCGCCGCGGGCCGCGCTGACCAGCCCGCTGGCCGAGGTCAGGAACGTGATGGCATGGCCGGTCGCCGGCGCGTCCACCAGGATCAGGTCGGCCAGCGCCTCGCGTTCGAGCTGCTTGACCTTGCCCAGTACCAGCACGTCACGGATGCCTGGGATGGCGGTCGAGACCACGTCGAGGACCCCCGAGTGCGCCAGCCGCTTGGACACCCGTCGCAGGCCGTGGTCCTCGAGATACTCCATGAGCGCGTCGTCGGGCGTCAGCCTCCGGGCCCGGACCGATCCGGTCATGCCGCCGCCGGCCCCGACCGCCGCCGGCGCCAGCAGGACTTCCTCATACCCCAGGTCCTCGCGTCGGCCGAAGGCGGCGGTGATGCCCGACTTCCCCTCGAGCTCGACGATGAGGACCGAGTTCCCCGCGTCGGCGGCCATCCGGGCCAGCGCCGCGGTCATGGTGGTCTTGCCCACGCCACCCTTGCCGGCGACGACGAGGACGTGGCTCTGTGCGCAGAAGGTACCCACGTCCATGCTGGGGCCGAGCGTAGTTCCCGTGCTCGCGGCACAGATCGATCGCCCGCCAAAGATCCTGGTCAAGACCCTTGAACGGCGGCCAACCCCGGCGATAGCTTGAGCAGGGGTTCCGAGGTGCCCTATCGGGGGGTTTCATGCGTCAGGGACAAGAGATGTGGCAGTTGAAGGCAGCGTGCCGGGGACCGCAGGCTGCGGTGTTCTTCCCCCCGTCCCATGCCGAACGCAAGGAAGAGAAGGCCTCCCGCGAGATACGGGCCAAGGCCATCTGCCACCAGTGCCGCGTGCGGGGTGAATGCCTCGACTACGCCATCAGGATCCGCGAGCCCCATGGGATCTGGGGCGGCATGAACGAGGTGGAGCGCAAGCTGATGCTCGACCGCCGGGCCAGCTGACCCGGCCGCCGCACCTCCCGTCCCCACACAACCCGTCCCCGCCGTGCAGCCGCGTCGGGCGCCGCCGTGCCCGCGTCAGTGCGTGGGCGCGGCCTTGAGGGCCTGCTCCGCCGCCAGCACCGCCTTGCTCTCGCACAAGGCGTCGGGAGTGTTCCCGTCCACCGAGCAGATGGCCGCCGTGATCTCGTTCGCCGCGGTCACGACGGCCTGCGTCAACGGCGCGGCCGGAGTGGTCAGGTAGCCGGCGATCTGGTCCTGGGTGAGCCCGGCCAGGACGGCGGGGGAGAAGCCGGCCCCGCTCAGGGCGTACCGGTTGGCGACGTCGAGCAGGGGGAAGGCGGGGGCGCCCGTCCCGTAGGCGGCGATCGTCGCGGACTGCCGCGCGTCGGGGGTCTCGAGGCTGAGATACCGCGCACCCGTGGGGTTCAGCGAGCTGTAGCGCTCCACCGACTCGAGGATCACGTAGCGGCTCGTGTACGAGAGGTTCCAGAAGGTGAACGTCGAGAGGTCGGCGAAGGCGGTCGTCGAGCTCGACTGCATCAGCCCGAGCTGGTGGAAGGTCCCGAAGCGCGACAGCGCCAGGACCAGCGGCCAGCGCTCGACGGCGGAGTAGGGGGCGAACTCGGCGCCGTAGAAGAAGACGACCGGCAGCGGCGGCCCCCCGTTGACCGTGGCCTGCCACAGGGGCGTGGTCCCGCCCACCGCGTGCGGCGGCGTGACCGGGATCGTCGGCGAGCTCACCCCCACGGTGCCGAAGACCGACGCCGGCACCGACGCCAGCGTGGAGAGGAGCGACGACGACGCGGGGCTGAACGTCTCCACCGTCGACGAGGTCCCCGGGCCCGCGTTGTCCCGCACGATGACCAGCGCGCCGAGCAGGACGATGGCCACGATGATCAGCCCCAGCGCCAGGTAACGCCGCGGCAGCTGGCGGAGGCCGGGCGGCGGCGGCGCGCCGAGCGCGGGCTCGGGTGCGGGCTGGCTCATGAAGTGGGTCAGGTTACTCAAGGGGTGCCCCCGTCCCGGGGGCGCCGCCCCCTGCTGCCGGTACCCTCTCCGGCGTGCCTCCATCGGCTCCCCTCGCCATCCGTCCGGCCGCCACGGTCATGGTGGTGCGTGACGCCCCGGCGCCCGCGGGCGGGACCACGCTCGAGGTGCTCATGGTGCGGCGCAACCTGCGCTCGGACTTCGTCGGCGGCGCCTACGTCTTCCCCGGGGGGGCCGTCGACCCGCTCGACGGAGGTGCCGAGGCCGAGGTGTTCTGCGCGGGCCGGAGCGACGCCGAGGCCAGCACCCTCCTGGGCGTCGCGTCGGGTGGCCTGGCCTACTGGGTGGCCGTCGTGCGCGAGACCTTCGAGGAGGCCGGGCTCCTGCTGGCCGACCGGGAGGACGGCCCCGACCTCCTGGCCGGCGACCCCGGGGAGGAGGCGCGTTTCGCCGCCGCCCGGGCCGCCGTCAACGCCGGCACCCTCCGCTTCCTCGACCTGTGCCGGGAGGAGCGCCTGCAGCTCGGCGTGGGCGACATCCACTACTTCGCGCACTGGATCACCCCGCGCGGTGCCCCGCGCCGGTTCGACACCCGCTTCTTCGTGGCCGCCGCGCCGCCGGGCCAGATCGCTGCGCACGACGCGGGCGAGACGATCGCCGACGTGTGGATCTCGCCCCACGACGCGCTCGAGCGCCACCGGGCCGGCGAGATCGAGATCATCTTCCCCACCATCCGCAACCTGCAGGCCATCGGTCGCTTCGCCAGCAGCGTCGAGCTCCTGGCGGCCGCGGCGCGGGCGTCGAGCGCGGTGCCGACCATCGAGCCGCGCGTCGTCCCCGACGGCAACGGCATGCGCATCGTGCTCCCGGGCGACCCGGCCTACGAGCGGTCCGCCGTCCCGGACCCCGGCGACGGCGGGGCCCGGGGGGACTTCAACGAGGCCGTGCGCGCCGTGTCGATGAGGGCGAACGAGGAGGGTCCCGACGCTGCGCCCGGCCCCCGCCCCGGCGAGCCGTGATCCCGGCGGTGCCGGACTTCGGCATCGGTCCCGCCCCCGAGCCGGGCCGGGTCGACGAAGTGGCACCGGGCCTGCTGCGGCTCACTGCACCCAACCCGGGGCTCATGACCGGGCCGGGCACCAACACCTATCTGGTCGGGCGGGCCGGGCCCGTCGTGGTCGACCCCGGACCGGCCGATGACGCGCACACGGAGGCCATCGTGGCCGCGGCCGCGCCCCTCGGCGCCGTGCGGGCGATCGTCGTGACCCACACCCACGTGGACCATGCGCCGGGCGCCGCCCCCCTGGCCCGGGTGACCGGGGCACCGGTCCTCGGCTTCGGCCCGGCCGAGGGCTTCGAGCCCGACGAGTGCGTGGGCGAGGGCTGGTCGCTGCGCTGCCCGGGGCACGAGCCCGGCGAGGCCCTCACCCTGCGGGCCCTGCACACCCCGGGCCATGCGTCGGACCACCTGTGCTGGCTCGTCGAGGAGCACGCCCTGCTGCTCACGGGTGACCACGTCATGCACGGCTCGACCGTCGTCATCCGGCCGCCCGACGGCGACCTCCACCAGTACCTGGCCAGCCTGCGCCGCCTCGGTGACGCCGGCCCGGCGATCCGCACGCTGGCCCCCGGCCACGGCCGCCTGATGGACCACGTGCCCGACGTGGTCGACGCGCTGGTCGCCCACCGGCTCGGGCGCCACGAGCGCGTCGGGTCGGCGCTCGCCCGGCGCGGCGACGGGACCGTCGACGAGTTGCTGCCCGAGGTCTACGGCGACGTCACCGAGCGCCAGCTGCCGGTCGCCCGCTTCTCACTGTGGGCGCACCTGCGGGCGCTCGGCCGGGAGGGCCGGGCCCGCCCCGTCGATGCGCCCGAGGGCGGGGACGTCATCGAGACCCGCTGGGCCGCCGCCTGACCGGCGACGCCGCCGTGGCTCAGTTCGCTTCGGCGTCCCCGCGGGCCACCGCCGCCTCGACCCGCTCCATGAGGCGGGCCGAGCACCCCTGCACGTCGACGATCGGGGCCACGTCCTCGGCGACCACCCGGGCCAACGCCGCGAAGACGGCAGCCAGCTCGCCGCCGCCGGCGTCCATGGCCACGGGCACCCCGGCGTCGCCGCCGGCGGCCAGGTCCGGGTGCAGGGGGATGGAGCCGACCAGGGGGACGCCCAGGCTGTGGGCCAGGCGCGCGCCGCCGCCCGCGCCGAAGAGCGCGTAGGTGGTGCCGTGCTCGCACGTGAAGTCGCTCATGTTCTCGATCACCCCGGCCACCCGCAGGTAGCCGCGCCGGGCCATGTCCGCCGCCCGCGCCGCCACCTTCTGCGCCGCCACCGGCGGCGTGGTCACGACGAGGAGCTCGGTGCGGGGCAGCAGCCGGGCCAGGCCCATCTGGATGTCCCCGGTCCCCGGCGGGAGGTCGATCAGGAGGTAGTCGAGATCGCCCCAGTGGGCGTCCTGGAGGAATTGCTGGACGGCGCGGTTGAGGACCAGCCCGCGCCACATGATCGCCTGTTCCTCGTCGGCGAGGAACCCCATGGACAGCACCCGTAGCGTCCCGGCGCCGATCCTGCGCTCCAACGGGACCATCTTCCCCGCTCTGGCCTCGACGTCCCCCTCCATGCCGAGGAGCCGAGGGACCGAGAAACCCCAGATGTCCGCGTCGAGGACCCCGACGACGAGGCCGCGGGCCGCCAGTGCCACGGCCAGGTTGACGGTGACGGAGGACTTGCCGACCCCACCCTTGCCCGAGGCGATGGCCAGCACCCGCGTGCTGGCGGACACCGCGGTCTCGGGGGCGTCCTCGCGCGCCTTCCAGCGGGCCCGGGCCATGACGGCGGCCCGCTCGTCGGCGTCCATGGCGGCCGTGTGCACCTCGACGGAGCGCACCCAGTCGAGGGATTGCACATGGCTCACGACGTCGCGTTCGATCTGGCTGCGCAGCGGGCAGGCGGCGATGGTGAGGGCCACGTCGACCACCACGTCGCCGCCGTCGATGCGCACGTCGCGGACCATCCCGAGGTCCACGATGGTGTCGCCGAGCTCCGGGTCGACGACCGCCCGGAGGCAGTCGCGGACCTCGTCGGCGCGATCGCCGGGGGCCGCGCCGGACGCCGGCGGGGTCGGAGCGTCGGATGCGGGGGCCACGAAAGGGGATTCTACCTGCGTGGTGGCGAATTCCGGCCCGGAGGCCCGTGGGTGACGACACCCGAACGGCGCCGGTAGCATGGAGGCACCGTGCGGGGCAGGGTGCACCGCCAACGGCAGTCCGCCAGGGACCGGCCGCATGAGGAGGATCAAGTGACGACCATCTCGACGACCGTCAACATCGGGAAGAAGCCGGCACCGGTCACCCTGAGCGATGCCGCCACCGCCAAGGTGGCTGCACTGCTGGCCGAGGAGGAGGGCGATGAGCTCGCCCTGCGCGTCGCGGTGAAGCCGGGCGGCTGCTCCGGCTACAGCTACGACATGTTCTTCGACTCCGAGGTGATGCCCGACGACGTCGTGCGCGAGTTCGGCACCGTCCGGGTCGTGGTGGACGCGGCCAGCGCCGAGCTGCTGACCGGGTCGACCCTCGACTTCAGCGACGGGCTGCAGGACACCGGGTTCCACATCACCAACCCCAACGCCACCCGCACCTGCGGCTGCGGCTCCTCCTTCAGCTGAGCCCGCGCCCGCTCGCCCGCCCGACCCCCTGAGCGGCACCGGCACCCCAGCCGGTCACTCCGCCGGCCCGGTGGTGGCTGACCCGGGCGGCGCACCCGTCCCCTTCACCCTCAACGGCGACCCGGTCGTCGTCGCCGACGGCGTCTCGCTCCTCGACGCGCTGCGCGAGGAACTCGGCTGCCGTTCCCTCAAGGACGGCTGCAGCCCGCAGGGACAGTGCGGGTGTTGCACGGTATGGGTCGACGGGTTGCCGCGCGTGGCGTGTGTCACGCCGGTCCGCCGCGTCGCCGGCCGGAGCGTGACCACCCTCGAGGGCCTGGCGGCCGAGCAACGCGACCGCTGGGCCGACGCCTTCGTCGCCCGCGGCGCCAGCCAGTGCGGCTTCTGCACGCCCGGCATCGTGATGCGCCTCGCCGCGCTCGGCGAGGCGGGCGAGCCGTCGCGGCGCGACGCCGAGGCGGCTCTGCGGGCCCACCTGTGCCGCTGCACCGGCTGGCAGTCGATCGTCGAGGCGGCGTGCGACGTTCTCGGAGCTGGCGACCCGCCACCGGGGAGCGACGAGGTGCCGGCGGGGGGGACCGCCGGCTCGCGTGACGCGCTCTTGGTGTCCTGGCGAGCCCAGACGGAGGGCCCGGCCTTCCAGTCCTCGGGTCCCGGCGTCGTCCTCGGCGACGCCGGCTTCGCCGACGACACCGCCCCGCTCGGCGCGCTGGTCCAGCTCGGTGCCGACGCCGCCCTCGCCCCGTCCGTGCGCGCGGCGCGCGCCGGGCGCAGCCGGATCCAGGGCCGCAACAGCACGGTTCCCCTCTCCCATCCGGTGGAGCTGCCCGGAGGTGCGTGGGCACTCACGCTCCAGACCACCTGGGTCGAACCCGCCTACGTCGAGCCGGACGCCAGTTGGTGCCGCCCCGCCGGGCTTTCGGCATCGCCGCTCGCCAACGGCGGGGCCTTCGGGGGCAAGCGGCACAGTCCCGCGCCCGCCCGCGCCCGGGAGCTGGCGGACGAGACGGGCGAGGCCGTCCGGGTGCTGTGGCGGCGCGAGGACGTGGTGCGGCACGGCCCCAAACGCCCGCCGCTGGCGATCGGCCTGCGCCCCGACGGCACCGGTGCCGTCCGCCTCGGCCGGACGCCGGGCTCGGCCGAGCTCGGGCCCCTGCTGGCGCGCCTGCGCGCGCTGTACCCCGGACTCGACGTCGAGGAGGTCGAGGTGGCGGGGCCGCCCGTGGCGCCCGAGTTGCGCGGCGCCGGCTGGGCGGAGGTGACGGCCGCGCTCCACGCCATGGCGGCGGGGCCGGGACCGGCGGGCACGGGCCGGGCCCTGGTGACGCTGCCGGGTGCGGGCAGCGCCGAGGTCGCGCTCGATCTCGGCGACGACGGCGGGCGCGGTCGCCTGGAGGTGGACGTGTGGGCCGGCGAGATCCTGTGCCCGGTGACGCTGCGCTCCTACGCGCTGGGCGCCGTGCACCAGGCGCTCGGGCTGGTGTGGAGCGAGGGCATCGCGGTCGACGGCGCCGGCGAGCCCGTCGACCTGACCATCCGCTCCTTCGGCATCCTGGGCGCGCGCGACATGCCCGAGGTCGTCGTGCGCCTCCACGAGGAGGATCTCTGGCCGGTCAACGGCACCGACGCCGTGTTCGTCGCCACGCTGGCCGCGGCCTGGATCGCCGACGGCCTGCCGGCGCGCTGGCCCACCCGGCGCGCCGCCGTGCGCGCGCCGTTCCGCGACGTGAGACCATCTGGCGTTCGAGAGGAGCAGCCATGAGCCCCACGGTCGGCCCGTACTCCCCAGTCCGCCGCGTGGGCGACTGGGTCATCACCTCCGGCCAGGTCGGGATGGCCACCGACGCCGCCGGCGCGCCGGCGCTGGTCCCGGGCGGCACCGTCGCCGAGCTGCGCCAGGCGCTCCAGAACGTGGCCGAGGTGCTCGCCATCGAAGGGGCGACGCTGCCCGACGTGTTCAAGACCACCCTGTACCTCGTCGACATGAGGGAGTTCACCGCCGTGAACGAGGTGTGGGTGGAGTTCTTCCCCGAGAATCGGCCCACCCGCTCGGCCGTCGCCGTGGCCGCGCTGCCCGTCGGGGCGCGGGTCGAGGTGGAGGCCTGGGCCTACGCCCCGGTGGTCTGAGGCGCCGGGGCGGACGACGGTCCCGGCGCCGGACCGGCCGGCGCCCCCGGGCCCGGCCCGCCGGTGAGCCCGTTGCGCGGCGCGACGCCGGGGTGCCAGGCCACCTGCCCGAAGCGGTAGCCCACCGAGCGCACCGTCTGGATCAGGTGCGCGTGCTCCTCACCGAGCTTGGCCCGGAGGCGCCGGATGTGGACGTCGACCGTCCGGGCGCCGCCGTAGTACTCGTAGCCCCACACCCGGCTGAGCAGCGTCTCGCGCGTGAACACCTTGGCCGGGTGACCGGCCAGGAAGCGCAGGAGCTCGTACTCCATGTAGGTCAGGTCGAGGACGCGTCCCGACACGGCGGCCTGGTAGGTCTCGAGGTTGAGCATGAGCGGCCCGTACTCGATGATGTCGGGCCGCATGCTCTGCCCGGTGCGCCAGAACAGGTGCTGCAGGCGCGCCACGAGCTCCTCGGGGCGGGCGGGGAGCACGCAGAAGTCGTCGTAGAGGTCGTCGCGCAGCAGCAGCTCGCCCACCTGCTCCGGGCCGATGGCGAGGAGCAGCGGCGTCATGGGCACCTCGCGCAGGCGGAGGTGGCGGCAGAAGGCGACGGCGGCGGTCATGTCGTCACCGGCGACCACGAGCGCGCCCGCGTACCCCGCCGTGCGCCCGTCGGACTCGGATGCCGCGATCTCCTCGGGCCCGGAGACACCGTGGTGCCCCAGACCCGCGCTCTGCAGCGCCAGGGTCACCTCGGCGGGCAGATCGGCGGGGAAACAGAGGAGGGGGTCCATGGTCGTCTCGGCGTCAGAGGAGGGGCAGGTAGCGGTCCAGCTCGAACTGGGTCACCTGGGACTGGTAGGCGTCCCACTCCTCGCGCTTGTTGCGGATGAACCACTCGAAGACGTGGTCACCCAGCGTGTCGGCCAGCAGCTCGGAGCCCTCCATCTCGTTGACGGCGTCGTGCAGGCTCGAGGGCAGCGGCTCGATCCCCTTCTTGGCCAGCTCCTTGGGCGTCAGCGTGAACAGGTTGTCGTCCGCCTCGGGCGGCAGCGGGTAGTCCTCCGCGATGCCGCGCAGGCCCGCGGCGAGGATCACCGCGAAGGCCAGGTACGGGTTGCAGGCGCTGTCGGGCGCCCGGTACTCCAGGCGGGTCGACTCCGTCTTGCCCATCTTGACGACGGGGACGCGCACCAGCGCCGAGCGATTGTTGCGGGCCCAGCTGACGTGGACGGGCGCCTCGTACCCCCCGATGAGGCGCTTGTACGAGTTGACCCACTGGTTGGTCACCGCCGTGATCTCGCGGGCATGGTGCAGCAGTCCGGCGATGAAGCGGCGGGCCACCTCGGAGAGCCCGTAGCGGTCCTGATCGTCGACGAACGCGTTGCGCTCGCCCTCCCACAGCGAGATGTGGGTGTGCATGCCCGAGCCCTGGACGCCCCCGAGCGGCTTGGGCATGAAGGAGGCGAACACACCCTCCTGGCGCGCCATCTCCTTGATCACCATGCGCGTCGTCATGACGGTGTCGGCCATGGTCATGGCGTCGGTGTAGCGCAGGTCGATCTCGTGCTGGCTGCGCGCGTCCTCGTGCTGGGTGTGCTCGACGGGGATCCCCATCTCCTCGAGCATGAGCACGGACCGCCGGCGCAGGTTGCTCGTCAGGTCGGCCACCGAGAGGTCGAAGTACGAGCCCGAGTCCAGGGTCACGGGACCCGTGGCCGGGTCGGCGTCGGCGAAGTAGAAGAACTCCACCTCGGGCGAGGCGAAGAAGGTGTAGCCGGCCGATCGGGCCCGCTCGAGCGTGCGCCGCAGGGCGTGGCGGGGGTCGCCCTCGAACGGCGTGCCGTCGAGGTTGGCGATGTCGCAGAAGACGCGGGCCACCTGCGCGTCGTCGTGATGCCAGGGCAGCAGCTGGAAGGTCTTGGGGTCGGGGCGGGCCAGCACGTCGGCCTCCTGGACCCGGCTGAACCCGTCGATGGCCGAGCCGTCGAAGGTCATCCCCTCGTCGAGGGCGTTCTCCAGCTCCGCCGAGGTGATGTTGAACCCCTTGGGGGTCCCGAGCACGTCGGTGAACCACAACTGGACGAAGCGGATGCCCCGCTCCTCCACGGTCCGGAGCACGTAGTCGCTCTGGCTTTGCACCGCACTAGCTTCGCATGCCGGCCGGCCCCCCTCCTCCGCCGGCCCCCTTCCCGGGGGCCCCATCGGGATCCCCGGCACCGCCGGTAATCTGGGACGATGCCCCATCTGCGCCTCGCCGCCGCGCAGCTCGACACCGTCGTCGGTGACCTCTCGGGCAACGTCGAGCGGGTGCTCGGCGCGCTGGCCGCGGCCGAGCGCGCCGGGGCGGACATCTGCGTCACGCCCGAGCTCGCCATCACGGGGTACCCGCCCGAGGACCTCCTCCTCAAGCCGGGGTTCGTGGCCGACAACGTGGCCGCGCTCGAGAAGGTCGCCGCCGCCACCACGGGGCAGTGCGCGGTCGTCGTCGGGTTCGTCGGCGCCGCTCCGGGCGGCGGCGGGCTGGCCAACGCGGCGGCGGTGTGCGCCGCGGGCCGCGTCCAGGGCGTCTACCGCAAGCGCTTCCTCCCCAATTACGGCGTGTTCGACGAGCAGCGCTGGTTCCTGCCGGGCGAGGAGCCGCCGCCGCTCTTCGGCATCGGGGGCGCCTGGGTCGGCGTCTCCATCTGCGAGGACGTCTGGTTCGACGACGGGCCGGTGGCCCACGCCGGCCGCGCCGGGGCCGACGTCGTGGTGAACATCAACGCCTCGCCCTACAACCGGGGCCGGCGCGCCGAGCGGCTCGCCATGCTGCGCGGGCGCGTCGCCGAGGCGGGCTGCGCCATCGCCTACGTGAACCAGGTGGGCGGTCAGGACGAACTGGTCTTCGACGGGGACTCGCTCGTCATGGCGGCCGACGGGACGCTCGTGGCGTCGGGCGCGCAGTTCGGCACCGACCTGGTCGTCGTCGACCTCCCGGTCGGGCCCCACCGGCCCCACGTCGTCACCGAGCTGTTGCCCCGGATCGTGGTGAGCGAGCCACGCCCGGGCGAGCGCCCCGCGCTCGACCCGGCGCCGCTGCGCCCGGCGCTGAGCGACCACGCCGAGGTGTACGCCGCGCTCGTCCTCGGCACCCGGGACTATCTCGCCAAGAACGGCTTCAGCGAGGCCGTGATCGGCCTGTCGGGAGGGATCGACTCCTCGCTCGTGGCGGCGGTCGCGGTCGACGCGCTCGGGGCGGACCGCGTCCACGGCCTCTCCATGCCGTCGCGCTACTCGAGCGAGGGGTCGCGCCACGACGCCGGCGTGCTGGCCGAGCGGCTGGGCATCGACCTCAAGGTGGTCCCGATCGAGGAGGCGCACGTCGCCTTCGCATCCATGCTCGCCCCGGTGCTCGGGCGCGAGCCCTTCGGCCTGACCGACGAGAACCTGCAGTCGCGCCTGCGCGGCGTCCTGCTCATGGGAGTGTCGAACGCCAAGGGGTGGATCGTGCTCACGACGGGCAACAAGAGCGAGATGGCGACGGGCTACTCGACGCTCTACGGCGACTCGGCCGGCGGGTTCGCCGTGATCAAGGACGTGCCCAAGACACTCGTGTACGAGCTGTGCCGTTACCGCAACACGCAGGCGGTGCTCGAGGGGCTGCCCGGACCGATCCCCGACAGCGTGCTCGACAAGCCCCCGTCGGCGGAGCTCCGCCCCGATCAGCGCGACGACCAGTCGCTCCCGCCCTACGAGGAGCTCGACCCGGTGCTGCAGGGCTACGTCGAGCGCGACCGCACGGCGGCCGACCTCGTGGCGGAGGGGTTCGACCCGGCGCTGGTGGACCGGGTCGTGCGCCTCGTCGACGGCGCCGAGTACAAGCGTCGCCAGATGCCACCGGGCGTGCGCATCACCACGAAGGCCTTCGGCAAGGACCGGCGCATGCCGATCACCAACCGCTACCGCTCCTCGGCCCTCGAGGAGTCGGGGGGTGGCTGAGGGAGCGCCGGGCGTCGCCCCGGCGTGGCGGAGCATCGACGAGCTGGCCGAGCTGGTCGGGGCCTACTGCTGGCTCGAGCACCGGGTCTTCGAGCTGGCGGGTGCCTGGGCGACCGGGGGCGCGGGCGGCGACGACGTGGCGGGGACGGCCGAGCTGAGGGTCTGGTGCGCCGCGGCCTCGCGGCGCCACGGGGCCCTGGCGGCACGCTGGGCCGAGCGCCTCCCGGTGCGGGCCGGGGTCGATCCGGCCGAGCTGGTGCGGGCGCCGACCGGTCCACTGGAGGGGGCGCTCGAGGCGCTGGCGGGCGGGTCCGGGGGCCCGGGCCACGTCGGGGCCCTGGTGGCGACCGTTCTCCCTCGGGTGGGTGGGATCTATGGAGCCCATCTGGAGTCGGCGTCGCCCGTCAGCGAGGGGTCCGTCCAGGAGGTCCTGGTGGAGGCACGCCGGGTGCTGGCCGGGGAGATCCGGGGCGGCAAGGCCCTCCTGGAGGGCCTCCCCGGGGCCGCGGAAGGGGGCGCCAGGCTCGGGGAAGCGATCGAACGGGCGTTTGACGCCACGCGCGTTTTCCCTGCTGTACGGGCATCTTGAC